>Ga0070739_10005041_pt1 | contig 15297 bp, 17 predicted proteins | sample Coa_R1_7_FD_66445 | JGI IMG/M metagenome (GOLD analysis project Ga0070739, IMG submission 66445) | Surface soil microbial communities from Centralia Pennsylvania, which are recovering from an underground coalmine fire - Coalmine... | ecosystem: Environmental > Terrestrial > Soil > Unclassified ... | reverse complement strand
ACCCGGCCGTAGCCGGTCGCCCACAGGTCGGCGAGATGCGGGAGCCGGACGATCGAGAGGTAGACGCCTGCGCCGAGCACGAGCGCGATCAGCACGGTCGCGAGCCGTGAGAAACGGAGGAACGCGACCTTGCGCAGCTCCGGCGCGCCCCGCCAGAGGAGGACGGCCATCGTCGCGAGCGCGCCGATCCACAGCGACGCCGCGGACAGGTGCACCCAGTCGGCGAGCTCGGTCGTCCAGGAGGAGCCGCGGTCGACGGCGTCGTGGCCGGAGAGCGACAGCCCGCCGACGAAGACGACGGCCAGCGCGAACGCCGGCACGAGCGGCTCCGTCCGGTCGAGGAGCCACGCGAGGAAGACGAGCGCGAGAACGAGCGCGAAGACGAGCGTCATCGTCACGAACGCAACGCCGAAGCGGGTCTGCGCCATCGGCGAGAGGTCGCCGTAGAGGAAGAGGCCGAACGGCAGCTGCAGGGCGTCCTCGGCGCGGAGCGAGAAGGCGACGATTCCTGCGTGGAGGGCGATCAGCGCGCCGAGGCCCGCGGCGACGGCGATCCGGCGCTCGAGCGGACGCGGAACCTCGAGCCCCCGGAGGACGACGAGCCTGAGGCCGAGCGCGCCGATCGTGAGCGCGATCCCGAGGAACCAGATCCAGCGCACGACGTGCTCCTCCACCGTGGGCCCGCCCGCCCCGTAGGCGTCCTGGACAGACGGCGCCGGCACGCGCACCCCGAACGTCCAGACGCCCGAGACCACGTGGGAGTCGGCCGAGATCGCCTGCCACCGTACCGTGTAGGCACCCCGCTCGAGCGGCCGGACCGACGCCAGGACGTTCGTGCCGGCGACGCGAACCGGGCCGGCGAAGTCCTTCCCGCTGCCGTTCAGGACCTTCACGGCGCCGGGGAGCAGCTTCACCCGCTGGTCGAAGTGAAGCCGGATCGTGACCGGGCCGCGCTGCAGCTCGGTCCCGAAGGCGGGCGTGGTGGAGCGGAGCGTCGCGTGGGCGGACGCTGCCGCCGGGAACGCGAGCGCGGCGAGCGCGATCAGGGCGAGACGTCTCATCGGTGGGGCGGTCCCGCGAGCGGCGACAGGTGGCCGAAGACCGGTGCGACGTCACGGTCGGTGAGGAGCTGGACGGAGACGACGAGGATCACGGCGGCGAACGCGGCCTGCAGGGCCGCCGACCGCGGGCGCAGCGCGAGCGCGAGCGGCACGAGGGCGCCGATGAGGAACGTCCAGCCGATCAGATGGTGCAGGAAGGCCGAGCGCGCGAAGAACCACGGGTTCTGTTCGTGGACGATGAACGCGGTGCCGGTGACGACGAACGCGAGCGGCCAGGTCAGCCGCCAGAGCGGGGACCGCAACCGCCCGTGCACGAGGCCGAGCTCCGCGCCGCCGGCGAGCATCAGCACCTCGGCCCAGGATCCATGCGCGTACATGTGGATCGCCGAGTTGGTGTAGAAGGCCATCACCGGCCAGAGCAGGATGCCGAGCACGAATGCGAGCCCGGGCCACAGGTACTTGCGCCAGCGGCGTTGCTGCCACACCTCACGTCCGACGATCGCCTCCGCCAGGAGGCAGAGCCCGACGAAGCCGACGCCGACGGCGAACAGCCAGTGCACCATCTCAGCGTGTGGTTGCACGGTGCCTCTCCAGGTCGGCGAGCAGCGGTCGCGCGACGACGAGCGCGAAGACGACGCCTGCGAGCACGACGAGCAGCGGCGGCTCGACGGCGAGCCACCAGAAGCCCTGCCCGCGCGGGTGGAGCAGGGTGACGCGGTAGGGCTGCAGGATCGCCCACACGACCCCTGCCGCCGAGACGAGCGGCCCGAGCAGCGAGATCGCCTGCGCGCGGTGATTCCGCCTCTCCGCCGCGGCCCGCGATGCGTACGTGGTGTTCATCGTCCTCCTCCGGTCCGGGTGCGTTCGCTACGCCACCCGCGGGCACTGGGCGCGACCGCGGGTCAGGCGGGAAGCGGCGGAGGACGCGACTCGAAGACCAGGCCGAAGCGGCGGCGCGGGGCGGCGTCGTCGGCGGGATGGGGGTGTCGCCGCTCCGCCTGGCGCGTGCCGCCGAGGATGCGGCGGACGCGCGCGAGCGTGCGGTCGGCGAAGTCCTCGATCTCGTACAGCCAGCCCGCGAGGCGCCACGCGAGCGCGAAGAGAACGGCGAGCACCGCGAACACCGGCAGCGCGTACGTGTGCAGCCACGGCGCGAGCGACGGCCATCGCCCTGCGGCGAGGCTCTCGGCGTCCGCGTGCACGAGGTAGGCAACGGACGTCGCGACGAACGCGGCGCACCAGACGCGCGGCGAGAGTCCCGGCCGGAGCCGCGGGGACGGCGCTGTCGGCGCGTGCCCGGCGGTCGCGAGCAGCCGGCGACCGGCGTCTGCGGCGGCCCACGCGCGCAGGCCGCGGGCGAGCAGCGCCGCGAGCGTCAGCGCCCCGGCCACCTTCACGCCGACCAGGAGGAACGGGTAGTACGAGGTGTCCGTCCGGGCGAGCGGCGCGACGTGGAGGGCGCCGTCGACGTGCCTGACGATCCCGCGGCCCGCCACCTCGGCGCAGACGACGAGCACCACGAACGTGAGGAGCCCCCTGCGGCGAAGCAAACGCATCCGCATCCCCGCGATCATACCCCCGCCCTGCCCGTCGGCCGGCTCGGCGAGACGTGCTTCAATCGCTTCGTGGGGGACGAGTCCGTGGAGCCGTTGCGCGAGGTGCCGGTGCGGGGAGTCGAGGCGGTCGACGGTGCGATCGTCGTCCATCTCGCCGGCGAGCTCGACCTCTACAACGCCGACGAGGTTCGTGCGGCGCTCGCGGAGGCGATGGAGCGCTCGCCGCGACGCCTCGTCGTCGACATGGCCGACGTCGAGTTCGTCGACTCGACTGCCCTCGGCGTGCTGATCGAGGCGCGGTCGAAGCTCGGGCGCGACTGCCTGGCGCTCGCCGCGCCGCAGCTCGACACCCGGCGGACGCTCCAGGTGAGCGGGCTCGACCGGCACCTGCCGGTGCACGACACGGTCGAGGACGCGCTCACGGCCGCCTAGCTGCGGCGGCTGCGCGCCTCTTCCTGCACCCAGACGGGCAGCAGGCCGTCCCAGTTCCGCAGCTTCCGGCGGAAGTCGTCGTCCCAGTCGAGCGGCGGGTCGACGTAGCGCTGGGCGACAGCGCCGATCGCGAGGATCACCATCAGGACGGCGAACGCGACGAGCGGGGGAGCCCAGGTCGGCACGGGACGATGGTACGGCGGGTCGCGCCCTCCCGCCACCCCCGATTCGGGGTAGGCTGGACGGCCCAGCGCCGGTAGGTCCCGTACGATCGCGGGGACATGCCCGGTTGTGTTCTCGTCGGCCGCGAGCCCGACGTACGGGCTCTGAGCGCGATCCTCGAGGATGGCGGCGTCGAGCACTCCGTCGTCGAGCGCGTCGGTGAGGCCGAGCACGTGGTCGCGGCCGGCCGCGCCGAGGTCGTGGTCGTCGCCGACTCCACCGCCGATCACGATGCGATCGACCGGCTGCGGCGCGCCCAGCCGGAGCGCCTGTTCGTCGCCTGGCTCCCGCACTCGTCGACGTCCCGCGCTGCACAGCTGTTTCGGCGCGGCTTCGTCGAGGTGCTCGACGCCACGATGGGCGGAGCCGAGCTGCTCGCACGGCTGGCGAACGCCGCCGCCCGCCGGCCGGCGCACGCGCGGGAGCCGGTCCGGCTGGGGTTGCTGCGGATCGACGCGGCGCACGGGGTCGCGTCGTGGGGGGAGACCGAGCTACGGCTGACTCGGCGCGAGCGCGAGCTGCTGGAGGCGCTCGCGGCAGCGTGCCCGCGGACGCTCCGCCGGGAGGAGCTCTACCGGAGCGTGTGGGGGTACGCCATGGCGCGCGGTGACCGCACCGTCGACGTGAACGTGACGCGGCTGCGCGCGAAGCTGACCGCCGTCACGCACGACGTGGCGATCGCCACGGAGCCCGGCGTCGGCTACCGCCTCGAGGTGCCGTTACACGTTTGTAGCGCGGCTGTCACGCGTCTGTAACCGCCGGCGGGTCCGGCGCCGCCTACGGTGGCGCTGACAGCGAACGAGGAGGAAACGTGCGGTTGACGCTCGTCCCGCAGACCAAGGAGTTCTACGGCCTCTTTGCCGAGGCCGGCGACAACGCGCTCGAGGCGGCGAAGCTCGTCGAGCACCGGTTCCGGGAGCACCCGGACACGGCGATCCGGCAGGCGCAGGTCAAGACGCTCGAGCACGAGGGAGATCGCCTGACCGCGGAGATCTTCCGCCTGCTGAACACGCATTACGTGACGCCGTTCGACCGGGAGGACATCTACGGCCTGGCCGGCGCCGTCGACACCGTCGTCGACCAGATCGAGGCCGCCTCCGAGCTGCTCGACCTCTATCGCATCGAGGCGCCGATGGAGCAGTCGCTCGCCCAGTGCCGCGTGCTCGTCGAGGCGACCGGCGCCCTCGCGCATGCCCTCTCGCGGCTGCGCGGCTTTCGCGGCATCGACGCGCACCTCGCCGCGATCAAGCGCTGCGAGGACGAAGGCGACCGGATCGTGCGCGACGCGATCGCCGCGTTGTTCGAGGACGAGGACGTGTCGCCGCGGGCGATCATCCGCTGGAAGGACATCTTCGAGGCGCTCGAGCAGGCAATCGACGCCTGCGACACCGCTGCGCACGTGCTCGGGAACATCGTCGTCAAGAACGCCTGAGGAGGCCGCCATGGACTTCACCCTCGTCGCGGTCGTGCTGATCGCGCTCTTCTTCGACTTCACGAACGGCTTTCACGACGCCGCCAACGCCGTCGCCACCTCGGTCTCGACCCGGGCGATCTCGCCTCGACTCGCGGTGATCGGCTCGGCCGCGCTCAACTTCGGGGGCGCCTTCCTCTCGCTCAAGGTCGCGGCGACCGTCGGCAAGGGGATCGTGGACCCGCACGCGGTCACCCTGAAGGTCGTCCTTGCCGGCCTGATCGGCGCCATCGGCTGGAACCTCCTCACCTGGTACCTCGGGCTCCCGTCCAGCTCGAGCCACGCGCTCATCGGCGGCGTCTGCGGCGCGGCCGTCGCAGCGGCGGGCTTCGGGGTCATGGAATGGCACGGCCTCTACGCCAAGGTCCTGATCCCCGCGCTCGCGTCCCCGGCGCTCGCCGTTCCCGGCGCGATCCTCCTGACGACGGCGATCCTCTGGATCGTCCGCAGACGGGCGCCGGGAAAGGTCAATCGCGTCTTCCGGCGGCTCCAGCTCGTCTCGGCGGGCTTCGTGGCCCTCACGCACGGCACCAACGACGCCCAGAAGACGATGGGCGTGATCGCGCTGGCCCTCGTCGCGGCGCACCCGGGCGAGCAGTTCCACGTCCCCACCTGGGTGATCGCGAGCGCGGCGGCGGCGATGGCGGCCGGCACCTACGCCGGCGGCTGGCGGATCATCCGCACGCTCGGCCAGCGCGTCGCGAAGATCGAGCCGCCGCAGGGCTTCGCCGCCGAGACGACGACCGCGACGATCCTCTGGCTCACGGCCCACTTCGGCTTCCCGGTCTCGACCACCCACGTCGTCTCGACCGCCGTCCTCGGCTCCGGCGCCGCCAGTCGCTTCTCCGCCGTCCGCTGGGGCATCGCCCGCAACATCGTCGCCGCGTGGCTGATCACGCTGCCCGCGGCGGGGCTGTTCGGCGCCGCCGTCGAGCTCCTGACGCGTGCCCCGGGCGGCGCAGCGCTCGCCTTCGCGCTCGGCCTCGTGCTCGCCGCGGGAGCGCTCGCAGCCCGCCGCAGCCAGGCCGCCCCCGCCGTCGCCGCGGGCTGAGGCCGAACTCGGCTCACAGCTTGGCGGCGACCGCCTTGGCAAGCGCAGTGACCTGAGCCGGCGACTTCGAGTAGAGCGACAGCCCGACGAAATACGACCCTGCGATGAACTGGAGCTGGCCGATGTCGCTGGTTCGAGCCTCGTAGGCGATGCTGCCGACTCCGGCCACCTTCGCCGGCGAAGCAACCCAGCCTCTTCTCCGCTTCATCAGAGCCTTGAACGTGGAGAGCGACGCCGCATTCGAGACCTTGTTGATCTGAATGATCAGATGCGTCGGCCCGTCGGCGCTGCTGCCCCAATAGCCGATGTAGGTGGTCGTGTACGGCGACTTGACGGGAGCGGTAGCCCGGCATTTCTGGGGCGTGACGCCTGCGCTCGCCACCTGCTTGGCGGTGAGAACCGAACAGAGAGCGCCCGAGAAGCCGGCGTTTGCCACTGAGGCCCAACAGCCACCTGCCGCTGCGACGCCACACACCGTCAGCCAGATTCCACGCATCAGTCCCTCCGTTCCGTCGGTCGTCATTCCTCACGGCGAGAGCCGTTCGTGACGGCGAGGGTGACGGAGGCGCGTTGCAAAAACGTTGCAGGGTGCTTCCGCCTTCCGGGCGAGCTCTCGACCAGCTCGTCGGTGATCGTCGTATCGCTCGAGCTCGGGAGGCAAGCGGCGCTCGCGGATCTGCTCGGGAGAGCCGACGCGGGGACTCGAACCCCGGACCCCTTCATTACGAGTGAAGTGCTCTACCAGCTGAGCTACGTCGGCGAGGCGCGGCGATTGTACCGGTGCGGGCGCGAAACAGCCCTCCGCGCCCGGTGCTGCACCGCCGCGAGCACTCTCAACCCGCCATCCCCATCGCTCCGACCGGGATCGTCAGCCCCGGGAGCGCGTGCGGCGCGGCGAGCAGCACCACCCCGAGCCCGAGCAGCACCGCAGCCGTGCCGTACGTCGCGACCCGCTGCCACGGCAGCAGCTTCTCGACGGCGATCAGCGCCGACACGACCGCCATCCAGACGATGCTCATGATCCCAAGCGCGAACAGCGACGTCATCAGCGCCCAGCAGCAGCCGACGCACCAGGCGCCGTTTCTGGCGCCCATCGAGAGGGCGCCGCGCAGACCGCCGCGCCACGAGCCGAGCAGCGTGCCGAGCGGCGAGCGGCAGCGGCCGAGGCACGCGTCCTTGACCGGCGTCAGCTCGTACGCGGCGGCGGCGAGCAGCGTCGCGGCGGCGAGCCAACGGCCGCCGCGCCCCCACGAGAAGACGCCGCCGCCGGCCACACCGCCGAGCCGTGCGAGGCCGTACACCGCAAGGCCCGCGACCGCCCACGTGAGCAGGTAGCCGCCCGCGAAGACGAGGCCCGGCAGCGGCGAGCGCCGCCTCGTCATCTGCGCGTAGAGCGCGACGGTCGGCGCGACCGACGGGAACATCATCGCCACCATCATCACGACCCACAGCGACACGAACCAGCCGGCGGCGCCGAGGCTCGTCCAGGGGCCGCCGTCCATCCCGCTCATGCGCCGCGCCGTCCACCACCAGCAGACCACAGCGCACGCGACGAGGAGGGCGACGAGCCCGAGCCGGAGGCGCGCGAGACCGACCAGGCCGCCCGAGGGCGAAGCCGCCGCGGTCACGCCGCCCAGGAGAACTCGGACGTCGAGAGACCGGTCTTCCCCTCGTACGCGATCCCGAAGGCGTCGATGCGGGAGCGCGTCGCCTCCGCGATCGTCAGGTTGGACCCGGCCGGGTGGAACATGCCGTCGAAGCGGATCGGCCGCCCCGTCTCGACACCGAACGGGACGATGTCGCGGATCTCGAAGTCGATCGCGTCGCCGACCCGGACGCTGTGCCGCACGCCGTCGTCGACGACCTCGATCGGCGCCCGCTCCACTCCGAGCATCTCGCCGACCAGCGGGACGAGCCCCTCCATCGGGCCGCCCTTCTGACCGCTGAAGACGGCGACGAGCTTCTCCAGCTGCTCGTCGGATGCGCGGTCGTCGACGAAGACGCCGAGCCGCCAGTTCCCGTCGGTCATCACCTTCGGCGTGTCGGCGATCGCGGCCACGTTCAGGTTGCTCACATCCGTCCCCTCGATCTCACCCCGAGCGATCGCGAAGACGAGCGTCACGCGGCAGTAGTCGTAGGTCGCGCCGTGGTCGAACGACGCGTTGCACGGGCAGATCAGGTCGCACGAGCACGTCTCGACGTAGCTCCCGCTGAGGTTCCAGGCCATCTCGCCTCCTGACGTGGGGGCCTCGATCCTCCCGAACCATGACGTGCGTGTCAATCGTCACGAGGGCTCAGGCGAGCTCGCGCTCGAGCCGTACGAAGAGCGCCTCGAAGGCGAGCTGCGGCGCGAGCTGGAACTCCTCGAGCGCACGCCACGACTCGCGTGCTGCCTCCGCGGCGCGCTCGGCGCCCTGGAGCCGGTCGAGCGCCGCGTCCTCCTCGAGGAATGGCAGCTTGTCGAGGTTGATCGCTGCGGAGCCGGCACCGACCGCGACGGCGACGAGGTCGCGATACCACGACGCGAGCTCGTCGAGTTGCGCGAGCAGCTCCTCGCGCTCGGCGCCGCGCGCGGCACGCTTCACCCGCGTCTCGGCCTCGCGCGTCGGCAGGTCGAGCTCGTGGATGCGGGCCTCCTCGACCTCGCGCGCCTCGTCGGCACGCGCCTGCGCGTTCGCGAGCACGACGGCAGCCGCCGCCGCCGCGTCGAAGCCGTCATCGCGGTAGACGGCACGCGCCTGCTCGATCAGCGCATCGCGCCGCTTCGCCGATGCCGGGTCGAGCAGCCGCTCGAGGCGGTCCATCCTCCCTCCGGCGGCCCGTGCGAGCGCCGCGCGAGCGGCTTCGTCGAGCTGCGGAGCGCGCGCGTCGACGAGCCCGCGAATCGCCTTCTCGGACAGGCGGCGGAACGGGACGAGCTGGCAACGCGACCTGATCGTCTCCGGCAGCGGCCCCAGGTCGTCCGCGACGAGCACGATCACGGCGTACGGCGGCGGCTCCTCGAGATCCTTGAGCAGTGCGTCGGCGGCGTCCTCGTTCAGCAGGTGCGCGCGGTGCACGAGGTAGACGCGCCGGTCGGCCTCGAACGGCCGCATGTGCAGGTCGCGGCGCAGCTCTCTGATCGCGTCGATCCGGATCATCTCGCCGAGCGCGTCGAGCTCGTACAGGTCGGGATGGAAGTCGCGCGTCGTCCCGATCAGCTCGCGCGCGAACGCCCGCGCGACCTCGCTCTTCCCGACGCCCGGCGGACCGTGGAAGAGGTACGCGTGCGCGGGTCCCTCGCGCAGCGCAGCGTCGAGAAGCCGTCCCGCCTCGGGGTGCTCAGAGAAGCGGGCGAATGCGCTCACGAATCTCCTCGGCGATCTCCTCCGGCGGCCGCGCGCCGTCGACCGCCACGATGCGGTCGGGCTCGGCGGCGGCGAGCGCGCGGTACCCCTCGTCGACCTTCCGCATGAACGACGCGCCCTCGCGCTCGATCCGGTCGTGGTCGCCCGGCGCCCGCCCGAGCGCCTCCTCCGGGTCGAGCAGCACGAGGAACGTGCGGTCCGGAAGCAGCCCGTCCGTGACGATCAGGCTGAGCTCGCGCACCCGGTCCTCGCCGAGCCCGCGGGCGATTCCCTGGTAGGCGACCGACGAGTCGAGGTAGCGGTCGCAGACGACGTCCGCTCCCCGCTCGAGCGCCGGCCGGATCACGCTCGCCGCGTGGTCGGCGCGCGCCGCGGCGTACAGCGCCGCCTCCGCCCACGGCGACATGTCGTCTCCGTGCAGGACGAGCTCACGCACGCCCTCGGCAACCGGTGTGCCGCCCGGCTCGCGCGTCGCGACGACGGACCGGCCGCGCCCGCGCAGCCAGCCGGCGAGGAGCTCCGCCTGCGTGCTCTTCCCCGACCAGTCGACGCCCTCGAAGCTCACGAACATGCGGCGTCTAATCTACGGCCTCGATGCTGCGGGCGGTCGTGACGGGGGGTGCGGGCTTCATCGGGTCGAACCTGGTGGACGCGCTCGTCGCCCGCGGGGACGAGGTGACGGTCGTCGACAACTTCGCCTCCGGGAAGCGCGAGAACCTGAACCCCGGCGCGACGCTGCTCGAGCACGACATCCGCGAGCCGTTCTCGGTGGAGGCCGACGTCGTCTTCCACCTCGCGGCACAGGCCGACGTCCAGACCTCGATGAAGCGGCCGGGCTACGACGCCGCCGTCAACGTCGTCGGCACGGCGAACGTGCTGCAGGCGGCGGCCGGCGCGCAGGTCGTGTTCGCCTCATCCGGCGGCGCGGGCTACGGGGAGTGCCCCGAGCCGGCAACCGAGGAGTCGCCCTTCCTGCCGCTGTCGCCGTACGGGATCGCGAAGAAGTGCGGGGAGGAGTACGTCGCGGGCTGGAACCGCATCCACGGCACCTCGCACGTGTCGCTCCGCTTCGGCAACGTCTACGGCGAGCGCCAGGACTCCGGGCTCGAAGGCGGCGTCGTCGCGATCTTCCTCGAGCGGATGGCGCGCGGCGAGGAGACGGTGATCTTCGGCGACGGCGAGCAGCGCCGGGACTTCGTCTACGTCGGCGACGTCGTCGACGCCATGCTCGCGTCCGTCGGCGGGAGCGGCGGCCCCTTCAACATCGGCACCGGCGACGCGACGAGCGTGAACGAGCTGCACGCGGCGTGCCGCGCTGCGGCCGGCGTCCGCGCCGGGCCGCGCTACGAGGCCGCTCGGCTCGGCGACGTGATCAGGTCCGTCCTCGACCCGTCGCGCGCCGAGCGCGAGCTCGGCTGGCGCGCGCGCGTCTCGCTGGACGACGGGATCGCGCGCACCTGGGCCTGGACGAAGGAAGCGCGAGCCGCGTAGCGAAACGGGTGGCGCTGTGGACGCGCCGCTCGTCTCGCCCGACGCGATCATCCGCCCGTGGCGGACGGCGACGCTCGTCGCGAGCCTCGTCGCCGCGATCGAGCTCGTGCTCCTCGTCGTGGCCGGGCTGTTCCTCCTCGCGAAGCCGCTCGCTCATGCCGTGCGGCATCACGCGGAGGCGGCTGCGCTCGCGCCCGCCGCGACGAAGGCCGCGGCGGCTGTCGTCCACCGGCGCGTTCGGCCCGTCAGGGTCGCGAAGCCGCGGCTCTCGCGCGGCCGCACCGACGTCCTCGTCCTGAACGGGAACGGCCGGGCGGGTGCGGCTTCCACGGCCGCCGCCCGCCTCCAGGGGATCGGCTACCGCGTGGCGGGCAAGGGCAACGCGTCTCGACAGAACTACGCCAACACAGTCGTCATGTACCGCCCCGGCTACACCGCCGAGGGCGAGCGCCTCGCCCGCGACCTGCACGTGAAGGTGGTCGGCCCGCTCGACGGCCTACGCGCCGCGCAGCTCCACGGGGCGCAGCTCGTCGTCCTGCTCGGCGCGAGCTGAGACCCGCTCAGCACCGGTACTGCCGGTGGTTCACCTTCCAGAGCATCGCGCGGTAGTCGTCCGCGCCCTCGCTCGGCCGCGCCTTCTGGTCGAGCTCCGTGTACTTCTCGAGGTACGTGTAGGCGAGGTACGGGCAGCCTGCGTCCTTCGCGTACTCGCCGGCGGCGAGCCACGTCTGCGGGTTCCTCGGCTGGCGGTGCACCGCCGCGACGTACTCCTGGAACGCCTGCTGCGGCTGCCCCCGGGTGGCGGCGGCGAACGCCTTCGCCCAGTACGGCTCGACGAGCAACGGGTCGAGCGAGTGGGCGCGGTTCGCGAGCGTGACGGCGCGCGCCGGTGACGCCGCGACGAGCGCGTCACCGGCCCACCTGCGCGCGAGCCACGGCGACACGAACGCTCCGAAGAGGAGCAGCGCCGCCCCCACCGCCGGCAAGAGCGCGAAGCCGCCCGCGCGGCGCCTCGCCGGCGCTCCCGCCGCCGCGCCCGCCGCGACGAACGCGGGCACCGCCACGGCCGCGAAGTCCCAGTCGACGTCGACGAGCGCGTGCACGAGGAACGCCGGCAGGAGGAGCGCGAGCGCCAGCTCGGGCCCGCGCCGGTGCAGCGACCGGACGATCAGGAGCGCGCAGGCGGCGGCGAAGAGCGCGAGGCCCACGATGCCCACCTCGGCGAGGAGCTGGACAGGCAGGTCGTGGGGCTCGATCGTGTAGTCGAGGTAGGTCGTGCGGAAGCGCAGGTTGAGCAGGTTGAAGGCCCCGGCGCCGACCCCGACGAGCGGCCGCTCGAGGAAGCCCCGCCACGCCTGGTCCCACCAGGTGAAGCGGAAGTTCGAGCTCGTCGACCCGTAGCGCGTCCCGCCGTTGCCGACGGTCGCGGACCCGATCCCGTGGACGGCGACGAACGCGGCCGCCGCGCCGATCGCCACCGCCAGGGCGACGATCGCCGCCCGCATCAGGAGCCGCGTGTCGCGCGGGAGCGGCGCACCGCGCAGCGCGAGCGACGCCGCGGCACCGGCCAGGAGCACGGCTCCGAAGATCAGGCCGTCGCGCCAGCGGACGTGGAGCGCCTGGGCGTCGCTCGTCACCCCGGGCAACGCGAACGCGATCCCGACGGCGACCGCCGCCGGCACCGCCGCCGCGGCGAGCGTGACGACGCTCTCCACCCGCTCGCCCGACCAGAGAAGCCAGGCGGCGACGACGAGGATCGCGGTGAGGAGGCCGCCGCGCGAGTACGTGAGGAGGAGCGCGACGAGCGCGACGTAGGCGAGCAGCGTCCCGCCCCGGCGCCGGAAGGCGAGCGCGAGCGCGAGCGCGTAGTCGCAGGCGAGCGCGAGCTGGTTCCAGAGGCCGATCGGCCCGCGCAGGCGTGTGACGTCGGGGCCGCCGTAGTCGTAGACCGCAGGGAGCACCTTGCCGAGCAGCGACCACGAGATGACGGCCCCGAGCAGCACCGCGAGCCCGACCGCGAGCGCGCGCGTCCGCGCCGCCGCCCACAGCCCGAGCGCGGCGAAGAGCGCGTACACGACCGTCCGGTTCGCGTAGTCCCACGACCGGTCGGGGAGGCCGGACCACCAGATGGAGATCGCGCACCAGACGCCGAGCAGCGCCAGCATCGCAGGGGCCGGCCAGCCGCCCGGCACGCCCTCGGTCGCGAGCAGCAGGAGCGCTGCGAGCAGCGCACCGCCGCCGAGCCAGAAGATCGAGCCGTCGGCGGGGCCGCCGCCGAAGAAGAGGGCGAGACCGGCCAGGAGGAGCGGGGCGGCGACGGGCAGTTGCCGTATGCCCCGCATCTCGAGCGAAGCTACCATCCGCCCCTGCTTGCACCCCCGCCGTACACAGAAGCCTTACAGCGCCGCCGTACGCTCGTCCGGCCGGTGCCTCAGGATCGCCAGGGTATGAAGCCGCTCCTCGCAGCAGCGATCGTCGCGCTCGCGCTCGTCGCCGCCGTTGCGCGGCCGCCGGCCGCGGCGGCGGCAACGCCGTGCTGGAAGGCGCTCCTGAACGACTGGTACGACGGCCGGATCGACAACACCTATCCGATCCACTGTTATCGCGATGCGCTCCGTCACCTGCCGTCAGACGTGCAGACGTACTCGAGCGCCCACGACGACATCCTGCGCGCGCTCCAGAGCGCACAGGCGCGCCTGCGCCGCGCGGGCAAGGCGATCACGCCGAACACACCGGTGCCACCGAGCTCGGCCGGCGGGAAGGCCAAGCACAGCAAGGGCACGAAGGGCAGGAAGACCTCGACCTCGACGAGCCCGATCACCACGACGTCGTCGCCCGGCCGGAAGACGGGAGGGGGCCTGAGCGGCGTCGCCGACAGCGCGAACAACTCCGGCCCGACGTCCGTGCCGCTGCCGCTGATCATCCTCGGTGCGCTCGCCCTCCTGCTCGTCGCGGCCGGCGGCGCGGGCCTCTTCCTGAAACGGCGCCGGCGCCCCTGAAACCGGCTCCCTGAGCCAAATTCCGGCCGGTAGAATGTCCGTCCGGTGCCCGCTCTAGGGTCCCTCTCCCTTCGAGAACGGCACTCACGATGTTCGCGCGCACGAAGGCGCGCGGAGGAGGCAGCAGATGGCGTCCCTAGAGCAGGAGAAGTTGGTCCACATCCACCCCGACGAGCTCGTCAACAGCGTCGTCGACGAGGACGCCAGCCTCGCCGTCCGCAGGCTGTTCACGATCGAGGGCCGCGACCCCTACGACGAGGTCGAGTGGGAGACGCGCGACGCGCACATCCCGGGCCGCAGCGGCCCGGCCTTCGAGCAGCGCGGCGTCGAGTTCCCGAAGTTCTGGTCGCAGACCGCGACGAACATCGTCGCGCAGAAGTACTTCCGCGGCCGCATGTCGAGCCCGGAGCGCGAGCGGTCCGTGAAGCAGATGATCGGCCGCATCGTCTCGACGGTCGGCGCCTGGGGCCGCGACGGCGGCTACTTCGCGACCGAGACGGAGGCGCAGACGTTCGAGGACGAGCTCAAGGCGATCCTCGTCAACCAGCTCGCCGCGTTCAACTCGCCGGTCTGGTTCAACGTCGGCTTCGAGGAGAAGCCGCAATGCTCGGCGTGCTTCATCCTCTCGATCGACGACTCGATGGACGCGATCCTCGACTGGATCCGCCGCGAGGGGATCATCTTCCGCGGCGGGTCCGGCTCCGGCGTCAACCTCTCGCGGCTCCGCTCGTCGAAGGAGCAGCTGTCGAAGGGCGGCTACGCGTCCGGGCCGGTGTCGTTCATGCGCGGTGCCGACGCGTCCGCCGGGACGATCAAGTCGGGCGGCAAGACGCGCCGCGCCGCGAAGATGGTCGTGCTCGACGTCGACCACCCGGACATCGTCGAGTTCATCTGGTGCAAGGCGCACGAGGAGGAGAAGGCGCGCGTCCTCGAGGCGGCCGGCTACGACATGTCGCTCGACTCGCCGGACTGGGCCTCGATCCAGTACCAGAACGCGAACAACTCGGTGCGCGTCTCCGACGCGTTCATGCAGGCGGTCGAGTCCGACAGCGACTGGAACCTGACCGCGCGCACCGACGGCTCCGTCGTCGAGACGATCAAGGCGCGCAAGCTGCTGCACGACATCGCGGAGGCGGCGTGGCGGTGCGCCGACCCGGGCGTCCAGTACGACACGACGATCAACAGCTGGCACACGCTGCCGAACACCGGCCGCATCAACGCGTCGAACCCGTGCTCGGAGTACATGTCGATCGACGACTCGGCGTGCAACCTCGCCTCGTTGAACCTGATGAAGTTCCGTCGCGAGGACGGCGAGCTCGACGTCGAGGCGTTCGAGCACGCGTGCGACGTCGTCTTCCTCGCGCAGGAGATCCTCGTCGGCAACTCGTCGTACCCGACGCCCGAGATCGAGCAGAACGCGAAGGCGTACAGGCAGCTCGGGCTCGGCTACGCGAACCTCGGCGCGCTGCTGATGGCGCGCGGCCTCTCGTACGACTCCGACGAGGGCCGCGCCTACGCGGCCGCGATCACGGCCCTGATGACCGGCCGCGCCTACCGCAAGTCGGCGGAGATCGCGAAGCGGATGGGGCCGTTTGCCGGCTACCGCCCGAACGCGGCCGCGATGGTCGGCGTGATCGCGAAGCACCGCGCGGCGGTCGGCAACATCG
>Ga0070739_10005040_pt1 | contig 15300 bp, 11 predicted proteins | sample Coa_R1_7_FD_66445 | JGI IMG/M metagenome (GOLD analysis project Ga0070739, IMG submission 66445) | Surface soil microbial communities from Centralia Pennsylvania, which are recovering from an underground coalmine fire - Coalmine... | ecosystem: Environmental > Terrestrial > Soil > Unclassified ... | reverse complement strand
CAGCGCGGCGCGGTGCTGGTCGATGAATGGCTTGCGCATGGTCCACATGGCGAACTGGGAACGGCCAATCGCATCGGTCAGCGAGAACAGCGGGCGCGCGATCTTCTTCAGCTCGGGATCGAGGGAGAACGGCAGCACGGTCGGAATCATGTCGACCTTGTGCTCCGACAGCATCGCTTTCATGGCCGGAAACGGCGCCTCCACCACGGTATAATCGCGGTTCGGCTCCAAGCCGTGCTTGTGCAGCATCGCCTTCATGGCGACATCGACCCCACTGCCGGCCGCGTTGGTTGCGACCACCTTGCCCTTGAGATCTTCCACTTTGTGAATCGGGCCGTCGGCAAGCACTTCGAAATCGTCGACGTGATAGCCGGGCGCGCCTTCCTGAAACTCGTCGGCCACCACGCGCAAGTCGTCCATGCCGGCGTTTCCGATCGCGATCGGCAGGGTGGAATAGGCGAGGTCGCCGATCTCCAGCTCGTTGTTGGCGGTCGCCGTAATCATCGGCGGCGTCCCAGCATAATGTACGGATTCGAACACGTAGGATTGGCCAAAGTGCTTCGCGAGGTCCTTCTTCTCCAGCCAAAGCGAGAACCAATTGGATACCGGCGCCACCCAGGCGCCGCGAATTTTCAGTGGCTCGGCTTGCGCCGTTGTGGCCGCCAAGGCAATGACGGCAATGCCGGCCAGTAGCAGCTTTCGGCTCATAAGATCCCCCTGATCCGGTGGCGCCGCGCGGCGCGCTTTTGGCCTATCCGAGCGAGATTGTGCGCGCAATAGCGCTTAGGGTGCAAGGTCACCGCTTGCCGCACTCATCCGGGACTCGAACGTGATATGAGGCGATGCGGCCTTCACGAACGCTCCGCGGTCTCCTGATGCCAGACCAAGAGCCGCCGGCGAATGAAACCCATCAATTTGATAAGGACAAAACCGACGACAGCGATTTCGACAATGCCGGCGAAGACGCCTGGCGAGTTGGCAAACCGCGATGCGCTCATCATGGCGCCGCCGAGCCCGTAGCCGCCCATCACCATCTCGGCGATGATCGCCACGATCAACGAGATCGGCAGCGCCACCTGCAACCCCGTGAGGATTTGCGGCAAGGCCGCCGGCAGGACGATCTGCCACACAATCTGCCGCTCCTTGGCGCCCATATTGCGCGCCGACCACAACAGTTCTTTCTCGACAGACGCGATGCCGGCGAGCGTCGCCGTCACCACCGGGAAAATCGCGTCGAATACGACAATGGAGATTTTGGACACATCGTAAACGCCAAGCCACAAGATGATGATCGGCAGGAACGCGATCTTCGGCATTGGAAAGCCGACCGAGATGATTGGATCGAAAAACCAGTGCGCAAACCTGGAACGCGACATCGCCGCGCCAAGCGCAACGCCGCCGGTGGCCGCAATGGCGAAGCCAGCCAGGGCGCGATACAGGGTCAGGCTCATATTGATCCACAAATCACCCGAGGCGGCGTCGTGGTAGATGTATTCGACCACGGTGCTGAAGCGCGGCAACATGAAAGGCGTGACCTTGCCGCTGCGGGCGAACAGCTCCCAAACGATCAGCAGCAACAGAATGGAAAAAGTGCCGGCGCCGAGCCGGAATACGGCATCGAGGCGCCGCATTGGTCCCGGCGAAAGATCGGCGGCGGCCGCCGCGACTGCGGCCTGATCGTCTACTCGCGCCATCGCAGCACTCTCTTCATGAGGAGCTGATAAACTCGGTCGGCGGCAAAGCCCAGAAACGCCACGGTGAGCACCACCGCGTACATGGCTTCATACGAGCCCGTGGAGCCGAGATAGCCGATCAGATAGCCGAAGCCCCGCTGCGCCGCGATGAGCTCGGAACTGACCAGCAGGATGAAAGCCAGCGCCAACGCGGTGCGGATGCCATTGAGGAGCTCCGGCAGCGCGCTCGGCATCACCACATCCCACATCATGCGCAAGCGGCTGGCGCCCATGCTGCGCGCCGACCAGACCAGAGCATGATCGCTGCCGCGCGCCCCGTTGTAGGCCCCGATCGTCACCGGGATCATGCAGCCGAGGAAGATGAGCAGAATCTTCGAACCGTCGCCGAAGCCAAGCCACAGCACCGTTACCGGAATGAGCGCCGATTTCGGCAAGGGGTAGAACAGCTCTACCAGAGGATTGATGAACGTATCGAGCAGCCGCCAGCGTGCCATGGCCATGCCCAAACCGCCGCCGATCACGATTGCGAGCAGGAGTCCTGCGGCGGCGCGGTAGAGCGAGGCTTCGCCGTTGTCGATCAACTCGCCGTCGCGAACCAGATCGACCCAGGCCACCGCGACCTTGCTCAACGGCGGCAGCGCCAGTGAATCGACAATGTTGAGCCGCGCCAAGAGCTCCCACGCAAGCGCCAGCAACAAGAGCGGGAGATAGCGAGCGACCGATCGCGTCATGGTCCGTGCCTCTCCTGCGCCTTGATGGCCTCGTCGCGGACCAGGTTCCAGATTTCGTCCGCCTTCTCGACAAAGGCTTTGCTGCGGAAAATCCCGGGATCGCGGGAGCCGAATTTGGTGTCGACGATCGCCTTGATCCTGCCGGGCCGCGCCGACATAACCGCCACGCGCTCTGCCAGATAAACCGCCTCCTGAACGTCGTGCGTGACGAAGATCACAGTTTTGGGCGTGCGCTGCCAGATGTCGAGCAACTCGGTTTGCATCAAGGAGCGCGTCTGCGCGTCGAGCGCGCCGAACGGTTCGTCCATGAGCAGGATCGAGGGATCGAAAGCGAGCGTACGGGCAATCGCGGTGCGTTGCTTCATGCCGCCGGAAAGCTGCGACGGATAGCTGTCTTCGAAGCCCTTAAGACCAACTAGATTGATGAAGTCTTGCGCGCGCTTCTCACGTTCGGCCCGCGGCAGCCCCTGGCGTTCGAGACCGTACAGGATGTTGCCGCGCACGCTCTTCCAGGGAAACAGCGCGAAGTGCTGGAAGACGATGCCGCGGTCCGGTCCCGGCGCGCTCACCGGTTTACCCTCGACCAGAATGCGCCCCGCTTCGGTCGGCAGGAAACCACCGACCAGGTAGAGCAATGTGGATTTGCCGCATCCGGATGGTCCGAGCAGCGCCAAAAATTCGCGCGGGCGGACCTCGAGTGAAACGTCGGACAGCGCTAGAACCGCTCGCCCGTGCGCCGGGCGATAGGTGTGACTGACCCGGTCGATGACGATCTGTCCGCCGCCGTCCATTGCGTGCCCTGCGTAACCCGACCTCTTCCTTGTTGGCCGGCCGGGCGCACCCTAGCCGGAGAGCCGGTGGAGACCAAGCCGAAGCCATGACGCCTGCGGCAAAAGTCGCTATATGGAATGCCGCCGCGTGCCGACCCGGAAAACCCCATGGAACGCTCATTCAAGAAGGAAGTCGATGCGCTGCGTCTCGGCGCCGGTCAGACCTTTCGCGGCGAGGGCATACTCGCCGTCACCAAGGCGCTGTTGCAATCGGGCGTCAGCTATGTGGGAGGCTACCAGGGCGCGCCAGTGTCGCACCTGCTCGATGTCATGGTGGACGCTCAGGACCTCCTCGACGAGCTCGGCGTGCACGTCGAAACCTGCACCAATGAAGCCGCCGCGGCGGCCATGCTGGGTGCCTCGATCAATTATCCGCTGCGCGGCGCGGTAACCTGGAAATCGATCGTCGGCACCAACGTGGCGGCCGATGCGCTGTCGAATCTTGCATCGCCCGGCGTGATTGGCGGCGCGCTCATCGTGCTCGGCGAGGATTACGGCGAGGGCGCCAGCGTCATCCAGGAGCGTTCCTACGCCTATGCGATGAAGTCGGCGATGTGGCTGCTGGATCCGCGGCCCGACCTGCCAACGATCGTCCACATGGTGGAGCAGGGATTCGAGCTGTCGGAGGCGAGTCACGCGCCGGTGATGCTCGATCTGCGTGTGCGCGCCTGTCACCTCACCGGCGAATTCATTGCCAAGGATAACAAAAGCGGGGCATTCAGCGGGCGCCATCGGCTTTCGGGACCGCCACGGTTTGAATATGGCAGGCTCGCCCATCCGCCGGTCATCTTCAGCCAAGAACGGCTGAAGGTGGAGCAGCGCTTGCCCGCGGCGCAGACATTCATCCGCGCGAAAAGACTCAACGAAATCATACCGGGCGTGATTGGCGAGGTCGGGATGATCGTGCTTGGCGGCCTGACAAACGGGCTGTTGCGGGCCTTAGCACGACTCGATCTTGCTGATCTTTATGGTCGTTCGCGCCTGCCCATCTACGTCCTCAACGTCGCCTATCCGCTCGTGCCCGACGAGATCAAGGAATTTTGCCTCGGCAAGCGTGCGGTCCTGGTGATCGAGGAGGGCTCGCCCGAATATGTCGAACAGCAGATCAATGTGATTTTGCGCCGCGCGGACATCATGACGCGCGTTTTTGGCAAAGGCTGCCTGCCACGGAGCGGCGATTACACGTCGGAAGTGTTGCTGCGCGGCATCTCTACCTTTCTAGCCGAGACGCGGCCGTCGGGAATCGACCTCGAAGACATCCGCAGGCGGGTCGACCAGATTCTTGCACACAAATCCGCTGTTGTGTCCAAGCTCGGCGATATTCCCCCGCGTCCGCCAAACTTCTGCACCGGCTGCCCGGAACGTCCGGTCTTCGCCGCCATCAAACTCGCACAGCGCGAACTGGGCCCGACCCATATCAGCGCCGATATCGGCTGTCATTCGTTTGCGACGTTCGCGCCGTTCTCGCTCGGCAATTCGATCCTCGGCTATGGCATGTCGCTTGCCAGCGCCGCTGCAGTCGCGCCGAATATGGAAAAGCGCCCGATCGCCATAATGGGCGACGGCGGCTTTTGGCACAACGGGCTGATCACCGGCGTCGCCTCCAACATGTTCAACAAAGGCGACGGCGTCTTGATCGTGATGCAGAACGGCTACGCCTCGGCGACGGGCCAGCAATATCTGCCGTCGAGTAGAGCCAATCGCTCCGGCACCCCGACCGGCATCAGCATCGAAAAGACCGTGCGCTCGCTCGGCGTGAAGTGGCTGCGCACGGTGCGCACCTACAGCGTCGCCACGATGGTCAAGACGCTCAAAGAGGCGATGCGCACCGCCGAACGCGGTCTCAAGGTCATCATCGCTGACGGCGAATGCATGCTGGCGCGGCAACGTCGCCTCCGTTTCGAGGAGGCGGAACGACTGAAGCGCGGCGAGCGCGTCGTGAAAACCCGCTATGGCGTCGACGAAGAGATCTGCACCGGAGACCATTCCTGCATCCGGCTATCCGGCTGCCCATCGCTGACGGTGAAACCGAACCCCGATCCGTTGCGTACCGATCCGATAGCCGCGGTGATCGAAAGTTGCGTCGGCTGCGGCCTTTGCGGCGAGGTCGCCCACGCGGCGGTGCTGTGCCCGTCGTTCTACCGCGCCGACGTGATCTCGAATCCCACCTGGTGGGATCGCACGCTGTTTCGCATGCGAAGCAGAATGATCGCAGCGCTCAGGAGCGGGATATTTTCTGCTTCTTCCGAAGGGCAAGAGGCAGGCCCGCGCGAGGGCAGCGGCATCGGTGATGCTCCAAGTACTTTCGGCGACTCCCCCTCGCCGCAACCCTCGCACCTCCGGCAAGGGGTCCGTATCAGCGAGCTGCAAGCGCACGTGCGCCCCCTTACGATCTTAATTGCAGCGCTTGGCGGCGAGGGCGGCGGCGTGCTCACCGATTGGATTGTCGCCGCGGCGACAAGCCAGAATTTCCCAGTACAGTCGACGTCGATCCCAGGCGTGGCGCAGCGCACCGGCGCCACCACCTACCATATTGAACTCGTGCCCCAGGCGTTGGGGGCGACGGAGCCCCGCCCGGTTTTGGCACTTGCACCAGGAGTCGGCGACGTCGATCTCGTCCTGGCGAGTGAATTGATGGAAGCGGGTCGGGCCATTGCCGGCGGCTTTGTCACGCCTGATCGGACCACCACCATTGCATCGACCGGCCGTTCATACCTGGTGGTTGAGAAAATGGCCATGGGCGACGGGCGCTATGACCAACAGCGGCTGCTTGAAGCGGTCGAGCAAAACTCCAAGGCTGCCTTACTGCTCGACTTTCAAGCAATTGCGCGGCGGAGCGGCGCCATGATCAACGCCGTGATGCTGGGTGTTATTGCCGGCGCCGACGTGCTGCCCATTCCAGCGGCCGCCTACGAGGCGGCCATTCGTGCCGACGGCAAGGCCGTCGATAGCAATCTCCGCGGCTTCCAGGCTGGTTTCGCAGCCGCGCGCGGCAGTGCACATTTGCGCAGCGAGCCGTTGAAGCGGCACCGCACTCCTGATCCTTCGCTCGCCGATCTGGAGGCTGAAATGGAAACCATGCCGGTGGTGGCGCACCCGTTCCTGATCGAGGGCGTGCGTCGGCTTGCCGCTTATCAGGACCTTGCCTATGCGCGGCTTTATCTGCAGCGCCTTGCGCCGATCCGCGAAGCGGACGGCAAAGCCGAAGCCGACGGCCGCCTGCTTGCCGAGACGGCGCGGCACCTTGCGGTGCGCATGTCCTATGAGGACGTCATCCGCGTTGCGCAGGCGAAGATCGACCCGGCGCGCTTTGCGCGTATTCTCGCGCAAATGAGCGTGAGACCGGACCAGCCCTATGCCGTCACTGAGTTTTTGAAACCCGGGATCGAGGAGTTCTGCTCCGTTCTGCCGCCTTGGCTCGCTTCACCAATTCTGAGGCTGGCCAAGCGCCATCCGGGGCTCGGCCGCGCCCATTGGGGCATGGCGATCAATACGGCCTCCGTCACAGGCTTTTTGCGTTTCGCACTGCTGGCGAAACTGCGCCGTTGGCGAGCGCGGACCTGGCGCTACCGCGAAGAGCAGTGCGAGATCGAAGCATGGTTGTCGCTCATTCTGCGCGCCGCATCTCTATCGGTCGACCTTGCTGTCGAGATCGCCGAATGCGCCCGGCTTATCAAGGGCTATGGTGACACCCATAAGCGCGGCACCGGCAATTATCGCCGCATTATCACCGAGGTAATCGAGCCGGCCCTGGTAGACCGTATTCCGTTGCGCCAGGCCGCGGATGCCGTGGCGAGCGCGCGCACTGCAGCCCTGCTCGACCCCGACGGCGAGACGCTGTCGCAGTGCCTCAGCGAGCTCGTGACGCCAGCCGCGCATGCGATTGCCGCCGAATGACGCGTTCGGTGGGAACTTTGCGACAGCCTTGAAATTGGTTTTTTGATTGATCCTGATTGGACTACATCACATGGCGCGTGCAGCCGCTCGCAGCTCCTCGACTCGTAAACCGGTCCGCCGCAGACCGCGGCATAACCGCCGTTCATTATCGCGCCGATCAACCGGCCGCCGCTGGTCGGCACGCGTGACGCGCGAAAGCGATGCGCTCGACCTCGAAGGCGGCGTGTTCAAAGGGCGTGATCCCAGGCGGATCGCAGGGTCGCTGAAGCGATCGGCCGAGCGGAGCCAACGGCGAAAGTCTGATCCCTACCGGTCAGCGATGTCGATGCTGAACTTCTACATCAATCGGGCCGGCAAGAACCTTCCCGCCAGCCGACGGCGGACATTGCAGCGCGCCAAGGCCGAGCTGCGGAGGCAGTTCGGCCGCGAATAGGGGCGGCGTCCTGTCAGGCGCGCGTCCTCCAAAGGTCACCGGTGTTGCGAGCGCGTAAACTGCTGATCTCGAACGAGCTGCCGCCCGTCCTCAACCGGAAATTTGTGAACGTTCATGGGTAGTTAACCGAATTCATTCACCATTCCGCGAGTGGCCCGGGCGTTTCTCAATATTGGCTTCGACTTGCCCATTCGCACCAAGCTTGCGATCTGGGCGGGCCTTGCCGTTCTGTTTGTCACCGGCATGCTGGCAGAGCAGCAGATCGGCGACAGCGTTGCGGCCGCGCAACGCGCGGCGGCCGACAGCAAGCAGCGGGCGGCCGTCGAGGCGCTTCACGCCGCGGTCGATCTCGGCGCAATGCAGCGGGAGACGCGGGAAATTCGGCTCTCGATGGCGCCGAGCGAGGTCGACCGTGCGCTCGACCAATTGCGCGGTGCCGAGGCAAGCGCACTCAAGCACATTGCCGCCGCAACCGCATTGAGCGACGACGCGGCCGATAAGGAGCGGCTCGATCGGCTGGGCACTCTGACCAAGGAGTATGTGGCCGTCGTCAACGAGCTCGCTGCTGCCGAAAAGGATTATGGCGATACCGTCGACAAGGTCAGCCGGGCCAATGAAATCGGCGGTCAGATGCGCGACCTCATCGGGCAGTCTACCAGCGCGCTGATCGGGGCCGCGGAAGCGCGCCAGGCGGAGGCCAGGAAACGGACAACCGATGTCCGCCACGTCGACCTCGGCATGGGCCTGTTTGTTATCGCAGTGCTGGGCGGCCTCGCGGCGTTCGGCGCGTTATCAATCAGTAAGCCGATTCGCAGGATTGGCGACGTGCTTCGGACGCTCGCCGACGGCGACAAATCGGTCGAGGTCCCCTACACCAAACGCGGCGACGAAGTCGGCGATACGGCGCGCGCGGCCCAGACCTTCAAGGAAAAGCTGATCCGCATCGATCAACTGGAGATCGCCGAGAAGGAGACCGCACGGCGCATGGCCGAACAGCGGCGCGCCGACATGCAATCGCTTGCCGCAGCCTTCGAGCGGACCGTCGCCAGTGTGGTGCGGTCGGTGTCCTCATCGTCGACTGAACTGGAAACGGCGGCCGAGAGCCTCAGCAGGACCGCTGGGACAACGCGCCAATTGACCGCCAAGGTGCTGCTCGCGTCGACGCAGGCGTCCGAGAATGTGCGGTCGGTCTCGATAGCCGCCGAGCAGCTCATGGCCTCGGTGCGAGACGTCCGTAGCCGGGTCGCCGAATCGCGGGAAGCGGCGCAGCAGGCGGTCACGCAGGCGGAAAAGACCGACGGCCGTATCACCGAGATGTTGAGTGCGGCGAGCCACATCGGCGACGTCGTCAAGCTGATCACGGCAATCGCCGAACAAACAAATCTTCTGGCGCTCAATGCGACCATCGAGGCGGCGCGCGCCGGTGCAGCCGGCAGGGGATTTGCCGTCGTCGCCCAGGAGGTCAAGGCGCTGGCGGCGCAAACCGCAAAGGCAATCGACGAGATCGGCGTGCAAATCGCGGGCGTGCAAGCGGCCACCAAGGACTCTGTCGGCATCGTCAAGGAGATCGGCGGCACAATAGACCGCATCTCCGAGATCGCCGTCGCCATCAATGCCGCCGTGGAGCAGCAGGCCGCAACCACCGAGCATATCGCCGCCAGCACGCAGTGCGCGGCGCAAGTCTCAGCGAATGTGGCCGGCACGATCTCTGAGGTCAACGATAGTGCAAGCGGGATTACGGCGGCTTCCGAGCAGCTCTTGAGCTCTGCGCATCTGTTGTCACAGGACGGGAACCGACTGACCGCCCAAATGGAACAGTTTCTCGCCGCCGTCTGTGCGGCGTGATCCGGCTTCAACCAACTCTGCAGGGGACTTGTGCTCGCCAAGCCTGGGGTTGGGTATTATCCTGGCGAACCTCGCGAACCAGAGTTCGGGTGCCAGACCGTGCCGAGCGCCAACATCATCACCGGAAGCTGGGCGGCTGGCCGCGAGATCGCACTCATCGAGGCGGTGCAGGCCGCATTCGTGGCCGCCGTCGGGACGCCGCCATCGGACCGCGACATCGTCGTGGATCTGTACGACCACAGCCGACGGATAGTGCCGGATGGCAAATCCGAGCGTTACACCCGTGTCGAGATCAAGCTGTTTCCCGGACGAACATTGGCGGCCAAACGCAATCTCTACCGCACCATCGTCGAGAATCTCGCCGCCGCAGGCGTTCCGGAACAAGAGATCAAAATCTTGCTGATCGAGATTGCTGCGCAAGATTGGGGCATTCGCGGCGGCGTGCCAGCGTCGGAGGTCGACATGGGATATAAAATCGATATCTGAATCTCGAACAGTGGGCGCCGCGCAAACCCGCTCTTGCCCGGCTCCATGCGAGTTCGCTATGTTTCTTTCGACACGCGGGCGTAGTTCAGTGGTAGAACATCAGCTTCCCAAGCTGAGTGTCGTGGGTTCGATTCCCATCGCCCGCTCCATCTGCACAAGGTCCGATGCAAAGACGCTTGCGAGCTTGACAGCTCTGCGGCGGCGCAGCGCGGTCCTGGGCGACGCAATGCATGCGAAATCCCTCTTGAGGGATACAACCCACGCATTATGGTGACATCCCGAGCCTTGAACGGCTCGTGTTGGGGACAGTCATGAATCGACAAACCGAACATCGCGGCTGGAGCTGGTGGTACCTGCTGTTCATTATTCAGTTTGTCGCGGTGCTGTGGCCGCCTTTCTACAACAGCCTCGAGCCCTCATGGGGTGGCATTCCGTTCTTCTACTGGTATCAGATGCTCTGGGTGATTATCGGGGCCATTCTCACCGCCGTTGTTTATTTCGCCGCCGACGCATAGCGGCGCCAAGATCATCGCGTCCTTACAAGATCATCGCGTCCTTAAAAGAACAAAACGCCACAATAAGAAACGCCGGGGAGAAATGTCGTGCAGGTCGTAAACTGGACCGCTCTCATCATTTTCGTCGCCCTGTTCTGCTTCATAACCTGGCTGGGATTCGCAGCCGCGCGCTGGCGCAAGGGCGATCTCGACCTGCTGCATGAATGGGGACTGGGCGGCCGCCGCTTCGGCACCATCGTGACCTGGTTCTTGATCGGGGGCGATCTGTACACCGCCTACACCTTCATTGCGGTGCCCGCGCTGGCTTACGGCGCCGGCGCCATCGCATTTTTCGCCGTGCCCTACACCATCATGATCTATCCGATCTTGTTCCTGGTGTTTCCGCGGCTGTGGCACGTTTGCCATAAGCACAATTACATCACGCCGGCCGATTTCGTCCGCGGCCGGTTCGGCAACCGCTGGCTTGCTCTCGCGATCACCATCACCGGAATCGTGGCGACTATGCCGTATATCGCGCTGCAACTGGTCGGATTGCAGGTCGTCATCGGCGGTCTCGGCGTCTCAGGCACCGGTCTGGGCGCCGATCTGCCGCTGATCATCGCCTTCGTCATCCTTGCCGCGTTCACCTATACAAGCGGGTTGCGGGCCCCAGCCTCGATTGCCATCGTCAAGGACCTTCTAATCTATATCACGGCGTTCGCCGCGGTAATCGTGGTGCCGATCGAGCTGGGTGGATTCGGCAAAATCTTCGCCGCCGTGCCGCCCGCTAAGCTGCTGCTTGCCACGCCCGGCGCCAACACCACCGGCAGTTACGGCATCTACGCAACGCTGGCGCTCGGCTCGGCGCTGGCGCTGTTTCTCTATCCCCACTCGATCACCGGCATTCTGGCATCGAGCAGCGGACATGCCATCCGCCGCAACGCCGCCATGCTGCCAGGCTATTCTTTCATGCTCGGCCTGTTGGCGCTGGTCGGCTTCTTCGCGATTGCGGCGGGGGTCGGCGCCATGCCGGAATTTGCCGCAGGATTCAAACAGTTCGGCAATAACTTCGCTGTGCCGGCGCTATTCCTGCACTTCTTCCCATCATGGTTCGTCGGCATTGCCTTTGCGGCGGTTGGTATCGGCGCCCTGGTACCGGCGGCCATCATGTCGATCGCCTCGGCCAATCTCTACACGCGCAACATCCACCGTGAGTTCTTCAACACGAACCCGACGGACCGCGAGGAAGCGCAGATGGCCAAATGGGCGTCGCTGATCGTCAAGTTGGGGGCGCTGGTATTCATCCTGTTCGTGCCGACACAATATGCGATTTATCTGCAACTGCTCGGCGGCATTTTGATCATTCAGACGCTGCCGTCCGTGATGCTGGGCGTCTACACCCGCTGGTTCAACGATTGGGCACTGCTGATCGGTTGGGCGGTTGGCACCGTGGCCGGGATCTGGATGTTCGTGGCCGCCAATCTGTCGCCGAACTACCCACTCGTCATCGCCGGCCATACCTTTCCGGGCTATACCGCGCTCTACACCGTGGTGCTTAATCTCGTCGTTACGATTGTGCTGACGCCTCTCTTTAACGCGGTGGGTGGCGCGGACAGGCGCGATGCAACGACCGCAGCCGACTATGCTTAACGAGCACCGGACGGCGCAGGACGAATAAGCGTAAAGTGGGTTTTGCGATCCGAAGACGCGCGCGTCTGATCAAGCGCGTTCCAATGGAACGGACGGCTACATGTAGTGGCGCAGATCGGCGGCGGCAGCTTCCGGGCTGCGCTTCAGGTTGAACGGAGCGACGAAGTCGCCGTTCTTGTCCATCAAATAGACCACGGCCGTGTGGTCCATGGTGTAGTCGCCATCCGGCAGGGGCACCTTTTTGGCATAGACCCGATACTCTTTAATGGCCGCCTCAACAGAGGCCTCATCTCCCGTCAGCCCGCGCAAATGCGGATCGAAGCTTGACATGTAATCCTTCATGACTGCCGGGCTGTCGCGCTGCGGGTCGACGGTGATGAACAATGCGCCGACGCGATCAGCGTCAGGGCCAAGCGCTCGCATCACCTGCGACATGTCGAACAGTGTGGTCGGGCAGATGTCCGGACAGTGAGTGAAACCGAAGAACACCAGGAATGGACGCCCCTTCATGTCCTTGTCGGTGACGGGCTTGCCGTTCTGGTCGACGAGATGAAACGGGCCGCCAACCGCAGCAGCCGCGGAGCCTATGGGTCCACGCCCGGTGACAAACAGGATCGCAACGAAAAACAGCACCAATCCGCTCAGAAAGGCGGCCAGCACCATGGTGATGCGAGTGGCTTTTCCGTTCACGCGCTTTTTCCGAATTCGTTCAGATCATTCAGCCGAAACAGGCGACGAAGCCGGCCCGTATCGTCTCGAAAAATACCGTTGTGCCGTAATGCGCCCAGAGCAAGAGGGTGCCGCCGAGTGCCAGCGCGACAAAAGCGCCACCCCACAGGAGTGGGCGCGAAGCCGTGGAAGACGCGGTCGATTGGGGCATCGGGTGAAATCCGGCTGCCCCGTACATAGGCGTTACGTACTGCTGCGACAACTCCACGCAGCGCGCCCCGCCGTCACCCACGCCGAGCGGGACGGTGGCCGCGCCTCACTGGCAGGTGTCGTACAGCGAGGTAAGGTCGTGGCCGCGAAGTTGGATCAGCCGCGGCGTAAGGCCGCCGTGGTGGTTGATCCAGCCGCGGATCTGCGGCGGATAGAGCCGCATCACCAAGCGGCTGCCCTCCCGTGTCGGCACCAAGGACCGCGACGTATCGTCGTAATAAGACGCGGCATGGAAGCCGAGCACGGCTCGGGCAGTGACGCAGATATGGTTGTGCGGCACGATCCCGGTGAGCAGCGTGCAAGCCGACAGGCACGGCCCGTCGATGACGACGCGCTCACCTGATTCGCGCACCTGCTCGAACTTGCGGATATAAGACGAGACTTCGCCCCCCGGATCACCGACGATGCGAATTTCCGCGGATGCGGCGGTCGGTGCCGCGATTGAAGACGCAACAAACCCAACGACAGCCGCCGCGAATGCGGCGGCCACGGTTGCCTGCCATCTCATGGAGTACCCTCTCCCCATTCACCAGCCCGACGATGCCGTCGCATTATGGCAGGACTTCGGGCGATTCCCATCGAAATCGCGAATACTCTCGCCGCACCCGGATTTTTCTTGCGAGGCGCTCGCGAGTTCCGTCACGCTGAGGACAGCGGGAAAATAATGATATAAAGCCAGCGTCAACGGGGAAAAAAGCGAGAGCAGGCAGGATGGCCAGGGATTTCGAAGATCATTGCTGGAAGGACCTGATCGACGCCGACACGATGGCAGTCTATCAGGCCTATCGGCGCAACGTGTATGTCGGGGACAGCCCCGCCGTTCTTGCCATCGATCTCTATAACAAGGCCTACCAAGGCGGGAACCGGCCGGTCCGTGAAGTTGATGGCGAGTTCTCCGGCTCGTGCGGCGAACATGCCTGGAAGGCGCTGCCTTATACCCAACAGCTTTTCGCCGCCGCGCGCCGTGCCTGCGTACCCGTGATCTACAGCACCCGCCATGTGGATACTGGCGGGGTCCACTCGACCAACCGCAAGATTGGACAGGAGCGGAACGACATTTACGACATCAAGGCTGAATTGGCGCCACAACCTGGTGAGCTGGTGATCTACAAGGAGCGCGCCTCGGCCTTCTTCGGCACGCCGCTGATCGCGCATCTGCAGCAGCGACGAATCAACTCGTTGATCATCTGCGGCGAGAGTACCTCCGGCTGCGTGCGCGCCACAACTGTCGACGCCTTCTCCTATGGTTTCCACAACGTTGTCGTCGAGGAGTGCACCTACGACCGCTCGCCGCTGAGCCACAAAGTCAACTTGTTCGACTTGCACCACAAATACGCCGACGTGATGCACATCGATGAGGTGCTGACCCATCTCGACGGGCTCGCGGTAAAGCGCAAGGTTGCCTGAGCGTTCTGGGAGCAGCCATCGAACCGCCACTCAAGCGCGCCGCAATAATCGAGAGCTTTGCCACTCTCGTAATGACTTATTCGTCCTTACCTCGTACGTCCTTACCTCGCAAAAACGAAAGCGCCACACCCATGGATACCGCAGCCGCCCGCAGAACCAACGTGCCCGATTTCGCCACGGCGTATTATTTCCTTGAGGGCCTGACCGAACTCGGCATCGAGTATCTGTTCTGCAATTTCGGCACCGATCATGCTCCGATCATCGAGGAGATGGCACATCGGCGCAAACGCGGCGAGGCAATGCCCGGCGTAATACACTGCCCGCATGAAAACACGGCGGCCCATATGGCGGCGGGCTATGCCTTCGTGACCGGGCGCGGCCAAGGCGTGCTTGTTCACGTCGATGTCGGTACGGCGAACACAGCTAACGCCATGCATAACATCTATCGCAGCCGTCTGCCGGTGCTGCTGATGGCCGGCAAGGCGCCCTACACCGCCAACGACGAGCTGGTGGGCTCGCGGGACACCTATGTGCATTTCGTCCAGGAGCCGTTCGATCAAGCGAGCCTGGTGCGCCCCTATCTGAAATGGGAATGGACATTGCCCTCCGGCATCGTGGTCAAGGAAGCGCTCCGCCGCGCCTATTCCATCATGCAGAGCGAGCCGTGCGGTCCCGTCTATCTGATGATGCAGCGCGAGACCCTGACTCAGCATTGGCGCGCCGACGAAATCCGGCGCTACGCCGGGGAACAGTTCGCGGCGACCGGGGCCGGCGGCGCGGATCCGAAATTGATTGCCGCTCTGGCGGACAAGCTCTTGGCTGCGGAGAATCCGATCCTGATCACCGGCTATGCGGGGCGGAACGCGCGCGCGGCGGAGATGATCGATGCGTTAG
>Ga0070739_10005037_pt1 | contig 15304 bp, 16 predicted proteins | sample Coa_R1_7_FD_66445 | JGI IMG/M metagenome (GOLD analysis project Ga0070739, IMG submission 66445) | Surface soil microbial communities from Centralia Pennsylvania, which are recovering from an underground coalmine fire - Coalmine... | ecosystem: Environmental > Terrestrial > Soil > Unclassified ... | reverse complement strand
TCCGCCGACTTGCCCGCCCGACGGTTGCAAGAGCGGCCCCCAGTAACGCCCAGCCACACAGGACCAGAAAGGAAAAGTCATGAATAACCTCGTCAAAGCCGCGGCGATTGCCGCACTGTTCACTCGGCTGACCGGCGGTCTCGCTGCTCAGAATCCGATCCCTCCTACCTGCCCGCCCGGCGGCTGCGGCAGCGGTGGCCACCTGCTGTTGATCCCCATCCCCGTTGATCAACAGAGCCCGATTCCTCCGACTTGCCCGCCCGACGGTTGCAAGAGCGGCCCACAGTAAACCCAGCCACACAGGACCAGAAAGGAAAAGAATCATGAATAACCTCGTCAAAGCCGCGGCGATCGCCGCATTGTTCACTCTGCTGACCGGCAGTCTCGCTGCCCAGAGCCCAATCCCTCCTACCTGCCCGCCCGGCGGCTGCGGCAGCGGCGGCCACCTGCTGTTGATCCCCATCCCCGTTGATCAGCAGAGCCCCATTCCGCCGACTTGCCCGCCCGACGGTTGCAAGAGCGGCCCGGAATAGTTTGCAAACCGCGCCGAGGTGCGGTATACCGGTCTCCGGACGGCATGCGCCGTCCGGAGCTCCCCGATGTCGTTATTGAAGGCAACTACGATTCTGCTCGCCCTCACCCAGGGCGCGGCAATCGTCCGCCTTCTCTCCATTTCTGTCCGGCACTACAGATGGTTTGCGGCGACGATTTTCCTGTCTCTCGGTGTAAACGTCGCGTTGCTGATGATGGACGTCAATGGCGCGCCGTACCTGCATCTGTGGCTGATCTCGTACCCGTTGTATCTGGTTGGCATTGTGGCGGGGGGGTTGGAGATTCTGTCGAGGATTCCGGACCAGTACGCGATTCCGCGGCAGCAGCTGAATCGGCAGCGGCTGATCACGACTTTTCAGGTTGCCCTGCTGATCGCCGTCACATCCGCAATCGTCGAAATTTCAGGAGTAACAGGGCTGCCCACGCGTGAGGTCTGGATTCGCCGGCTGCTGCTGGTGTCCCGCGTCACCACTTTCCTCATCGCGCTGCTGCTTTTATTTGCCGAACGCTTCGTATCGCTGGTCCCGGTGCCGTTTCAGAGAAACCTTCTGATTCACGCGCGGCTGTTCGGAGCGTGGGTCATGCTGAACAGTGTCAGCGTACTGGTCGACAATTTCGTCGGTTATGGTCCGAAGTGGTCTCTGGTGGCGAACGGGACCAGCATCGCCGCGTCAATTCTGTTTCTGGGCTGGGTATTCCTGCTGAAACCGAAGGGAGAGGATTTTCCGGAACGCCGGCAGCTGACCAGCGATGAGGAGACCCGGCTAAGGCAGCGCCGCCAGGAGATGGTCAGCGCTGTGCGGCGAGCATTATCGCGCTGAGCGAAGCCGACCGTTTGCGCGAAGCTGCATCCACGCGGATGCGCATCCCATGCAGGAACGCCAGCACTCGCAACTGCCGAATCTGCGCGCGGATGCCGCGGCGGAACTCGGCGATTTCGGCGAAGTTCGGCTCTGGCGCCTGCGCCATCTCCCTCGCCCAGTTCGCGCTCTCCCGCTCGAGATCGGCCAGCAGTTCACGAAAGTATTGCCGGCGCGCGCGGCGGACATCTTCGACCGCAAGGCCGCTGGCGCGAAAAGGCTCGAGATCGGAATCGTCAAGCAGCCTGGGCATGACGGCCATCCGCTGCCGGAACTCAACCGCGTCGGCGCCAGGGCCGCCCTCGGGAAAAGCTTCCCGCGTCGCATCCACTGAAAGTCGATCGGGATCACTCGCCATAGGTCCTCGCGAAAAGCCAGTCCGTCATTTATTGTGACACGTTCCTGAATCGTCGTGTCACTTTTCCGTAAAAAATCCCGTTCGCTGGATGATATTACAGAAATCGCGCTAAAAGCAACGGGCTTCATGTTCCCGCCCCGCTTCGGCGTAAGCCGTGAACTTTGCTCGGGAACATATCTCCGCTCATTTGTTTCACGAAAAATTCATCGGCGGCATACGGGTTTGTAACCTGCTTCACTGCACGATTCAGATAGAGGCCAGGTATGACGACCCAAATCCATTTCGGCTGGAAATCCCGCCGTCCGAGGCACAGATACGCGGCGGCCGTTTCCCTTCATGCGCATACCCACTTTTCGCGCGAGAATCTCTCGTTTCTCGGCGCAGCGCTTGGCGCCACGCCGCTGCTCGGCGAACTCCTTCGGCGGAGCGGCCGCGACCTGGCGTTCCCGCGCCTGTGGTGGAATCCGCCGTTGCCGCCCGGAGAAGTGTTCGCCATAGAAACCGCACAAATCGAACGAGAGATCGACGCCCAGGCGCTGGTTTCCATTACCGATCACGACGAGATTGCCGCGTGCCGGGTCGTCCGGCTTCTTCACGGGCGCGAGGCCACACCGATATCTCTCGAATGGAGCGTTCCCCTTGGGTCTTCGTTCGTACATCTCGGCGTCCATAATCTGCCGCGCTCAGAAGCCGAATCCATGTTCCGCGCCATGCGGGAGTACACCGCCGCGCCGCGCGACGAATCATTGTCCGAGCTGCTGGCATGGATCGCCGCCGATCCCGCCACGCTGGTAGTACTGAACCATCCACTCTGGGACGAGGCTCACATTGGGACCGCCGCGCACCTGCAAATCGTCCGCAACCTCCTGGCGCGCTGCAGTGGCTCGATTCACGCCCTGGAATTGAATGGACTCCGTTCCTGGCGCGAGAATTCCGCGGTTCTGACATTGGCCCGGGAAGTCGGCCTGCCTGCCGTGTCCGGGGGCGACCGCCACGGCCCCGAACCGAGCGCCTGCGTTAACCTCACCGATGCATCGACCTTCGCGCAGTTCGCCGACGAAGTTCGCCGCGACAGGCGCAGCACGATTCTGTTCATGCCGCGTTACGCCGAATCTCACAGCCTGCGCCAGATCGAGGCGGCCTGGGACCTGATCCGCGATTACCCGGAATACCCGGAGCGCGCGCGCTGGACCGATCGGACCTTCATCGATGACGACCACGGGCGCGCACGGTCGCTCTCTGAAATCTGGCGCATGGGCGAGCCGTGGCCGGCCCGCGCCTGCTTTCGCCTGCTAAAGCTGGGCAGCGCCGGCTGGCGCTTCGGGTGGGGCAGGAGGCTGCGCCTTCCAGCCCTCACACCTCAGGACTGGTAGTCGCGGGTACTTGTCGAACCTGGGATCGGTTTCGGCCAACAGGCAACGATAAAAAATCGACCCCCGGTCGGACCGCACCACACGCATGTGTGTGCAGGTCTCGCACAGGCCCGGGGACATGCTCCCAGCCTGGCACACGCATTCCGGAGCCAATGAAAACGCGGATGCTATCGTAAAGTGGAGAACCCTCTGATGCTGGACGCAAAGGTAGAACCACTACAGGATACGAACCCGCAGGAAACCAGCGAATGGCTCGAAGCGCTGGACGAACTCGTCGCCGACGAAGGGCCCGAGCGCGCCGCATTTCTCCTGCGGCGGGTTGTCGAGCATGCTGCCAATTCCGGTGTGACTGCCCCGTTGCGAGTCAACACTCCTTATGTAAACACCATTCCCGCCGATGAAGAGCTGCCCTACCCAGGCGATCGGCAGATGGAGCGGCGCATCAAGAGCCTGATTCGCTGGAACGCGATGGCCATGGTGGTGCGCGCCAATAAATACGATCCGGGAATCGGGGGGCATATTTCCAGCTACGCTTCGCTGGCGACCCTCACCGAAGTCGGCCACAATCATTTCTTCCACGGCTCGTATGGCGATCAGCCTGGCGACCTCGTTTACTTCCAGGGGCACTCCTCACCGGGGCAGTACGCGCGCGCGTTTCTCGAAGGCCGTCTCACCGAGAAGCATCTCGAGAATTTCCGCCACGAGCTGCGCGACCATCCTGGGCTCTCGTCCTATCCGCATCCGTGGCTGCAGCCTCATTTCTGGCAGTTCCCGACCGTCTCCATGGGCCTCGGTCCGATCAACGCGATTTACCAGGCTCGCTTCATGCGTTATCTGGAGAATCGGGGCATTATTCCCGCCACGCGGCGCAAGGTCTGGGCATTTCTCGGCGATGGCGAGACGGACGAGCCCGAATCGCTGGGCTCGCTGACGCTGGCCTCGCGCGAGAAGCTCGATAACCTCATCTTCGTCATCAACTGCAATCTCCAGCGCCTCGACGGGCCGGTGCGCGGCAACGGCAAGATCATCCAGGAACTCGGCGCGGCGTTTCGGGGCGCGGGCTGGAACGTCATCAAGGTGGTGTGGGGCTCGGACTGGGATCCGCTCCTGGCCGCCGACTACGCCGGACTGCTCGTCAAGCGCATGGAAGAGGTGGTGGACGGCGAAGAGCAGAACTATGCGGCCAAAGGCGGCGCGTATACGCGGCGCGAGTTCTTCGGGAAATACCCGGAGCTCGAGCGCCTTGTCGATCACCTCACCGACGAGCAGGTGGGCGCGCTCCGGCGCGGCGGTCACGATCCGCTGAAGGTTTTCAACGCCTACCTGCGCGCGGTACGGCATGAAGGACAGCCCACCGTCATTCTTGCCAAGACCATCAAGGGCTACGGGCTGGGCGAAGCCGGCGAGGGCCGCAACGTCACACACCAGCAGAAGAAGCTGAACGAGGAAGAGCTGCGCTACGTCCGGCAGCGCTTCGATATCCCTATTCCGGACGATAAGATCCTCACCATCTCCTTCTACAAGCCTCCGGAGGACAGCCCGGAGATGCAGTACATGAAGAAGCGCACCGAGGAGCTGGGCGGTCCGTTGCCGGCGCGAAATGCGAAGCGAATCGAACTACAGGCGCCTGCGCTGGAAGTTTTCAAAGAGCAGCTGGAAGGCTCGCAGGGACGCGAGGTCTCCAGCACCATGGCCTTCGTGCGCGTGCTGACCATCCTGCTCAAGGACCACGTGCTGGGTAAGTACATCGTGCCCATTATTCCGGATGAGGCGCGCACCTTCGGTATGGAGTCGCTGTTCCGCCAGTTCGGGATTTACGCCAGCCAGGGCCAGCTGTACAAACCGGTGGACAGCGACATCTTCCTTTATTACAAGGAAGCGCGGAACGGTCAGATTCTGGAAGAAGGGATCACCGAAGCGGGCTCGATGTGCTCGCTCACGGCGGCCGGAACGGCCTACGCCAACTACGGCGTGCCGATGATTCCGTTTTTTATCTACTATTCGATGTTCGGATTCCAGCGCGTGGGAGATCTGATCTGGGCCTTCGCCGATTCACGCGGCAAGGGCTTCATGATCGGCGGCACGGCAGGCCGGACCACGCTCTCGGGCGAGGGACTGCAGCACCAGGACGGGCACAGTCTGCTGCTGGCCAGCACCGTGCCGACCTGCCACGCATTCGATCCGGCCTATGCCTATGAGATCGCGATCATCGTGCAGGACGGCATCCGCCGCATGTATCAGGAGAACGAGGACCGGTTCTACTACATCACCGTTTACAACGAGAACTACGCCCAGCCGGCGATGCCGGAAGGCGAGCACATCCGCGAAGGTGTGTTGCGCGGCCTGTATCGATTCAAAGCCGCCGAGGGCGGTAAGGCGCAGCTTCAGCTTTTCGGCAGCGGTCCGATCCTGAACGAGGCGCTGCACGCACAGAAGATCCTCGCCGAGAAGTACGGCGTGAACGCTGACGTTTGGAGCGCCACCAGCTATAACGAGCTGCGGCGCGACGCGCTGGACGTGGAACGCTGGAACCGGCTGCACCCGGACCAGACGCCCCGCCGGCCGTACGTGCTGGAGGCGCTCGATGGCGCGGAAGGGCCGATCGTCGCGTCCACCGACTACATGAAGACCGTAGCCGACCAGATCGCGCCCTGGCTTTCCGGACGGCTGACGTCACTCGGCACTGATGGCTTCGGCCGCAGCGATAATCGCGAGTACCTGAGGAAGCACTTCGAGAACGGGGCCGAAGCGATCGCGGCCGCCGCGTTATCGGCGCTGGCGCGCGACGGCAAATTGGACGCCGCGAAGGCCGCCGCCGCGGTCAACGAACTCGGGCTTGTTCCGGACAGCCCCGATCCAGTGACGACGTGAGCGCAGTGCGGAGGCCGCGCCCTGCCGGGGAACAATGCGGCCCGAGGGGCCGCCGCAGGGCGAGGCCCTGCCCCCCACACGTATGCTCTTCCTGACTGAGCAGGAAGTTCGCGAGCTGCTGCCGATGAGCGAGGCGGTCGAGATGATGCGCCTCGCGTTCAGTGCCCTCGCCCGGGGAGAAGCGCAGAACCAGCCGCGGCGGCGGCTCATCCTGAAAACCGGATCGATGCTGCACCAGCTCGCCGGCGCATACGGCGGCTACTTCGGAACCAAGTTCTACGCCACCAACCCGAAGCACGGAGCGCACTTCCTGTTTGCTCTGTACGACGCAGCGACCGCCGCGCCGCTGGCGCTGATGCAGGCTAACTGGCTGGGCCAGATTCGCACCGGGGCGGTCAGCGGGTATGCCACCGATCTGATGGCCTCGCCTGACGCACACGTCCTCGGCGTGATCGGCAGCGGGTTTCAGGCCCGCTCTCAGGTGGACGCAGTCCGGGCAGTGCGGCGCATCGATGAAGTGCGCGTGTGGAGCCGGAACACGGAGAAGCGGGATCGCTTCGCGCGCGAGATGAGCGCCGTGCCAGCCGTGACGGCTGAGGATGCCGTCCACGGCGCCAACATCGTGGTCACGGCGACCTACGCGAAGGATCCGGTACTCGAAGACGGATGGATCGCGCCGGGCACGCACATTAACGCCGTCGGATCGAACATGGCCGATCGGCGCGAACTTCCCGCCGAGCTTGTGCGCCGCGCCGATGTGATCGCTGTGGACACGCTCGAGGCAGCGCGCCTCGAGGCCGGCGACCTCATTCTGTCTGGCAGCTGGAATAATGTCGTCGAATTGAAGGACGTGCAGCCCGGATGGGACCCGAACCGGATCACCATTTTCAAGTCAGTTGGTCTGGGTCTGGAAGATGTGGCGGCGGGATCGCGAGTTTACGAAAAGGCGAGAGAGCGCGGCGTGGGACGGCCGCTTTATTCCTGAGCGGCGGCCTGCTGATCGGAATCGCGCCAGGCGCTGATCTTCAAACGGCGGCAAACCCAGCAAAGACCTTCAGCCGAGTTCGGCGCGCAACTGGAGCCGCAGACTACGCACTTACCAGCCGGCCGATCTTTGTCGGTTTCGAGAGCCTTTTTTGCCGTTTCGAGGATCTGCTTGTCGATTACGGGCTCGGCCGGCAGTGGTGCTTTCCGTTTCACTACTGTTACCTTAACATGGTCGTCAACAGTACGAACGGCCTATATCTGGGCTACGCCGCGCGATCATACCGGACGACGTAGCCGCCGTCGAGGGTAGAGCCGCAGCGCGGACATTTCTGCCCCGGCCTGACGCGCGTCTGCCGCCCATTGGTGACGACGTCCGCCTCCACGTTATGCGTGCAAATGATGCAATAGACGCGGCCTTTCTCCACTCGCGTCTGAACTGGTTGGTTCCCCGTTGGTTTCATACCTCGCTCCTGTCACTCGATTGGACGCGCGACTTTTTAAAAGGATGGCCGCCGTTTGTAAAGGTATGCGAAGAAGCAAAGGTAGAATGATTCTTCATGCGGACAGCCTGACATGAGCATCGCTTTTCTGTTCCCCGGGCAGGGGTCTCAGTACGCGGGCATGGGGAGGAGCCTGGCCGAACAGTATGCCGTCGCGCGGGAGGTTTTTGAAGAGGCCGACGACACGCTTGGCTTTCCTCTTTCCCGGTTGTGCTTCGAAGGCCCGGAGGAGGAACTGCGGCTTACCGAAAACACGCAGCCGGCGCTCGTTGCGGTTTCCGTTGCGGCGCAGCGTGTGCTTGCGTCCAGCGGCATCCAGGCAGATTTCGTGGCGGGGCACAGTCTTGGCGAATACTCGGCTCTGGTGGCCGCCGGATCGTTGAAGCTGGGCGACGCGCTGCGCCTGGTGCGGAAACGCGGCCGGTTCATGCAGCAGGCGGTTCCGAACGGAGTCGGCGCGATGGCGGCGCTGCTGAAACTCCCCCTGGAGAAGCTGGACACCGTCCTTGCGGACGCGGCTGAGGGCGAGGTGGTGAGCGCGGCGAACCTCAACTCGCCCGACCAGGTGGTCATCGCCGGGCATGCCGGAGCGGTGAAGCGCGCAACGGAGCTGGCGAAGTCCGCGGGCGCGCGCCGCGCGGTCCTGCTGCCGGTCAGCGCACCATTTCACTGCGCGCTCATGAAGCCGGCGCAGGAGCGCATGGCCGAGGAGCTGAACAGGACCTCGTTCGCCGATCTCGATATGCCGCTGGTCAACAACTGGCGGGCACAGCCGATCCGCACCGGCGCGGAAGCTCGCCAGGGGCTCTATCAGCAGATTCCCAACCCGGTGCGCTGGACAGACACCATCCGCTGGCTGGCGTCCGCGGGCGTGACGCGCTGCTACGAGGTGGGAGCGGGCAGCGTTCTGACCGGGCTGCTGCGCAGCATCGACTCCTCGCTGGAGGGGATCAAGTCGGGAGAAGCCGAAGACATGGAAAAGGTGCTCGCCGCATGCTGAAAGGCGTCATTGGAACGGTCACGGCGATGAGCATTCTGGGGGGCTGCGGCGCAAAGAAGCAAAACGAGAACTTCGACAACCTGCGCAGTGATTTCGTCTATGGCGCTCTGGCGCTCTCCCCGGTTTCGGCCACCATGGCCGGATACCACAAGCACGGGCGGCTGCCGCTGGACGAGATGATGGACGACTACAGCCCGATGGGGCTGCGCGGCCAGCACACCTTCTACGACCGCATGAAACAGCGCATCGCCGCGCTGGACCAGCAGTCGTTACGCGCCGAGGACCAGGCCGACCTGGAACTGATGAACGATTCCGCGGGGCTCGGCCTGCTCGAGCTGGATACCATCCAGAGCTACAAGCACAATCCCACGCTTTACGTCGAGCTGGCGGGCAACGCGTTGTTCAATCCCTTCGTGCTGGAGTACGCGCCGAAGGAGACGCGATATCGCCACATCATCATGCGGCTCGCGAAGGTGCCGAACCTGTTCGATCAGGCGCGCGCCAATCTGGTGGACGCGCCGGAGATCTGGAATCAGACGGCACAGGAAGAGAACGACGGCACGATCGACCTGATCGAGCACACGCTGAAGGACAACGCGCCGGCTTCTCTCCGGGACGACTACGATCGGGCAGCGAAGCCCGCGGTCGACTCCCTGCACGCCTTCAACACGTGGCTGAAGACCGATCTCGCCAAGCGCACCAGCGACTGGCGGCTGGGCAAGGACAAGTACGACCAGAAGTTCCGTTACGTGCTGGACGTAGGCAAGGCTCCGGACCAGGTGCTGTCGGACGCCGAGGCGGAACTGGACCGCGTGCATGGCGAGATGGCGAAGCTGGCCGGCGCCACTCCGGTGAAGGCATATCTCGACAATCTTGCACAGCAGCACTCGACGCCGCAGAGCTACTTCTCCGATGCCCAGAAGGACCTCGACCAGGCGATCAGTTTCGTGAAGGAGAAGAACCTGGTTCCGGTGCCGAACACCTCCAACCTGAGGGTGATTCCGACGCCGGAGTTCATGCGCGGAATCTACGGCGTGGGCGGGTTCTCGCCGGCGCCGGCGCTGGAGCCACAGCTCGGGGCCTGGTTCTGGGTTACGCCGCTTTCCGCGGATCCGAAGCGCTCGGAATCCAAGCTTCGGGAGTACAACAAGTACGGTCTGCAGCACCTCGTCGTGCACGAAGCGATGCCCGGTCATTATCTTCAGTTCGAGTACGCCAATCACATCGAACCGCTGTCGCGGCGCGTGCTGCGGAGTGTCTTCGGCAACGGCCCTTACGTGGAAGGTTGGGCCTTCTATACACAGCAACTCATGAGCGAAGCCGGGTACATGAACAACGATCCCGGCTACAAGATGACGCTGTACAAGCAGTGCCTGCGCGTAATCACCAACGCCATTCTGGATATTCGCTTGCAGACCATGGGAATGACCGATCAGCAGGCCATGGACCTCATGGTGGACAAGGCTTACCAGGAGCACGAAGAAGCCGAGCTCAAGCTCAAGCGGGCGAAGCTTTCGTCAGCCCAGCTGCCGATGTATTTCGTCGGCTGGCGCGGGTGGCTGCGGTTACGCGAAGCGGACAAGTCGAAAGAGGACGGCTCGTTCAGCCTGCCGAAGTTCCACGAACGGGCGCTGAAGGAGAGCGCCGTGCCGCTGCCCGCGCTGGGACGCCTGCTCGGTCTGCAATAAACAAGGGTGGGTTTTCCCGTTTCCGGCGTCTCACAGTGGTATGCCGGGGGAAATCACCGCCGATAGCGAAGAGGCACAAAAGCCCGAAATCCAGAAGGAAATCGAGAAGCACACCAACGTCCGCGTGCAGGTGGTGCATGCCGCGGTGGTGCGCAACGGCGAGCGCGAGCTGTGCCGCTCCACATCGGCGCTGGCCTGGTCCGGGCTGGCGGCGGGGTTTTCCATGGGATTTTCCTTTATTGTCGAGGGCATCCTGAAAGCCAGCCTGCCCGATACCGCGTGGCGCCCACTGGTGGTGTTCATCGGGTATTCGTTCGGATTTCTGGTGGTCATCCTTGCCCGGCAGCAGCTTTTTACGGAGAACACTCTGACGGCGTTTTTGCCGCTGATGAGCCGCCGCAACACGAGCACCTTCCGGCAGGTGGCGCGGTTATGGGCGGTGGTGCTGCTGGCCAATCTGGTGGGAGCGCATATCGTGGCGTGGGTGCTGGGGAACACGCCGGTCCTCTCCCGCGAGATTCAGACCGCGCTCGCCGACCTGGCGCGCGAAGCGGCCGCGGTGGGCTTCTGGCCGGCCGTCTTGCGAGGGATTTTCGCGGGCTGGATCATTGCCCTGCTGGTGTGGATCCTGGCGGCCATGGAGTCGCACAGCGTTGCGGTCATCGTACTCCTCACCTGGCTGGTGGCCGCGGGCAAGTTCACTCACATCATCGCCGGCTCGATCGAGGTGCTCTTCCTGGTAATGACCGGCGTGATGCCGTGGGGCGCTTACCTCGGCGGCTACATGGTCCCCACACTGCTGGGCAATGTCATCGGGGGCGTGTCGTTGGTTTCGGCGCTGAACCACGCGCAGGTGACCTCCGGCGAGCCTGGGTCGAAGGAAGATCTGGAAGACTGATCAGGCCCGGCCGAGGGCGAAGAGGGTCATGTCGTCGGCGCGGCGCGCGCCGTTGCAGAAGCTGTCCAGATCTTCACGGCAGGCGGCGATCAGGGCCGATGGCATCTCCGCGCCGCAGCAGGCGGCAATCCGGGACAACCGCTCCGGGCCGTAGAACGCGCCATCGTGATCCATCGCTTCCGTTACCCCGTCGGAGAAGACGAGCATGCTCTGCGATGGCTCGAGGCACAGTTCCGTAACCGCGAACTCCTCCTCGCCGAAGAGCCCGACCGGCAGGCCCGCGGAGTCCACCTCGGAGACGATGCCGTCGCGCACGACCAGCGGACGGGGGTGGCCGGCATTGCAGACCTCCACACGGCCGTTGTCGAAGGCGCGGCCGCACACCAGCGTCGCGTACTGAGTGGGCAGTGTGCTCTCGGCGAACACGCGGCTGGCGTGCTGCATCATGACCCGCAGCGGGAGGCGGACGGAGATGAGGGTCCGGAACATGGCGTGGAGGTGCGCCATGAGCATGGAGGCCGCCACGCCCTTGCCGGAAACATCGCCGACCATGAAGTAGAGCCCCGCGTCGCCTGCGTCCACCACGTCGCAGTAATCGCCGCTGACCACGCCGGCCGGCTGGTAGTGATAGCAAACGCGCCAGCCACGCGATGCGATTTCGCAGGGCGGCAGAAGGCTTTTCTGGACCTGCGCGGCGAGTTCCAGATCGCGCTCCAGCGCGCGCCGCTCCGGCTCATTGAGATGGTCGAGGCAGACGCGAACCAGGGGGTCGGCGATGAGCCGATCGCACTCCACCGGCTCGTGGCAGGCTTCGCAGATGCCCCATGAGCCCTGGTCCATGCGGGCCAGGGCGGCGTCCACTTCCTCGAGGAGACCGCGGACCCGAGCGGCGCCGGCGCCCTCCGCTGCTGTCTTGAGCCGTTGCCGCCGATCGAGCAGTTGATCGCGCAGGAACTCCTCGATGGTGGCCTGCATAGAGATCTCCTTTAGTACTGTGATGCTCGGGGTAACGCCGGAGATCCGTACTCCCGCGCGCCGGGTCCTGGGAAATGCTTTGCCTTAGGTCTACAGAACCGGCGCGGTCCGTTCGATAGTTGCGCAGGCCATGGGTGTCGCACTGAACACGCGAATCTTGCCCCGGCGTCTGCCGGTCCACGAGGCGGCAATCGTTCCGGAACGGCGGGCGGGGCTGATTCCTGTGGCGTTGTGCCTCCTGTTCGGCATGCCGCTGGCGTTCGGGCTGTTGTCGGCATCCTCAGGGCTGAAGCTGACAAACAGGGCCAGCCATTTTGCCCACGACGTCGCCAGCATGTACCGGCAGGGCGTCGATTTTTCGCGGCCGGAAAGCCAGAGCATCATCTTCGATCTGGCGCGAGCCCAGGACCTGCCGATTCGGCCGGAGAATGCGGTCGTGATTGTCAGCACGGTGCGTAAGGTAAGCGACGCTGATTGCGCCGCATCTTCGGCCGGCTGCGTAAATCGGGGGCAGGTGGTCTTGCAGCGCCAGGTTACAGCAGGCAATCCTCGATTACACGCCAGCAGCTTCGGCACGGTGACCGGGCGCGCCGCGACGGCGTGGCTCGACGATCGCGCCGCCCAGGTGAAGGACTTCGGCGATACGCTGCGACCCGGCGAGGTGGCCTGGGTGGCGGAGACGTGGTTTGCCGCGCCCAACCAGGCGGGCGGAGTTTACGTGCGAACTGTCGAGTAGCCGGTCAGGACTTTTTTGTGCCCTTGATGGTGCCGGACGCCTGATCGCCCTCGAAGGTGCCTTCCAGTTCGGCCCCCTTCACGGTCAGTTTCACCGAGTATGCCGCTCCGCCGGTTTCGGCCGTGAAGCTGGCTTCATTGCCGTCTGCCTTGAAATCGCTGATATTGATGTCGCCGATGGAGCTGTCCTCGACGCTTGCCGACAGCTTGCCGCCGTCGCTCTTCACGGAAAGAGTCCATGAGGCGTCGTTTCCGTCAGCGGTCGAGGAGGTACAGCTCCACGATCCGACAATGGCCGGGGTGTCGGCGGCCGAAGCCGGCAGGCCGGCGAGAACGAGAAGAACCAGCGCCAGAAGGCTGCCGGCGATGCACATACGGTACGCGGTTTTCATAGCGGTCATGGATGATGGCATTATATGCGAGATACGCTGCGGACCGTCTGCGTGTTCTGTGGATCGAGCGCGGGGAGGCGAACGGCGTACGCGGACGCGGCGCGGCGTGTAGGCCAGCTCACTGCCGAACGCGGCCTTACGGTCGTTTACGGCGGAGGCAAGGTCGGGCTCATGGGCGTGCTGGCGGATGCGTGCCTCGGCGCGGGCGGCCGCGTCATCGGGGTAATGCCGCAGATGCTGGTGGACAAGGAGATCGCGCATCGGGGCATTACCGAGCTGAGGGTGGTGCGCTCGATGCACGAGCGGAAAGCGCTCATGGCCGATCTGGCGGACGCCTTTCTGGCGCTGCCGGGCGGCTTCGGCACCTTCGAGGAGTTCTTCGAGATTCTTACCTGGACGCAGCTCGGCCTCCAGCGCAAAGCATGCGGCCTGCTGAATGTCGACGGCTATTACGATCCGCTGCTGCGCCTGGCCGATCAAGCGCTGGCCGAAGGCTTCCTGCGCGCGCCGCATCGCGAGATGCTGCTGTGCGACACGGATGCGGCGCGCATGCTCGATCGGCTGAGCGAATATCAGCCTCCGGCAGTGGAGAAGGTGCTGGACCGAACGACGCGATAATAGTCGGATGCAAACCGCAGGCTCGCCCGATTTGCGCTTCCCCGTCGGCCGGTATGACCCGCCCGAGCGGATCACCGCCGAACACCGCCGCGCCTGGATTGCGGATATCGCCGCGGCCCCCGCCGCGTTTCGGGCCGCAGTCGCCGGGCTGGATAACGCTCAACTGGACACTCCGTACCGGCCGGACGGCTGGACCGTGCGGCAGGTCGTGCACCACGTTCCCGACAGTCACATGAACAGTTACGTGCGCTTCCGGCTGGCGCTTACCGAGGACAACCCGGTTGCGAAACCGTACGACGAAGCGCTGTGGGCGGAGTTGCCGGACGCGACGAGCATGCCCGTCGACGTTTCGCTGCAACTGCTGGAGTGTTTGCATGGGCGCTGGGTGATGCTGCTGGAGGCAATGACGCCGGAGCAGTACGCGCGCACCTTCGTCCATCCGGGCCTGAAGCGCACCATGACGCTGGAGTGGAACCTGGGGCTGTACGCGTGGCACTCGCGCCATCATGCGGCGCATATCACGAGCTTGCGCCAGCGCATGGGCTGGTAGCGACGTCATGACCGGACGCTCGGCGCTCTTTCGACCAGGTACGGATACGCCCTGAGCATGGGGACGCCCGGGTTTCAGAATACCGAGTGGAACGCCTCGGTCACTTCCGGCGCGGCGCGCTGCTCCACTGCGCGGCGGACCGCATCGCGCGCGCGCTCGTCGTCCCGGCAGACGCGCAGCGCGTTGATCACTTCCACAGCGACGTGAGCGGTTTCGTCGCGGATGAGTTCCAGCAGGAACTCCATCGCGGATTCCTCGCGGGCGGTCGCCAGCGCGAGGAGCAGGGTCCCGCGCATAGGGCCGCGTGAGGTGCGGGCCCATTTCTCTTTCAGTCGCTCCACCGCGGCCGGCGAGCGGGTGGAGGCGAGCGCGAGGGCGGCGGCTTCGGCGATGGCGTTGTCCGCATCGTCCAGATATCGCGCGACAAAGGGAACGGATCGCTCCGGATCGGCCCGCAGCAGACCGGTGAAGCACTCGGCGATGACATCGGGATGCTCGTCGCCGGTGAGGACCTTCAGCCGGAGCAGGAGCGCGCCCGAATCGCCGCCGACACATGCCAGGGCGCGCGCCGCGCCCGCACGCGCGCCGGACTCGCTGTCGGCCAGCAGGTTGACTACTTCAAAAACCGCATCAGGGTCACGGGTCCGTATCAGACCGGCCGCGGAATGCGCGCGCAGCTGAACGGCGGCGTCCACCGGCGGTCCCCAGGAGCCCTCCATCTGGACGTGGCGAATGCCGCGCAGATACACGTCGGCTGCATCGATGTAGTCCATCGCGTACAGGGCGGCCACGATCTCCGTGAGGGCTGCGCAGCGCTTGTCGAGGCGCGCCGGATCGGCCATGAAGCGGCCGAAGGCGGCCACCAGGTCCGGGATCAGGTCGTCGGCCCGCAGTTCCCCGGCAACTTTCGCCGCTTTGGCCACCACAAGGTTGGAGCGGTTGCGCAG
>Ga0070739_10005035_pt1 | contig 15308 bp, 7 predicted proteins | sample Coa_R1_7_FD_66445 | JGI IMG/M metagenome (GOLD analysis project Ga0070739, IMG submission 66445) | Surface soil microbial communities from Centralia Pennsylvania, which are recovering from an underground coalmine fire - Coalmine... | ecosystem: Environmental > Terrestrial > Soil > Unclassified ... | reverse complement strand
ACCGGCACGGTGACGCACGGCATCATCAGCGGTAAGGGCCGGAGTCTGCAATTAAACATGTATGAGGACTTTTTGCAGACGGACGCGGCCATCAATCCCGGCAACAGCGGTGGGCCGCTGGTGAGCCTAGACGGCAAGGTTGTCGGCATCAATGCGGCGATCAAGAGCCGCAGCGGCGGCTGGCAAGGTGTCGGCCTGGCCATTTCCAGCAGCATCGCCAAAACCATCATGCCGCAGCTTCTCAAGGATGGAGTGGTGCATCGCGGCTATCTCGGTGTGCAAGTCAAGGACGTTACCGAGCCGGACATCGCTTCGCGGCTGGGACTTCGCCAAGGCGAGCATGGCGTCCTGGTCACGCGCGTCTTCGAGGACACACCGGGCGCCAAGGCCGGTTTGAAAGACGGCGACGTGATCACGTCGCTGGACGGCAAGACCATTGAGAACAGCCGGGAATTGCAGATGGCCATCGCGCGTCAGCAAGTCGGCAAGACCGTCGCCGTACAGGCTCTGCGCGATGGGCAAGCCAAGACGTTCCAGGTGACAATTGAAGAACAGCCGGCGAAGTTCGGCACTCAGCGCGTACCACTGCCGCGCCGCATCGAACGCGAGCCGGACAGCATCACCATCGACAAAATCGGCGTCGATGCAGTCGATCTGACCGCGGACGTGGCCGACAGCTTGGGCTACAACGAGCAGGCCAAAGGCGCTGTGATCGCCGCCGTCAAACGCAACAGTCCCGCCGACGACGCCGGTCTACGCCGTGGCATGCTCATCACCAAGGTGGACAAGAAACCGGTCTCCTCGGCCAGAGGACTGCAAGACGCGATTGAGACGGCCTCACTCGATAGGGGCGTGCTTTTGCAGATCGAGACTCCGCAGGGCGGCACAAATTATGTGCTGCTCAAGTCATCTCGTGACTAATCGTTTCGATACGCTCCGCGTCCCCGACCAAGGTGGGAGGGACGCGGAGCGAAATCACAAGCTCAAATCAAAGAAAACACATCGCCGACTAGAGTGCCAACCAGTTGTTCGGCACCCAGGCTGCTACCGCCCGGATTGAGTAGGTTACTGACATCGCCAAGCAGGTTGCCTAACAGCCCGCCCTCGCCAGGCACCGTGTAGACATCGACGACAGCGGGACCGTTGTGGCAGTTATCCAACGTCACATTCAAGCCGAGCAAATTCAGGTTAACCGGGCCCAGCGACAGATGCAGAATATCGTTCGCACCGGTGGGCAACACATTATCGTTGGTGGCTGCGCTGAGCGCCCCCAGCGACGAAGCTGCGGTCAAGTCGTTCAGGGCACCATCCAATAGAGCCGTCGCCGTTAGAGACGTCAGCAAGTCATTTATCGGATTGCTGAGAAAGCTGGAAAGTCCGCCGCTGTTGGAACCCAGCAGACCGCCTAGACCACTCAATAAGTTGCCAAGCAGATTACCGGGGCCGGATTGAGCCGATATGTCCAAGCAGATTGAACTGGTTTGGACGTTCAAGCCCAACAAGTCCAGATGGATTGGGTTGAGATGCAGATTCAAAATCTGAGAACCATTCGTACCAGTAGTAGACGAAAACGTCACCGGTACACTGAACGGAATGCCTCCAATTTGCCCCTGGCCCGTGAATGTTAATTGCCCAGACGAATTCACTTGGGGGTTGGTCAAGGCATTGAACTGGATTGGTACGAGACCGGGGACCGATCCCAAGAGAGCGTCGAGTGGATTCGCCGAAGGAACCTCCCGCTCTTCCAACTGTTCCAGGCAAGGACGAACACACGTTCCCGCACCTGTCTCCTTTCGCGCTTCGGACCGCGGCGATTTCGAGAACAAACGATTCAGCATCACTTCACCCTCCCACTCTGTCCCACGCGTGCTTGGCTCCGAGAGACGAACCCTTCGCCTCAGAACCTCTGAGCCGAGCATTCTCTGATTCCGACCCCTTCAAGCTATAAGCGAGGAAGGTCCCGCCGTGACGGCGTGGACGGGGGACAGTGAAGAGCAAAGTCATGCACAGAACATGCCAAGCCCGTAAGGTTTCTGCAAACAGTCTCATTTAACACCTTTGAGATGGCTGGACGGAATCAAAAACACGGGCTGATCTGTCACGGGAAAATATATGCAAGAAAACGTCTTCTCATCCATATGCCTGTTATTTCACAATAACCGTCATCGCATTTGTTTGTTGCGAGTGTATCCTCTTTGATTCAATCGCACAGCTTTAGGCGGCCTCCTTCATATAATGGGAAACGAACCATCCCATTGGGAGTTTCCTCATGCTGACAACAATCCCAGCGCCGCTTGTGCGGCTGAGCAATCTGTTCCCCAATCGCGAGGTCTATGCCAAGTGCGAACATCTCGCCCCATCCGGCTGTTTCAAAATTCGCGGAGCGATGCATCTGTTGAACCACTTCCGCCGCGCCGGGAAGAAGCCTCCTTTGGTCGTGCCGTCGATGGGCAACACCGCGCTGGGAATTGCCGTTGCCGCACGTGCTTTCGGCTTTCAGGTGACCGGCGTCGTGCCGCAGACGATCCGTCGCGACAAGGACGAGAAACTGCACGCGCTGGGAGTTGAACTTATCAAAGTCGGCGGCGATTGTAACAATCTGTTGTCCCGCGCCGTCGAGGTAGCCCGCGAGCGCAGCGCGTACTTCGTCCATCCCCACCTTGATCCGTTGTGGACCGACGGCTATCAGGTCATTGCTGAGGAAGTGCTGGCCGAGTTGCCGGCCTGCCGCACCCTGGTGTTTCCAGTCGGCGGCGGCGGTTTACTGATGGGGCTGACGGAATATCTGCGCCGCCGTCCGGCGCGAGTGCGACTAATCGGCTGTGAAGCGTACAACTACCCGGCCTACACGTCCTATCAGCACGCCCGCACCTCCACCATCGCGGATGGCCTCCTCATGGACGATCCGCACCCTCCTGTTAAGGATCGCATCGCTGCCGATGGCATTGCCATGCGCCTTGTATCCGATGAAGCGATTCGCACGGCGATGGCTGAGCTGTACCGATGTCAAGGGTTAATGGTCGAGCCGTCCAGCGCTGTCACCGTGGCGTTTGTGAATGCAAATGCGGATGAAGTTGAGGAACCCGCTTGCGTCATCCTCACGGGCGGCAACATCGCTTGGGACGATTTCGCAGGATTGGTGCGCGGCACCGTGAGGGAGCAGTAGGGCTAACCGCTCCCTTACGGCCGCGGCTCAGCTTTCTGCGGCGATGCCTCGCTTTGCAAATAACGAAACAGATCGCACAATTCCTCATCGCTCAACGGATCAAGGATCTTCTCCGGCATCAACGATACCGAGGCAGGCGTCATTTCCTCGATCTTGCTGCGCGGAATGACGGTGCGCTCGTTCTTGCTATCCACAAGCGTCACGGAGCCTGGCGTATTCTCCACAATCAGACCGAACAGCGAACGCCCGTCCTTCGTCTCGATGTTGTACGCCTGGTACTCCGCGCGGATGACGGCGCTGGGATCGACGATTTGCGTGATGAGATACTCCCGGTTCTTGCGATCGGCGCTAGTCAGATCGGGACCGACCTTGTTTCCCTCGCCGAACAAGGTGTGACAGACCGCACAGTGCTTCTGAAACAGGAGCCGGCCATTTTCCGTATTGCCTTTGCCGCCGCGCGACAGGATCAGGTTGATGCTGCGGATGCGCGAGATCTTCTCGCCCGCCGTCGCCGGCGCAATCGTGCCCCAGTGCTTGGTAATGAGCCTATCAATGCGTTCGTCCTTGAATGTCGTCAAACGCTGAAGTCGATCTAGCGGGACATCGCGCGGCGCGATGCTTCCGGCATCCACCGCCCGCAGCAGAAGAAGAGCAGAGTTCGGGCGACTCGTGAGCAATCCCTGTGCTCGCGCGCGCAACGCCGAGGACAGGCGGGGGTAGAGACTCATCACGCGCTCGGCGATGTGATCATCCGGAAACGACTGCAAGGCTGACAAGACCGCGCCGCGCAAGGCATCTGTTTTCGCCGTGGCGAGCAGATCGAGCAGCAGCGGCACACAATCGGACTTGCCGACCTGGCCCAGCAATTCGACAAGAGCAGCCCGCTCGTTCTCGGATACCTTGGCATCCGCGATTCGCTTGAGCAATTGTGTATACGCTTCCTTCTCGCCCAGCCTCAGGGCTAGACGCAGCAACACAGAAGATCCGTGTTCGGTGTCGCAATGCCGCCACATATTCACGATGGCCTTCGATAAGACCGGCGAGGCGTTCGTCAGCAGTCGGCCCTCAAGCGCTTTGTCGATGCCGCTTAGCAATAACTCGCGTTCCTCTTCTCCGGGCGCTGTCTCGAGTAGACGAGCGCAGGTTTCCAGGTCCGATTTGCCTCCCTCAGCCAAATAGCGACGAGCCAAGCGTTCGAGCAGGAAACGCTTCACCAGCGGCATGCGCCAGACTTCGGTTGTATCGAGTAGGGCGAGTACTTGATCACGGTGAGCAATCGCCTTGTCCTCGATGGCCCACCACAGCAATAACGGAATATGCGGGTCGGCGATGTCTTCGGAATGCTTGAGTAACTCGCGGGCGATAGGCAATCCGTCGGCGGCCGGCAGACGCTTGCACGAACAGGCAAGTTGACTGCGCACCACCGGACTCGTTTCACGCCGCGCTAGTGCGATGAGGTGTTCACGTAACTTCACTGACACTTGCTTGTCATCTGCTAGTAGACGTACAGTCCAAGCGCGGACATCCTCATTCGCGTGTTTGAGCAATCGCTCCGCGAAACCTTCATCGAAGCCGCCACTGACATAGAGCGCCCAAAGGGACTCCAGGGCCAGCCGGCCTTCATTGGCGAGCACGGCCTTTCGCAGTGCCGGCAATATGGAGGTATCGCGTCTCTCCCCGAGTACGCGCCGCGCCTCGCGCCGTTGCCAGTCATTGGGATGATCGAGCAGCGCGAGCAGTTCCTTGCTTGATAGTTTGGCCAGATTCAAACGAACGTCCGGCTTCGCACTCTTGGCTACTATCTTGTATACCCGGCCGTTCGTGCGATCCCAGTTATCAACCGGATCGACGTGATTGGCACGTTTGTCGTACCAATCGGCTACGTAGACCGCGCCATCGGGGCCGGTCAGGCAATCGATGGGACGGAACCACGTGTCGTTGGCGATGAGGAAATCCCCGCCGAAACGGCTGGTGAAGCTCGATCCCTTGCGTTCGAGAATATGCCAATATAGGGAGTTGGAAAGTAGATTTCCGGCGATGTAGACGTTGCGGAACTTATCCGGATAGGCGCCGCCCTGATAAATAATGCCGCCGCACGTAACGTGTCCGCCCTTGAAATCCTTATACGGCACATGGTCGAAGTAGCCGTAAGTATGCGGATTATGCAGTGGGCCGTGCTTGCTGAACCCTTTGATGTAATAGCCGCCTTGTACTTGATGCAGCATGGCGAAACCGCCCCAATTCGTGCCAGCGATGACCTGGCCATGCTCGTCGAAATCGAGTCCCCAGGTATTGCCGCCGCCCTCCGAGAACAGCTCAAAGCGCTTGGTCCGCGGATGATAGCGCCAAATGCCTTGCTGAAATTCGATGCCGCGAATCTTGGCCGTCACCGTGCTACCCTGAGCGCCGTAGAGCCAACCATCCGGTCCCCACTGCAGCGAGTTGGCGACGGCGTGGGCGTCTTCCATGCCGAAGCCGGTCAGCAGCACTTCCGGCGGACCATCCGGCACATCGTCGCCGTCACGGTCGGGATAAAAGAGCAGATACGGCACCTGCAACACATACACGCCGCCGTTGCCCAGACACAACCCAGAAGCGAGGTTTAGTCCGGTGACAAAATCCTTAGCCTTGCGATAGTGGCCAGTCTCGTCGGGATCTTCGAGGATGGTAATGCGGTCTGCTCCTCGCGGACCTTTTGGCGGTGGCTCCGGCATGCGATCATACACGGTACGTAGATATTGATCGACCTTGACCGGCTTCAAGCCAGCCGGATTAGGATATTGCAGATATTGTATAACCCACAATCGGCCGCGGTCGTCGAAGGCCATCGTTACTGGTTGACGAATCAAGGGTTCGCTGGCGACGAGCTTGACCTCGAAACCGTCGGCGACTTTCATGCGTTTGAGCGCCTGTTCCGGTGTATAGCCTTGAGCAAATAGCGACAGCGAAGGCAGAGCGAGGGCGAGCGCGACAGGAAAGAAAGCGCGGTGGAGTTCAATCATAGTGCGGTCCTGGCGGGAGGCGAGTTTATGGTGGGCACACTGGCATCCTAAAGCGCGGCGAGCTTCGTTTCCAGGGTTTTGTGAAAGCATTTAGCTTGCACGCCATCTCCTCACCTAGCAACAGCGAGGCAGAGCCTCGCAGGCAGTGCGTTCCCAGGCAGAGCCTGGGAACGAGAGAACGAGATATTAGGTACTCAGCTGCTAGCTCTCGTGCTGGCGCTCACCCACGGTCTGCGAATGCTTGCCCTAGTGCATCGACAATTTGCTCGACCTCGTCACGGTTTCTGATCACATATGCCTGCAACTCGCCTCCAGCAGTGCGGACAACCACCGCGTATCTTGGCTTCTCTGCCATAAACAGCCACAAGCCCAATGCCGCCAGCCCGGAGCCGACGAGCATTAGTAACACTTCAAATACCATAGAGGCCCCCTCTTTCATATCATGGAGCGCGGCGGTGAGTGGTAGACCTAAACAGCAGCACAGGGCGAAGCCGAGCGAGACGAGTAGGATGGGACCGATTGAGTTCGGGTTAATGCGCGCCGTGCGGGCCGAGCTACATTCTGGATTTTGCACGAAAACTAGGAAAGAATGAGCGAGTGGTTCACAATATGCACCCTCGTTCAGGCTGCTTCCGGATCTGGAGTCGAGGGACGTGTGCAACGAACCTTGCAACTCTGGTACAACACTGAAGGGGAAGAGCAGACCAAGAAGCAGCCGTTCAAAGACTTTGAGTAGACAACGCCTTATCACCAATCCACGCCCAGCATCAGGCAATTCAAGCCGCTGCCGATGCCAAGAAATCCCACACGGTCCCCCGGACGCAGAAACTCGCGTTCTTCCGCCAGGGCTGCCGTCAGCGGCAGGGATACCGTACCCATATTGCCGAGAAACGGATACGTCGAGAATTCCTTGTCCTCGGAGATGCCCAACGTCTTGAGGATCGAATCACGATGGCTGGCACCGACCTGATGGCAGATGACCTTATCCACCGTATCGGCCGCCCAACCCAATCGGCTGAGGAAAGCGTTCCACGTCCGCAGACCTAATTCGACGCCGTAGCGCAGTACGGCGACGGAATCCGTGGAGGTGAACTGCCGCAGCGCCGTCAGCATTCCCTGCAATCCCCATCGGCAAAGTCCATAATACTGCGGCGCCGCTTGCATGATGCCGCCCAGGACACGTCGGCGCGGTTCGGGGTTGAAAGATCCGTCGGTGACCAGCACGGCCACAGCACCAGAGCCGCCGGTCAGCGTGGCCAGGGATTTCGTGAATACATCCATGTTCGGCGCTTGCAGCATGGTTTCGATCATGACGTCGTTGATCTCGCGAGCCGTCTCGCAAGAGACGACCAGCCCGGCGCGGATCTGGCCCAACTCGATGCGATTGGCGATGTCCACGATACCGTTCAGAACGCCGAGACAGGCGTTGCTGATGTCGTAGATCGTTTCGGGATTGAGGCCGAGTTCGGCGGCGACGCGGCAGGCGGTAGCCGGCTCAAATTCCTCGCGGCAGACGGCGGCGTAGATGAGCACTTGCACGTCCTGTGGCCGAACCTGGGACATCGCCAAGGCCTTCCGCGCGGCCAGGACGGCGCCGCGCGAGGGCGGATAGCCCGGCTCCCACCAGCGGCGTTCGATTATGCCGGTCAACGCTTCCAGTTGGCCTTCGGACAGACGCAGCGCCTCGTAGACCGGACGCAGCCGCGCTTCCAGCTCCTGCGTCGTCACGACTACGGGCGGCAGCTCGTAGCCAATGGCGTCAAGGAAAACATGAGAATACTTCATGTCGATTCGTCAACTCGCAACGTGAAATCGTTCATTTGGTAGATAATTAACCCATCCACCAGCAGAAAGCCATCGGCCGTGAGCGTCCGCGTTGTGTCCTCGCGCGCCGTGAAGACGGCTTGCACCGTGACTTCCTTGCTGGTCGGAACTACCTGGCCGCGATAGCGCCAGCGGTGCGGCTTTGCTGGACACGCGAGAAAGCGTCCGTTGCGGCACTCCGGCCAGAACTCCACGGCGGCTACCTTGAGCAATTGTAAGAACGCTTCCAGACCGAGCGAGCCGGGCCAGACCGGATCCTGGTAAAAGTGGGCCTTGAAAAACCACTCTTCCGGCTCCACGATCTTGTGGCCCTCGATGAAACCCAGACCATGGGGGCCGCCATCGGGCACAAAGCGCTCGATGCGATCAATCATCCGCAGGCGATCATCGGGAAACGGTGCGCGGCGAGGATAATCGAATGCTCGCTCTTCCCCCCACCCCACCCCTCCCCCACAAGGGGGGAGGGAGAATCCGGGCTCCCTCCCCCCTTGTGGGGGAGGGGTGGGGTGGGGGGAAAATGGCTTGGCCTCACGGATGCCCACTTGCTGGTCCAGCGCTTCGCGCGAAAAGAAGCCAAACGTCGTCTGCCCGCGATAGATTTCGCGCCTTTCATCGCGCACAGTAAACGCATAGCTCTGGATAATCATGCCACCCGATGACGCCACGCGCAGCAGGCGAACCTGCGTTGTCAGTGTGCCACTGTCCGGCGTCACGACACCAAGCACCTCGGCTTCGCCTTCGAGATTGCGGAAGGCGAGATCGACGGGACTGGTCAGTGCCGAACCGGCGTAGGCCGCGAGGAAACCGCACGATTGCAGCGCCACCTCCAGCAGCACCGCAAACGGCATGATCGGCTGGCGTTCCGACTCGAAGTACCAGGCGTCCGCAGGAATATCATAGTGCGCCGACAGAGCGCCGCCTGCAACCATCTTGAATGGCTCGGCTTCAATGTGCGTGACCCGATCGATGAAGGAAAACGGTGGGCGCGGCAGCCGGGCGACGAAGCGTCCTCCATCGAAGATGCGATACGGTTCGCCGAATGCGTCGGATGGTTTACCGGAGGCGAAGGCGAGGATGTGATGCTTCTCGAACCGCGCCGGCGAGCGGGGCGTGTCAACGCCCCGGTGGAAGTAACCGGGGCGTTGACACGCCCCGCTCGCCCAGCCCGCCGCAATCCTCTCACGCGTCAGCCCGGATAACCGCACCGACATATTCGTGATCTCGACGATTAGCTTGCCATCGGCGTACATCAGTGCGTCGGCAAGCGCATACGGCTCCGGGCGATAACCGCGTTCCTTGAGAATCACTTCGTAGGTAACAGTGCGCGTCGCCGCGGTCACTTGGCCGCGACATTTCAACACGCTGGCTACGCCGGGCACCGGTTCGCACACCACGTCCTCGACATCGGCAATCCAACCCAATCGCAGCAAGTAAATGCGCAGCGTGTGCAGGCAGCACTCGTACATCAGCGTGCCGGGCATGACCTGATCGTCCACGAAGTGGCAGGTCAAGAACCAAGCGTGCGGATCGATGTCGGCTTCCGCTCGGATAATGCCGATTCCGAACCGTCCCCCTTTCGGATCCAGGTGCGTGACGCGATCCACCAGCTTCATGCGGCCTCCGGGTAAACGCAGTCCTTCCGGCAAGCGCCGGCCTGCGAACGGTGAGCCGAAACATCCTTCGGGATCGCCGGCGCGGAGGGCGTCGAGTTGTTCGGCGCTGTACGATTCTTTGCCGATGAGCGGCAGTTCGGCAGCATCGTCGGGCTGGATACCGGAACGCGGTCGTGTATCTAGCGAAGTCCGCACGACGCCTCTGCCGGATGCCAACTCGGCGGCGGTGAAGAAACCGGCGCAGCCGTTTTTCATCGTCAGCAACGGCTCGCCATCGACACTGCCGTCGAACTGGAACCTGAATAGAAACGTATCGCCCTGGCGGAAAAAACGCTCGATGCGGATATCGTAGCGGATGACCTGGCCTGGGCGCGGCAAACTGCGATGGAACGTCACTGCGGCATCGAGCAATCGGTAAACAGCGAGGCCGCGGGTCTGAAAATCGATGCCGAGATACGCCGACAGAAAGAGATCGGCCTGTCCCGCCTCGATCGCTATGCAAGTGGCGATACGGCCGCCGTCGAGATACCAAGCACCGGGTTGAATGCCGTGTTCGGTGACAACACGCCCCGACGTGAGTGAACGCGGTTGGCCCTCGATGGTCAGGATGCGATCGACCAACATCAACGGCTCGTCAGGCAGACGAACACGCGTGGGATGATTGTCGATGACGACGAAATCCGGGCCGAGGACGCGCGCGATGGAACCGACAGCGAATTCCAAGCACTGAGCACGATCGAGGGCAAGAGGCGAGCGGGGTCGCGTCAGCGCCCCGAGTGCTTCCTCCTCTCGGGGCGCTGACGCGACCCCGCTCGCCAGGATGCAGTCAGACAGTCGCGCCTGGAATCGAAGATTATCCATCAGACCGCGCTGGAGTGTGGCCGATAGACGCAGATACGCAGCATGCGCTTCGCCGATAGCTTGACGCGTCGTTACCAGTTCCCTCGTTCCCACGCTCTGCATGGGAACGCACGTTTGCGGCGCTCCGTGTCGCGTCCTCTCCTCGCTTGAGACGGGACGCGGAGCGTCCGAACCAGCGTTCCCAGGCAGAGCGTGGGAACGAGGGATTTCCGAAGCAATCTCCGTGTGCGGCAATGCTGCTGGCTTCGGCACCATGAACGTTGAGCCTCCTACCGGGACGCTCAACAGCCGTCTCTCGGCAGAAGATGGAACGACGCGCAAGGCCATCTCCGATCCGTACAGCGGCGAAAGATCCACCGGCACGCGCTCGGCACACAGTTGTGCCAGCAACCGCAAGAGAAGCGAGATACCGTCTGTGCCGGCGACACAAGCGGAGCGAGCGCGGTGCGGACGGTCGCCGAGGATGGCATCGATCATGCGCGTGCAGGACGCACCCGGCCCCATCTCCAGGAAAATGCGCACACCGTCGCGGTAAGCAGATTCAATGACGGCGGGAAAATCAACTGTGTCCAGCGACTGAGCTAAGATCGCCTCGGCGGCACTGTCGGAATTCAACTCGAAGGAGCGCGCCAGCGCCGCGCTGTAAAATCGGACGCCTCGCGGAGCCGAAGTTGGCAAACGGTGCAGATCGCGGTATGCCTCCGCCACTTCGCGTACCACGGGGCAATGCACCGTCGATGTCTCCGGCAGCGGCAGGAAAGAGCAACCAAGGCGTTCGACGAGCGTTTGTACTTGGCTGCGCTCGCCGCCGACGACGCATTCGCGCGGCGTATTGATGATGAGCAGATACGCCCGCCGCAGTCCCGCGCAAGCGTTGCGCACGGCTCCCGGTCCTCGATCCACGATGCCCGTCACCCAATCGACCAGAGCATCCGGCGGCAAGTGCCAGGCCTTGCGTGCGGCATTGCAAGGGCCGGTCAGGTCGCTGACAAACAGCGGCGATGCGTTCATCGCTTGCAACATGGTATCGCGGCCGGTCCAGGCACGCAGGGCGAACAAGCCGGCCGACTCGCCGAGACTGTTGCCGATCACCGCATCGACACGCACGCCAAAACGACGCACTACGTCCGTCAAAAGACAGCCTAGCGTAACCTGACCGAAGATGCGCTCGCGCACCGACGGAAAAATGTTCGGGCGCTCGCGCCAGAAAACATCAGGGAGAAATTGACTCCGCAGATAGCCATTCTCGGCATCTTGGCGGCGCAGGGTTTCCGGACAGTAAGCGGCAAGGTCGCGGCCCATGCCCGGATAGTCGTTGCCCGAACCAGGAAAGACGAAAGCGACGCGGCCGGTACGTCCCAGCGGCACCGGGGAATAAAACACGCGATCGCGGAAGGTCGGCGGCAGCGACAAAGGACGGAAAGGATCTTCACGCAGACAATGTTGGGCAGCATCAATCTGTTCGACCAACTCGCGTCGATCGCGTGCCACCAGGGCGACAGCCAACGAGCCGGAAGGATAGGCGATGGATGCTCTGCCCTCGCTTACGCTTTCGGCTCGTCTCTCGTGCCATCCGTGCCCCAGCACTCCCAGGCTGGCATCCGGCCTTGCTCCCAAGAAGCTGCGAAGCTGCCCCAATCCATCGATCAAAGCGCCGGCATCGCGTCCCTCAATGACGAACAGCGCTTCGGCGTGTTTACCAAGCGGATGCACTCGATCCGGGCACTCGACGCAAGCAGCCGGCTCCCAGGCTTCCAGAACGACATGAACGCAATTGCCATCCATGCTGAGGCAACTGACGCCGGCGCGTCGCGGCCCTGCCGCCCGGTCGCGCAGCCAGTATTGCGGGCTGCGTTGCAAGACGAAACGATCCGCTGCCTGGGCCAACTCCTCGCGCTCCGACATCAGGTTACGCAGCGGCGGTAAGATCTGCTGATCGAGGCACAGACAGGTTTTGATCAAGGAAGCAAAGCCGGCAGCGGCACCAGTGTGGCCAATGTCTGCCTTGGCGCTGCCGAGTGCTAACGGCTGCGGCCCGCGGTGTGAGCCAAAGAACGAAGCAAGGGCTTCGGCCTCCCTGCGGTCCTCGGCAGGAGTGCCGCTGCCGTGCGTTTCGATGTAGGAAACCGAAGCGGGTTCGACACCGGCTTCAGCATAGGCTCGATCCAGGGCCGCCTCATACTCCGCGGCCATACCGATGCCGCGAATGACAGCGTGGATGGTATCGCCGTCGCGCACCGCGTCATCGAGGCGTTTGAGGACTACTGCAGCGGCTCCCTCGCCCGGCAGCGTGCCGTCGGCCCCTGCATCGAATGGGCACGCGCGACCGGTAGCGGAAAATGGCCGATGCTGATGAGCAGCCAGTACGGCACGGACATCGCCGGCCATATCGACGGCACCCGCAATGGCCTGATCGATCTCGCCCTTTTGCAGAGCGCGCACGGCCGCTTCCAGGGCGCGTAGGCCAGAGCTTTCCTCGCTGCTGATCGTGAAGCTGGGACCGCCCAGTCGAAACTCCCGAGCGATGCGGCTGGCGACGATGCTGCCAAGAGAACCCATCGTTCGGCTGGCCGTCAGCGGCGGTCCGGCCGCATCGCGCAGGGAGGGATCAAGCGACCAGCGAAAATGAAAGTTGGTCGTATTCAGATCGAGGCCGATGCCGATGAAGACGCCGACACGCTCGCGGCTCTCTTCCGACAAACCGGCCGCATCGATGGCCTCGGCGGCGACTTGCAGCATGAGCAACTGTTGCGGCAATGTCTCCTGCAATTCGCGCGGCGGAATGCGGAAGCGATCGGCCTGGATAGTGACTTGTCCATCGATGTAATAGCCGGCAAACGAACGGTCATGGAAACCTTGTTCGCGGAACCAGGCGCTTTCCGGCACGCCCCACCAGTGGGGCGGTGGAGATGGGGACGCGTCGTTGTCACCACCGAGAACGCGATGCTGGAAGGCGCGCAGCGACTTCCAGGGACCGAAATGCGTGGCCATGCCGACGACGGCAATCGGCGATCCGGCGAGCGGGGTCGCGTCAGCGCCCCGAGAGAGAGAAGCCCTCGGGGCGCTTACGCGACCCCGCTCGCCGAGCGCTCGGTGCGCTGACGTGATCCCGCTCGTCGGCCATTCTTCCAACAGCACATGCGCATTGATGCCGCCGAAGCCGAACGCGCTGACGGCAGCGCGGCGCGGTGTTCGTTCATCGCGCCGCAGCCACTTTTCTGCTCCGCTAAGAATGCGAAAGGGAGATTTCTCTAGCTCCAGACCCGGTGCCGGCGTTGCGAAATTAGCGGTGGGCGGCAGCGTCTGTGCGCGGAAAGCAGATAGCACCTTGACGATCCCAGCCGCTCCGGCAGCGGTCAACAAATGTCCCACCGTCGATTTCACCGAGCCGATAACGCATTGTCCCGGTCGCCAACTCTCCTGTCCCCATAGCAATTTCAGACTTTGGAACTCCACAGAATCGCCGACAGGCGTGCCGGTTGCATGGCACTCGATAAGATCGACCTCGCTCGGTTTCCATCCGGCTTCACGATAGGCGGCGTGCATGGCCCTCAGTTGCCCTTCGCTGCTGGGCGCAAGCAAATTGCCGTCCACGTCGTTCGAGAGGCCAATCCCGGCAATCACCGCCAGAATGCGGTCGCCGTGCTGCAAAGCGTCTTGGAGGCGTTTGAGCAGAAAAACCCCGGCACCCTCGCCGACCACCAAGCCGTCGGCGCGCGCATCAAACGGCGAGCAGCGTCCGCTCGGCGATAAGGCACGTAACTGCGAAAAGCCCATCTGCGTATACAGGCAGTCGGGACGCGATACTCCGCCGGCCAGCATGGCATCGGCGCGACCGGCCCGCAGCTCGTCTACTGCCAATTTCAGTGCGTACAGCGAGGAAGCGCAAGCGGCATCGAGCGTGTAACTGCCGCCGCCCAAGCCGAGCGCCTTGGCTACCACTCCCGCAACGAGACCGGGAACGTAGCGATTGAGCGGAGAAGGCGCCTCAATCGGAGCGGCGGCATCAGCAATCTTCTCAGCAAGGGTTCGGCCAAGGTAGGCACGCGCCAGTTCCGAGACACGCTCGGTCGGCAGCGCGATGTTGCCGAGAATGACGCCAATGCGGCGGCGATCCAGAAGGTGCGTCACACCGGAGGCGAACGCCTGACGGGCAGCATACAGGGCCAAATGAAAAACCGGATCGAGTTGAGCAAGAAAGTCGGCGGGCACATCGAGGCCGGCGAAGTCGAGCGGGATGTCATCGAGAAAGCAACCACGCAACGAATAAACGCGGTCGGGACGAGCAATCGCCGGATCATAGGCATCATGCGGGTCGAGAAGCCAGCGTCGCGGCGGAACTTCGCGGGCTGCATCGACGCCGGCGAGAACCTGTTCCCATAAGCGCTCGGGGCTGGGCGCGGAGGGAAACAATCCGCCCATTGCGACGATGGCAATACTTCCGCGTGGAGAGTGGAGGGGTGAGGGTGGAGGGAAAATAGCGCGTTCTGTCGCTTCATTCTTCACTCGTCACTCTCCACGGGTGCTGGCTGAGGCAAGAAGTTTCCGACTGAAAGCGCGTCGCAGGGCCGGGTCGATGACACACTCGTATCCTTCCAGTCGAGCGACGACCTGGCCGCGCTCGTCGAGGTAGTCGATGTCAGCCAGGCCGTGGAGATCGCTTGAGCGTGTCACATGAGCAACTACGCGGACGCCCGCCGCCGGGAAAGCGCGCTGATACTGCCGATAACGAGCGATATGGCAAGGCAGCGATGGTGCGTTGCGCTGTTCCTGGCTCCAGACGACCATGAGCTGGAAGCTGCAATCCAGGGCGAGCGGGTCGGCGAGCCAGCGCTGGCGCAG
>Ga0070739_10005033_pt1 | contig 15311 bp, 14 predicted proteins | sample Coa_R1_7_FD_66445 | JGI IMG/M metagenome (GOLD analysis project Ga0070739, IMG submission 66445) | Surface soil microbial communities from Centralia Pennsylvania, which are recovering from an underground coalmine fire - Coalmine... | ecosystem: Environmental > Terrestrial > Soil > Unclassified ... | reverse complement strand
AGCTCGGCTTTCACGTCGTCCGACCCACCACGCTGGCCGACGGGAGCGAGATCGTCACGCCGGTCGTCCCCGTCGTGGTGGGCGACGACTGGAAGGCCGTCTTCCTCTGGAAGTCGCTCTACGAGGCCGGCGTCTTCGTGAACGTGGCGCTGCACCCCGCCGTGCCCCCATCGGGGGCGCTGCTGCGCACGAGCGTGATGGCGACCCACGACCGGCCCACGCTCGACCGCGCGCTTGCCATCTTCGCCGAGGTCAAGCGCGGGTTCGAGGCCGAGCACGGCCCGCTCCCGGCCGGCGAGTGAAGCGTTTCAGGACCGGCACGCGCTAGTCCATATGTGCACAAACCTCTCTCGCCAATAAAAAGTGCGCTCTGAGCGCATCTCCGGCGAAAGTGACGTTGCTGTGAGCGTTCCCATGGCGATACCTTTCCCGGCGTTGCACGACCGGACCGCGTGGGGCCGGAGGAGAGGCCGGCACACGATGGGGCACTCGGGACCAGGAGCCGCAGGGCTCCACCGATGACAGATGCCAAATACCAGCTTCGCCGGCCGCCCTGGCGCTGGCCGGGGAGGACGGATGAGCGCGTCCGCGCGCAAGTAGGGAGAGAGATCGCCACATGTCGGACTGCTATACGACGGAGGTCGCCAGTGTCGCCACCGATCCCCAGCGCCTGCGCGCGCTGGAACGCGCGAACGAGATCAGGCTTGCCCGAGCCGAGCTCAAGCGCAGGATCGCCGAGGGCGAGGTGTCGGTGGCCGACGTGCTGCGCGACGTGCCGCCCTATGCCAGCAGCTGGGCGGTCTGGGACCTGCTCATGAGCCAGCGGCGCTGGGGCCGCAGCCGCTGCCACAAGTTCCTGTGGAGGAACCGCATCAACGAGACCAAGGCGATCGGCACGCTAACCGAGCGCCAGCGGCGCTTGCTGGCCGATCAGCTCGAGAGCGCCTCCTCGCCGGGCCTGGTCCTCGTCCCAGCCTAGGAGCGGCCGCTCACGCCATCGGCCGCCAGGTTCGCAGTCAGGTCCCGCGCCGCGTTGGGCGCTGCGGCGCGGGACCGCCCGGGCCGCGCGTGCCAGGCCTCGAGGGCGCCGGCGTCGTACGGGGCTCCTGGCCTCGTGCCGGGGCGTGACCCGAGGCCTATAGGTTGATCCCGACCGGGACCGGCGTCGCCCCCGCGAAGAACAGGAACCAGATCGCGAACACGGCCAGCGTGAGCCCCGCGCTGACCACCAGCACGCCCTCGAGCACCACGTGCCCCGGGTCCTCGCGCCCGCGCGCCCGGCAGTTCGAGCGGTAGGTGTTCGAGAGCTTGCCCAGCAGCGCGGCGATCAGCACCACCGTCACGACCGCGCCGATGAACATCGTCCCCAGCGCCGCGCCCAGCGAGTCGGTGGCTCCCTGGACCTGCGAGCCCAGCCACAGCCAGAGCAGCGGCGTCCCCACCCACAGCACGAGGCTGCCGATGAACATGATCAGCACCACCAGCGTGGCGCCGGCACCCGTCCTCAGCAGGCTGCGCACGGCTCCGCCGCGCCGGACGCGGCGCTCCTCAGCGTGCGAGCGGGCCACGAGCGGACGTCCCGTGGCCCCCGGGTAACGGACAGCCCGAGGAGAGCTTGACCTGCCACCAGCCCATCAGCATGCCGATCAAGCCCAGCCGGGGCCTCACCTCCCACGCCCCACAGCCGGGCTCGCCCAGCTCGGCGCGGTCGATGCGCATGAAGCGGTGACGGCCGGGCTCGAGGAACATGCGCTCGAGCTGAAGACGAGCGGCCTCCTGACGCTCGGCCCGCTCGCTGATCGTCGCCCGGGCGGCGCGCAGCCGGGCGGCCAGCTCGTCGCGGACGCGCTCGAGCTCGCCCAGGTCGAGCAGGCGCGCCTGGAGGCCGGTAGCGGAGCTCACCGCCGGCGCGGCGCCGGCGCTCAGTGCCGGGGCGGCCGTGAGCGCGCCGAGGGGAGCCGCGGTCACGAAGGCATCCGCCAGCTCGCGTTCGAGCTTGACGATCTGCGCCCGGAGCGACCGGCGGGCCGCCAGGGCTGCGCTCTCGCCGACATGCGTCTCCGGGTGAAACCCGGACAGCGGCTGGATGCCACCCTCCTGCTCGAGCAGCTCCACGAACACCTCCTTCTTCCGAGCCGAGCTTACCACCCGCTTTACCCCAGATTGAGAAGCACTACGCCCGGCTCAGCGGCGCTGGGCGAGCTCGGCGCACAGCCACAGCGCCTCCTCCAGGTACAGCGCGGGCACCCCATCGACGCCGACCGAGAAGATGAGGACGCGCCGCGTGCGGCGGCCGGGGAGGTGCCGCGGATCGAGCATCCCGAACAGCACACCATGCACGGCCCGGTGGTCGGCCAGCACGAGCCGCCCGGGGGCGAGCGGCAGCGCGGCGGGCCCGGCGCCGAGCTCCTCCCCGGCGCGTGAGAGGCGGATGCCCAGCGTCGCGGGCTCGACCGCGTGGGCGTCCAGCGCCCACACCGGCGCTCCGGTCTCCACGAGCGCGATCAGCCGCGCGTCGGCCAGCCGGTCACGGGACTTGAAGCCGCCTTGGAGAAGCCGCGCCACCGCGGCCTCCTCGCTGGGGATGCGCGTCACGTCGGGGTCCAGCCCGACCTGGCGGTAGAAGGCGCGGTAGGCGTGGGCGATCGCCTTGGTGCGCAGCGTGACGACGGCGGCTCCGCCGTAGCGGTCAGAGAGCGCGCGCAGCCGCTCGCGCAGGGCGGGCGAGCTCGGCCCCGGCTGCACGTCGATCACGCTGAAGCGCAGCTCGAGGCCGGGAAACTCGGCCAGCAGCTCGTCCTGCACGAGCCCGGCCGCGACCGCCGGCTCCTCGGGCGGGACGCTCACGACCCGGCGAGACGGCCGACCGCGCCGGCCAGGGTCCGCGGGTCGCTCCAGCGCTTGCCGATCAGGCGCTCGGCGACCACGCCCCGGCGCGAGATCAGCTCGAGCAGCGGGCAGACCTCGACCCCGTAGCTCGCGCCCACCGCGCCGTCGCGGTCGTAGGCCACGGGGATCGTCCAGTGGTGGCGCCTGACCGCGGCGGCCGCGGCGGCGTGCCCCGTGTGGACCGCCACGGCCGCGAACTGCACGCCCGCGGCGCGGTAGCGGGACGCGAGCGCCTGCATGGCGTCGACGGCGCGCTCGCAGGCCCCGGAGTCGGTGACGAAGAAGCCGAGCACGAGCGGGCCGCGCTTAAGCAGCAGGCAGAGGTTGAGCGCGCGCCGGTCGTGCCGGGCCGGGGTGCACGGCGGCTGCATGTTGGCGTCGCCGTTCAGGTTCGAGGCGGCCAGCGGCGCGGCGAACATCCGCACGGGCTTGCCGGCCGGGATGCCGGCGGTCCCGACGCCCTGGGCACCGAACCGGTAGACCGAGAAGCCCACCACGAGCACGATGGCCAGCCCGCCGGCCACCCACTGCATGCGCCGCGGCGAGAAGGTCGCCGGCGGGCGCGGCCGGCCGGGCGCCGAGGCGGCGGCCTTGTCGGGGTCGAGACGCTGGAGCCGGTCCTCGGGCCCCACCGCTACGCCACGCGCGCTCGCCGGCGCGGCCGGGGAAGCGCGGCCAGGCGCTCGCGGGCCCCGCGCACCGGGTCGGCGAGCGTGACGCCGCGCTCGGAGATGGCCAGCACGGCCGGGAGCACGAGCAGCACGCCGCCGAGCGAGACGCCGAGATCGATGACGGTCACGAACCCGAAGTCACGCAGCATCGAGATGTTGGAGACCACGAGGACGCCGAAGCCGGCGATCGCCGTCAGGCCCGAGGCGAGCACGGCGGCGCCGGTCGAGCGATAGGTGCGCTCGAGCGCGGCCGCCGGGTGTAGGCCGGCGCGACGCTCCTGGCCGTAGCGCTCGGACAGCAGCACGCTGAACTCGGTAGAGATCGCGATCACGAGCGCGCCCAGCGTGGCCGACATCGGGTTCAGCGGGATCCCGATGGCGAAGAGGATGAGGGCCGACCAGCCGGTGGCGAGCACGATCGGCACGAGCGGGACGAGCACGCGGCGGGGCCGGCGCAGCACGGCCAGCAGCGCGAGGCCGACGGCGATCAGCCCGGCGAGCATGGTCAGCAATCGCCGCGGCGAGGACGACAGGGCGTCGTTGGCCTGCGCGGCGAGCACCGGCAGCCCGGCCAGGCCGGCGCTCACGCCCGGCGGCGGGTGCAGCTGGGAGCGCATGTAGTCGATCACGTGCTCCTGCCGGGCGAGCGGCATCAGCCGGATGCCGAAGGCCAGCGTGGCCTCCTGGCGATCGGGGGTGATCACGGCCTGGCGGAAGTAGGCGGGGACCGCGGCCAGCAGCCCGTTGATCGAGGCGGTGGTGAGGCCGGCGGCCGCCGCCTGCGGCTGGCCACCGGTGGCGAACAGGTCGGGCAGCGACAGCGCCGGGCACAGCGTGGAGTCGGCGCACCCTCGCTCCTCGACGTAGCCGTAGTGCTTGAACAGCGTCTGCTCGTAGCGGATCATCCAGGCGATGGTCTGGGGCGTGGCCACGTCGCGTCCGTGGACGACCACGTCGATCTCGCCCGACACGCCGGTCACGCGCTCGAGCGTCCGCAGGTCGCGCAGCGCCGGCATGCCGCTGGGCACGAGCTTGGTCACGTCGGACTGGACGGCGGTCTGCGTGTCGGCCGCCCAGCCGAGCACGGCCAGGAGCGCTCCGACGGCGAGCACGCGCCAGGGCGAGCGCAGCGCGGCGGCCAGCACGCCGCGCGGGCCACGGCCGCGCAACCGCGCCGGCGCGGCGCCGGGGCGGCCCGTACGTGCCAGCGCGCGGCCCAGGCGTGCCCCGCCGGCGGACAGCAGCTCGCGCGCGCCGCGCAGCGCCGCGCCAATCGCCCCGCCGTCGCGGTCGGCTAGCACGAGCGCGGCCGACCCCGCCGTGAGCGCGCAGGCCAGCGCCACGGCGATGCCGAGGACGAGCAGGGCGGCGAAGCCGCGCACCATCGGCACCGGGGAGAGCAGCAGGACCAGGAAGCCCACGGCCGTGGCCAGCGCGGCCACGAGCAGCGTGGGCGCGCCGCGCCGCGCCGCCTGCGCGACGGCCTCCCGGGCCGGGGAGCCGTCGCCGGCAAGGCTCCGGGCTTCGGCGACCCGGGACTGGAACTGGACCGCGTAGTCGACGGCCAGACCGATGAGCACGGGCAGGACCGCGATCGAGGCCATGGTCAGCGTCACGCCGAGGAGCGCGCTCAGCCCGAACGTGATGCCCGCGGCGAGCAGCGCGACGACCAGCGGAAGCAGGCGCAGGCGCCGGCGGAAGACGAGCAGCAGCACCACGGCCATCACGACCAGCGCGCCCAGCAGCAGCCAGGCGATCGAGCGGGTGAGCTGCGAGGCGAGATCGTTCAGGACCACCGGCGCGCCGCTGACCGTGTACGTGCCGCCGTAGGACAGGGCGAACATCGGCATGCGCACGGCGGCGCGGATCAGCCTGATCGCGCGCGCCTGCTCGGCGGCGCTGAGCGACGCCCGCAGGCGGACCTGGATCAGCGCCGAGTCGCGGTTGGGGAACAGGTAGGCCAGCCGTGCCTTGGGCTGGTAGACGCCGCGCGTGGGATCGAACACGACCTGCGAGATGAACGTCGTGTTGTCGATCTGCGGCAGCCCGCGCACGCCCGACTGGAGCGCCATCTGGTCCATCTGGTTGGTCAGCTGCTCGGCCTTGAGCTCGCCCGCCGAGACAGCCTCCTGGTAGGCCTGCTTGCGGCTCATGTGCTGTGCCAGCGCCAGCTGGTAGGCGGCGCGCTGGACGCTCTCGATCTGGGCCTGATCCTGATGCTCGATCTGGAGCATGGCCGTGTTCACGGCCGCCACCGCGCGGTTCAGGAACGTGCCCGGCCCGTAGACGACCTGCACAGCGCGCATGCGCATGAGCTGGCCGCACGGGCTGGACCAGCCGCCGTACGGCGGCTGGGTCCCCGCCGCGGCGGGCGTGAACGAGTACAGCTTGCCGTTGGCGACCACCGTCTCGCCGGCCAGGCAGGCCTCGAGCTGGGTGACCGTGGCCAGCTCGGAGGTGAACACGAGGTCGGGCAGCTTCTGGTGGATGAGGACGATCACCGGGTCGCCGCCGAAGTGGCGCTGATCGTCGGCGGTGATCCGGTAGTTGGCCGAGGAGCGGCTGACGAACGTGTCGCTGCCCGTGCTCGGCTGTAGCCCGAGCGCCAGTGCGCCGCCGGCCAGCGCCAGCGCCACGACGACGGCCAGCGTCAGCCACGGCCGTCGCGTCGCCGCGGCGACCAGGCGCTCCAACCTCTCGCTGACCCTCATGGCGCTCCCGAATCTAGCTCGCGAGGCGGCCACGCGCGCCGCCTGGCCCTCGGCCCGGGCACCCGCGGCCGGCGCGTGCCCCTAGTCCATCGACAGCGGGCCCTGGGACTCTCCGGCCAGGAACTGGCGGATGAACGGGTTCTCGGAGTTCAGCATGTCCTCGGCCGGGCCGGCCTCGACGATGCGCCCCCGCCACAGCACGTTGATGTAGTCGGCCACGCGCCGCGCGCTCATGATGTCGTGGGTGATGACCGCGAAGGTCGGGAGGTGCTCCTTCCCCTTGGCCTTGGCGTCGTCCATCATGTCCCGGTGGATCTCGAGGATCAGCTCGCCCAGGAGCGCGGTGCGGACGGGGTCGAGTCCCGAGTCGGGCTCGTCGAAGAGCACGATGTCGGGCTCGAGGACGAGCGCGCGGGCGAAGCCGGCGCGCTTGCGCATCCCGCCCGATAGCTCGTTGGGCATCTTCTCGCGCGCGTCGCCCAGGCCGACCTCGTTGAGGCGGCGCATGACGATGTCCTCGATCTCGTCCTCGCCCTTCTCGGTGTGCTGGCGCAGCGGGAAGGCGACGTTGTCGAAGAGGTTCATCGAGCCGAACAGGGCACCGTCCTGGAAGAGCAGGCCGAACTTCTTGCGCATCTCGAACAGCTGCTCGTCGGCCATGTTCGGGACCGACTCGCCATGCACGAGCACGTCGCCGCGGTCGGGGTAGAGCAGGCCGACCATGTGCTTTATGCACACCGACTTCCCCGTGCCCGAGGGTCCGAGGATCATCGAGACCATGCCCTCGGGCAGGCCCATGTTCAGCCCGCGGAGGATGCGCGCGCGCCCGAACGCCTTGTAGACGTCGATGAACTCCACGGTGTCGGGGCGCCCCGACGGATACACCTTGTAGGTGTGGAACTGGTACTCGTCCGCGCTGGCGCCGTCGGGCGGCTCGGGACGCGGTGGCTGCTCGTCGACGACCGACACGCGCGAGCCCCGCGCCTCGGAGCGCTCGCCGGCGCTCTGCGCGTTGCCCTGGGCGGGCAGCGCGTGCGTCGGATCGACGTCCGACCCGGCCGCGGTCTCGTGCTCCGAGGCGTCGTGCCCCTCGGGCACGGGCGGGCGGCGCTCGCGGACGTCGTAGGCCGACTCGAGCAGACCCTCCTTGTCGGCCTCGCGGTCGGGGCTGCCGGCGGCGCCCATCTCGCGGGGCTCGCCCTGCGAGCCCTGGCCGGGCTGCTCGGCGTGCGCGAACGGCGCCGGCTCGTCGTGCCCGCCGGGCACCCAGCGCTGCGCGCCCGAAGTGGGCCGCTCCTCCCCGCTGCCGGGCTGGTCAAAGGACATGGATCACCCTCCGATCGGTGCTCGCGGATTGGCACCCCAGAAGATCTGCGTTCCGAGCATGCCGATGAGGTGGACAGCGACGATGTTCAGCACCATCGACTTGGCCGTGGCCGTGCCCACGCCGACCGGCCCGCCGCTGGCGTTGTAGCCGTAATAGCAGCCGACGAGAACGATGACCGTGGCCATCGCCATCGCCTTTATCAAGCTGTATAAGAGGTCGGGTGGGTTCTGGAATTCCCAGAAGATGAGGAAGAACCCGCCCGAGGAGACATCGCCGATCTGCTGCACGACGGCCAGGTAGCTGGCGAAGAAGCCGGCGCCGATCGAGGCCAGGTACACGAACGGCAGCACCATCCACGAGGCCAGCAGGCGTGTCGCGCACAGGAAGCGGATGCCGCTGATGCCCATGACCTCGAGCGCGTCGATCTCGTCCGAGATCCGCATCGACCCGAGCTCGGCCACGAGCCCGGTGCCCACCTTGGCGGCCATCATGTAGCCAAACGCGTAGGGGACGAGCTCCCGCAGGTCGCACCAGGCGGCGAACACGCCCGCGTAGGCGGGCACGCCGTTGGCCTGGTCGAAGTAGGCGCCCTCGATCCCGCACTGAAGGCCGATGATGAAGACGAGGCCCCAGATCACGAGCGTCGAGGAGACGATGAGGATCCCGGCCTGGCGCAGCGCCTCGCCGAAGAACCGCAGGACGCGGAGGCGCAGGACCTCGCCCACCACCTTGGAGGTGAAGCGAACGATCTCGCCGAAGGACTCGACCCAGCCCCGGGGTGTGGCTACGAGCTCGTTCACTTGACGATCGTCGTGATCTCGGGATGGGTGGCCAGCAGCGTCTGCGTGAACGCGTAATTGAAGGCGAAGATGCCCAGGAAGGCGATGACGACGGCCTGGTTGACGGCGCGCCCCACCCCCTCGGCCCCTCCGGAGGCGGTCATCCCCTTGTAACAGCAGACGATGGCGATGATGGCGCCGAACAGGGTCGTCTTCACGACAGAGCCCCAGAGGTCGGTGGTCGACGCGTTATTGAAGAACGTGGCCCAGAACGGCCCGAGCGGCGCGTGGTTGACGATCGTGGCCAGGACCCCGCCGAAGATGCCGAACAGCAGCGCGTAGATGTCGAACAGGCCCGTGACGAGCATCAGGGCCAAGAAGCGCGGGACGACGAGGTTCTTTATCGGATCGACGCCCAGCACCTGGAGGGCGTCGAGCTCCTCGCGGATCTTGCGCGCGCCGAGGTCGGCGGTGATCGCCGTCCCGGCGACGCCGGCCAGGACGATCGCGTCCACGAACGGCGCGAACTCGCGGATCGAGGCCAGCACGAAGAAGCCGCCGAGGCGGTCGAGCGCCCCGAACAGCACGAGGAAGTTGGCCGCCTGGAGGCCCGGGGCGCCGTAGCCGAAGGCCACGGTGGAGACGAGCAGCGGGAACCAGCACAGCTTCAGGGCGAACATGAACTGCCCGGCGAACTCGCCCCCGTACGGGTACGGCGGGCGCACAGCCGAGACGAGCGTCTTGCCCGTGAGGATCATCATGTTGCCCACTTCCTCGAGCACGCTCTTGGTGGGCAGGAACGTCCGATCGGCGACTGCGCGGATCAAGTTCTCTCTGGACCTCCCGAAGCTCTGTAGCCACCGGCCGGTGACAGCGGGGACAAAGCCTACGTCAGCGTCCCGGCGGAGCACAAATGGGAACCGTCGCGAACCGGCGTGTGCGGGGAGATCAGCTGGTATGTTCGCGGCCCGTGAGTGGGTGCAGCTCGATCGTCCGCTGGGCCCCGGCACGCCGGCGCGCGGCGAGCCTGGCCGCCGTGGTGGTGGGCGGCGCGCTGCTCGGTGCCTGCGGCTCGAGCGCCACGCGCCAGGACGCGGCCGAGCCGAGCGGCAACTTCCCCGTGCGCGTGCTCGAGCAGAGCTTCCCCGCCTCCCAGCATCTGAGCCAGCACGCTCGCATGGTCCTCGTCGTCCAGAACGCCGGGTCCCACGCCATCCCGGACCTCGCCGTCACGGTCTGCCCGGTCACCTGCCGCTACCCGGCCCCGCCCGGCGAGGGCACGAGCTCGGCCGTCTTCGACTCCAACCTGGGCTCGGACTCGCTCGACAACCCCTCGCCGCCCGTGTGGGTGGTCGACCATCCGCCCGGCCCGCCCGGCTTCGCCTCGCTGAACGGGGGCGCGGGCGCCTACGCGACCTCCTACTCCGACACCTGGGCGCTCGGCCACCCGCTCGCGCCGGGGGCCTCGGCGACCTTCAGCTGGGGCGTGACCGCCGTGCAGGCCGGCCACTTCACCGTCGCCTGGCAGCTGGCGGCGGGGCTCAACGGCAAGGCCGCCGCGGTCTGGGCGAGCGGCCGCGGGGTTCCCCATGGGAGCTTCCGGGTGACCGTCTCGGCCGCCACGGCCAAGACCTACGTGAACAACTCCGGGCAGATCGTCAACAACCCCTGACGACGCCCTTGGCCGCTCGGAGCGCCATTTGGCGGCTCGATTTGGCCACGTGGATAAAGCCTGGGGGCCGGCTTTTGTCCTACGCTTGAGCGCAGTCGGGCCTCGGGGCTCCTGAGGCCATGCTCTCGTACGCGCCTCCGCCGCCGGGGCGCGCAATAGCAAAGGAATCGCGCATGCCTCGCATTCGTCAGCAGAACGTCCTCGCCGCGCAGTGGGCGCCCAACGGCGGTGCCCTCGGCGCTCCCGATCTCACCCTGGCCGACAACCAGATCTTCGGCGCCAACGTGTTCAGCGTCGCCGTGCAGCGCCAGCGCCTGCCCAAGGACGTGTTCCGGCGCCTTCAGCAGACGCTCGCGCGCGGCGAGGCGCTCGACACCACGCTCGCCGACTCCGTGGCCCTGGCCATGAAGGAGTGGGCGATGGAGCGCGGCGCGACCCACTACACGCACTGGTTCCAGCCCCTCACCGGCTCCACGGCCGAGAAGCACGACAGCTTCTACGGCCCCACCGGCGAGGGTACGGCGCTGGCCGAGTTCTCCGGCAAGGAGCTCATCCAGGGCGAGCCCGACGCCTCCTCGTTCCCCACCGGGGGCATCCGGGCCACCTTCGAGGCTCGCGGCTACACGGCCTGGGACCCGACCTCGCCGGCCTTCATCCTCGAGAACCCCAACGGCGCCGTGCTCGTCATCCCGACCGCGTTCGCGTCGTGGACGGGCGAGGCGCTCGACCACAAGATCCCGCTGCTGCGCTCGATGGACGCCCTGTCGAAGTCGGCCATGCGGGCGCTGCGGCTGTTCGGCGACGCCAGCGCCCAGCGCGTGTTCACGACCGTCGGGCCCGAGCAGGAGTACTTCCTGGTCGACGAGCAGTACTACTTCGAGCGCCCCGACCTGATCACGACGGGGCGCACGCTCTTCGGCGCCAAGCCGCCCAAGGGCCAGGAGCTCGACGACCACTACTTCGGCTCGATCCCCGAGCGCATCCTCGCCTACATGCTCGAGTGCGAGCGCGAGCTGTTCAAGCTCGGCGTGCCGGTGAAGACGCGCCACAACGAGGTGGCCCCGAACCAGTACGAGATCGCGCCCGTCTTCGAGAACTCCAACGTCGGCTCCGACCACCAGCAGCTGACCATGCAGGTGCTCCAGAACGTCGCTCGCCGCTATGGCCTCGTCTGCCTCCTGCACGAGAAGCCGTTCGCGGGCATCAACGGCTCGGGCAAGCACAACAACTGGTCGATGGGCACCGACACGGGCAAGAACCTGCTCGAGCCGGGCGAGACCCCGCACGACAACCTCGAGTTCCTGTTCTTCTGCGCCGCGGTCATCCAGGCCGTCAACAAGCACCAGGGGCTGCTGCGGGCCTCGATCGCCTCCCCCGGCCAGGACCATCGCCTGGGCGCCAACGAGGCGCCGCCGGCGATCATCTCGATCTTCCTCGGCTCCGAGCTCGAGAAGGTCTTCGGCGCCATCGAGCGCGGGGAGGCCGGCGAGTCGACTCCGGGCTCGTTCCTCGGCCTGGGCACGCCGGTGCTGCCGCCACTGCCCATGCACGGCGGCGACCGCAACCGCACGAGCCCGTTCGCCTTCACCGGCAACAAGTTCGAGTTCCGCGCCCTGGGGTCCAGCATGTCGCTGGCCCTGCCCAACACGGTGCTGAACACGATCGTGGCCGAGGCGATCGACGCGCTGGCCGACGAGCTCGAGCGCGAGCTGGAGGCCGGCAAGGAGCTCGAGGCGGCGCTTCGGCCGATCCTCCAGCGCAGCTACGCCGCGAACAAGCGGGTTGTGTTCGGTGGCGATAACTACTCCGAGGAGTGGCAGGCCGAGGCCGAGCGCCGCGGGCTGCTGAACCTGCGGGCCACGCCCGACGCCCTCCCCTACCTCGTGCGCGAGGAGACGGTGGCCATCTTCTCCGAGTACGGGGTGCTCTCCGAGCGCGAGCTCGAGGCCCGCTACGAGGTCTTCCTCGAGCAGTACGTGACCAAGCTCAACATCGAGGCCGAGACCGCGGCGTCGATCGCGCGCACGATGCTGCTGCCGGCGGCGGCGCGCCATCTCGGCACGTTCGAGGCGGTCCGGCTGACCGAGCTGGCGGGCGAGGTGCGCGAGCTCACGCGAGAGTTCGACGCGGCGATTCACAAGCTCGAATCGGCCAACCTGAAGGAGAACCAGCCCGACGCGGAGCTGATGCCGTGGGCGCGCTACATGCACGACACGGTGATCCCGGCCATGGACGGGGTCCGGGAAGTGGCCGACCGGCTCGAGAAGGTGGTGGCGGACGATCTGTGGCCGCTGCCCAAGTACTCGGAGATCCTGTTCATCAAGTAGGGCGTCTGCCCGGCCGGGCGCGCTGCGTGCGCTCGGCCGCGACAGTCGCCTTCCCGGTGTAAAGCGCGGGGTCGCGGGTAGCCGCTTCGAATGAAACGACTCGGAGCCGTTGTGATCGCCGTCGGAGCCCTGGCCGTGGCCGGGTGCGGATCCTCTTCGAACTCGAACTCGAGCTCGAGCTCGTCGTCGGGCTCGTCGAGCTCGTCCTCGAGCACGACGCTGACCCACTCGCAGCTCGTCGCGCAGGCGAACGCGCTCTGTTCTCAGCGCAACGCGCAGGTGTCGAAGCTCCCCAAGGCGCTCGCCCACCCCTCGAGCCTCAAGCAGGCGGCGACCTACCTCGGCGACGTCGCCTCGATCAACGGGCCGCTGCTGGCCAAGTTCCACGCCCTGAAGCCACCGGCCTCCGATCAGGCGACGTGGAGCAAGGCGATGGCCGACAACGACGCCGAGGAGTCGCTGCTGAACTCCGCGCGCACCGCCGCCGCGTCGGGCAACGCGGCCGCCGTGCAATCGCTCATCACCAAGGCCGGACCGATCAGCAAGCGTCTCCAGACGGAGGCGGCGCAGCTCGGGCTCACGCAGTGCCTGGTGAACCCGACCCCGAGCGGCTGAGCGGTTCGGAGCGCTCAGCGCCGGCCGCGCCAGGCGCGGCGAAGGCGGCGATCTCCTGCGCGAGCCGCTCGGGCTCGTCGTGGGGCACGAACGTGCGCGCGCCCTGTAGCTCGACCAGGCGACCACGGGCGAACGTCTGCGCCAGGCGCTGACCGAGCGAGAGCTTGAAGAAGCGGTCGCCCGTGCCCCACACGATCAGCGCCGCGCCCGGGAAGCTGGTGAGCCGTTCGGATGCGGGCCGCAGCACGTCGGCGCCCACCCCGGCGGCGAAGCGGGCCACATCCCGGCGCACACCGGCGTCGCCCAGGATCGGCTCCACCCATGCGCGGGTCTGCTGCGGATCGAGCGGACGGCGCACGAGCGGCCCGTAGGCGGCCAGCGAGTGGCGCACGGCCGTGCTGCGCATCGGCAGCATGAGCGCCCGGGTCAGTCCGGGGTGGCGTAGCGCCGCCACGAGGACCCCGAACGGCGGTGGCGGGAACTGCTCGAAGGCATCGCAGTTGGTCAACACGACGCGCCCCACGCGGGCGGGGTCGGTGTCGATGGCCAGCTGGCAGAGCGCGCCGCCCGTGTCGTTGCCGACCAGCGTCACGTCGCGCAGGTCGAGCGCCTCGAGGAAGCCGAGGATCATGCGCGCCACGCCGGCGGGCGACACGTCGGCGTCCGGCGCCAGCGCGATCGTGTGAGCGCCCAGCGGCCAGTCGGGCGCGTAGGAGCGCACGCCGTGGCCAGCCAGCGCGTCCGCCGTCGCCGTCCACAGCGAACCGCTCACCAGCAGCCCGTGGACGAAGACGACCGGTGGCGCGCTCGTCTCCGGCGGGCCGGCGACCCGGTAGCGAACGGTGCCCTGGGGCAGTCGGATCGTCTCCATATGCTCTGCGCTCCTGTGATCGTCGTTGGTTCGCGCCGGCCGACGCGCGATCGTTCGCGCCGGCCGACCTCCGATCCCGGCGGCTCGCGGGATCAGGATCCCCAGATAACATACAGACTGCATGTATGATTGACAAGCAGGAGCCATCCCCGCCCCCCGCCCGCCGCACCCAGGCCGAGCGCTCGGCCACCACGCGCGCGGCCCTCCTCTCCGCCGCCCGCCGGCTGTTCGCCGAGCGCGGGTTCGCGGAGGTGGGCACCGAGGCGATCGTGCGGGCGGCCGGCGTCACCCGGGGCGCGCTGTATCACCAGTTCGCCGACAAGACCGAGCTCTTCGCCGCCGTGTTCGAAGCCCTCGAGGAGCAGCTGGCCGCGCGCATCGTGGAGGAGCTCGCCGCGGCGGGGGCGAGCGACCCGCTCGACGAGCTTCGCCTTGGCGTCCACGCGTGGCTCGATGCCTGCGAGCGACCGGATGTCCAGCGCATCGCCCTCCTCGACGCCCCCGCCGTGCTCGGGTGGGAGCGCTGGCGCGAGATCGGCTGGCGCTACGGGCTCGGGCTCGTCGAGGCGGTCCTCGTGGAGGCGGTCAAACGCGGTCGCATCGCCCCCCAACCGGTGAGTGCGCTCGCGCACGTGCTCATCGGCGCGCTCGACGAGGCGGCGCTCTACATCGCGCGCGCCGCCGACCAAGCCGCTGCGCGCGCCGAGATGGAGGCCGTCGTCGGCGAGCTGCTGCGCGGGCTCGAACGGGGCTGAGTTGCGGTTAGAGTGCCGGGGATGGAGACACGGCACATCGAGCGGCTCGGCCGCGAGGTCAGCGTCATCGGGCTCGGCACCTGGCAGCTGGGCGCCGAGTGGGGCACGGTCGAGCCCGGCGACGCGCGCGCGGTCCTGCGCAGCGCCTACGAGCAGGGCGTCACCTTCTACGACACCGCCGACGTCTATGGCGACGGGCGCAGCGAGGAGTTCGTGGGCGAGCTGCGCCGCGAGCACCCTGAGGTGCTCGCGGCCACGAAGATGGGCCGCCGCGTCGCCCAGGACGCCATCAACTACAACGAGGCGAACTTCCGCGCCTGGAACGAGCGCTCGCGCGAGAAGCTCGGGATGGAGACGCTCGACCTCGTCCAGCTCCACTGCCCACCCGACGAGGTCTACGAGGACCGCGGCGTCTTCGACGCGCTGGACGCGCTGGTGCGCGAGAACCGGATCCGGGCCTACGGCGTGTCGGTCGAGACGTGCGCGCAGGCGCTGCGCGCGCTCGAGCGGCCCGGTGTGGCCACCATCCAGATCATCCTCAACTGCTTTCGGCTCAAGCCGCTCGACGAGGTGCTGCCCGCGGCCCGGCGCGCGGGGGTGGGGATCATCGCGCGGGTGCCGCTGGCATCCGGGTTGCTGTCGGGGAAGTACGACGAGAGCACCGAGTTCGCGGCCGACGATCACCGCAACTTCA
>Ga0070739_10005031_pt1 | contig 15313 bp, 9 predicted proteins | sample Coa_R1_7_FD_66445 | JGI IMG/M metagenome (GOLD analysis project Ga0070739, IMG submission 66445) | Surface soil microbial communities from Centralia Pennsylvania, which are recovering from an underground coalmine fire - Coalmine... | ecosystem: Environmental > Terrestrial > Soil > Unclassified ... | reverse complement strand
GAGCGCCACGGCGCCGCACGAGAACCGCCACGGCGAGCGCCACGGCGCCGCACGAGAACCGCCACGGCGAGCGCCACGACGCCGCGCGAGAACCGCCACGACGAGCGCCACGGCGCCGCGCGAGAACTCGGCCTGACCGCCCACTAACCTCCGGGGACCATGACCGAGCCGCGCTACGACCCCCGCGAGATCGAGCCCAAGTGGCAGGAGCTGTGGGCCCGCGAGCAGACCTGGCACGTCTCCAACGACGAGGTCGCCCACCCGCGCGAAGGCCGCGCGCGTCATGGCCAGAGCGACAAGTCCTACGTGCTCGAGATGCTGCCCTACCCGAGCGGCGAGCCCCACATCGGCCACCTGAAGAACTACGCGCTCGGCGACGCGATCGCGCACTTCCACCGGCGCACCGGACGCCGGGTCCTGCACCCGATGGGCTACGACGCGTTCGGGCTGCCCGCGGAGAACAACGCGATCAAGACCGGCGTTCACCCCCGGGAGGCAACCGACCGCTCGATCGCCGCCTATCGCCACTGGTTCCATCGCTGGGGCATCTCGATCGACTGGTCGCGCGAGCTCGCCACCCACGAGCCGGACTACTACCGCTGGACGCAGTGGATCTTCCTCAAGCTGCTCGAGCGCGACCTCGCCTACCGCAAGGAGGCGGCGGTCAAGTGGTGCCCGAACGACGCGACCGTCCTCGCCAACGAGCAGGTGATCGACGGCCGCTGCGAGCGCTGCGGCGCCGAGGTCGAGCTTCGCCAGCTCGAGCAGTGGTTCTTCCGGATCACCGACTACGCCGATCGCCTCCTCGACGACCTCGACGAGATCCAGTGGCCCGAGCACGTCAAGGCGATGCAGCGCAACTGGATCGGCCGCTCGACCGGGGCCGAGGTCAACTTCCACTGCGGGGCGCTGAACCTCGACTACCCCGTCTTCACCACCCGGCCCGACACGCTGTTCGGCGCGACCTTCTTCGTGATGGCCCCAGAGCACCCCGACGTGTTCAGGCTCGCGGAGGGGACTGCGCACGAAGACGAGGTCCACCGGTACGTCAACCACGCGCTGACGGAGTCCGCGCAGGATCGCGGCGCGGCCGAGAAGCCGAAGACCGGCGTGCCCCTCGGACGCACCGTGACCAATCCGGTCACGCACGAGGAGATCCCGATGTACGTCGCCGATTACGTGCTGATGGAGTACGGCACCGGCGCGATCATGGCCGTTCCGGCCCACGACGAGCGCGACTACGCGTTCGCGCGCGCCCACGACCTGCCGATCCGCCGGGTCATCGAGGGCTCGGACGATCCCGACGATCCGGACAGGCTCCCCTATACGGGCGACGGGCCGATGACCAACTCGGGCCAGTTCGATGCGATCGACAACCGCACGGCCTACGAGGAGATCGTCGCCTGGCTGGACCGCGAGGGGATCGGCCACGGCACGGTCAACTTCCGCCTCCGCGACTGGCTCGTGTCCAGACAGCGCTACTGGGGCTGCCCGATCCCGGTCGTCTACTGCGACGCCTGTGGGATGCAGCCGGTCCCCGAAGCCGAGCTTCCCGTCACTCTGCCCGACATCGAGGACTACCAGCCGAAGGGCAAGTCCCCGCTCGCCGCCGCCACCGACTGGGTCGCCACGCGATGCCCTCGTTGCCAGGGGCCGGCCCGTCGCGAGACGGACACGATGGACACGTTCGTCGACTCGAGCTGGTACTTCCTGCGCTACTGCGACGCCCGCAACGACGAGGCCGCCTGGGACCGCGCCACGCTGAGGCACTGGATGCCCGTCGATCAGTACATCGGCGGGGTCGAGCACGCGATCCTGCACCTCATGTACGCGCGCTTCTTCGTCAAGGCGCTGGCGGACATGGAGCTGCTCGACGTTCAGGAACCCTTCCAGGCGCTGTTCACGCAGGGGATGATCCTCGGCCCCGACGGCAACAAGATGTCGAGCTCGAAGGGGAACGTCGTGGCGCCGTCGGAGATCGTCGAGCGCTTCGGTGCCGACGCCGCCCGCTGCTACGTGCTGTTCATGGGCCCCCCGGACCAGGACGCCGCCTGGTCGGAGAGCGGCGTCGAAGGGGTCCACCGGTTCCTCGCGCGCCTGTGGCGGCTGGGGGAGGAGATCGCCGCTCAGACTGACGCGGGTGCTGCCGATTTTGAATACGGCAGCACCCCGGGCCCGGCTGACCAGCCGCCGGCGCCCGACCCCGAATCTCTCACCCTGATCCGCAAGGCGCACTGGGCGATCGACAAGGTGACGAGCGACATGACCGGCCGGTTCGCGTTCAACACGGCGATCGCCGCGATCATGGAGCTGGTCAACGAGATCTACAACCCGGCGACCGGGCGCCGGGCCGACCCGGCGGCGCGCCGCTTCGCGACAGCCACCGCAGCCTCGCTGCTGTTCCCGTTCGCGCCGCACCTCGGGGCCGAGGTGTATGAGCGGCTGACCGGGCAGCGGGTCTGGGAGACGCCGTGGCCCGCGGCGGACCCGGACCTGCTCCAGGCCGAGAGCTTCGAGCTCGTCTGCCAGGTCAACGGCAAGGTGAGAGACCGCGTGCGGGCGCCCACGGGCGCCGACAACGCCGCGCTCGAGAAGCTCGCGCTCGACGCCCCGGGCGTGCAGCAGCACGTGAACGGGCAACAGGTGGTCAAGGTGGTCGTCGTGCCCGACAAGCTGGTCAACGTCGTCGTCCGGTGAGCGCGCGGCGCCGCGCGTACGTCGCGGTGATCGGCGCGAGCCGGCCGGCGCCCGAGGACGAGCGCGACGCCGAACAGGTCGGTCGGGGTCTCGCCGAGCACGACGCGGTCGTCGTCACGGGCGGGCGCGGCGGCGTGATGGCGGCCGCTTCCAGAGGCGCCTTCGAGGGCGGCGGCCTCGTGGTCGGGCTGCTCCCCGGCGCGACGCGCGAGGACGCCAACCCCTGGGTCACCGTCGCGATCCCGACCGGTCTCGGCGAGCTGCGCAATGGCCTGGTCGTGCGGGCGGCCGATGCTGTTGTCGCGATCGGCGGCGCTTACGGGACGCTGTCGGAGATCGCGCTCGCGCTCCAGGCCGGGCGCGCGGTGTTCGGGCTGCACACGTGGGAGATCGAGGGCGTGCGGCAACTCGCCTCTCCGGAGGACGCTGTGGCGGCGGCGCTCGCGGAGGCAGGCGCCGGGTAGCGCCTGCCTCCGCGCCGCGCTACATCGACCCTTGCGTGACCGGCAGCATCACCGAGGAGGGGTGCCGCGGGTCGTTCAGGATCGTCAGCTGGCCGCCCAGCTCGTTGAGGAGGTCAGGCGTCGGCGTGAAGGTCGACGGCGTGTCCGCGGTGGCGATCGTCAGCCGCAGGCGGGCGCCGGCGGGGAGGTCGATCGCCGTCGGGTAGATCTCGATCTGGTACTCCTGCGGCGTCCCGGCCGGCACCGGCTTCTGCGAGGCCTGCGTGTAGGGGTGCCAGGGCCGGATGATCAGCCCGGACTTCGTGCGCGTCGACTTTGCCACGTCGACCGCGCGCTGGCTCGCCAGCAGATAGCCGGCGGTGATCTGGCTCGAGGCGCCCGAGGCGCTCACCTGGCTCAGCACGGCGATCAGCGTGGCGTCCGAGGCGCCCGACAGCGACGCCCACACGTTCGCCTTGATCAGGCCCGTCAGCTGGACCGGCTTGGCGAGCGGCTTCGTCGTGTAGGTGAGCGCGGTCGCCTCGAACGTGCGGTTGTCGGTCTCGCACGGCGTCCCCGCCGTAGCGCCCGCGGTCCACTGCGCGGTGATCCGCGAGCACGGGCTCGAGACGGGGAGCAGCGGCTCGGACTCGCTCTGTGCGCTCTTCGGCCTTGCCGTCACGAGCGAGCCGTCGTGCTCGGAGACAGCAGAGGAGCCCGAGGCGTCGCTCGACAGATAGAGGTTCGTGTACCTGGTGTTCGGCAGCGGCCACGTCCGTGGGTGGATCCACGCGGTGCCGTTGATCGGGTACAGGTTGACCGCGGGCTCTTTGGTGATGTTGTTCTTGACGCCGCGCAGGAAGTGATCGAAGAACTCCAGCTCGGCGTTCGGGTCGGGCAGGCCGGGGCCGCTCGTGATGTGGTAGTGCGGGGACATGAACAGCATCTTGTGCGGCGAGTGCGTGAGCGAGGTGAAGAGGAGCGGCTCGCCCCGCTGGAAGAGGTCGTACCAGCCGCCCTGGATGACCACCGGGATCCGCAGCGAGGCCGCGTGGACGACGGGTGAGCGGAGCTGGTAGAAGGGCCCGTCGTAGGCCTCCGATTGTCCGGTGGTGGCCTCGATCACCTTGTTGCCCGCGAACCCGAACGTGTTCAGCAGGTGCTGGTCGTAGATCGTCAGCGACTGGATCGGGTCGCTCGTCAGCGTCGAGGGCGGAATGTCAGACAGCGCGGAGGTGAGGCCGAGCCACAGCGGGATGAAGCCCGAGTCGACCGCGCCTCCCTGGAAGGTGACGTCGCGGTAGGCGTCGGCCATCGGCACGTCCGCCCAGACCGCGTACACGGCCCGCTTCTTGTGCTCGGCGACCCGGCGGGCGTCGGCCTCGGCGACGAGCAGCGAGGTGATGCCCATGTAGGACGCGCCGGTCGTGGCGACGCGGCCATTCGACCAGGGCTGGGCCTGGATCCAGTCGAGCACCTCCTCGTAGTCCTGCTGGGTGCGCGAGCCCCACGAGTCCCACGTCCCGCCGCTCGCGCCGGTGCCACGGTCGTCGAGCAGCATCACCGCATAGCCCTTGCCCGTCAGGCTCGTGTCGGCGGTGGCGAGGCCGCCGGAGCCGTTGCACGAGCTGCCCGTCGGGTTGGTGGCGTCCTTGTTGTAGCCCGTGACGGTCAGCACCGTCGGGTAGCTGCCCGTCGTGCCGGGCAACCACAGGTTGGCGCGCAGGACCGTCCCGTCGCTCATCGTGATCGGCACGTTGCAGAGGGTCTTCATGGTGGCGGCCCCGGCCGGGGCGGCCTGCGTGGCGGCAATGGCGAGCGTCACGACCGCGACCGAGACGGCCGCGAGGATCGCCCGCAGACGGGGTGTCATGCTCGAGGTACCTCCCTGTGTCCTGATGCGAGAGAAGAAACGCGGCCCTGGACCGGCCGCATCCTGAGCTCGAATTGTGCCTGAATGAACGCTTGCGTTCAACCGAGGGGGCGCCGCGGCCGCCCTAGCTCGCGGCGGCCGCCGCCCGCGTCGGCCGCCGTGCCTCGACCTAGACTCACAATCCGCATGCCGCCGTCCTTCAAGCCCGCCTACCTGATCCACGGCGACGACCACGGCCGCATCGCCGAGCGGCGCGCGCGGCTGCGCGAGCTGGCCGAACGGCAGAGCGGCGTGCAGGGGCTCGAACTCTTCGAAGGTGACGCGAGCGCCCCCGAGCAGGTGGCGGCGGCCCTCAACACGATGACGTTCGCGATCGGCCGCCGGTTCCTGATCGTCGACGGCGTCGAGCGCTGGAAGGACAAGGAGCTCGACGAGCTGGCCGACGCGCTCGCCCACCTGCCGCCCGAGACGACGATCGCCTTCTTCGCCCGCGAGGATGGCCGGCTCAAAGCCCCGCCACGCCTGCACAAGGCCGTCGAGCGCACCGGCGGGGACATCAGCGCCGAGTCGAGCATCAAGCCATGGGAGCTCCCGAAGTGGGTGATCGCGCGAGCGAGGGAGCTGGGCCTCGAGCTCACCCCGGACGCGGCCCGTATCCTCGTCGCGCAGGTGGGCGACCGCCAGCAACGGCTGCTCCGCGAGCTCGAGAAGCTGGCCCTCGATCTGGCCCCGCCCGCCGCGGCGGCCGGCGGCGCTCCGGTGAGCGTCGATGCCGAGCAGGTCGAAGCACTGACCGCAGCCTCAGCTGAGCACCGCGCCTGGTCGCTGGCCGATGCCCTGCTCAGCGGAGATCCGGCCGCCGCGACCCGCCTGTACCTGCAGACCCGGGCGCAGGGGGAGCGCCTGCCGGGCCTCATCTACTGGATGAGCTCACGGCTGCGCGAGGCGCACCGGGTGGCGCTGGCGCTCGATGCCGGTCAGTCGCCCGCTCAGGTCAAGCGCACGCTGCGGATGCCGCCGCGCGCGGCCGACCGGCTGATCGCCGACGCCAAGCGGGCTGGGGCCGATCACCTGCGCGCGGCGATCGAGCAGGTCGCCGACCTCGAGCTGGCCTCGCGGGGGGGCGGACCCGGTGGGGCGTCGGAGGACACCGCCGCGCTGCTCGCGATCCGCGCCATCGCGGCGCCGGCCGCCTGATCGGCCGCTACTCGGCCGCCTGGTCAGCCACTGCCCGGCCGCTACTCGGCCGCGGCGCGCCGCACGCGCGCTGCGCGTGACTTCTTGCGAGCGCCGTTGTTGCGGTGCAGGGCGCCGCGCTTGACCGCCTTGTCGATCGTCTGCACGAGAGCTCGGTGCTCGGTGTCGGCGGTCGCGTCATCGCCCGCGGCGACCGCCCGCTCGAGGCGGCGGAAGTACGTCTTGATCCGCGAGGTGTAGCGCCGGTTCTCGTCGCGCTCGCGCAGAGCGCGCTCGATCCGCTTCTTCTGGGAGTGGATGTTGGCCATCGCAAAACGGCGCGCACGGACAGAGCGTTCCGCCGCCGCGCGCCCCTACTATAGCGGCGAAGTGGCGAGCGCCCGCGGAGACCGACCCCCGCCCGCCCCCCGTCGCCGGCTCGCGATCAGCACCGCGATCTTCGCGATCGCGACCGCCCTCTCGCGTGTCGCCGGCCTCGTCCGCGAGATCGTCGCCGCCAGCTACTTCGGCACGAGCAGGTACGCGTCCGCGTTCACGATCGCCTCGCAGATCCCGAACCTGATGTCGAACCTGTTCGCACAGGCAGCGCTGTCGGCCGCGTTCGTGCCGGTCTTCACCGACCTTCTCCAGCAGGGGCGCAAGCGCGAGGCGTTCCGGCTCGCCTCGACGCTGTTCTGGATCATCCTGCTGGCCCTGGGCGCCCTGACCGCGGTCGGGATGCTGCTGGCGGGAGTGGTCCTCCCGAGCTTCACCGGCCGCGACTTCGCCGGCTCGGTGGCGGCCACGCTCACCCAGGTCATGTTCCCGGTCGTGCTGATCCTCGGCCTGACCGGGCTGCTCGTCGGGATCCTCCAGTCCTACGACGAGTTCAGCATCCCCGCGCTGGCGCCGGTGGCCTGGAACCTCGTCATCCTCGTGCTGCTGATCGCGCTGCACTCGCGGGTTCACCCGAGCATCGAGGCCTACGCGATCGCCTGGCTGATCGCGACCTTCGTCCAGCTGCTGATGGTCGGCTGGGCGCTCGGCCGGATCGACTTCCGCCTGCGCTTCGAGGTCGACTGGCGCGACCCACGCATCCGGCAGGTGTTCACGCTGATGCTGCCGGTCACGATCGGCCTCGGCATCGTCAACCTGGACGCGCTGATCAACTCCTCGCTTGGGGCGCTCGTCAACGCCCAGGGACCGCGCGCGATCCAGTTCGCGTTCCTCATCTACATGCTCCCGCAGGGCATCTTCAGCGTCGCCGTCTCGACCGTGCTGTTCCCGACCCTGAGCCGCCAGGCCGCCCGGCGCGCGCCCTCCCAGATGCGCCACACGCTCGGCAACGGCATGCGCCAGATCCTGCTGCTGCTGATCCCGGCCGCCGCCGGCCTGATGGTGCTGACGACCCCGATCACGCGCCTGGTCTTCCAGCACGGCCACTTCGGCGCCTACTCCACGCACCTCACCTCGATCGCCCTGTTCTGGTTCGCCGTGAGCCTGCCCTTCGCCGGCCTGAACCTGTTGCTGACCCGGACCTTCTTCGCGCTGCAGCGTCCCTGGATCCCGACGCGCCTGGCCGCGCTCAACATGATCGTCGACATGATCGTCAGCCTCGCGCTCTACAAGCCGCTCGGGATCGCCGGACTGGTGATCGGAACCGGAGCGGCAAACGTCGTGATGACCGCGCTCCAGCTCCGCCGCCTGCGCACCGGCTTCAACGGCCGCCTCGAGGGCGGGCAGACGCTGATGATCACGGTCCGGATCGCGCTCGCGGCGGCGCTGACGGCGGCGATCGCCCGCGGCGTGTGGGCGATCGTCGACTCGGTGCTCGGCCTCTCGATCGCCGGCCAGCTCGTCTCGGTCGGGCTCGCCGTGGTCATCGGCGCCGCCGTCTACGCGTGGCTGACGCTGACGATGCGGATCCCGGAGGCGCGCCAGATCGAGCGCCTCGTCCGCGACCGGCTGCGTCCCGCCTGACGGCAGCGGGTGACCGCCTACCCTTCGGACGGTCAGATGGCCGACCCTGCCCACATCCGCAACTTCTCGATCATCGCCCACATCGACCACGGCAAGTCGACGCTCGCCGACCGGATCCTCGAGCTCACGCACACGATCGACCCGCGCTCGATGCGCGCCCAGGTGCTCGACTCGATGGACCTCGAGCGCGAGCGCGGGATCACCATCAAGGCGCAGGCCGTGCGGGTCTTCTACACCTCGCCGGTCGACGGCGAGACCTACCAGCTGCACCTGATCGACACGCCGGGCCACGTCGACTTCACCTATGAGGTGTCACGGTCCCTGGCCGCGTGCGAGGGGGCGCTGCTGGTCGTCGACGCCTCCCAGGGCGTCGAGGCCCAGACCGTCGCCAACACGTATCTGGCGATCGAGTCCGGGCTCGAGCTGATCCCGTGCCTCAACAAGGTCGACCTCCCGGGCGCCGAGCCCGAGCGGGTCGCCGAGGAGATCGCCGACCTGCTCGGTGAGCCGGCCGACACGGTCCGGCGGATCAGCGCCAAGACGGGGGAGGGCGTGACCGACGTGCTCGACGAGCTGATCGCCCGGGTGCCACCTCCGTCGGGCGACCCCGACGGGCCGGCCCGGGCGCTGATCTTCGATTCCGAGTTCGACCAGTACCGCGGCGTGATCGCGTACATCCGCGTCGTCGACGGCACGTTCACGAAAGGCGACGCGATCCTCGCGATGCAGGCAGGCACCCAGGCCGAGATCGACGAGATCGGCTTCTTCACGCCGCAGATGACCTCCGCGCGCTCGCTCGGTCCCGGCGAGGTCGGGTTCCTGATCACCGGCATCAAGGACGTGACGAAGCTCCGCGTCGGCGACACGCTGACGCTGAAGAGCGGGGCGGCATCCGAGCCGCTGCCCGGCTACCGCGAGGTCAAGCCGATGGTGTTCTGCGGCCTCTTCCCGATCGACTCCGACCAATACCCCGACCTGCGCGACGCGCTCGAGAAGCTGACCCTCAACGACGCCGCCCTGTCCTGGGAGCCCGAGACGAGCGACGCGCTCGGGTTCGGCTTCCGCTGCGGCTTCCTCGGCCTGCTCCACATGGACATCGTGCGCGAGCGGCTCGAGCGCGAGTACGACCTCGAGCTGCTGGCCACGATGCCGAGCGTCGAGTACGAGGTGACGCTGACCGACGGATCCGTGCTCCCCGTGCACTCGCCCAACGACATGCCCGAGCCCCAACGGGTGGCGGCGGTGCGCGAGCCCTACATCCGCGCCTCGATCATCACGCCCAAGGAGTACGTCGGCCAGATCATGGAGCTCTGCCAGGACCGGCGCGGCGACCACTCGGGCATGCACTACCTGAGCGCCGAGCGCCTCCAGATCACCTACGACCTGCCGCTGGCCGAGATCGTGCTCGACTTCTTCGACCAGCTGAAAGGCCGCACCCGCGGGTACGCGTCGCTCGACTACGAGCTGCTCGGGCTGCGCGAATCCGATCTCGTCAAGCTCGACATCCTCCTGGCCGGCGATCCCGTCGATGCCCTGTCGATGCTCGTGCACCGCTCGAAGGCGGCCGACGTCGGCAGGACGATGGCCGAGAAGCTCCGCGCCAAGATCCCGCGCCAGCAGTACGACGTGCCGATCCAGGCGGCGATCGGCTCGCGGATCGTCGCGCGGGAGACGATCAAGGCCTACCGCAAGGATGTGATCGCCAAGTGCTACGGCGGCGACATCACCCGCAAGCGCAAGCTGCTCGAGCAGCAGAAGCGCGGCAAGAAGCGCATGAAGCAGGTCGGGCGGATCGAGGTGCCCCAGGAGGCCTTTCTCGCCGTGCTCGAGCTCGGCGAGAAGGGCTAGCCCCAGCCGGCACGACGCGACCGACGCGCGGCATAGGCGCGGTGGTGGCGGTGGGGCGGCCCGTGCCAGCCGCCACGCCGGATCAGCAGGAAGACCGCCAGCACCACCCAGATCCCCGAGAACGCGAACAGCCCCGCCACCACGATCGCCGCCGTAACGAGCAGGACCAGCGTCACCGCCACGAGGACCGCGACCGCCGCCACCGGGTGCGCCCGAGCCAGCTGGCGGCTCCGTGAGTGCCGTCGCTCGCCCCGAGACAGCCGGCCTCCCGGGAGATCGACCAGCACGGCATCGAGCTCGCCGTAGGTCCGGGCGCGGAGCGCGGTGGCCATCCGGTCCTCGAGCTCGTGGGCGAGCAGCCGCCCCTCGGCCGCGGCGTGCCTCAGCCGTTCGGCGACCCGGTCTCGGTCGGCGTCCGAGGCTCGTACTGAGGACCGCTTCGCCATCGCATCAGCGTACCGCGGCGGTCCACCACCATCCTCACCGTCGCCAGGGCCATGAGCACGGCCTCCACGGCAAACGCACCCAGTGCCCGGTTGTGCGGTCGCGGAGAACGATCGGCCTGCCGAGAGGCTCACGTTTGGACCCCGCAGGCCGTGGGAACGTAATCTCTTCAGGATCGGTTAAACGTGGGCGGGGGAGGGGTTGCCAGCGAATTTCCGACGAGCAGTAATTCTGAGCGTTAGGATTAGCAGCGACCCGGCGCTCGGAGGATGGGGTTGCGTGGGTTGACAGCGGTGGGCGTAAATAAGGACAGGCGAGTGCCGGAGACAGGTCGCGGACAACGAGGACTATCCGTCGGACGCCGCTCTCGGCATGCGCTGACAGGCCGCCCGTGCGGTGGGGGACCACGACTCGGCCGATGACCTCGCTCGCGCCGCGTCACACACTCCTCAGCGAGACCAGCGACCGCCCGGATCTTTCGCTTCGGGTCCGAGCCGGGGGGAAGTTCCTCTACGCCGGGGAGGAAAAGCTCTATCTGAACGGCGTCACCTACGGCACGTTCTCCGGGGAGGATGACCTTCCGCCGCGAGCCACGGTCGAGCGCGACTTCGCGCTGATGGCGCAGCATGGCATCAACACGGTGCGGGTTTACACGGCGCCGCCTCGCTGGCTGCTCGACCTCGCCTTCGAGCACGCACTGCGCGTCCTCGTCGGCCTGCCGTGGGAGCAGCACGTCACCTTCCTGGACGACCGCGCGACCCAGCGCTCGGCCGAGGACAGGGTCCGGGCCGGCGTCCGCGCCTCGGCTGGACATCCGGCCGTCCTCGGCTATCTGGTCGGCAACGAGATCCCCACGGGGATTGTCAGATGGCATGGGGGTCGGCGCATCGAGCGCTACATCGAGCGGCTGTACAAGGCCGCCAAGGACGAGGCGCCCGACGCTGTCGTGAGCTACGCCAACTACCCGTCGACCGAGTACCTGGACCTGCCATTCCTCGACATGGTCTGCTTCAACGTGTTCCTCGAACGCGAGGACGAGCTGCGACCGTATTTCGGTCGGTTGCAGACGCTCGCCGGGGATCGGCCGCTCGTCATCACCGAGCTGGGCCTCGACAGCCACCGCCACGGGCACGTCGCCCAGGCGAGCTCTGTCGCCCGTCAGCTCCGCTTGGCATACGAGAGCGGCGCGGCCGGGTGCTGCGTGTTCTCGTGGACCGACGAGTGGAGTCGCGGCGGACACGACGTGCAGGATTGGAAGTTCGGTCTGGTCAACCGCGAACGCGTCCCGAAGCCGGCTCTGCCCGCCGTCCGAGACGTCTACGCGGACGTGCCATTGGCCCCCAGGTCAGCGCTGCCGAGCGTCTCGGTGATCGTCTGCACGCACAACGGGGCGTCGAGGATCGAGGACTGCCTGACCGCTCTCGCCGCACTCGACTATCCCCGCTACGAGGTGGTCGTCGTGGATGACGGATCCAGTGACGGGACCGCGGAGCTCGCCGAGGAGTTCGACGTGAAGCTGATCAGGACTGCAAACCGCGGGCTGTCCTGCGCACGCAACACCGGGATCGCGGCGTCGAGCGGCGAGATCGTCGCCTTCTGCGACGATGACTGCCGGCCCGATCCCCACTGGCTGCTCTACCTGGCCTCGGCCCTCGTCACGAGCTCGCATGCCGGGGTCGGCGGCCCGAACATCCCGCCCGAGGACGGTCTGGTCGCCGAGAGCGTGGGTCACGCGCCGGGAGGACCCATGCACGTGCTCGTCTCCGACTACGAGGCCGAGCACATCCCGGGCTGCAACATGGCGTTCCGCCGATCGGTGCTCGACCGAGTGGGCGGCTTCGATCCGCAGTTTCACGTGGCGGGCGACGACGTGGACCTGTGCTGGCGGATCCAGAACGCGGGCGGGACCCTTGGCTTCAGTCCAGGTGCTCTCGTGTGGCACCGTGCGCGGCGCTCGGTCCGTGCCTATCTCCGACAGCAGGTGGGGTATGGACGGGCAGAGGCTCTCCTGGAGCGTAAGTGGCCGGAGCGCTACAACGATCGCGGGCACGTCGAATGGGGGGGCCGTGTTCAGGGTGCGCGAACCAAGCGACTTCTGTTCCGCCAGCGGTGGCGCGTCTATTACGGCTCTTCGGGCAGCGCGCTTTTCCAGTCCGTCTACCAGAGCGCGCCAAGCGGCACGTTCCCGGTCGCGCCCGAGTGGTATCTGCTGTTCGTCTTCCTCGCCGCCGCGTCGATCTTCGGCTTTGCGGGTCAGCCGCTGATCGCGAATTTCCCCGGGACGGGGTTGCCGGTGACGCTGATCCTGCTCATGGTGACGCTCGGTGCGATCTCCGCGCGCGCGGCGGCCTGGGCGCTGACGGTGGTCCTTCCCTATCCATCTCCACGCTGGCGTCGCTTTGCGACGCGCTGGCTGGTCTTCGTCTTGTGTTTGCTTCAGCCGGTCGCGCGTCTGTGGGGCAGGTCCCACCGTGGCCTCACCCCGTGGCGTCATCGTGGCCCACGGCTCGTCGGTCTTCCATTCCCGCGGACCGTGAGCGTGTGGAGCGAATACGGGCACACCGGGGAGGAATGGCTGATGCGTCTCGAACGCCGTCTCCGGCCGTTGATCGCGGTGGAGCCAGGAAATGGCTTCGATCGCTGGGACCTCCGGGTGCGGACGGGGCCGCTGGCCGCCGCGACGATTCGGATTGCGGTGGAGGAGCACGGCTGGGGCCGGCAGATGCTCCGGTTCCGGGCGCGCCCGAGCATCTCGCGGTCCGCCGTGATGACGCTTCTACTCTTCGGCGTGATGATCGCTTCGGCCTTGATCAGGGGCGCGGTGGCGCCCGCGGCGGTACTCGGCGGGGGATCGCTGTGGATGCTCTGCCGGACGTGGCTGCAGGCGACCGCCGCGGTGATCGTTCCCGCGCGGGTCGCCGCGAGCGTCGTCGATGAGCCCGAACCGGAGGCGCTCGGGGTCAGCTCACGCGCCGTGCCGTCTCTGTTCGGTCGCAAGGCGCCGCGCCGGGTCGCCCCGCGCGCGGCCAGGGCGCCCCGGCGGCTCGGCCAGGACCAGCCGACCCAGGAGCGCGTGTGAGGCTGCGTCGACGTCGCGATCCAGATCGGCGCAGTGCCTGGGCGCTCTGGTCAGTCCTGCCCCGCACGCTGCCGTACATGAAGCCCTACTGGAAGATGTGGGCGCTGTCGCTGGTCGTGATGATCGTGGCATCGCTCGCGACGCTGGCTCAGCCGTGGCCACTCGCCACGATGCTGGACATCGTCTCCGGTCACCGCACCGGAGCCGCGTTCTTCTTCTTCGGGGCGCGACGGGTCTTCACGATTCTGATCATCGCCAGCGTGATCGGCTTCGGGGTGATCGTCATCTCCCACGGTCTCACCGTGATCAACAGCTACCTCGACTCGAAGCTCGAGCAGAGCATCATCCTCGACCTGCGGAGCGATCTGTTCCGGCACGCGCAGAGGCTGTCGCTGAGCTTCCACGACGAGCGGCGAACCGGGGAGCTGATGTCGCGGATCAACTATGCCGCGGCGTCTCTCGGGGCGATCATCATGGCGGTTCCTCCGCTCCTGCAGAGCCTTCTCACCCTGGTCGGGATGGCGATCATCGCTTTCCTGATCGACTGGAAGATCACGCTGATCTCGCTGAGCGTGCTGCCGTTCATGTACTACGCGATGACGCTCTACGGGGTGCGGATCGTCCCCAGGCTGGAGCGGGTTCAGAGCCTCGAATGGCAATCACTGTCGATCGTCAACGAAGCCATGGGGATGCTCCGCGTCATCGTCCCGTTCGGCAGAGAGGCGCACGAATTCCAGCGCTTCCGCCGGCAGGGCGAAACGGCGGTCGGGGCTCGCGTCGGTTTGACGGTTCGCCAGACGCTGTTCAACCTCGCTGTGACGGCATGCACCGCTGTTGGCACCGGGCTCGTCTTCTACTTCGGCTTCCGTGCCCACTTCACCGGCCGCCTGTCGGTCGGCAATCTGATCGTGCTGCTCGCCTACGTCGCCGCGGTTTACGGGCCGCTGGAGAGGATCAGCAACACCGTGGGATCACTGCACCAGCAGTTCGTCTCGCTCAAGGCATCGTTCGATCTTCTCGATCTGGCCCCCGAGGTGCAGGAGGATCCGGATGCGATCAGCGTCGAGCGGGTACGTGGCGCGGTCGAGTTCGACGACGTGACGTTCTCCTACAAGGGCCGCTCGCCGGTGCTGCGAAACGTCTCCCTGGAGGTCCCGGCAGGGTCGCGCGTCGCTGTGGTGGGTGCCACGGGCGCGGGCAAGACGACCCTGATCAGCCTCTTGGTCCGTTTCTACGATCCGCAGCACGGCCGAATCCTGATCGATGGCCTCGACGTACGGCGATTCACGCTCGCGTCGCTGCGGGCCCAGATCAGCTTGGTGACCCAGGAACCGCTGCTGTTCTCTGGGTCGATCGCGGAGAACATACGCTACGGGCGCCTCGATGCCGCGATGGACGAAGTCGTGGCTGCGGCCCGCGCCGCCAACGCCGACGCTTTCATCACCCGGCTTCCGCACGGTTACGAGTCACTCCTAGGCGAACGCGGCGCTGGCCTCTCAGGAGGTGAGCGGCAGCGGATTGCCGTCGCGCGCGCGTTCCTGAAGGACGCTCCGATCCTTCTTCTCGACGAGCCGACCTCGTCGATCGACTCCAAGACCGAGGACGTGATCCTCGACGCGCTCGATCGGCTGGTCGTCGGCAGAACGTCGTTCATGATCGCCCACCGTCTGTCCACGATCCGCCAGGCGGACCTGATCGTGGTGCTCGACCACGGCAGGATCGCCGAGACCGGCACTCACGAAGAGCTGATGGCGCGCGACACCCTCTACCGAC
>Ga0070739_10005027_pt1 | contig 15317 bp, 14 predicted proteins | sample Coa_R1_7_FD_66445 | JGI IMG/M metagenome (GOLD analysis project Ga0070739, IMG submission 66445) | Surface soil microbial communities from Centralia Pennsylvania, which are recovering from an underground coalmine fire - Coalmine... | ecosystem: Environmental > Terrestrial > Soil > Unclassified ... | reverse complement strand
GATCGGGCCCTTGCCGTCGATCGGATTGCCCAGCGCGTCCACCACGCGGCCGATCATCGCGTCGCCGACCGGCACCTCGATGATGCGGCCGGTGCTGACGACCTCGTCGCCCTCGGCGATGTCGGTGTACGGCCCGAGGACGACGCAGCCGACAGTGTCCTCTTCGAGGTTCAGGGCCAGCCCGCGCACGCCCGACTTGGGGAACTCCAGCAGCTCGTTCGCCATCGCGTTGGAGAGGCCCCAGATGCGCGCGATACCGTCGCCGACCTCGATCACGGTCCCGACGTTCTGCGCCGTGACCGCCTCGTCGAAGCCCTGGATCTGCTGTTGCAGGATGCGGCTGATCTCTTCCCCGCGTACGGCCACCGTCTTGCCTCCTCCTGGACGCCCCTGTCCCGTGTGGTCGCGGCCCGCGCGGGGCCCGCTACACCTGATCTCCCGGTCAGTTATACCGGCTGCCGCGCCTCCGCTGGCGGTGAGCGGTATAGCAGGCGGCCTCGCACGTCGCGAGGCCGCAAGGGAGATCCGTCAGAGCTGGACCGGCGGGTGCTGGCCGTTGCCCGCACCCGTCCTATTATCCTCGATAGTCTACTAGCCGGTCGCCATCAGCCGCCGGCGGAGCGTCTCCAGGCGCCCGCGCACGCTCCCGTCCAGCAGCGTATCGCCGACCCGCGCGATCACTCCGCCGAGGATCGACGGATCGACGGTCGTCTGCATCTCGATCTTCTGCCCGACGTAGTGCTGGAGGCGCGCGGCCAACTGGGCGCGGCTCGCCTCGTCGAGCGGCACGGCGGTCGTTACGTGGGCGACGGCGATGCCGCGCGCCCGGTTGAGCAGCTCGTGGTACGACGCCGCGATCTCCGGCAGCAGGTCGAGGCGCTCGCGATGGAGCAGCAGCCGGACCAGGTTGTTGGTCTGCGGGCGCAGGCCCGGCGCCTCGGCGGCGATGGCGGCCAGCTTCTGCGCGACCGGCACGGCCGGGCTGCTGAGCGCCTTCTCCACCACCGGCACTTCCAATAGCGCGGCGAGGCGGTCGAGGTCGGCCGCCCAGGCGTCGTAGCTGTTGTCCTCGGCCGCCAGGCCGAAGATCGCCTCGGCGTAGCGCCGCGAGGCCGGTCGGACTCTGGCCACTACTGTCTCCGCCCGTCGCCCGCGCTGGCCTCGGCCAGGAAGTCGTCGACCAGCTTGCGCTGGGTGCTGGCGTCGAGGTTGCGCTCGATGATCCGCCCGGCGGCGAGGACGGCCAGGTCGGCGACCTGCTTCCGCAGCTCGGCAAACGCCTGCTCGCGCTCGCGCGCCGCGTCCTCCTGGGCCCGCTTGAGGATCGCCTCGTACTCGGTCTGGGCCTGCTGCTGGCGCTCGACTTTGATGCGGTCGGCGATCTGGGTGGCCTGGTTGATGATGTTCTGGCCCTCGCGCCGCGCCTCGTCGAGCTGCGCCTTCACCTGCTCCGCCGCGCGCGCCGACTCCTCCTTCAGCGCCTCGGCCCGCTCCATGCTCTCGCGGATCCGCGCCTGGCGCTCGTCGAGCATCTTGAGCACGGGCGGGAACAGGAACTTCCACAGGATGGCGAGCAGGATCACGAAGTTGATGATGTGCCAGATGAAGCCCGGCCAGTTCAGGCCGAGCGTTGCGAAGGCCTGCATGCCCCCTCCGGGTGCTCGACGCCCGGCGTCCGCCGGGCGACTTCGGCCTTAGACCTTGCCGAACAGCAAGAAGGCGATGATCAGCGAGTAGATGGCGATCGCTTCGGCGAAGGCCAGACCGATGATCAGCGGCAGGAACAGCGTGCCCGTCGCCTCGGGGTTGCGGCCGATGGCTTCCATCGCCTTGGCCACGCCCAGGCCCACTCCGATGCCCGGGCCAATCGCCCCGAGTCCGATGGCCAGTCCGGCCGCGAGCGGCGTCATCTCCGGCATGGTGATTCCTCCTCCCCGGTGTGTGCGAGTGTTAGTGGGCTGCGCCGTGCTGCTCTTCCTCGCCGCCGTGGTGCGCCGTGGCCAGCGACAGGAAGGCCAGCGTGAGCATAGCGAAGATCAGGGCCTGCACGATGCCGACGAACAGCTCGAACCCCATGAACAGCACCGGCACCAGCGGTGGCACCAGGCTGCCCATGACGAGCAGGAGCACTTCGCCGGCCAGGATGTTGCCGAACAGACGGAGGGCCAGGGAGAGCGGCCGGGCGATCTCGGAGATCAACTCGAGCACCGGCGGCGGCCCCCAGGTGAGGTGCTTGATCCAGCCCCACAGCCCGTTCGAGCGGATGAACACCGCGTGGACCCAGAACAGCTCGATCGCCGCCATGGCGGCGGTCACGTTCAGGTCGCTGTTCGCCGAGCGGAGCGGCGGCCCGTGCCCCGCGGTCCACTCGACGGGATGGACCCAGTCGCCCTCGGCGTAGAACGGCAGGATGCCCATCCAGTTCGCCACGACGATGAAGAAGAACAGCGTGGCCACCAGCGGCAGGAACGAGCGCCCGCGGGCGCCCGCGAACTGCTCGCAGGGCGACAGCATCCCCTCGACGGCGAACTCGACGAAGTTCTGCAGCCCGCCGGGCACCAGCGTCATCTTGCGCGTGGCCAGGAAGGTCACGATGATCAGCACGGCGATGGCGAGCCAGGCGGCGAGGATCGTGTTCGTGACGGGGAAAGGGCCCAGGTAGAACACGACCGGCGCCAGTAGGTCGACGTTGATCTCCATCGAAACCGGACCCCTCTCCCGGACAGAGCAAGCGTAACCGCGAGCCTAGCAGCGTATGGCTGCCGTCATTGCTTCAAGAACGTCCGAGCAAGCTTCACCACGCTATAGACGCCGGAGCCGAACCCGAGCATGGCGCCGACGAGGTAGGCAATGGCGCCGACCTGCGTCCAGCGATCGACCAGCCATCCCAGGAACAGCCCAACAGCCACAGACGCAGCCAGAATGAAGCCGAACTGGGTGGAGATGGCGATGGCTTGCCAGAGAGTGAGTCTGCGCATGCAGGTGGCTCCCTCGGCAGACTCGCGCAAGTATAGCACAGGGCCCCTCGGGCGACTAGACCATCCCCAAAGGCTGCTGGTTAACCCTAGTCTAACATCTCTTCCGGCGGGGCGCCCCGCGGGCGGTTCGCGCTCTTTTCGCGCTGTGCTACGATGAGTCGAGCTTCGAGCGCCGGATGGCGTGCCGGCCGGCGGCAATGAGATGCGATGACAGCCTACGAGATCCCTGACGACGCCCGCTTCTCCTGCGTCCTCTGCAGCGAGAGCTGCCGGCGCTGGCACGTCTTCCTCACGCCAGACGAGCAGCAGCGACTGATGAGCCACGACTGGGCGGCGGACAGCCCGCGGCTGGCCGGCGTGCGCTTGTTCGACGAGGTGCCCTCGCCGGCCGGCCGGGGCCAGCGCGCGGTGCGCCTGGCGAAGCTGGGCGATGCCTGCGTCTTCCTCGAGCCGGACAACCTGTGCCTGATCCACAAGGTCCAGGGCCTCGCGGCGAAGCCGGGTCCCTGCCAGCAGTATCCCTTCCACCTCGCCACCACGCCCGACGGCGTCGTCGTCTCCCTCGACTTCGCCTGCACGGCCGTGCTCGCCGACACGGGCGCACCGCTGCGCGAGCAGATGGCCGACGTCGAGGCGGCGTACGCTGCCGAGCAGCGGCGGGGGACGCTGCTCGCGGCGCTGGGCCTGCCCAGGCGCGGCATCCCCGCCGAGGGCCTCCAACTGCAGCGTCGGCAGCCGCTCCACTGGCGCAACTACCGCACGCTCGAGGGCGCGCTGCTGGGCGCGCTGCGCCAGCCCGGCCCAACTCTCGAGCAGCGGCTGCTGGCCCTGGACCGCCTGCTGCGCGAGGCGGGCGAGCGCTATGGCGCCGCGCTGGCCGAGCCGAGCGACGCGCTGGCCGCCTGGGCCGCCGAGCTGGCCGGCCAGGGCTACGCCCCGCTGCTCGCCGAGCCGCCGGCCAGCCTGTCGCCGATGCGCCAGCGGGCCGTGCTCGCGCCGTTCCTCGGCGGGCTCGAGGAGCAGTGGGGAACCTGGGGCACCAAGGGCGGCGGGCTGCTGGCCCGCCTGAGCCTGGCGATCATCATCGCCAACGGGCTCGGTCCGCTCCCCCTCAGCAGCCTGGAGGCGACCGTCGACCAGGGCCAGATGAACCGCACGTGCTTCCCGCAGGACGACCCGGCCCTAAGCCACCTGATGACGCGCTACCTGAAGGGGCTGCTGCAGCGGAAGTCGCTGATCGACGGCACCGACGTCTACCAGGGCTTCCGCTACCTGCTGCTCTCATTCGCCGCCGCCCGCTGGTACGCCGTGGCGAGCGCAGCGCTGGCGGACCGCCCCGCGGCCGACCTCGACGACCTGCGGCGGGGCATCCGCGTGGTGGAGAAGGGCCTGGGCCACGCGATCGGCCTGCGCACGGGGGCGACGCAGCGCGTGGTGCGCTTCCTGTTCGGCCGCGTCGCCTCCCCCGCGGTGGTGATCCACAACTTCTACGTCGGGTAGCGATCCGCCGGCAGCAAGAGCTGGTCGCTGATGGCCGATAGCTGTGACTATCCTATATCCTAGACTATCCTATATCCTAAAGGAAGCGCGCCGCGGCGCGCCGCGAGCCGCCCCGCGCCCGCGAAGGAGCCACCCCTTGGACGCCCTGGCCATCACGCCCCAGGCCAACGCCGCCACCAGCCGCCGCCTGGCCGAGCGCGTGCAGAGCTTGCCGCTGTTCTACCGCGTGCTGCTCGGCAACTGTCTGGTCGTCGTCCTCGGCGCCGGCCTGGGCACCTACCTGACGGCGCAGTTCTCGCGCCTGGAGCCGCACTCCTCGCCGCTCCCGCTGGTGATCACCTTCATGATCCTCGGCACGGCGCTGAGCCTGCTGGTGAACTACCTGGTGCTCAAGGCCGCGTTCGCGCCCCTGGAAGCGCTCGAGCGCACCGTGCTCGAGGTGCGGCGCGGCAACCTCGGGGCGCGCGCTCCGGCCGGCGTCCTCCGCGACCCGCTGCTGCAGGAGTTCACGACGACGCTGAACGCCATGCTCGAGACGCTCGAGCGCGACCGCCAGCAGCTCCAGGCGCTCTCGTCCCAGGTCATCGATGCGCAGGAGGCGGAGCGGAAGCGGATCGCTCGCGAGCTGCACGACGAGACGGCGCAGACGCTGACCTCGCTGCTGGTGCGGCTCCGGATCCTCGAGCGCGCTCCCGATCCGGCCCAGGTACGCGAGTGTACGGCCGAGCTGCGTGAGCTGACGCTCCAGGCGCTGGAGGAGGTGCGGAACATGGCGCGCGAGCTGCGGCCGACCGTGCTCGACGACCTGGGGCTGGTGGCCGCCGCCCAGAGCTACAGCGAGCACTGCGCCGAGCTGCTGGGCTTCGCCGTCACCTTCCGCGGCGAGGCCTTCCCCCATCGCCTCTCGCCACAGGTCGAGCTGGTGCTCTACCGCGTGATCCAGGAGGCGCTGACCAACGTCGCGCGCCATGCGGCGGCCCGCCACGTGGAGGTCGTGCTGACCGAGCAGCGGGGCAACGTCGTGGCGACGATCCGCGACGACGGCGTGGGCTTCGACGTGGAGGCGGTCCTGGCCTCCAAGGAGCGAGGCCTGGGCCTGTTCGGCATGCAGGAGCGGATGGCGCTGGTGGGTGGCCGCCTGCACCTCCGCTCGCGCCCGGGCAGCGGCACGCTCGTCCACGCCGAGGTCCCGATCGAGCCGTTCCCCGCCACCACCGTAGCCTGAGCGATGATTTCCAACGGCTAGTGCGGACGGCGTGTCCACACCAGCCACGCCGGGTCCCGTGAGGCGTGTTGAGAGGAGTCCCGTGAGCGAGGGCCGCATCCGCATCCTGCTGGCCGACGACCACGCCGTCCTGCGCGCCGGCCTACGCGCGTTGCTCAGCGCCGAGCCCGACATGGTGGTCGTCGGCGAGGCCGGCGACGGCGAAGAGACCGTCCGGCAGGCGGCGGCGCTGCGCCCGGATGTGATCGTGATGGACATCGCGATGCCGGGCGGCGGGGGCCTCCAGGCAACGCGCGCGATCCGCGCCCTGGAGCTGCCCTGCAAGGTGCTGATCCTGACCATGCACGCCGAGGAGCAGTACCTGCTGCCGGTGATCGAGGCGGGCGGCTCGGGCTACGTGCTCAAGACCGGCGCCGACAGCGAGCTGATCGAGGCGATCCGCGTCGTGCACCGCGACGAGGTGTTCCTCTATCCGTCGGCGGCCAAGCTGCTGCTCGGCAAGTACCTCGAGCGCAGCGAGGCCGGCGAGCAAGCCTACGACGGCCTCACCCAGCGCGAGCGCGACGTGCTGCGCCTGACGGCCGAGGGCTACACCGGCCAGGAGATCGCCGAGCGCCTCGTGCTCAGCCCGAAGACGGTGGACACGTATCGCCAGCGGGTGATGGAGAAGCTCAACCTCCACCACCGCTCGGAGCTGGTGAAGTACGCTCTGCGCAAGGGCCTCCTCCAGCCCGACGCTCCCGGCGCCGACCAGCCTCCCCGCCTTCACTCCCGCTCCTAACCCTTCAACCGGCCGACGAGAACGGGGGCTGGGGGTGTCCCCAGAGATTCTTCCCTCTCCTTCTAACTGGCCTATTGGTCAGGCCGTCAGGCAAAACCCCTACACAGAATGATTGCCTTTTCCTGACACGGCGGCGTGCCGCTCGGCGTTAACATAGTGTCGCCCCGGGGTGTGCCCGCTGGGCATTCGTCTTGCAGTCCGGTCCGTCGGGCTTTGGAAGCGGCTCACAACGAGCGGCATGGATGCGGGCAGACGGGCCTCAGACTTTCAGGATAGAAGGGCAAGATGAGGCAGAGTATCGCACCATGGGCAACGGAGCCGACGGCCAGCGAGCTGCCCCCCCAGGCGCCGCGGCGGTCCGAGCGTCCTAGCCCGCGGACCCAGGATCTCGAGAACGCCGACGCGGTCGGAGCGTACTTCCAGCAGATCGGCGCCGTGCGGCTGCTCAGCGCGGCCGAGGAGGTCGAGCTGGCCGAACGCATCGCCGCCGGCAAACGCGCCGCCCGCCAGCTCGAGCAGGCTTGCGCGGACGAGGACGTCCGCGCCGAGCTGCTGGCGCAGGTCCGGGCGGGCGAGAGCGCGCGCCGCCGCATGGTCGAGTCGAACCTCCGCCTGGTGGCCGCTATCGCCGCCCGCTACCAGGGCCGCGGCCTCGACCTCGAGGACCTGATCGCTGAGGGCAACCTGGGCCTCATCCGCGCGGTCGAGAAGTTCGACCCGCACAAGGGCTTCCGCTTCTCGACCTATGCGACCTGGTGGATCATGCAGGCCGTGACCCGCGCCATCGCCGACCGCGGGCGGGTCGTGCGGCTGCCGGTGCACATTCATGAGACGCTGAACCGCATGGGCCGCACCTTCCAGCGCCTGCGGCAGGAGCTGAACCGCGAGCCGAACGACGAGGAGCTGGCCCAGGCAATGGGCATGCGGCCGGATCGCCTGGCCGCCGTGGTGCGCGCCTCGGCCGCGCCGGTGCCGCTCGACGCGCCGCGCGCCGAGGGCGAGGACGGCGATAGCCGCGAGGCGGCCTCGGCCGAGGAGGCGCCGAGCCTGTTCGACCTGGTCGCGCGCCAGATGATGCGCGCCGACGTGGGCGAGCTGCTCGGGACGCTGCCGCCGCGCGAGCAGCTCGTGCTCGAGCTGCGCTTCGGCCTGGCCGACGGCCACAACTACACCCTGGAAGAGGTCGGCAAGCGCCTCGGCGTCACCCGCGAGCGCGCCCGTCAGATGGAGCACCGCGCCCTGGGCAAGCTGCGCCAGGAAGCCAACGTCGAGCGCCTGCGCGCCTACCTCGAGTAGCCGCGGCCGCGCCTTGCCTCGGGGGACCCGCTCGGCTACCCTTACAGTAAATGCATACCGGGTGTAGGCCTGCGCCTCACTCCCGGTACTCTGGCTTTCGCAACGTGCTCTCAGGCTGGGTTCCCTGCCGAGTCGACCGCGTGAACCCGCGCGGCCGGCGCCAGCCGGGGAGCCGCGCGGAGGACCCGGGTGAGCGCGAGTATCTCAGTCTTCTTCCCCGCCTACAACGACGCCGGCACGATCGCCAGCCTGGTCGTCGTCACCGACATGACGGTGCGCGAGCTGACCGACGACTACGAGATCATCGTCGTCAACGACGGCAGCCCCGACCACACCGGCGAGATCCTCGCCGACCTGCAGACGCGCTACCCCCGCCTGCGCGTCATCACCCATCCGAAGAACCGCGGCTACGGCGGCGCCCTGCGCAGCGGCTTCAGCGCCGCCAGCAAGGAGCTGGTCTTCTACACCGACGGGGACGCCCAGTACGACCCGCGTGAGATCACGCGGCTGGTCGCGGCGCTCACGCCCGACGTGGACATGGTGAACGGCTACAAGATCGAGCGGCACGACCCGCTCAACCGGGTGATCATCGGTCGGGTCTATCACCACGTCGTGAAGACGATGTTCCGCCTGCGGATGCGGGACGTGGACTGCGACTTCCGCTTGATGCGCCGCGCCATGTTCGACCAGATCGACCTGCACGAGGACAGCGGCGTGATCTGCGTGGAGCTGATGACCAAGGTCCACCAGGCCGGCTTCCGCATCGCCGAAGTGCCCGTCCACCACTACCACCGCGCGTACGGGCGGTCGCAGTTCTTCAACTTCCCCCGCGTGGCCCGCGTCGGCCGCGACTTGCTACGCTTGTGGTGGCAGCTCATCTGGCGCGACGAGTTCCGCCGCCGCCTCGCGGCGAGCCGGGCGCCATCAGCCGTCGGCCGTCCGCCGTCCGCCGTCGGCGATCCGCCATCGGCCGTCGGCAATCAATCGCCGAGCGCCGGCTAGCGCCTGGCTGGGAGCTGAGAGCTCATGGCTGAGAGCTAAAGGCACGATTATGCAGCGAGCATACGCCTACTACCCCGGCAAGCGCGTCGCCATCACCGGCGGGCTCGGCTTCATCGGCAGCAACCTGGCGCGGCGCCTGCTGGACCTCCGGGCCGAAGTGCTGCTGATCGACTCGATGGTGCCCGACTACGGCGGCAACCTGTTCAACGTGGCCGACGTGCGCCACCGCCTCCACGTCAACTTCGCCGACGTCCGCGACGCCAACGCGATGAACTACCTGGTCCAGGGCCAGGAGGTCATCTTCAACCTGGCCGGGCAGGTGAGCCACATCGACAGCATGCTCGACCCCTACACCGACCTGGAGATCAACTGCCGCAGCCAGCTCTCCCTGCTCGAAGCCTGCCGCCGCTACAACCCGGCGGTCAAGGTCGTCTACGCCAGCACGCGCCAGGTGTACGGCCGCCCGGACCGGACGCCCGTGGACGAGTCGCACGTCGCGCGGCCGACCGACGTGAACGGCATCAACAAGCTGGCCGGCGAGTGGTACCATATCGTCTACAACCACGCGCACCACGTGCGGGCGACGGTGCTGCGGCTGACGAACACCTACGGGCCGCGGCAGCTCATGAAGCACAACCGCCAGGGCTTCCTGCCCTGGTTCATCCGCCAGGTGCTCGACGACGAGGAGATCCAGCTCTTCGGCGATGGCACGCAGCGCCGCGACTTCACCTACGTCGACGACGTAGCCGACGCCTTCCTGCTGGCCGGCTGCACGGAGGGGACCGACGGCCAGATCTACAACCTGGGCGGCGAGAGCGCCTCGCTGCTCGAGGTGGTGGAGATGCTGATCCGCCTGGCCGGCCGCGGCAGCTACCGGCTGGTGCCCTTCCCGCCCGAGAAGAAGATCATCGACATCGGCAGCTACGAGGCCGACTACACCAAGATCCGCCAGGCGCTGGGCTGGGAGCCACGGGTCTCCCTCCGCGAGGGCTTGACCCGCACGCTCGCCTACTACGACAAGCACCGCGAGCACTACTGGTCCGCGCCGGAGCCGGCCGCCGCCGCGAGCCGCTGAGCCGGGCGGCCGCCTTGCCTCCCTCCGCCGCCGGTGGCATATTAAGCGCGGTCTTACGGAGGTAGCTCCTTGACGTCGCCCCAGCCGGCCGGGCCGCCGCGCGTCCCCGCCAACGACCTCCGCCCCCAGTACGCCACCATCCGCGCCGAGATCGACGCCGCGATCGCCGCCGTGCTGGAGCGCGGCTGGTACGTCCTCGGCCCGGAGGTCGAGGCGTTCGAGGCGGAGTTCGCCGCCTACTGCGGCGCGGCGCACGGCGTCGGCGTCGGCTCGGGCACGGAGGCGCTGCACCTCGCGCTGCTCGCCTGCGGCGTGGGCCCGGGGGACGAGGTAATCACCGTCGCGCACACGGCGGTCCCGACGATCAACGCCATCTCGCTGACCGGCGCGCGGCCGGTGTTCGTCGACGTCGACCCGCGCACCTACACCATGGACCCCGCCGCCGCGGCCGCCGCGATCACGCCGCGGACGCGCGTGCTGCTGCCGGTCCACCTCTACGGCCATCCGGCGGACATGGCGCCCTTGCGAGACCTCGCCCGCCGCCACGGCCTGCGCCTGCTCGAGGACGCCGCCCAGGCCCACGGCACGGCGTACCGCGGCGCGCGTACGGGCACGCTCGGCGACCTCGCCGCCTTCAGCTTCTACCCGACGAAGAACCTCGGCGCCTACGGCGACGGGGGCATGGTCGTCACCGACGACGCGGCGCTCGCCGAGCAGGTGCGCCTGCTGCGCAACTACGGCCAGACCGACCGCTACCACCATCAGATCGAGGGGCTCAACTCGCGCTTGGACGAGCTGCAGGCGGCGGTGCTGCGGGTGAAGCTGCGCCACCTGGACGCCTGGACGGCCGCGCGGCGGGAGCGGGCCGCGCGCTATACTGCCACCCTGCGGCGGGCGCAGGCGCCGACCGAGGCGCCCTGGGCGCACCACGTCTACCATCTCTACGTCGTGCGCGTGCCGCGCCGCGACGCCGTCCAGCGGGCGCTGGCCCAGGCGGGCATCGGTACGCTGATCCACTATCCGTTGCCGGCGCACCTGCAGCCGGCGTACGCTTACCTGGGCCTGGGCCGCGGCAGCCTGCCGACCACCGAGCGCCTGGCGGACGAGATCCTCTCGCTGCCGCTCTACCCCGAGCTGCCGCTCGAGCAGGTCGACGAGGTCGCCCAAACGTTAGAACGAGTACTGAGTACCGAGTACTGAGTGGCTGGCTCCACTCAGTACTCAGTACTGGGCACTCTGTACTGAGGAGAGGATGGACCCCGAGCAATACGCCTTGATGGCGCGGGTGGAGCGCGACCACTGGTGGTACGCCGGCATGCGACGGCTCACCGCCGCGCTGCTGGCCGATCCGCCCGGCGAGGGCTCGCCCTGGCGCATCCTCGACGCCGGCTGCGGGACCGGCGGCACGACGGCCTGGCTGCGCCGCTACGGCAGCGTGGTCGGGGTCGACCTGGCGGCCGAGGCGGCGCCGTTCTGGCGCGAGCGCGGCCTGACCACCATCGCCCGCGGCTCGGTGAGCGCACTGCCGTTCGCCGCCGACTGCTTCGACCTCGTGACCTGCTTCGACGTGCTCTACCATCAGCAGGTCGCCGACGAGGCGCCGGCGCTGGCCGAGTTCTGGCGCGTCCTGCGGCCGGGCGGGCTGCTGCTCCTCCGCGTGCCGGCCTACAACTGGCTGCAGGGAGCGCACGACGCGGCGGTGCACACGCGGCGTCGCTACACCCGGCCGGAGCTCGAGGCGGCGGTGCGCGCGGCCGGCTTCACGGTCGTCGCCGCCACTTATGGCAACTGCTTCCTGTTTCCGCTCGCGGCGGCGAAGCGCCTCAGCGAGCGCTGGCTGGGCGAATCCCAGGCAGAGATGATGGTGCCGATGGCGCCGATCAACGCCCTGTTTGCCGGCGCGCTGGGCCTCGAGTCGCGCCTCATCGCTCGCTGGTCCCTGCCGGCCGGCCTCTCCGTCTTCGTGCTCGGCCGCAAGCCCGTCCACGCCGAGTCCATGCCCGCGGCGCGGGTCGCCCCGCGCCTGGCGATCGCCTCGTGACGAAGAAAGCGCGCGGCAAGCGCAAGCGCCGCCGGAGCGCGTCTCCCCGTTCGGTAGTGGCGGCCTTGGCCGTCGCGGCGCCGCCCCGCCGCGGACCGACGACCCAGCGCGCGGCCGGCCGCGCCAACGGCGCGGCGGGCAACGGCCAGGCGCCCGCCGCCACCATCGCGGCCGCGGCACCCGCCTCGCCAGACGGGCCCGCATCGGCGGTCGTGACGGCCGCTCCACCGAACGAGTCCGCGCCGCCGGCCGCGGTCGTTGCGGCCCCACGCCCGGCGGTCCGCTGGTGGCGCCGGTCCCTGGCGCGCCTGGCACCGCGCGCGGTCCCGGGCCGCGTCGCCGACGCTGTGGCGCTGAGCGTGATCGGGCTCGCCGCGCTGGGCCTGTTCGCCGAGACGCTGCTGTTCGGCCAGGTCCACCGCGAGGCTGATACTTATAATTTCTACTACCCCGTCTACAAGTGGTTCGCCGAGCAGCTCCGGGCCGGGCAGCTCCCGCTGTGGATGCCACAGTTCTTCAGCGGCTATCCCCTGTACGCCGACGGCGAGACGGGCATGCTCTACCCGCTGCACTGGCTGTTCTTCGGCCTGCTGCCCTTCCACGTCGCCTTCGTCGGGCTGCGCGTGCTGCACTTCCTGATGGCCGGCGCCTTCATGTACGCCTGGATGCGCGCGCTGACCCTGCGACGGCTGGCCGCCCTGCTTTCGGCGCTCACCTTCGCCTACGGCAGCTTCCTGGTCGGCCAGATGCACCACGAGAACATGCTGCGCACGGCCGTCTGGCTGCCGCTGGTCCTGTTCTGGGCCGAGCTGGCCTTCCGGCGCAGCGGCCGGGCGCGTGCCCTCTGCCTGCTGGCTGGCGCCGCCACGCTGGGCGTGCAGCTCACGGCGCTGCACGTCCAGCCGGCCCTGATGACGCTGATGGCGCTGGGGCTGTACCTGGGGTTCCGCTCGCTCTGCCCGCCGCTGGGCAGCGCGGCCTGGCCGGCCGCCTGGCGCGCGCGCTGGCCGTGGCTGGGACGCCGGGTCGGGCTGGGCACGGCCGCGCTCGGCACGATCGTCGGGCTGGGGCTGGGGCTGGCCGCCGCGCAGCTCATCCCGCTCTACGAGCTGGGCATCCAGACCGCCCGCGGCGTCGGTGCGCCCTTCGCCTTCTCGACCAGCTACTCGATCCACCCGAGCCAGTACGCGACGCTGCTGTTCCCCTACTTCTTCCGCAGCGACACCGGCAACTGGCCGCTCTGGGCCGGCTGGGAAACGCTGGTGTACGTGGGCGTGGCGCCACTGCTGCTGGCGCTCGTGGCGCTCGGCGCGGTGCGCCGGCGCGAGGTGGCGTTTTTCGGCGGACTGGCCCTGTTCGGGGCGCTGCTCTCCTTCGGCGACTACTCGCCGATCCCCCTGCTGGAGCTGCTCTGGCAGATCCCCGGCTTCTCGGCCCTGCGCGTGCCCGGCCGCTACAGCCTGCTCCTGGTCGTCGCGCTGGCCGCCCTCGCGGGCTACGGGCTGGACTGGCTCGAGCGCGTGGCGCACGGCAACCGGGGCGCGACCGCGCGCGGCCGGCGCGCGCTGCTCGGCGTGGCGCTGGCGGTGAACGGTGGGGTGGCCGCGCTGCTACTGGCCTTCCTGCTCGGCCACCGCTGGCTCGCCAACCATCCCGAGCGCACCAAGGCGTTCCTCGACGCCACCTACCTCACCCTGCGCCGCACCTCCCGCGACCTGGACGCCAACGTCGTCTACGCTGGCCTGCTTCACTCGCTCGACCTGGCGAACCGGCGCACGGAATTCGCCTTCGCCCTGCTCCTGGCCGTGGGCGTGCTGCTCGCCCTGTGCTGCCTCGCCGGCCGCTGGGCGTGGGTCTGGCGCGCCGGCTTCGTCGTCCTGACCGCGCTCGACCTCGTCCTCTGGGGCCGCAGCTTCCACGGCCGGGAGCCGCTGTCGGCGCTCGCCACGCCGCCGCCCAGCATGCAGTTCCTCGCGGCGGAGGACGACCCGCTCGGGCGCCTGTGGGTGCCGGCCAACCAGATCCCGTCTCTGGAGTACAACCGTCCCGCCACCTGGGGCATCCAGCAGGCCGGCGGCTACAGCTCGCTCGAGCCGCAGCGGCACGCCGAGTACGCCGCCGTCGTCGGCAATACCCAGGGGATGCTGCTCGACCTGTGGGGCGTGCGCTGGGTCGCCGCTCCCGCGCGCTCCACGAGCCTCCCCTCCTACAAGGGCACCGCCTTTTATCCCGACCGCCCGCTGTTCGACGCGGGCGCGGGCAACTACGCCGCCGACGAGCGATTCGCCATCGCCGACCACGACGCCACCGACGTCCGGCTGATCGCCGTGATGGCCTATGCCGACGAGATTCCGGATGGCACGGTCGTCGGCGACATCCTCGTCACCACGGCCGACGGCTACCGCTACGACCTGCCGATCATCGCCGGCCTGCACGTCTCCGAGTGGGCCTGGGAGCGGGGCGACGTGCGCCCGCGCGTGAGACATCGTCTGGCCGAGATAGCCTACTCGAGCCCCGACCAGGACATCGCCGGCGATACCTACTCGCTGCACTACTTCTACAGCGCGCACCCGCTGCCGAAGCGCTCGCGGGTCCGCGAGGTCGAGATCCACTACACTAGCGGGACCGGCGTCTTCCGCGTCTACGGACTGGCTCTGGGCGACAACGCGACCGGGGCGATACACCAGATCGGCCAGTTCGACCGCGCCAAATTCCACCAGGTGTACGCCGACTCCGACGTGCGGCTCTACGAGAACACCGGGGCGTTCCCGCGCGCCTTCGTCGTCGGCGCCGGCGTCTGGCCGCGCCCGGAGATCGGCGGACTGTACAGCATGTACCTCGACCCGTTCGACCCGCGTAGCGAGGTGCTCCTCGACGAGCCGCCGGCGGTAGGGGTGCCGGGGATACCGATACGGCGGATGGGCGAGGGCCAGCCGCCGCCGCCAGCGCCGGTCCACGCGGCGACGATCGAGCGCTACGAGCGCGAGCGCGTCGTGGTCCGGGCGACGACCGACCGGCCCGGCTACCTGGTCCTGACCGACCTGGATCTGCCTGGCTGGCAGGCCCGCGTCGACGGTGACGCGGCGCCGATCCTGCGCGGCGACTACATGTTTCGCGCCGTGCCGATCGCCGCGGGCAGCCACGTCGTCGAGTTCGACTACGCGCCGGCCTCGGTCTGGCTGGGGCGAGCGATCAGCCTCCTCGCGTTGGCAATCCTCGCCGTCGCGGCGCTGGCGCTGTGGCGCTGGCGACGACCGGTTTGCCTGCCCTGGCCGCGACGGCAGCCGGCCGCCGCCGTGAGCTAATACCAATTCGCTATGAGGTGACCATAAATGGCGTGAGTGCGTCGGTGATCCAGGCCCAGCCAGTGAGCCGGCGTACGCGGCCCGGATCGGCCGCCAGCGCCTGCAACTCGTGTT
>Ga0070739_10005026_pt1 | contig 15318 bp, 13 predicted proteins | sample Coa_R1_7_FD_66445 | JGI IMG/M metagenome (GOLD analysis project Ga0070739, IMG submission 66445) | Surface soil microbial communities from Centralia Pennsylvania, which are recovering from an underground coalmine fire - Coalmine... | ecosystem: Environmental > Terrestrial > Soil > Unclassified ... | reverse complement strand
GGTCATGGTGAAGGAATTTCGTTCGCGGCGTTTTGGCCGTTCACATTGGATGCTCCGTCTGATCGCCATCTGTGCCATTCTTTCGCTGGGCCTCAGTTACATCGCTGCCGCCGGAGTCTTGGGTTGGGGTGTCGAGGTCGTCTTCGGCGCTCTGGTGTTGCTCCAAATCGCCTTGCTGATTTTGTTCGCACCCAGCCTGGCGGCCGGTCTGGTGAGCAGCGAACGTGAAAGCGGATCGTGGCAGCTATTGCGAATGACTCCGTTGACTCCGGGCATGATATTGCGCGGCAAACTCCTGAGCGTGGGTTGGCCTCTATTCTTGCTCCTTTGCGCCACTTTGCCCGGCTATATTGCCATGATCGCGTACCGTCCGGCCCTGATTTACCCGTTCCAACGAATAGTTGCTTGCCTGGCCCTCACAGCGGTGTTCGCCGTTCTCGTCAGCGCCGCCGCCAGCACGCTGTTCCGCTCGACCGCTGCATCTACGACCGCTTCCTACCTGGCGCTGCTCGCTGTGTGCCTGGCGCCGCTCCTGATTTGGTTGGGAAGGGAAGCGCCGTTCGGTCACACAACGGTTCAGGCCGCCTTGCTCGTGGACCCGGTGGCTGCTGCACTGCAAGCCGCCGATACGCCGGGATTCAGAAACTACGAGCTGTTGCCCTTCAACTGGTGGATCATCGGCTCGACTTGCATGGTCCTGCTTTTATTCTTGAGCATACGGACATGGCAGCTCTATCGACCAGAGTGAAAGAGACTTAACCACAGAGTCACAGAGAACACAGAGAAAAACACAGAAAAGAAAAAGAAAAAATCAATCCAAGGGGTCTTCTATGCGTTTTTCTTACCTTCTACGCTTTTTTCTTCTCTGTGTTTTTCTCTGTGTTCTCTGTGACTCTGTGGTTCGTTTTTCTTCGCCGGCGCGCGCGGACTTCGATCCGGTCATCGACTCGCCCATGTACCACCTTCCGGATGTGCCGATCGCCCCGGAGGTGAACGTTTTTCCCGATGGATTGAAGGAGCTGTGGCTACGAGCGCTAGAACGTCCGGAAGCAGACATGAGGTACAAGGCCGCCGACGCGATCGCGCTGGGCCACAAGATGGGCATGAAGGGACTGGAAACGACGATTGCACCACTCCTTGCCGCACTTGACCGCCCGGACCAATCGCCGACGGTTCGTTTGGCTCTGGCGAGAGCCTTGATCGTTTTGGAGGCGCGCGAATCGGGATCGAGCTTGTTCCATCAGGCTCAGGCGGGAAGCAGCGATCTACGGGGACTGGTCGAGCCAACCTTGGCCCGATGGGGCTATCAACCCGTTCGCGCCGTGTGGCTCGACCGGCTCCGCGAGCCGGCAACACGGCAGCGCGATCTCGTCTTGGCCATCCAGGGATTGGCAGCAGTTCGGGAGGAGAGAGCGATTGATCGACTCCGGGAGATGGTGCTCTCGGATCGAGTTGCTGGCCCAATACGTCTGGAAACCGCTCGCGCCTTGGCCTCGCTTCGCAGCGAAGGATTGGAGAAGGAGGCCGAGGGCTTGGCGGCCGATGCCTCGCCGCGCGGCCTCGTGCCGCGCTTGGCCGCTGCCTCGCTGCTACGCCGCCACAACAGCCCGCAAGCCGTTCCGCTCTTGCAGCGGCTGCTGCGCGATCCGGAGCCGGCAGTCGCGGCCATCGCTGGCACACGTCTTCTCGAAATCGATCCGCAGCTCGTCGTGCCGACAATCAAGCATCTATTGGCCAGCTCCGATCCCAAGCTTCGTTCGCTGGCGGTTGATGCACTGGGCCGCCGGCCAAACGCGGAGCACATCCACGTTCTGGGCGACCGACTGGACGACGAGCATATCGGCGTGCGGGCCAAGGCGCGCAAATACCTGGAAAAACTGGCCGGGGACAAAAGCTGGCACGATCTCGTACTTGCGCAAGGCAAGCGGATGATCCAGACTCGACAATGGCGGGCTTTGGAACAGGCGACGATCTTGTTGACTCAGCTGGATCATAAACCCGCGGTCGAACGTTTTCTTGAGTTGCTGTCTTTCGACCGGCGCGAGGTAAGCATCACGGCTGCATGGGGTCTGCGTAAACTGGATGTCCCGGAAACGCTGCCCCGCGTCCTGAGCATCCTCGATTCCCACACGAATCGTCTTCCGGGCAGGACAAACGCTCAGCCGGGCCAGCAATCCGCGGAACCCCAACCGTTTCTGGATGACCACGCCATTTCGCAACTGAATCAGCTGCTAGGGCAACGGAAATACCGACCGGCCGACCCAGTGCTGCGACGATTCATCCCGAAGCGAGGGGGGGCAACCGAAGCGCGTGCCGCGGCGATCTGGGCACTCGGCTTGATCTATGAGGGAGAGACAATCGATGATCTCGCCGAAGCTCTCGAAGCACGACTGAACGACGTCAGCGCGATCCCTCCTGAAATGAAGGAGGTCCGATCAATGTCGGCTATCTCGCTTGGCCGAATGAAGGCGAAAAAGTCCTTGCCCAGCTTGCGCAGGTTTTCTCCCCGCGATCAGCTGTCCCGCGAACGGGTTGACAATGCCTGCGCTTGGGCTATCTCCCAGATCACCGGACAGGCCCTACTTCCCAGCAAACCTATCCCTAGGATGCAGCGGAATTGGTTTCTTACTCCGCAGCAATGAGGAATTCCGGGATCCGAATACTGCTCTCCTCAAACGCATCGGAAGGCAACGTATTATACGTTCTCGGGCCATATGAATCTGACAGAAACCCGAGCAACCTGGAGGGTCATGCTCCATCCACGCGAGCCAAGCAGCTCAGCATTTCGGAACAAAAACATTGACCAAACCCAGTCTTCAGAGCGCTCGGCATCCGGTTTGCTCACTGTTTGGCTGTTGAGAATTGGGAGGCCGATCATGCGTTGCAAGATGGACTGTGCCGGATTGACAGATATTGGGCGAGTGCGCCAGACGAATGAGGACCAATTCCTCATCGCCGATCTGAACAAATCCATGCTTGTACGCCAGACCAGTCTGTCGCATGAGGATCATACACGCCTCTTCGGCAATTCTCAGGGAGCCTTGCTCCTGGTGGCCGACGGCATGGGCGGGCACTCAGCCGGCAAGCAGGCCAGCACGCTTGCCGTACAGACGCTGGAACGTTACCTTCTGAACACAATGCCCTGGTTCTTCCGCTTGCAGTCGGACGAGGAAAACGACCTGCAAGACGAGTTGAAAGCAGCGATGGAGGCCTGCCAGCACAGTATCGAGAGCGCCGCCGCCGCGCATCCGGAGCAGCGCGGTATGGGCACCACGCTGACGATGGCGTATCTTCTTTGGCCACGACTGTACGTCGTCCACGTCGGCGATAGCCGCTGCTATCTCCTCCATCCGCCGCGCTTGATTCGGATCACGAAGGACCAGACAATGGCGCAGCAATTAGTCGAGCGCAGCGTCCTTTCTCCCGAGGAAGCGCCGCACTCGCGTTGGAGCCATGTGCTGTGGAGCGTTCTTGGCGGCAACTCCCATCGATTCAGCTCGGAGGTTTACAAAGCCACTCTCACGGTCGGCGACACTCTGTTGCTCTGCACGGATGGTCTCACAGGCCATTTAAGTGACGAAGATTTGCTGCGGCTGCTCGACAAGGGCGGCAGCGCCGAAGCGATGTGTCAGCGATTGGTCGAAGCCGCCAATAAAGCGGGTGGATCGGACAACGTCACTGTGGTGGTTGCCCGTTTTCTCGATGCTCGTTCGCCAGAGGCTCTTGCTGCCCATGCCGAAGAAAAGCTAGCTCCGGCGCGCGAAGATTCCGAGATTGCAAGCAGGAAACTTCCTGTAAGTCCTCTCGCAGAGATTCGCTGAGACGTATCCGCTCTACTGTCGGTGGCAGATTTCCCTATCTCGTCGAAGACCGGAAGAGGCTCCTTGAATAGATCATCAGGGAGCTTCCCGCAAAATCGGGAGGACGGCTTGACGTACATGGGGAGAGTCGGCGGATGATAATCGACTGTCACGTCCACGCCATCGCAGCGACTCCGGGGCATGGCCAATTATCCGACTACCTACTTCGGCAGTGGAATATTCGCTTGCTACGCTGGCGAATGGGTGTCAGCAGCCGCGATGCACAAACGCTGGAGACGCAGGCCGAAGCTCGTCTCATGGAGACGATCAACGCAACCAGTGGACTTGATGCCGTGGTTATTCTGGCGTTCGATGCGGTCTACGACCGCGACGGCAACCGCGACGAAGCCAACACCCATCTTTACGTCGCCAACGATTACGTCTCCGAGTTGGCCGCGCGGAATTCGAAGGTATTGTTCGGTGCCTCCGTCCACCCCTATCGCAAGGATGCCGTTGCCGAGCTGGAGCGCTGCGTTGGCCGCGGGGCTGTGTTGCTCAAATGGCTGCCGGTGGTCCAGAATTTCAACCCTGCCGACCAACGGTGTTTCCCTTTCTATGAGGCATTGGCCCATCACCGGCTGCCGCTGCTGTGCCACACCGGCGGCGAACGCATGCTGCCCAATCTCAGCACCGAGGTCGAAGATCCGATGCTTCTTGTGCCGGCCTTGGAGCGCGGCGTCACCGTCATCGCCGCTCACTGCGGAACGCGCGATCGCTTGACGCATCGCGACTACACGCCGGCTTTCCTTCGTCTGGCTCACGAATACGAACGGCTCTACGGCGACACCGCCGCTCTGAACCTGCCGACGCGCTCGTATGCCTACGACATACTGCTGTCCGATCCCATCGTTCGCGCCAAGCTGGTTCACGGCAGTGATTGGCCGGTCCCTTCAATTCCTCCGCGGCGCATCGGTTTATGGAACGCCAGTCAATTGCTCTTGCGCCAGGGCAACTGGTTGCAGCGTGATGTCGAAATCAAACGGCGACTCGGCCTGGACGACGATTACTGGCATCGGGCTGCGACTGTGTTGCGTCTTCCGACGTGAGGCTGTTTTCGTGGAGCTGATCCTCGGGGCCTATCCTTAACCGTCGCTCTTTCTTTCCTTGGCCCTCTTCGCGAATGGAAGAGAGAATAGACAAACCTATCGGGGCAACGCTTTTTGGGAAATCCTTGCCCGCGCACTTTCGGAATTTATAATCAATTGTTGGCCATCGTAACCGAGGCTGAGGACCACGGCCTTTGAGAAAGATTGGATAAGAGAGACGGAAGCGAGATAATGCCTCGCATCGAATCCGTAGTATCAGCGGTTCATCAAGCGGAGGTTTCTCTCAGATGATTCGTCATTCTCCACGTTTGGTCATCGTCGCGGCGCTGTCGTTGGGTATGATCGCTGGCGTGTTTGCCGGCCCACCAACCGCCCCACGTAGGATCGCGCCGCCGAAGGTTGACCTTCGCCGTGATTTTGAAAAGCACGGAATCCCTGTGCGGGAGCAGGGCAAGCGAGGCGCCTGCCAGGTGTTTGCGATGGTCGGGGTTATGGAGTATCAGCTTGCGCGACGCGGCAAGCGCGTGGATCTGTCCGAACAGTTCATCATGTGGGCCGCCAACGAGGCAAACAATCTAAACCGAACCGACGGGTTTAACCCCGACTGGCTGATCCCGGGGTTAAAGAAATACGGCATTTGCAGGGAATCGCTCATGCCGTACGTACCCCGCAACGAGCCTATCAAGAAACCTTCTGACAAAGCCCTAAAGGATGCCACGACCCGGACTTCCTGCGAGGTTACCTCCATCAAGCATTGGTCCTCGCCGAGAGGCTTCAGCGATGAGGAGATCAAGAAGATTACCGACAGCCTGGATAAGAAGGTCCCAGTCACAGCGACCTTCTGCTGGGCCCAGGGGCTCTACGATGAACAGATCATCGATGCGCAGTATTTCATTATCGACAACAGCATCGATGCAAAGACGAAAAGCGGGCATGGGGTGATCGTGGTCGGCTATGGGCTGGATAAGAAAATGCCGGGCGGCGGGTATTTCATTATCCGAAACTCCTGGGGCACGAAATTCGCCGATCGAGGCTATGCCGGGATTACTTTCGAGTACGCGAAGAAGTACGGGATCGACGCCTACATTGTGACGATTAAGTAACGGATAAGTGTACGGTAGGGGAAGTAGTTCCCTAACGCGGCTCGGATGGTTTATTCGGTGGGTGTTTCTAAACCATCTGAGGTATGGTTTCGCAAGTTATTGCCGCCCCGCCTGCGGTGGACCATGAAGGAGTTGGTCTGCGAAAGTGTAGCATTGAGACGGACGGGGCCTGACCGGATTCTCTCGAACGCGGATTGGGCGTTGCGGCTGCTGTATTCAATGCCGAGGGAGCGTCGTCGCAAGGCGCGGGCGACGGTGCAGGTCGTGCCGCTGCCGAGAAACGGATCAAGGACGAGATCCCCTTCGTTTGAGCAGGACCGAATGACTCGCTCCAGATACACTTCGGGAATCTGGTTTTGATGGTTCTTGCGCCGCTCCTTGTTATTGCCCTGAATGCGGCCCCATAGCGGGCCGTACCACACGTCGAGGGGAACACGAAGTCCCGGCTGCTTTGTCCGGCGCGTGCGGGGGTCGTCGTAGATTGCGGCGCGGTCGGATGGTTCCAACACGGCTTCGGGGTTCCAGATGCGGTTGTTTCGGTCCCATGCGAAATACAGTACGTGGACCTTCGAGACGATGAAATTGCCGGTGCGGTGCTGGCCGAAGCGAAAATGCCAGATGCACCAGTTTATCATTACCATGCCGCGCTGCTTCAAGTGCAGGACAATCTCCGCGGCGGTGTCGTCGGGGATGTTCACCCAGAAAGAGCCGTGGTCTTTCAGGACCCGTAAGCAGGCATCGAGCCACTGATACGTAAAATGGAGATACTCCTCTCGTGGCTGGCCATCGTCCCATTCGCCGTAAGGCACATCCCAATTGAAAGGGGGGTCCGCGAAAATGAGATCTACGCTCTTTTCCGGCAGTGCGTTTAGAACTTCACGGCAGTCGCCGATGTAGACTTCGGTGTCGGGGTTCTCCAGGCGGTACGTCGGCTTCGGCATAAGTTTGGACTCGGTGGGTGGCGGTCCCGCCACTTCAGGCGGTATCGCATTTCTTGTATCGGCCTTCGCGTGCTAGGGATGGAGTGAATCTGCATTCCTGTACAAGTTTATCCTACCAAGTCGGCTGATGCCGGCCGTTAGACAAATCCGCGCGGCGTTCACAAATCATTAAGATTCAATCGCTACACTCAGACAGTGGAGAAGCATTGCTAGGGATTTCAAGGGAGATCGCATCTCCAAAAAGGGCGAGCGCCCGTCTGTGGATGGATGGGGCGTCCTTTTTCGGGATCGAGTGTTTCCAAGTGGAAAGGTGCAGCGATGAAGAGACTCATGCAACTCACAGTGGCGGCGACGGTCGTGATGCTGGCAGTCGGTCCGGCGCTGGCGCAACAGCAACGGGGAGGCGGCCGAGGCTTCGGCATGATGAACACGATCTTTCTCCTCAACCAGAAGTCGGTGCAGGAAGAATTGAAGCTCACCGACGAGCAGATCAAGAAAGTTACGGAATTGCAACAGAAGCAGCGCGAAGCGTTCCAAAACTTTCGGGACATGAGTCCGGAAGAACGGCGCGAAAAGATGCAAGAGATGTCCAAGGCGGTCGATGGGATTCTCAAGCCGCAGCAGCTCAAGCGCGTCAAGCAAATTGCCCTCCAACAGGCAGGTGCTCGCGCGGTCAACGATGAGGAGGTGGCCAAAGCACTCAACGTCACCGATGAGCAGAAGGAAAAGATCCGGGACATTCAGCGCGAGTCGTTTGAGAAGATGCGCGAACTGGGATTCGATGAAGACAAGGCCAAGGAGCGCGAGTCACTCCAGAAGGAAACAAACGAAAAAATGATGGCCGTCTTGACTTCTGACCAGAAAGCCAAATTGAAGGAAATGCAAGGCGAGCCGTTCAAGGGCAAGATTGAGCGCCCGCAGTTCGGCCGCCGACGTCAATAAGAATTAACCACAGAGAGCACAGAGAACACAGAGAAAAACACAGAAGAAGAGATAAAAGAACCATACCCTTTATCCTCTTTATATCTCCTCTGTGTTCTCTGTGACTCTGTGGTTAGCTCTTCTTCATCGCGCGCTGCATGGTGACGCCGAGGTCGGCGGGGCTGTCGGCCACAGCAATGCCGGCGGCGCGGAGGGCGGAGATCTTGTCCTGGGCTGTGCCGCTGCCGCCGCTGATGATGGCGCCGGCGTGTCCCATGCGCTTGCCCGGCGGAGCCGTTTGGCCGGCGATGAATGCCGCCACCGGCTTCTTGACGTGCAGTTTGATGTATTCCGCCGCCTTCTCTTCCGCAGTACCGCCGATCTCGCCGATCAGCAAAATCGCCTCCGTTTGCGGATCATCCTGGTACATTTTCAGCAAATCAATCTGCGTGGTGCCTACGATTGGATCGCCGCCGATGCCGACGCACGTGGATTGCCCGAGTCCGAGATTGGACAATTGCCAGACCGCCTCGTAGGTGAGGGTGCCGCTGCGACTGATGACGCCGACAGGGCCGGGCTTGTGGATGTAGCCGGGCATGATGCCGATCTTGCATTGTCCCGGCGTGATGACGCCCGGACAGTTGGGACCAACGAGCCGGCAGTTTTTCTCTTTGAGGAAGCGCATGGTGCGGGCCATGTCGAGGACGGGAATGCCCTCGGTGATGGCGACGATGACGCGGATGCCCGCATCGGCCGCTTCGAGGATGGCATCGGCAGCGCCCGGCGGCGGCACGAAGATCATGCTGGCGTCGGCGCCGGTCTTGCGCACGGCCTCGGCCACGGTGTTGAACAGCGGGAAACCTTCCTTGGTTGTGTCGCCCTTGCCCGGCACGACGCCGCCGACAACTTGCGTTCCGTACTCACGACACATCTTGGCGTGAAACGTTCCCGCCTTGCCCATGCCCTGGCAGAGAACCCGCGTATTTTTGTCCACAAGGATGCTCATTCCCGTTTCCCCTTATCGTTCGTGGAGCGAATCAATTCCGCAAGGTATGCCATCAGCTCGTTGCTGGATTGATACAAATGATTGCGATGCCCGGCCAAGACCAGGTAGCCGCCGAAAACAAACAGCGCCAATCGGAAAAATGTAAGTATATCGGGCGAGAATAGTCCTATGCCAGCCGCGAGCAGTCCGATCACAATCTCGAACTTGCCCCAAGTGCGGCTTAGGCGTTTGTAGCCGAGGGCCGCATGAAGCTCGGCTAACCCTCGCTCCCTTGCGGAAATCGGGTCTTCGCCGTGATTCACTGCCACTGGAACTCTCCCCGAGCCAATCGTTCCTCGTAATCGTTAAGCTGATCCAGATAATCACCCAGTTCGGACAACGTCACTCCTCCATCGCCTTCTGGGTCGGACAATGCTTGCTCGGAATTGGTCATGGAAGTTACCGTTCTCTCCTTTCGATACGCGCAAAGCCGCAAGGGGCATCATTTCGCCGCCGCGACGACTTTCTTCGCCGCCTCGGTCAGACCGTTCGCCGTCGTGATATTCTGTCCGCTTTCCGCCAGCATCTTTCGGCCCAGCTCGACGTTGGTTCCTTCCAGACGCACCACGAGCGGCACATGAAAACCAACTTCCTTGAAGGCGGCAAGGATCGCTCCAGCAATGATGTCGCATTGCATGATGCCGCCGAAGATGTTCACCAGCACCGCCTTGACGCGCGGATCGCTAAGGAGAATGCGAAACGCCTCGGTCACTTGCTCTTTGTTGGCGCCGCCGCCGACATCGAGGAAGTTGGCCGGCTCGCCGCCGTGATACTTGATGATGTCCATCGTGGACATCGCCAGACCAGCGCCGTTGACCAGACAGCCGATGTTGCCGGTCAGACTGATGTAACTCAAACCCGAACGACCAGCCCGCAACTCAGCGGGATCTTCCTCGGCCTCGTCGCGCAGAGCGGCGATGTCGGGATGGCGGAACAGGGCGTTGTCGTCGAAGGTCATCTTGGCATCGACGGCCAGCACCTCGCCATTATCCATGACGGCCAGCGGATTGATCTCGGCAAGGCTGCAATCTTTTTCCAGATACACTTTCGCCAGGGCGGTGATGATCGCTTCTGTCTGCGAGGCTTGATCGCCGGTAAATCCGAGATCGTAAGCGACACGGCGGGCTTGGAAGGGTTGCAGCCCAAACTCCGGCTCGACGACGGTTTTGAGGATCTTTTCGGGGCTGTGAGCAGCGACTTCCTCAATTTCGACGCCGCCCTCGGCGCAGGCCATCAGTACCGGAGCGCCGATGCCGCGATCAAGGACCATGCCCACGTAGACTTCCCGGACGATCTTCGCCGACGCCTCAACGACCAACAGTTTCGAGACTTTCTGGCCTGCTTCGCCGGTCTGTGCGGTCACGAGTGGATAGCGGAGCATGACTTCCGCCACGGTGGCAGCGTCGGTGCGATTGGTGACGAATTTGACGCCGCCGAAGTCCTTGCCGCTGTCCTTGAAACGCCCCTTGCCGCGTCCGCCGGCGTGGACCTGGGCCTTGATGACCACCGGACCGCCGCCGAGCTGATCGAATGCCTGCTGCGCTTGTGCCGCCGACGAAACGACGATGCCGCGCGGAATTTTGGCTCCGGCTTGCGCCAGCAGTTCTTTGGCCTGATATTCATGAATTTTCATGGAATTGTCTCCGGATGGAATGCTGGTGGGACCGGCGTCTCGCCGGTCCTCAGTGGTGGGACCGGCGTCTCGCCGGTCGGCGATCCGCGCGATGTTTTTGTTATAGTAAGCGCCCGAAGCGTCAGCGAGGGCCGTCCTCACCGATGCTTTGGGCTAATACGGCACAATGCGATAAGTCCGCCAAACCGGTTCCGCCATCATTTGCTTGTCCAATCTTTGAACGCGGCAAGGATTGCGGCGTGCGGAGATTCGCGCGGTCTTTGGGGCGTGAGCCTCTCGTTTGGCCGCGGCGAGAGAGATTTTTCTTCCAGGTTGGCCGATGTAAGGAACAGAAAACGAGATATGATCTCCCCAAGGCGAGCTTCAGCAATGCAGTTCCTGCTTGAGCACCGCGACGAAATTCGGGACCAACCCTGCGGGGTGTGCGGCCAAGTCCTGTCTGCATCGGCCGGTATGCAACTCATTCTTGTTGGCAAGTCCGCTCCCGTCTGTTCGGCTTGCAGCCACAAGCACGCTCCTTCGCTGGCCGCTCTGGCCAACCTCGCCGAAGCCGCCACGCGCATTGGCCGCATCAATCGCCATTCCGTCTTTCCGCCGCTCACCGCTCTGCTCGACCTCGCTAACGCCGCCGAGAAGTACGCCCAGACCACCCCGGATTAAAGGATGAATTATGAAGGATGAAGGATGACCTCGTATCTTGATTTCATCCTTCATCCTTCATAATTCATCCTTTAATCCGGGGGAATCCATGCACGAATCCACACACCTGCTCCGTGATCTGGTCGCGCTTCCCAGCGTTAATCCGATGGGTCGGCCTCTGTCGGGACCGGAGATCTATGAACATCGCGTAACGGCTTATTTGGAGAATTTCTTCCGTTCCCTCGGCGTTCCTTACGAGCGCCAGTCCGTCGCTCCTCTGCGCGACAACATTTTCGCCTGGACCGATGCTCCGGCTGGTGGGACCGGCGTCTCGCCGGTCCTGCCAACCGTGATTTTCGAGGCGCATCAGGACACCGTGCCGACCGACAACATGACAATTGAGCCGTTCGCGGCCCACATCGAGAATGGCCGGCTCTACGGCCGCGGTGCGTGTGACATCAAAGGCGGCATGGCCGCCATGCTCGCCGCCTTCGCCCGGCTGGTTCGCGACAAACCCAAAGGCGCGGCCCGCGTTGTTATGGTTTGCTCCGTCGATGAGGAATTTACGTTTTTGGGCGTGCAGCGCTTTAGTCAGCTCAACGTACGCGAGCGCTTCCCGAATCTCCTGGGCGCCATTGTCGCCGAGCCGACGCAGCTACATATCGTCAATTCGCACAAAGGACTGGTGCGGTGGGAGCTGACAACAACCGGCCGATCTTGCCATAGCTCGCGGCCCGAACAGGGTATCAATGCGATCTATCGCATGGCCGCTGTTCTGCCGCATATCGAACGCTACGCCGACGAGCTGCGCGCCTCGCGCAGTGATCCGCGTCTGGGACCACCGACAATGAACGTCGGCCGCATCGACGGCGGCACCAGTGTCAACACGGTGCCCGGTCAGTGTCGCATCGAAATTGATCGACGTCTGCTGCCCGGCGAGAATGCTGTCTCGGCACTGGAGCATTTTCAGGATTACTTGCGGCAACATATCGATCCGTCGCTGGCCTACTCGCTCTCCCCATCGCGATTGTCCGCTCCACCTTTGAACGCAGTCGGCTCAGAAGAATTGGTTGCTCGCTTAGGAGCAGCCATCGATCGCATGCTCGGCACGCATCAAGTAGAGGGCGTGCCCTATGGCACGGATGCCGCTCCGCTCGCCGAGGCCGGTATACCGTCAATAGTGTTCGGTCCCGGCGACATCTCCCGCGCTCATACCTGCGATGAGTGGGTGCCGCTCGATGAAGTTGAGCAAGCCAGCGAGATTCTCTATCGGCTCGCGTGCGGACAGTGAATTGGTGTAGCGGCAAACGGCCGGCTGCTCAATTCAGTCCGCTACTACTTGTGCCCTTCGGACCTTTCACGCCCCAACGAACGGACATACGCCCGTTCGTGCCATCGATAACATTGAGGAAACGATAGGTATAGTCCTTGTCCAGCGCCTGCGCTTTACTGTCCTTGACGCCCGCTTCCTGATCGGGACTGAATTCCTTATCCGGGATCGGTTGGTTGATATTGCGGTGACTGTAATCGATCATCTGTAATCCCATGCCGGCCATCTCCACACGCAAGGGGAGCAGCGTCTGGGCATCGATGTACCATTCGCGGAGGGGGGAGAGAGAATCGAAGGCACTTAATTCCGTTACCCAGGAGCGAACCCGCTCACAACGGCGTCCGCGCACGATAGCCTCTCCCAAATGCTCTAACTTCATGTCCTGGATGACGCGCTTCGCATCCTCGGCGCCGGCCGAATGGAACGCATCGCAGAACAGTAGGTTTTTCTCCTTGATCTCCTTGGCAGGTAGAGTGATTCGTTCCTTGTTTATGCGCAGCCAGGAAGTCGTGCCGTCGCTGCCGACCCGGAAGGGGACGCGCATGATGCCATCAACGACGCCGAGAAACTTCTCTTCTCCTAGCATCTGGAAGCGCGCACCCTTCATCTCGAATGTCTGGTACCAGTAGGAACGTGGACCGGAGCTGTGTGCCGTGCGGGCTTCCTCGGAAATGCTTCGAAGCTCTCGCCGAGCCTTGCGAACGCGCTCTACAAGTTGGTGCAGCTTTTCCGATTGCCCCGCCTGCTCGATCCGCTTGAGCAGCGCGTCAGAGTAGATGGAGCGCTGGGTTCGATACTTAACTACAATCGGCTTCGCTTCAACGCCGTTCTTGTCACGAAACCCTTCCAGTCGTAGATCGCCGTTCCAGTTGGCGGGCAGAGCGAGCAGCAGCGTGAACCGATGCCGCTGGGCATCGTACTCCGCACGGCCCAGCAATTCGGGCGCACGATCCCAATAAACGGAGTCATCAGGGCTTATCGCGTAACGGTCGGGATCCATCGGCTTGTCGAAGGCCACCTCCAGGGAAGTAAGCAACGAAACTTCGCTATCCGAGGCAGGAGTTAGCGAAATCACACGAGGCAGATTCCCCTTCTGCATGGGTGGCTTTTTCGTCGTGAAGGACCATTGATAGGGCTTGGCCGCGATGTGTTCGCTTGATTGAAAACCCTCGTAGTCCTTGTCCTTGTTCGGGCCAAAGGATTGACGGTTGATCGTCACCGAATGGGTTCGGTCAGGCAAAAGCTGCACGGGCAAAATGAACTCGTGAGCCTTCTCGTTATAGCGGATTTCACCGCGCGGATGGAACACAGACTTACTACGAAAGTCCCAGTTAAGCACCGCACTGGCCGGGTCCATCGGCCGGTCGAAGCGGATGCGGATTTCGGTGATCGGTTCAACATCCGTGGCCCCATCCGATGGGAAGACCTGGGCGATCTTAGGGCGGTCGCGATCGGCCGGGAGCGCGTCCGGCTCGGCACCCCTCGCAATTGTTGCGCCGGCCGGTCGCTGGGGTTTCTGCTCCGTCGCCGGCTTGTTGTCCTGCTCGTGCAGACCTCCTCGCCAGGCCAGCAAACCCGCTCCCGATCCCAGGATTGCAAACAAGGTCAGTACAACACCAACGAACTTCCACCGGCTGATGGCGATCATTTTCTCTACTCCTTCCGCCAAAGCGATGACGTTGGGCGATAAAACACCCGCAGCCGATCCTGGACATTCCGCGAACAGCTGTCCCGCCCGAACCGTCCCCCGTACCAACTCGGCCCGCAGCGCCGCAATCGTGCGATCCGGCGTCAGAGCGGCGCCCACAAGGCCAGCGGAGAGCGTCACGCCGCGCCGGATCAGCCGCTTCCGCAACATTTCCCGGCCCCGTGCCAGGCGCGTGAACACGGTGCCGATGGGGCAGGTCATCCGCACGGCGATTTCCTGGTTGGTCATCCCCTGGAGATAAGAAAGGACAAGCGGGATGCGGTATTTTTCGGGCAGCCGCTGCAGTTCCTCATCGAGCAAGTGAAGCTCTTCCTGGCCGGGATCGTCGCTTGATGGTGCAGCGGCGGCAACCTCCGAGAGGGCAACTTGACTCTGCGAGCGATTCTTCTTTTGTTGCCGGGCGCGGAGGGCGAGGCGATACGCCACTTGATAGAGCCATCCGGCAAGCGCTTCCCGGCGACGGATCGATCGGGCCTGTCGAACAAGAGAGAGGAAGGTGGCCTGAAGAATGTCTTCCGCTTCGTCGAGATTGTGCAGGACTCGGCGACCGACGCCCAGCACCATCGGTCCATGTCGCCATACCAGCACTTCAAAAGCGGTTTCATCGCGATGGTGAATGAAGCGATCGAGAAGTTGTCCGTCATTCAATCCCCCCTCGCCATGACGGAGGATGACCCGACGGAGTTGACTCAGGACAGAAAGAAAACGGTCTTTCATCGCCGCACGGCTCCGTGACGCCCCATCTTGCTCTACAAGTATAGTGGCAGGCAATCGCTGGATTCTTTCACCGAATTGTAGCGACAATGCAAGAATGAAAAGCTGTTTTTATTTTTGTCGAACAATCCAGCGAGGTTCTGTGTCGGCTGGCGTGTGGGCGATGAGCTTGACTACGACTTATCAGAGACGAATAATGTACGACCACGCGCCGTGGAATCCCTGGCCCGACCATGGGAGTGGGAGATGAAAGAAGAGCCGTTTCTCAAAGAAAACACGCGGCCACAAACGAAATTGCGCGCGTGGGGCAATGCGCTGATAATCACCCTGCTGGGTTGCTTGCTCGCCGGAGTCGCCTGCTTCGTGCTCCTGGGCAAC
>Ga0070739_10005025_pt1 | contig 15320 bp, 9 predicted proteins | sample Coa_R1_7_FD_66445 | JGI IMG/M metagenome (GOLD analysis project Ga0070739, IMG submission 66445) | Surface soil microbial communities from Centralia Pennsylvania, which are recovering from an underground coalmine fire - Coalmine... | ecosystem: Environmental > Terrestrial > Soil > Unclassified ... | reverse complement strand
GACGCTGATCATCATCGTCGGGGAGATCGACCTTTCGATCGCGTCGATCCTGGCGGTCAGCTCCGAGCTGCTCGGCAGCCTCTGGATGCACCACTGGGCGATGCCGCTGATCATCGTCGTCTGCCTCGCCGTCGGCGCCCTCGCCGGCCTGATCAACGGTCTGCTCGTCACCAAGGCCGGACTGCCGTCCCTGGCCGTCACGATCGGGACGCTCACGCTCTATCGCGGGATCGCCAGCCTGATCCTCGGCGCCACGTCGGTGTCGAACTTCCCCACCTCCTACACGAACGTCGGCACGAACGGCTTCCTCGGCATCTCTTCGATCTCCTGGTCGGTGGCGGTCTTCATCGTGCTGGCGATCGGCACCGGGCTCATGTTGCGCATGACCAGGCTCGGTCGCTCGCTCTACGCGATCGGCCTCAACCAGGAGGCCGCCTTCCACGCCGGCATCCGCGTGAAGCGGATCAAGCTCGGCCTGTTCGTGCTGTCGGGGGTCGTGTGCGCCGCCGTCGGGATCCTCTACACGTTCGAGCTCTCCTCCGCCGCCGAGAACATCGGCATCGGGTTCGAGCTTCAGGTGATCACGATCGTCCTGCTTGGCGGCGTGTCGATCTTCGGCGGCACGGGGACGATCCTCGGCGTCGCGCTCGCCGCGTTCGTCTACGCGGGGCTGCGCAGCGCGCTGCTGCTCACGAGCTCCTTCAACGAGAACGACTTCCAGGTCGTCTCCGGCGGCCTGCTGATCCTCAGCGTGCTGGTGCCGAACATCGCGCTGTTCACGACGCGCGGTCGTGAGCTGCTGGCGCGACGTCGCGGAAAGGGCACGCTCAGGACCACCTCCTCGGCCGCGGGCGGAGCGCTCCAGGATGGCTGAGCGCCGACTCGCCGCAGTCGATCTCGGCGCGGGCTCCGGCCGGGTGGCGGTCGGGCGCTTCGATGGGGCGCGCGTCGACCTGGAGGTCGTCCATCGCTTCGGCAACCGGCCGCTGTGGCTTCCCGACGGCCTGCACTGGAACCTGCCGCAGCTGTTCGCCGACACGCTCGCCGGCCTGGCCGCTGCCGCCCAGCTCGCCCCGCTGCACGGGATCGGCGTCGACGCGTGGGGCTGCGACTACGCGCTGCTGGACGAGTCCGATCGCATGCTGGGGCTGCCCTACCACTACCGCGACCCCGCCCGGAGCTCGGCGGCGATCGTCGCCCGGGCCTTCGAGCGCGTCGGCCGGCGCGAGCTTTATGCGCGCACCGGCATCCAGACGATGCCGATCAACACGATCTTCCAACTCGTCGCGGAAGCCGGTTCGGCGGCGGCGGCAGCCGCCCATCGGATCGCGCTGATACCCGACCTGATCGGCCTGTGGCTGACGGGCACGCTCGCAAACGAGGTCACCGCCGCTTCGAGCACCGGCCTGCTCGAGGCGCGCGGACTGCGATGGGCTGCCGACCTGGCCGAGCGGCTGGGCATCCCAGCCGGCCCGTTCGGCGGCGAGGCAGTCCCACCGGGCGTGGAGCTCGGATCCGTGCTGCCGGGCAACTCCGCGGCCGGGGACGCGGTCGGCGCCACGGTTCGCACCGTCGCCGGCCACGACACGGCGAGCGCATTCGCCGCCGCAGCCACGGCGGGCACGGGCGCCGCCGTCCTCTCCTCGGGGACCTGGTCGCTGCTCGGCCTCGAGCTGCCCGAACCGGAGCTCGGCACGCGAGCCGAGGCGTTCAACCTCACCAACGAGCGCGGCATCGGCGGCACGACCCGCCTGCTGCGCAACGTGATGGGCATGTGGCTGATCGAGGAGTGCCGTCGCGAGTGGGGTGGTCCCACTTACGAGGAGCTGTACCGCGCCGCCGAGTCGGCGTCGGGCGACGTACCGCTGTTCGATCCCGATGACGAGTCGCTGCTGCATCCCGGCGCGATGACCCCCCGGATCGCAGCCCTGTGGAGCGAACCGGTGGCCGACCGCGCCACCGTCGTGCGCTCGATTCTGCTCTCGCTCGCCTGCAAGTACCGCGTCGTTCTCGAGCAACTCGAGGTTGTGAGCGCCCGGCGCATCGACACGGTGCAAGTGGTGGGCGGCGGCGCCCACAACCGGCTCCTCTGCCAGCTGACCGCCGACGTGACGCAGCGCGAGGTCCTGGCCGGGCCTGAGGAGGCGACGCTGCTCGGCAACGTGCTGGTGCAGCTTCAGGCCATCGGCGAGCTCGGCACGATCGAAGAGATGCGCGAGCTGGCCGCTGCGGCGGTGCCGCTGACGCGGTACGAACCCCATGACGCGGGCGGACTCGCGACCTACGAGCGCTTCCTGGAGCGGACCGGCGCAGCGGTCGAGGAGATCGCATGAGCTCGGACTACCAGGCGCTCGCGGACCAGCTCACGGCGCGCGGCGTCGACGTGGCCGCGGTCGAGCGCTCGCTCGCTCAGCTCGTGATCGAGACGCCGTCATGGGGCTATGGCGACTCGGGCACCCGCTTTGCCACCTTTCCCCAGCCGGGGCGCCCGCGCGATGTATTCGAGAAGCTCGAGGACGCCGCCGAGGTGCATCGACTCACGGGTACGGCTCCCGCCGTCGCGCTGCATTTTCCGTGGGACGCCGTCAGCGACCTGCGCGAGCTGGCGCGTGCGATTGACGGCGCCGGCTTGCGGGCCGGCGCCGTCAACCCAAACCTCTTCCAGGATCCCGACTATCGCCTCGGCTCGATCACTCATCCAGACGCGGGGGTCCGCCGCAAGGCGCTCGAGCACCTGCTCGAATGCATCGAGATCGCGCGCGAGCTCGGCTCCACCGCCCAGTCTCTGTGGTTCGCCGACGGCACCAACTACCCCGGACAGGACGACCTTCGTGCCCGCCGCGACCGACTCGAGTCCGGGCTGTCCGAGCTCTACTCCGCGCTGCCGGAGGAACAGGATCTGCTCGTCGAGTACAAGCTGTTCGAGCCCGCCTTCTACGCGACCGACCTCGCCGACTGGGGCTCCGCCCTGCTGCTCTGCCAGCACCTGGGGGAGCGGGCCCGGGTGCTCGTGGACCTGGGCCACCACGCGCCGGGGACCAACGTCGAGCAGATCGTCGCCCTGCTCGACCGCGACGGCCGCCTCGGCGGCTTTCACTTCAACAACCGCAAGTACGCCGACGACGACCTGATCGTGGGCTCGGTGAACCCGTTCGAGCTGTTCCTGATCTTCGTCGAGCTGACCGGCGGCGAGCGCCCGCTTCCGCGGCTGACGATCGACCAGGCCCACAACGTCGAGCCGAAGCTCGAGGCGATGGTGCGCAGCGTCGTGAACCTCCAGGAGGCATACGCCAAGGCGCTGATCGTCGACCGCGCCGGGCTCGCCGAGGCCCAGATCTCCGGCGACATCCTGGGCGGCCACGAACTTCTGCTCGATGCCTTCAGCACCGACGTCAGACCGCTGTGCGCCAAGGTGCGCGCCGAGCTCGGCGCGGCCGAGGCTCCGATCGCGCAGCTGCGTGCCTCGGGCTACCTGGACCGGCAGGTCTCCCGCCGAACTTCCGACCCAGCTACGAGGATGAAATGAGCATCACCACCGAACTTGTCCACCCGGTCGCCGATGACTGGGACGAGCCCGAAGCCGCCAAGGCGACGACCACGCTGGACCAGGTCCTCTACGCCTCCCACCTGCTCGGCCGCAACCGCGCGCTCGCCAACATCGGCGGCGGCAACACGTCCGCCAAGGGGATCGCCGTCGACCACACGGGACGCGAGACGGCGACGATCTGGGTGAAGGGATCGGGCAGCGACCTCGCGACGATGTCCGCGCGCGATTTCACGCCGCTGAAGCTCGACGAGGTCCTGCCGCTGTTCGAGCGCGACGAGATGAGCGACGAGGAGATGGTCGCTCACCTCGCGCGCTGCCAGCTCGACCCCGGGGCGCCGCGTTCGTCGATCGAGACGCTGCTGCACGCGTTCATCCCGGCCGCGCACGTTCACCACACCCACCCGGACGCGATCAACGCGATCGCTTGCGCCCGGGGCGGCCGCGACCTGATCGCCGAGTGCTTCGGTGAGGCCGCCGCCTGGGTCGAATACATCCGTCCGGGGTTCACGCTGGCCAAGCAGGTCGGCGGTGCGGTCCGCGAGAACCCGGATCTCCGGCTGGTCGTGCTGGCCAAGCACGGGCTCGTCGTGTGGGGGGAAAGCGCGCGCGATGCGTACGAGCGGACGGTGGCGGTCTGCAACCAGGCGGCCGAGTTCGTGAACCGCCGCGTCGCCGGGCGGGCGAGGTTCGGCGGGGCCGAAGCCGTCACTCGCCTCGACGACGAGTCCCGGCAGCGGACGCTGGAGGCGATCCTGCCGGCCCTGCGCGGGGCCGTGTCCTCAGAGCGCTCGAAGCTCCTCGTGAGCGATATCTCCTCAGCGGTGTGCGAGCTCGTCGACTCGGTCGACGCCCCGGACCTGACCACGGTGGGGGCGGCCTGTCCCGATCACCTGGTGCACACAAAACGGCTGCCGATGTGGGTGGAGTACGACCCGGCTGGGGAGACGGTCGAGGCGCTGGCCGCGCGGCTCGCTCCCGCCGCCGAGGCCTACCGGGACGACTACAGGCGCTACTTCGAGGAGCACGCAGGCGCGGATGACGTGATCGCCGATCCCGATCCGCGCGTCGTCCTGATCCAGAACGTCGGGCTGGTGGCGGTCGGGAGCACGTTGAAGGCAGCACGCATCTCCCGCGACCTCTACCACCGGGCGATCGAAGTGATGGCCGGTGCCCACGCCGTGTCGGAGTTCGTCTCGCTCACGGCCAGCGAGAGCTTCGCCGTCGAGTACTGGCCGCTCGAGCTGTACAAGCTCTCGCTCGCGCCGCCCCCCGGCGAGCTTCAGGGGAAGGTCGCGCTGGTCACGGGCGCGGCCGGCGGAATCGGGCGCTCCGTGCTCGAGATCCTCGCCGGTGCGGGGGCGGCAGTCGTCGCGTTCGACATCGACAGCGATGGGGCTTCCGACGCCGTGTCGCCATTCGGCGACCAGGGCCTGGCCGTGACCGGCGACGTCACCTCCGAGGCCGCGGTGGCGAGAGCCTTTGCCTGCGCGGTCGCGGCGTTCGGGGGTGTCGACATCCTCGTCTCCAATGCCGGCATCGCTTCGAGCGCGCCGATCGCAGAGACCACGCTCGAGGAATGGGACCGCAACCAGAGCGTTCTGGGCACCGGGTACTTCCTCGTCGCGCGGGAGGCCTTCCGCGTGATGGAGCGGCAGGGTACCGGCGGCTCGATCGTGTTCGTGGCCTCCAAGAACGCGCTTGTCGCCGGCCCGAACGCCTCGGCGTACTCGACCGCCAAGGCGGCCGAGCTCCACCTCGCCCGGTGCCTGGCTGCCGAGGGTGGGAGCGCCGGGATTCGCGTGAACACGGTGAACCCGGACGCGGTTCTCCAGGGCTCCAGGATCTGGGGCTCTTCGTGGCGCGAAGAGCGGGCCACGGCGTACGGGATCGAGCCCGAGGAGCTCGAGGAGCACTACCGCAAGCGCACCGTCCTCGGTGTCAACGTGCTTCCCGAGGACATCGCCCAGGCCGTCATGCACTTCGCCTCCGAGGCGAGGTCCGGGAAGAGCACCGGGAACATCCTCAACGTCGATGGCGGGGTCAGTGCTGCGTTCCCGCGTTAGGGCTCGCCTCGGCCTCGCGCTCGGCGCCGCGCTCGGGCTGCTCTGGCCGGCGATCGCGAGCGCGTCGCCGGGACACACGGCGCAATGGCTCTCCCGCCATCCGGTCGCGGCGAAACCGAGCTGGAAGCGCTACGACGAGGCCCCCGCGAGCGCGACCGTGCGCCCGGTGCGCGTGTTGCGGGTGCAGGGCGAGGTGACCAACCCCGACGCGCTGACCGGCAGACGATCCGGCACGACGACGCTCACGTATCCGGTCGGAGGGCCTGCGCCCTCGCTGGTGCTCGACTACGGAAGAGAGGTGGGCGGCTACGGAACGTTCGACATCGCCGCGACCTCGGGAGCATCGCTGTCGGCGACCTACTCCGAGACGCTGGCCAACCTGGGCAACGACGGGGCGACGACCGCCTTCGCCTTTGCCGCGACCGCCCCGTCGCGCAGTGACACGTTCCCCGCCTCCGGGCCCGGCACGGTCACCGCGTCCTACATCCAGGGCGGGGAACGCTACGAGCAGGTGACGCTGAGCGCACCGGGCAGCGTCACGCTGACGAGCGCGGGCATCCGGTTCACGCCGCTGCGCGAGACGCCCGCGGTGATGGCCGGCGATTTCCTCTCCAGCGACGACCTTCTGAACCGGATCTGGTTCGCCAGCGTTTACACGCTGAACCTCAACCAGCTGCCGCCGGGGACGAGCGTGCAGCCTGGCGCGATCAACCACCTGCACCTGATCCTCGACGGCGCCAAGCGGGATCGCGCCGTCTGGAGCGGCGACCATCTGATCTCGGACCTGACCGACTACTACGCCAGCGATCCCGCGTACGCCCGCGACTCCGACGCGCTCTTCCTCGAGCACCCGGCGACCAGCGCCCAGGAGCTGGGGCCGGCGGTCGGCGTCATGTCGCAGCCCGGCCCGCTCCCAGGGGCGTGCTCGCCCAACCCACTCGAGCTGGACAACGGCTGCATCACCTGGTCGGCCAGCTACTCGATGATCGTGATGACCGCCGTCTACAACTACTACCGCTACACGGGCGATCTGTCGCTGGCGCGGGAGAACTGGCCGGCGATCGAACGCCAGATGGCGTGGGACGCCCAGCAGGTCGACTCGAACGGCCTGTTCTCGGTCGACTCAAACGACGACGCGGACTGGAACATCGAGTCGATCCCCGGTGAGCTGACCTACGTCAACGCCGTCTACTACCAGGCGCTGCGCTCGGCGGCGAGGCTCGCGGTCCTGACCGGTCACGGCGACGAGGCGAAGGCGTGGTCAGCCGAGGCGGGGGCGATCCGCAGCGCCGTCAACGCCAAGCTGTGGGATGCCAAGACGGGCGCCTACGATGCGAGCACGACCGAGCGGGGGTCGGTCGTGCAGGACGCGAACGTGACGGCGATCCTCGCCGGGATCCCGTCGGCGCGGCGGGCACGGGGGATCACGCGTGTGTTGGTGCGCTCGCTCGCCTCGCCCTACGGCCCCTGGGCGACGAGCTCGCCCGTGCCGAGCGGCTACAACCACGACGTCTCGCCGTACATGGGGAGCTTCAACGTGCTCTCGGACTTCGCCGTCGGCAATGAGGCGGCGGCGCTCGCCCTGATCCGCCGCGAATGGGGGTTCATGGTGAACCACGACCCCGGCGGTGTGGACTGGGAGCGGATCCAACCGAATGGGATTCCCGCCGGTGGCCCGGTCGCCGACAGCACCGCGCATGCCTGGTCCACGGGCCCGGCCCCGGCGCTCTCGATGTACGTGCTCGGCGTCGTGCCCGTCGACCCTGGCTTCGCGACATGGCGGATCGCACCCCAGCCGGGAAGCCTCCGATGGGCGCAGGGAATCGTGCCGACCCCCCACGGCCCGATCGCCGTCCGCTGGCGGCGCAGCGGCCGCCGGGCTTTCGTGTTGACGGTCGTTGCCCCGCGCGGGACCTCAGGCACCGTCATCCTCCCCCGGCTCGGGCCCCGCGGTGCCCTCGCGGAAGACGGACGCCTCGTTCGCGGCTCGCCCCGCGTGCTCCGCAGAGTCCGGGGCCACCACACGTTCGCCTGGGTTTCGCTCTAGATGATTGATTCCAAATTGATCAGAAGTGGGGCGTTCGGGGAGCGAGCGGGGCGCGGCAGGCGAGAGGCGTGGCGTAGCAGCGCTACGCGAGCCGAGCGACTGAGGCGTATCCGCGAAGTTATCCCGGACGCATCCACGATGCGCAACTTGGAATCAATCATCTAGTGGCCCAACCGAAACATCCCACCCGAAATGGCGGCCCCGGATGACCACCAGTCTTTGTCCTCGGATGCTCGTGCAGCGCTGCTGCACCACGGATCCTGCGTCCTCGACTGACGGCCCCCGGACCTCGCCATTTCCGGCGCGACGCTCCGGTTGGAACCACTAGTCGAGGCCCGAGGTGCGGATCGCACTGTTCATCACCTGCCTGGGCGACACCCTGTTCCCCGAGGCGGGCCGGGCGACGGTGACGGTCCTCGAGCGCCTCGGCCACGAGGTGGCGTTCCCGGAGGAGCAGACGTGCTGCGGGCAGATGCACGCCAACTCCGGCTATCCAACAGAGGCGCTCGGGCTCGTGCGGCGGTTCTTGGAGGTGTTCGGAGAGGGCGGATTCGATGCCGTCGTCGCTCCCTCGGGATCGTGCACGGCGATGGTCCGGCATGGCTACGCCCGGCTCGCGGCCGAGGCCGGGGACACCGAGCTGGCGAGGCGGGTCGACGCCGTGTCGGGCCGGGTCTTCGAGCTGTCGGAGTTCCTCGTCGGGCAGCTGGGCGTCGTCGACGTCGGCGCCTATTTCGCCCATCGGGTCGTCTACCACCCGAGCTGCCACGCGCTGCGGATGCTGCATGTCGCCGACGCGCCGCTGCGGCTCCTGCGCGCGGTGCGGGGGATCGAGCTGGTCGAGCTCGACGAGGCGGAGTCGTGCTGCGGATTCGGCGGCACCTTCGCCGTGAAGAACCCGGACGTGTCGGCGGCGATGCTGTCAGACAAGGTCCGGGCGGTGCGCGACACCGGCGCGGAGGTGTGCACCGCGCTCGACTCGTCGTGCTTGATGCAGATCGACGGCGGGCTGCGCCGGATGCGCGCCGGCGTGCGAACCATGCACCTGTCTGAGATCCTCGCCTCGGTGCAGACGTGACGGCCGGAGCCGCAGACGAGCTCGGCGGCGGCTTCCCGGAGGCAGCGCGCGCCGCGCTGCGCAACGCGCAGCTGCGCCGCAACCTCCGCTTCGCGACCCACACGATTCGCGACAAGCGCGCGCGGGCCGTGGCCGAGCTCGAGGACTGGGAGGAGCTGCGGGAGGCCGGCCGGCAGATCAAGCAACGCGCCATACGCCATCTCGACCGCCACCTGTTGGCGCTCGAGAAAGCGGTGACGAGGGCGGGCGGCGAGGTCCACTGGGCCGCAGACGCGGCGGCGGCGAACCGGATCGTGGGTGACCTGATCGACGCGACGGGGTCTCGCGAAGTGGTGAAGGTGAAGTCGATCACGACCGACGAGATCGGTCTCAACGACGCGCTCGCGCGGCGCGGGATCGCGGCCCTGGAGACGGACCTCGCCGAGTTGATCAATCAGCTCGCCGGCGACAGCGCGTCCCACATCCTCGTTCCCGCGATCCACCGCAACCGCGCTGAGATCCGGGAGCTGTTCGAAACGCGGCTGCCAGGCTGTGAGCGTTTGGACGACTCACCGGCGGCGCTCGCCGAGGCCGCCCGCAAATATCTCCGCGAGCGGTTCCTGTCGGCGCGGGTGGCGGTCAGCGGCGCGAACTTCGCCGTTGCCGAGACCGGAACCATCTGCGTCGTCGAATCGGAGGGCAACGGCCGGATGTGCACGACCCTGCCGCAGGCGCTGATCACCGTGATGGGGATCGAGAAGGTCCTGCCCAGGCTGGCCGACCTGGAGGTGATGCTCCAGCTGCTGCCGCGCTCCTCGACCGCCGAGCGGATGAACCCGTACACGTCGCTGTGGACCGGCGTGCGGGAGGGGGACGGGCCCCAGCAGTTCCACCTCGTGCTGCTCGACGCAGGCCGAACGAACGTGCTGGCCGACCAGGCGGGGCGCGAGGCGCTGCATTGCATCCGCTGCTCGGCATGCCTGAACGTCTGCCCGGTCTACGAGCGGACCGGCGGGCATGCCTACGGCTCGGTCTATCCGGGGCCGATCGGCGCGATCCTGACGCCGCAGCTGCACGGGCTCGAGCGGGGGCGGTCGCTGCCGTGGGCCTCGTCGCTCTGCGGCGCCTGCTACGAGGTGTGCCCGGTCAAGATCGACATTCCCTCGGTGCTCGTGCACCTGCGCTCCGAGATCGTGCGGCGCGGGAGTCGGGACCATGGCGAGCGTCTGTCGATGCGGGCGGTCGCTGCGGCGTTCGGCCGTCCGGGGCGCTACCGGTTGGCTCAGCGTGCCGGCGGATGGGCGGGGCGGGTTGTTGCGCGCCATCCGCGGCTCGCGCAGCTCGCTCCGGGCCCGCTGCGGGCGTGGAGCGCTGCGCGGGAGCTGCCCGTGCCGCCCGAGCAGACGTTTCGCGACTGGTGGCGGGGGCGGTGAGCGACCGCGAGCTGATCCTGGCGCGAATCCGCGCGGCGCTCGCCGATGTGCCGGGCGAGGAGCCGAGCTCTTGGAGCGGCGAGGACCCGGAGGGCCCCTACATCCGCGAGGACCCGGAGGCCGCCTACATCCGGGAGGACCCGGAGGCCGCCTACATCCGAGAGCGTCGCTTGACCTCGGGTGAGGCGAGGGAGCTGTTCGTCGAGCGCTGCGGGGAATACCGCGCCAGCATCGTCAGGTGCGATGGCTCCGCGGAGGCGATCAGTGCTGCTGTCGAGGAGGCCTGCGCGCGCCACCGCGTCGTCACTCTCGCTGTGCCCCCGGGCCTCGAGCCCGGCTGGGCGCCCGACGGGTTGGAACTGCGGCTCGACGAGCCCGCCCTGCCGACCGACGAGCTTGCCGGCTGCGACGCCGTGCTCACCGGCTGCGCGCTCGCGATCGCGCTGACCGGCACGATCGTGCTCGACGCTGGCCCGGGACAGGGCCGGCGAGCGCTGACGCTGGTGCCCGACCTGCACATCTGCGTGGTCCGGGCGCAGCAGATCGTCGCGGGCGTCCCCGAAGCGTTCGGCCGGCTGAATGCGCCGGTCGCCGAAGGACGGCCGATCACGTTGATCTCGGGACCGTCCGCGACATCGGACATCGAGCTGCAACGCGTCGAGGGCGTCCACGGGCCGAGGCGCCTCGAGGTGGTGGTGGCGGGTTGACGGGAACCGCATGTTCTGTTTTGATCGTTTCAGGGCGACTGGAGGGAAATGGCACGTAAGGCAAGGAGCAACGGCGAGCCGATGCTGGGTGAGGCCCGGCGCGCGGCGATCATCGAGATGCTGCGCGCCACCGGATCGGTGACCGTGTCCGAGGTGCAGGCCGAGCTCGGCGTCTCGCCGATGACGGCGCGGCGAGACCTTTCGGAACTGGCGCGCCGCGGCCTCGCGCGCCGCACCCATGGCGGTGCCGTGATCCCGTCGATCTCGGCTCACGAGGACTCCTTCGCCAAGCGCCTGGAAGCGGAGCCGGAGGCCAAGGCCGCTCTGGGCGAGGCGGCGGCCGAGTTGCTGAGCGCCCGCGACGCGGTGTTCCTCGACTCCTCGACGACGAGCTACTTCCTGGCCCGGCGGATCCTCGACATTGGACTCGAGGTCACCCTGATCACGAACAGCCTGCCGGTGATGCAGCTGGTCGCCGCGCAGGCGCCCCCGAACGTCGAGCTGGTCGCGGTGGGGGGGATGCTGCGCACGCTCACGCAGTCGTTCGTCGGGCCCCATGCGATCCGCACGATCGAAGCCCACTTCAGCGACCGCGCCTTCATCAGCGTCAAGGCGCTCGCGCCGAACGGGCTGCTCGCCGACGTGGACCCGCTCGAGGCCGAGGTCAAGCGGACGATGATCGCCCAGGCCAGCGAAGCGGTCCTGCTGATCGACCGCTCGAAGCTCTCCGCTCGGGGCCTGAACGCGATCGGACCCGTCGGCGACGTCTCGCTCGTGCTCGCGCACGGCGTCACCGACGCAGGGCTCAGGCCGTTCCGTCAGTCAGGGGTTCCGGTGCAGGTACTCGCCGATCCACCGCGTGCTTCGGCGCGCGCGGGTGCCGCCTGAACCGCCGGACCTTGTGCCGCGGCAGCAGCCTCGTGCTGACGGCCCGTGGTAGCGGCAGGTAGAAGCTCGCGCGCGTGCCGAGCCGCAGCTTCGCGCCCCGGCACCGGGCGCCACGGGCGACCACCGCGGAGCTCAGCAGAGCCCGGGAGGAGGAGCCGATCGCGAGCCGGTAGCAGCCGTGCACGATCTCCCACCCGTTCACGGCCCAAGTGGCGAACGAGCGGTCGTTGAGAGGGAACGTGACGCGCACGGTCCGTCCTGCGGGCACGCGCACGGAGTCGTAGCCGACCAGCTCGCGCACCGGCTGCGGGAGAGCGCTGGTGGCCGGCTTCGAGACGTAGAGCTCAGGGGCCGCGTACCCGGCACGGCGGCCGGTGTTGGTCACCGTGAGCGTGGCCGTTGCCACCTCGTCGGACTTGTGCGCGGCCGAGATGTGCAGCCGCCCGTAGCGGAAGCGCGTGTAGGAGAGTCCGTAGCCGAACGGGAACGCGGGCGTGAGGTGGTGCGCGTCGTACCACTTGTAGCCGACGAACACGCCCTCGCTGTAGTACTCCTGCTCGCCGACGCCGGGATACTGCTCCTGGCTGCCGGCTGTCGGCAGTTGCGAGGCATTGTCGGGGAACGTCACCGGAAGACGGCCAGCCGGATCGGCGTTTCCGAACAGGACGCGCGCGATTGCCGTGCCGCCCTCCTGCCCCGGGTACCACGCCTCGAGAATCGCGGGCACCTGGCTACGCCACGGCGTCAGCACCGGCCCGCCCGTTTCGAGAACGACGATCGTCTTGCGCTGCGCCGCCGCCACGCTCGAGATCAGCCCGTCCTCGTCGGTGCCGTTGGCCGGGCACATCCCCGCCTCGGCGCACGGGCCGGTCCCGGTGACCGCCATCCCCTGGTCGTCCTGGAGATCGCTGGGTGAGCAGTTGAGGTCGATGCAGCTCTTGTCGAGCCCCTCGCTCTCGACGTCGCCGACGACGACGATGGCGACGTCGGCCGACTTGGCGGCCGCGGCGGCGGCGAGCGCATCGCTGCCGTTGGTGTAGGTGACCTTGACATGCTTGCCGGCCCGCGCGGTGATCCCCTGCAGCGCCGTGACGACCGAGCGAGGCGTGACCTGACCGCTGCCCCCGCCGGTGACGAACAGGTTGGCGTAGGGGCCGATCACCGCGATCCGGTGGATCCCCGGCTTGAGCGGCAGGATCCCGTCGTTCTTGAGCAGCGTGATCGCCCGCTCCTCGATCTGCTCGGCCGTGTGCTCGTCCCGGGTCACGGGGATCTGGGCGTCGTCGTTGTTGTAGCCGGGCCGGTCGAACACGCCGTATGCGAACAGCGTGCGCAGGATGTGGCGGACGTGCTCGTCCAGCGTGTCGCGGCTCACCTGGCCCGATGCCAGCGCCGCCTGGATCAGGTGGGGGTCATAGGCCTGGTCGACCTGACCCTGGTCGGGCACGAAGTCCAGGCCGTTGTTCAGGTCCCCGATCGTGTCCTTGGAGGCGCCGTAGTCGGCCAGGATGATCCCCTTGAAGCCCCAGTCGCCGCGGAGCACCCGCTCGAGCGTGAACGGGTTCTCGCACGCGTAGATGCTGTTGACCTTGTTGTAGGAGCACATCACCGCGCCCGTGTTCCCCTGCTTGACCGCGGCCTCGAACTGCGGGAAGTACACCTCGCGCAGGGTCCGCTCGTCCACGTTGACGTTGACCAGCTGGCGCCCGCCGCTCGCCGCGACGAGAGGGGGCGCCCCGACCTGGCCTTCCTGGTTGTTGGCCACGAAGTGCTTGGTCGTGGCGATCACGCCGGCTGCCTGGACCCCCTTGACCCATCCCAGGGTCGTGCCGGCGACGAGGTATGTGTCCTCGCCGTAGGCCTCGTAGGTCCGGCCGCCCTCGGGCGTGCGCATGATGTTGACGGTGGGGCCGAACACGAAGTCGTTGCCCTTGTCCCTTGCCTCCGTGCCGATCTCGTAGCCATGCTCGTAGGCCATCTGCGGGCTGAACGTCGCCGCCAGCGCCATCGGGATCGGCATCGCGGTCGAGGTGCCCTGGCGTGGCCCGACCGGGCCGTCGGTGAAGTACACCTGTCGCAGGCCCAGCCGCGGGATCGAGTACGTGGCGCCGGTGTGGCCGTTCGCGCCGTTCGCATCGCCGCCGAGGAGCGTGATCTCCTCCTGCTCGGTCATCGCCTGCTGGAAGAGGAGTGCTCGCTGGTCGGGCGAGAGTGACCGGTTACACCACGGATGCGCGGTCTGGGTCGGGCACGGCGCCGGCGCGCCGGGCGTCCCGGTCGCGTGGGGGCTTGCGGCCACCGAGGAGCCGGTCCCGCTCACGCAGAACGCGACCGCGGCGCAGGCCCCGAGTGCGGTCGGGTACAGGGGCTTTCGGATCCTCATGACGATTGGGTCTCAGGTTGGCAACCGCAGGCGCCGCCGAACGCTACATAGTCACCGCGGCGCTTGGCGCATCTGCGCTCGCGTCGGTGTGAACCTGCCGTGCTCGTCGCACCCGGATGGTTGATCGAGCAGAAAGGATCAAACCTGACCCCATGCCGCGTGTCAAGTAGCAACCGCGTCTGCCGGCTGCGGCGCGAGCAGAGGCCGTGTCGATTAGCGACCGGGGGGCAGCCGGTTGTGGCTTGACACCAAACAGATGATCAGGTTTGATCAGTTCTGGTTCATCATCGCCGCGCGCATTCCAGGTGGCGCCGGTGGTTCGAGGCGGAAGCGAGCAGGGACAGACCTCATGAGGAGAGACGGCTGGACGCTGTCGAAGCTGGCGCTTGTCGCCGTGCTTGGCGCGCTTTCGCTCGCTTCGTTCACGGCGGCAGGCAACGCCGCGTCATCGGCGACCCGCCCGGCCGCGTCATCGGCGACCCGCCCGGCCGCGTCATCGGCGACCCGCCCGGCCGTGGTCGGGACCCGCGGCGCCAAGCCCGGCCTGCCCGACCCGCTCGCCGATCGGCGTGCGTTCCGCCACCCGCCGATGCTCGCGCGCCCCATGTTCCGCTGGTGGTGGAGCGCCACCCCACTCGACCCGCACGAGCTCGTCAAGGAGCTCGACGCGATGGCCAGAGAGGGCTTCGGCGGCGCGGAGATCGCGTTCGGCAGCGGCACCTGGGCCACCAGCGCTCAGCGTCAGGGCCTCGACGCCGTGCTGACCGAGGCGAGGCGCATCGGGCTTCACATCGACATGACGTTCGGAGCCTCCTGGCCGATCACCACGCCGGCGACGGCTCCTGCGACCGGGCTCTCCGAGCAGGAGCTCCAATACGGCTACGTGTCGCTGGCCGGTCCGGTGCCTTACGCCGGCCCCGTCCCGCCTCCCTTCGACGACCCCACCAACTCCAAGGGCGCGAAGCTGGTCGCGGTCACAGCCGCAAAGGTGCTCGACGAAGGCGATCCGGCGATACCGATCGACCCCGGCGCCCCCAACGCCGGCGCGTCGCCGACGGCGCCGGCGCACCCGCCGGTGCTCGACCCATCGTCGCTGGTCGACCTGACCGCCAAGGTCAGCGGCGGCTCGATCAGCTGGACGCCGCCGTCGGCCGGACACTGGCTGCTGTTCGGCCTGTGGAGCCGTCCCTCGTCA
>Ga0070739_10005023_pt1 | contig 15330 bp, 15 predicted proteins | sample Coa_R1_7_FD_66445 | JGI IMG/M metagenome (GOLD analysis project Ga0070739, IMG submission 66445) | Surface soil microbial communities from Centralia Pennsylvania, which are recovering from an underground coalmine fire - Coalmine... | ecosystem: Environmental > Terrestrial > Soil > Unclassified ... | reverse complement strand
GCTTCTCTTCCTCCTTGGCGTTCTTTTCGCCGCGGATTGTCAGAGTGTTCTCCTTCGCCACAATCGACAGTTCGGGCTCATTGAAGCCGGCCACTGCCACCGTGACTCGATAGGCGTTCTCGCCGGTGCGCTCGATGTTGTAGGGCGGGTAGCCGGGGGCTGCGCCCTCGACGCCCTGGTCGAGCAACGAGAACAGCCGATCGAAACCGACGGTGGAACGATAAAGGGGAGCTAGATCGAAAGTTCGCATGGCATATCCTCCTTCTGAAGCGACATGCGGGTGGCTTGCCCAATAGGACCAAGCCTGGGAATGCGCAGCCTGAAACGGCCTGCACAATGTCCATATGGGATCATGATCCGGTTCGCGCAAGTCTGCCTAATTTGCTGGATTTACGTGATTATTTCGCGTCGGCAAAAAAGGGCGCCGAAACGATCGTCGGCGCCGCTCGACGGTTCAGGGGCGTTAGGTTGAGTGGCTTTCGCGGGCTGTTATAAGCGGGGGCCGCTGCACGCGACCGTCTCAATGAAAATCATCTCGATTCCCGCAAATCCTGTGCCGGACAAATACGTCGCGGGCACCCTGAAGACTCCGGACGGCGTGGTGTTGCGGTTCGCGCGTTGGCAGCCGCCGGCCGGCCGGAAAGGAACGGTCTGCATCCTGCAAGGCCGCGGCGAATGGATCGAGAAGTATTTTGAGACAGTGCGCGACTTGCGTGCGCGGGGCTTCGCGGTTGCGACCCTCGACTGGCGTGGCCAGGGCCTCTCCCAACGAGCGCTCAGCGATCGCCACAAGGGCCATGTGCGCGACTTCTCCGAATACGAAACCGATCTCGAAACCTTCATGCGCGAGATCGTGCTGCCGGATTGTCCGCCTCCGCTCTTTGCGATCGGTCACTCCACGGGCGCAACCGTTCTCATTCGCGCTGCCCATCGCGGCCGCCGTTGGTTCGACCGCATTGTGCTTACGGCGCCGCTGATAGGGCTGCAGGGCTTTGCCGCAACGCGCACCGCGAGGCTCATGGTTCGCGTGCTGCGCGCTTCGGGCTTCGGAAGCATGTACGCACCAGAAGGCGAAGCGACGGTGGTCGGATCGCGCCCGTTCATCGGCAACATCCTCACCTCTGATCCGGTACGCTATGCGCGCAATGCCGCCATCCTCGAAGCCGAGCCGGCGCTCGGCATCGGCCGGCCGACCGTAGCCTGGACGGACGCCGCGTTCCGGGCCATGGCGGCGCTGCGTGAACGCAGCTATCCGGCGCGCATTCGGCAACCAATTCTCATTGTCGCCGCGGGCAACGATGCGATTGTTTCAAATGCGGCCATCGAGGATTTCGCGACGCTATTGCGCGCCGGATCGCATCTGGTCGTGGCCGGAGCGCAGCACGAAATCCTGATGGAGCAGGACCGATTCCGGACGCAGTTCTGGGCGGCGTTCGACGCCTTCGTGCCCGGCACGCCACTGTATTGAGTCTATTCGTTCAGCAGCGCCATCGCCTGGGCGTGGATGCGGCGGTCCCCGGCGGCGACGATGCGGCCGCCACCGTGGGGGCGGCGATTGTCCCATGTGGTCATGACCCCGCCCGCACCTTCAATGATGGGGATCAGCGGCAGCACATCGTGCGGCTTGAGCTCGGTCTCGATGACAAGATCGACGTGTCCGGCCGCCAAGACGCAATAAGCGTAACAATCGCCGCCATAGCGCGAGAGCCGCACCGCCTCCTCGACGCGGCGGAAGCAGCTTCGGTCCGCTTCATTCATCAACAGCGGGCTCGTCGTGAGCATGATAGCTTCGCCGAGCCTTGCGCAGGGACGCACGCGTAGGTCGCGCGCGCCGGCCGGACCGCGGTAGCGCGCGCCGGCGCCGTCACCGGAAAAGTGCTCGTGCGTGAACGGCTGGTGCATCATGCCGAATATCGGCTCGCCGGCGCGGGTCAGGGCTATGAGCGTGCCCCAGGCCGGCAGGCCGCAGATGAATGATTTCGTGCCGTCAATTGGATCGAGCACCCAGACGTATTCGGCATCCGGCCGCTCCGCTCCGAACTCCTCGCCAACGATGCCGTGTGCCGGAAAGGTCCGCTTGATGAGAGCCCGCATTGCGGTTTCGGCTGCCCGATCCGCCGCCGTCACGGGATCGAACCCGCCGGACAAGCTCTTGTTGTCAACGCCAAGGGTGCTGCGGAAAAAGGGGCGGATGGTCTCGCCGGAAACCGCGGCGAGTTGGTCGACGAAAGCCGCAAAGTCAATCGCCGTCATAAAGTGGCCTCCAACTCTCGACTATCCGAGGATCGGACCTGAGCAATCGCCGCACAAGCAGCTAAACCACAGGCGATGGCAGTGAATTTGGGGAAAGTGGCATGCCGATCTGCCCACTGCCGGTTTCTTGTGCAGAGCCCGACACGGTTCCTAACGGTAGGATATGACTTGTCTTTCCGCGTCAGGCCCGAGTCGGTCCGATAGTGAAATGCAGCCCTGCACAATTTGCAGGAAAAGCTTGAGGGTAAATAGGTCAATAGGGCTTGCGCTTTGTGCGGCGCGGTGTATGTTGCTGCAGTGCGGTAGCGAGAGGTTTCCTCGCGTTACCGTCGCCCTCCTTGGGCGTTTCCTCCCTAGACTTGGGCCGCTCCAGCGATGTGAGCGGCCCTCTTTCTTATTAAGTCGGTCGACGGGCCAGCGCGGCTTATGGCGAGCCGCTATTCCGCGGCCGCTCGGTATGGCCGCAGCTCTTCCAGCGGAATGGCCGCCAGCCGATCAGACAGGACCTCGAATTCAGTGGCAACCCGATTGAACGACGCGGAGCGCTCGTAGCGGCGCTCATCCATGTACAGTGCCCGATTGATCTCGAGCTGAATCGCGTGCAGGCCAGCCGCCGGGTTGCCGTAGTGCTCTGTAATGAAACCGCCGGCATATGGCTTGTTGCGGCTGACCACGTAACCGAACCCGCGCAACGTGTGTTCAATGGTTTCGGCGACCACCGGAACGCAACTGGTGCCGTAGCGATCGCCAAGAACGAAATCGGCGCGTGGACGCTCCTCTCTGCCGCCGGTGGACGATGGCATCGAATGACAGTCGATCAGCATGGCGGCGCCGAACTCGCGCTGCAGCCGCATGAACAGCCGCCGCAGCGCCCGATGATAAGGCTTATACAGGCCGTCGATGCGGTGCAGCGCTTCCGCGACGGAGATGCGTTGGTCGTAAATCTCTTGGGCGTCGCCGACGACGCGCGCCACCGTCCCAAGACCGCCGGCCACCCGCATCGAACGGGTGTTGGCAAACGAGGGCAGCCGGCCATCGAACATGCGCGGATCGAGCTCGTAAGGCTCCCGATTCACGTCCACATAACAGCGCGGGAAATGCGCCTTCATGATTGGATGGCCCCGCACCGCGACGCCCGCGATCAGGTCGTCGACGAACGAATCCTCGGACCGCCGCAAGGTGGCGAGATCCAGCCGCGACGCTAGCAGGAATCCGCGCGGATAAACGCGGCCGCTGTGCGGCGAGTTGAACAGCACCGGCCCCCGGCACTCAGCCGGCTCAACGGCCTCGAAGGGGGGATCAAATTCGTCCTGGATTTCCACCATTGACTCTCGGCCGGGCTCTAGTCGCCGTTGCACCCGGCTTACCGCTCCCTAGCGTGGGCGGCCCGTGATTGTCCATAGGCGCGCTTGCCGCGACAAAGCTCGATTGCCCGATTCGCGGCCGACTTTCACCTCATGTTTACCCGCCATCCGGCTTATGGAAATGTAGGGGGCCGGCCGATGCCGGATACGAGTCGCAATGTCCAAAATTCTGCTTGCCGAAGACGACGTCGACATGCGCCGCTTTCTCGTCAAGGCGCTGCAAAATGCCGGCTTCGATGTCATTTCCTTCGACAACGGACTATCGGCCTATCAGCGCTTGCGCGAAGAGCCATTCGAGCTCCTGCTCACTGATATCGTGATGCCAGAGATGGATGGGATCGAGTTGGCGCGCCGGGCGGCCGAGCTCGATCCGGACATCAAGATCATGTTCATCACGGGCTTCGCGGCCGTTGCGCTGAATTCCGATTCAAGTGCGCCAAAGCACGCCAAGGTTCTGTCCAAGCCGATTCACCTGCGCGAATTAGTCAGCGAGGTCCAGAAGCTGTTGGCAGCGTAGCCGGGCGGCGCGCTCCTGCGGGCTGAAGAATCTTCAATGACTCGCCGGCAGGAACTTCTCCGTCACGTATTCCGATAGATCGACTTGGTGGTCGATCAGCTTCATCTCGACGAAGCTTTTGCTCATCGCCTTGAGCACGGCGGGATCGAAACGGCCGTCCTTTGAGAAGAACTCCCCCGGCATGAGGGCGTCGTAGACCCGATTGGCCACATCCGGCCCCACACCGAGGGCTTGTTCAGAGAATGACACCGTCTCGCCTTTGTGGTTGCGCGCGTAGGCTATGGTCTCGAACCAGGCGCCGACGAATTTGCGCACCGCGTCGGGGTTGCTCTGGATCAGCCTATCCGATGCATAAATGATTTGATTTTGGAAATTGGTGATAAGGTCGCCGAAATTGACAAGAATTTTCGCATCGCCGCGCTGGTCGAGATCGAGGGCCGCGGCGATGTCGACGACGGCCGCGTCCGCTGCTCCGGTTTTCAGTGCCGCGACACGCGCCGGAGTGTCACCGACCGAAACACGCTTGATGTCCCCCGCCGGCCAGCTTTCATGTACCGCGATTTGCGACACCGCCCAATCGGTGAGCGAACCCAGATTCGTCACGGCGACCGTGTGGTTGCGCAACTGATCGATCGACCTGATTGAACCGTCCGGCCGGACGATGAGAACGAGGATCGACAGCGGCCCTGACAGCGCGGCGACGCCGGTCAGCGGCGCTCCTTTAGTTGCGTAAGCGAGAGTTGCGCCCGAGGCCAACGCCATATCGATCGAGCCAGCGATGACCGCCTGGATCATCTTGGCCTGGGTGATGAGGCTTACCTCGACATCAAGGTCGCGCTTCTGGAATGTCCCGATGTTGTTGCCATAGTCGGCCATAGTCAGCGCGAAATCGTTGGCTACTTTGGCGACCGCAAGCTTGGTCGCGGCGCGCGCGCTTGCCGCCGGCCCGAGGCCGACGGTGCAAACGGCAAAGATTACTGCCAGCAACAGGCGCCGCATGGTTTATGCGGATGCATGCTCGGCGGTGCGCGCGAGGAGCGGGTGGCGGAGACTTGGATTGCTCTGCGCCGCAGCCAAATCGGCCAGCATGGGCAGCGTGATGACAAAGAATGTCGCGCCTTTTTCGCTGCGCAAATCTCTCACTTCAGCGCCGTTCGGCATAAACATGTAGGTGCCCTGGCTCCAGGTCTTGCCATCGTAGAGGACGCTGCCTTCGAGCAGATAGCGCAGCTCGGCATCCTCCTGCAGGCCGGCGGGTATGCGGGCGCCGGGCATCAGCCGCAGGAAGCTGATGCCGGTGCGCGCCTCGCTGAAGGTGCCGAGATGTTTGATCTCTATGCCGGGACGCTTGCGGTCCGGCCAGAAGCGATAGTTTTTCGCCAGCATCATCACTGGCTCGCGATAGCGTGGCGCCGGAAATACGAGTTCACGGCCTTCGTGCTCCTCCCAGATCGCCTCATAGGAATCTTTGTTTTTGGGCGTACCATCGAGCTTGAAGCCCTTATAGACGCCGTTTTCGAATTTGCCACCCGATTTCAAAAGCTTCTCGTAGGTGGCGTTCATCTCCTCGTTCGAAAGCAGGTGCTCACCACTCGCGCCCTGGAATTGCAGGACAAGGCACTCGCATTCGCCCACCTGCTTTTGCGGGCCGTAGTACGAGCCTTCGGGAAAGTAGCCGCATTCGCCGGCGGCGAGATCGCCCAGACCGGTGCTCTGGATTCCGGAGAGCGTGTAGCGGATCTGATCGAAATTGTGCCGATGCCGCGGGGTGAAATAGCCGTCAGGAACGACCGACAGCGAATATTCCATCGTGACTCCCGGAATGCCGGTTTGAAGCGGCAGCCGCTTGCGCCTGATCATGTGGACGCGCCCGCGGCGGACCTCCTCGAAATCCATGGCCTTGGTATCGGTGATGATGACCTCGCGCATGAGCCGCTCCGCTGACCTTGTATTCGGCGCGACGCTAGCCCTCCCGCACGATGTCATCAAGCTCGCGGATGATCGCTATGGCATGGGCTTGCCGACGCCCTGTTCACGAGCTCGGCGAACGATCAGAGCGGCGAAGGCGACATCTTCGAGCGCAATGCCGAGCGATTTGAACAGCGTGATATCGGCCGGGCCGTTGCGGCCGTGCGCCTTGCCCGCGACCACATCGCCGAGTTCGACAATATCCTGCCAATGCAGCCTTCCGGCCGAGACGAGATCCCGGTATTCACCGGCCTCGAGCCGGGCCTGATCGATATGATCGGTGGCGCGCACGGTGCTGCGCAGCACCGTTTCGGCATCAACTTCGCGCCGCGCCGCCGCGTTGGCGCCAGCGGCATTCACGTGCACGCCGGATTTGAGCCAATTGGCGCGTAGCACCGGTTCGGCCGATTTGGTGATGGTTACGGCGACATCCGCGTTGCCGACCGCGGCCTCCGCCGAGGGTGCCGCCCGCGCCGCGACTTTGAGCCTGCGCTCAAGCTCGTGGGCGAAGGACTCGCGGTGCTCCACTGTGCGGCTGTAGACCGTAATGTCCTCGATCGGTCGCACCGCGCAAACCGCGGCGACCTGGGCGAAGGCTTGTCGGCCGGCACCGATGACCCCGAGTACCCGCGCCGTGGGATTGGCCAGAAGTTGGGTGGCGAGGCCAGTCGCGGCACCGGTGCGCATCTGGCCAAGATTGTCGGCCTCGATCATGGCCTGCAGCGTGCCGTCGGCCGCCGAATAGAGCAGCACGTGATAGCGCGCGCCGTTGCCTCCGCCGAAATAGGCTTTGAGGCCGAACAATTGCTTCTGACCCCAGGCCGCGCCCATCAGGTTGAATGTGCCAGCGCCGGCGCGGGCGCGCTGCCGCGGCAGGTTGATCGTCGTCGGATCGGACCAAGTCGCGAATGCCTGTTCGAGAGTTGCAATGGCGTCCTCAATCGTGACGAGACGCCGCACATCGAGTTCGGTCAAATAGAGGGGCCGCTCGACGCGGGATTTGACCTTGGAGGAGACCCTCACCGACGGCTTGGGTTTGCCGGTGACTTTGGCGGTACGTGCCGTGCGTGCTCGGGTCTTGCTCATCGTGTTGATTATAGCCCCGGCCGCGCAGTCTCCACGCGACCGGCGGGATGATCAGCATCGGGCGTTGAGGACGTCGGCAATCCAGTCCCACATGTAATGCACGCCGATGGTGACATTGTCGACCTGGCAATGGTGGAAGCCGCCTTCCTCGCGCGTAAACACCTTGAGCGCCTTTTGCTTGGAGCCGACCGCCTCGTAGAGCTTTTCCGCAAGTTCGAGCGGAATCTGCTCGTCGCCGGCGCCGTGCAGCAGCAGGAAGGGACAATTCATTTTCTGCACAATGCCGTCGAGTCTGAAGCCCTCAAGCTTCTTCAGAGCCGATTCGCGGTCAGAGACGCCGAGCACCCATTGCAGGTGTTCGGGTGGAACCGAAAGCGACAACACCTTGCCCGAATCCAAGAGCTCCAGCCGCCGCGCCCAGATCTCGTGATAGTCCCATTGGGCACCCCAGGCGACGCAGCAGGCAAAGCGTTGCTCAAGAGATGCGGCGCGCGGGGCGTAGTAGCCGCCCAGGCTCAACGCCATCACGCCGATCCGATTTTCGTCGAATTCCGAGCGGGCCGCGAGATATTCATAGGCCGGCGTGGCGTAGCGCTCAGTCTCGGCGATCAGCGGCAGATTGCGAAAGCGCACGCTTTCGCCATTGCCAGGCCCGTCCACGATCAAACAGCCGACCCCGCGGGCGGCGAGGTCGGAAATGCCATAGCCGTATTGCAGCTCCTTGGTGACATCGAAACCGTCGAAGAACACCATTGCCGGCGCCGGGCGACCGCGCGCCGCATCCGGGTCGGGATGCACCAATAGGGCTGGAAGGCTGGTGTCTTCGTAAGGCACCTCGACTGGCTCAATACGCGGCCGGCGAATGACGGCCGCGGCTTCCCGGAACAGGCTCACGGATTTCGCGTACATCGCCATGCTGCGCGGCGAGCGGGGGTGGATGAAGCGCTCGCCGGTCTGGAAATAGCGCGACGCGCGCATGAAGCAGGAGGCAGCGGTGAGCCGATGCCCGGCGCGTTCGGCGTCGCGGCCGCGGGCCGTGATCTTGTCGCCCATGCGGCACCATTCCTCGAACCAGGCCGTGTCATCGCCGACTTTGTCGGCGAGCGCACGGCCGACGCGGTTGATCTCGTCGATCTCCACGCCGGTCCAGGGCGCGGCCGACAGGCAGATCAGCAATCCCATCGACCAGCGGTAATTGGTCGGAAAATAGAGGAAAGCGGGATCGTCTTTCTTCGCCAAGACTGAATCGCTGTCAGCTTCAGAGGAAGCGTTGTGACTCGTTTGCTCGTCTAACATGACTTGCCCCTCACCCGTTACGCAACTGGCAATGGCGCGCTGCACTGCGCCCACGTGATCGGAAGCCCGCGCTTCGCAGCGCTCGGCACGCAAACCTGAAGGACTTAGATATTTTCCACCCCGCCGCCAGCGTCGCCCAGATCGGTGTCGGCGAATAACTCCCCAAGCGGCATCATGCGGCTGATCAAGCCTTGCTGATGGCAATATCGCAGCACGGTTTGGACATTTTTACGATTGGCTTCACCAAGTCCGTAGGCCCAGGGATCCGGACCGAGCACGTCGAGCTGCTCCTCCCAAGCCGTTCTGACCCAGGCGAGCGGCACGACCCGCGGATTGGCGATGCGACGATAGGCAAGCGCCTTGGCTTGTTCGAACGCCTGCACCAGGTTGGTGGCGACCCAGGGGTATTGCTCGACGATGTCCCGGCGGATCACGGCGACATGCATGATCGGGAAGATGCCGGTGCTCCTGAAGAATTCGATTTCGATGTCCTTGTAGTTCGGAAACAGACGCATGATGCGCGTGTCGCCTTCGAGAAATAACCGCGGAATATCGGGGGACAGCATGGCGGGGATTTCGCCCTCGGCCAGCATCACGTCGAGCCGTTTGCCGGGCGGGATCATCTCGATGCACAGATCGGAAGGTGGCGTGAACTCAAAGTCCTCCTCGCGTTCCACTACCCACGTGCACCGGCGGTGCGGCACGCCGTAATAGTCCTCGAGAATGCCGCGCATCCAGATATTCGACGCCGGCTGAAAATTGGTGCCGCCGATCCGCTTGCCGATGAGGTCCTTCGGCTCGCGAATGCCGGCGTTGGCGTTGACGAAGACGAAGCCGTGACGGAAGCGGCGATGCAGGAACACCGGGATGGCGGCGAGCGCCTCGCCGCGATCACGCGCCATGTAGTAGCCGCCGATATTGATTTCACAGACATCGAATTCATTCTTGCGCGCCATGCGCCAGTGCCGTTCCCGCGAACCCATGCCGGTGAGCATGAGGAGCTCGATTCCATCGGCTTGCACCGTTCCCTCGGCCAGCGGGCGCACGATTTCGTAGTCGCCGCAGGCGACCGTGAGTTTCAGCCTTGCCATCGAAATGCCTCCTAACGCCAGCGACCGAACCTGATCTCGGCGCGGCGCACGAGCTCGTTGAGCACGATCGCCATGGCGGCCAACATGCCGATCAGCCCGAACAGCTTGGTCGGATCGAAACTCTCGGTAAACATGGTGGTGAAATGGCCGATGCCGGCCGTCGAAACGTAAAGTTCTGCCAACAACACGCCGAGCAGCACGCCGCTCATGCCGAGCCGCATGCCCGCAAAGAAGCTCGGGATCATGTGCGGGAAAATCACCCAGCGCAAAATCTGCCACCGGCTCGCTCCCATGGATCGGGCGCTGGCCAGGAGAATGGGCTTCATATTCTGCACGCCTGCGACAATGGCGATGATGATGGGGAAGGTGCCGTGCGACACGCCGAAGGCGATCTTCGACGCCGCCCCAATGCCGAAATAGAGAATGAAGATGGGCAGGATGGTGATTTGCGGCATGCCATAGAGCAACAGCACGATCGGCATGACGCTGCGCCGCGCGAACGGCTGTAGTCCGATTGCAAGCCCAAGCGTCAGCCCGAGCACCACCGCAATGGCAAAGGCCACCGCAAGCTCGAAGAAGGTCAGGCGCAAAGCCGCCGGCACGCCTGTGGTGTGCCAAACGGTGCCCAACGATGCGACCACCCGCGACGGCGGCGCAATGAAGAGGGGGTCGATCAGGAATCGGGCCGCGATCTCCCAGAGCACGAGAATGGCAATGATGACGCCGAGCCGCATCAGGCCCGGATGCCGCAGCAGAAACTGGCGCGGGGCGGAGTGCTTCACCGCAGCCTCCCGCGCGCCTCAAGGGTGGAGACGACGCCATTGAGCAGCGCCGCGATCACGACGACAAAGGCGATGTAGGCGAACATGCGGGCCATATCCATGCCCTCGGCGAGCTGGACGATGTGGTGGCCCAAACCGGCCAGTGAGGCGATGGTCTCGCTGCCGATGATCGACAACAGCGCTACGGTAAAGCCCATGCGCAGCCCGGACAGAATCACCGGCAGGGCGGCGGGCAGCAGCACGAAGCGGAACATTTGATAGTCCGATGCGCCCATCGAGCGCGCTGCAGTGACCAGCACGCGGTCGACATTGCTGAAGCCCGCAATGGTCGAGAGCACGATGGGAAAGAAGCTGATGGTGGTGCCGAGCGCGATTTTCGATGTCGGTCCGAGGCCGAAGAACAGGACGTAAAGCGGCAGGAAGAGAATGATCGGGATCGAATAGATACCGGCAAACAGCGGCTCGAAGACGCGGATCAAATAGCGCGACCGGCTGACAACGTAACCGACCAGCGTGCCGCTCGTCACCGCGATCGCGAAGGCGGCGGCGACTTCAGTCAACGTGACGCGCAAATCCGGCAGATACTCCCCGGTCGACAGCACGTCCATGAGCTGGTGCCAGACTGCAATCGGGTTGGGCAGCAGCAGATGATTGACACCCCAACGATTGGTTGCGAGGTACCACAATGCGAACAACGCCAGCAAAAAGCCGATCTGCACCGCTCGACTGGCGATCTGCTGGGTGCGCTGCCGACGGCGCTCCATTACGGGCTCCCGCCGGCATTGCCAGCACGTCCGGACTCGGCGACCGCCTTGCGGATTTCATCGTGAAGCAGCGCGTAGAGTTCGTTGCGCAACGTGGTGAATTTCTCGGAGGTGACGAAGGCTGGGTTGCGCGGATGCGGCTCGTCGACGCGAATGATCTTCTTGATCGTGCCCGGCCGGGCGGAGAATACCGCAACGCGATCGGCGAGGAAGACCGCTTCACCGAGACTGTGGGTTACGAAAACGATCGTCTTCTCGGTGCGCGCCAGAAGCACGGACAGGTCTTCGCCTAGAATCATGCGGGTCTGCTCGTCGAGCGCGCCGAACGGCTCGTCCATCAGCAGAATGCCGGTCTGCAAGGCCAACGCCCGCGCCAGCGCCGCTCGCTGGCGCATGCCGCCGGAGAGCTGCCCTGGATAGTGGTGGGCGAAGTCGGATAGCCCGACCGCCTCCAGGCATTGCTTGGCGCGCGGCTCGTGCTCGGCCCTGGGCACGCCCTGGAAGAGCATGCCGAGCCGGATATTTTCCATCACGGTGCTCCAGGGAAACAGCGCGTTTTCCTGAAAGACGAAGGCGATGTCGCGCGGCATCGGGCCGCGCACCGGCTTGCCGGCAACTTCGACTGTGCCGCCGCTCGGCGCGAGCAGACCGCCGATGACATTGAGAAGCGTGGACTTGCCGCAGCCGCTCGGACCGATCAGGCACAAAAGCTCGCCGCGCAGAATGTCCAGCGAAGTATCGGCCAGGGCGCGCACGTACTGTGCTTCGCTGGCCTCGCCGAACTGGTGCGAGACGCCCTTGACGCGGACTGCAACGTCGCCGGCGCTCATTTGGGCAAGAATGCTTCTGTGAGCAGCGCCGACATGTCGGGTTTCGAGGGCAGAGCCTTGAGATCGACGAAAGAGGCCGCAAGCACGTCCAAAGCCTTCTGATTGAACCGCCCGTTCAGGCTCATGGTCGGCATGGTATCGTCATAGCCCGCGCCTGCCACAGTCATCGACATTCCCATATGGCTCGCGGCGAATTCGATTGTTTCCTGGCGGTGGGCGCGCATATAGGCAATCGTCTCGAACCACCCGGCCAGAAACGCCCTGATGGCGTCCGGCCGGTGCGCGATCAACTCATTGCTCGCGTATATGACGTGAACGTGGAAGTCTTTCACCCGATCGCCGAACTTGACGAGAATGCGGCCGCCGCCGCTTTCCACGAACTTGTCGACCGTGATGCTGTCCGTCGTCACTCCATCTACCTGATGCGTCCGCAGCGCGGCGATCTGAGTCTCCGAGGCGCCGAGCGGAGTAATCTTGATGCCCTCGTCGCCCCAGCCCTGCGCCCGCGACAATTGCTGAGTGAGCCAGTAAGTCAGGGAACCAGGCGTCGAAACGCTGACAGGGCGGCCTTTCAGATCATCGACGGTTTTGATCGGCCCATCCTTGAGCACGACCAACATAATCGTGTTCGGCGCGTCAGCTGCGGCGGCAACCGCCTTCATCGGCGCGCCTTTGACGATGCTGGCAAAGGCCGGACCGGAGCCGAGCGCGATGTCGATACCGCCGGCGGTCAACGCCTGGATCATTCTGGCATCGCCGCCAAATGCGCTGATCTCAATTTCGACGCCGTGCTTTTTGAAAATTCCGGTGGCCATGCCGATGTCGGCGGGCAAGAAGGCGAACTGGTTAGCCTGCGCCTTGCCTACCCGTAGCGTCGTTTGCGCGCTTGCCACGCCGACCAGCATCATGGCCGCCAAAGCCGCAGCGATTGTGCAAAACCATTGCGTGGCCAAGTTGCATCGTCTCATGGCTTGCCCATCACTATTTCGCCGCCGGCAGGAACGCCTCGGTATAAAGCCTCGTCATATCCGGCTTGGCGGGTAGCTGCTTCAGCGCGACAAAGGAATTCGCCAGCGTGTCGAGTGCCTTTGCATCGAAGCGGCCGGTATCGGAGAACATCGGCATCAGCTCGCCGTAAGTCTTGCCGTTGATTTCGTCATCCTTGCCGATCACCTGCGTGGCGATGGCGACGGTCTCGGAGCGGTGACCGCGCATGTAGGCTATCGCCTCGAACCAGCCCTTGAGGAAAGCGCGGATCGCGTTCGGCCGATCCGCAATCAAGTTGTCGGTCGCGTAGATGATGTGCACGTGAAAATCTTTCACGATCTGGCCGAACCGCGTCAACACGCGCGCCTTGCCGCTTCTTTCCAGGCCGAGCGCGGTCGAAATGTCGGTGACCACGCCGTCAATGTCACCGCGCTCCAAGGCGGCAATCTGCGGCGCCATCGCGCCCATCGGGGCGATCGCGATGCCGTTGGGACCCCAGCCCTGCTGCCGCGAGGTCTCGCTGACGAGCCAATACGTCAAACCGCCGACCGTCGAGACGCTGACCCTTTTTCCTTTCAAGTCGGCTAGCGTTTTCGGTCCGTTCGGCCGCACAACTATGGTGAGATCGAGCGGGGGGCCTGCCATGGCGGCGACAGCTTTGACCGGCGCTCCCTTGGCAATGAAGGCCATTGCCGGCCCCGAGCCGAGCGCGATATCGAGACTGTCGGCCGCCATCGCCTGCTGCAACTTGGCATCGCCCGCGAATGCGATCTCGTCGACAGCGATGCCGTTGTTCTTGAACAGGCCCTCGCGTATGCCGACATCAAGCGGCACGAACGAGAATGCTTCCGGGACGGCCTTGCCGACGCGCAGCGTCTCCTCGGCGTCCGCCGGGGCGATTGCAAACGCACAGGCGAGCGCGGCCGCCAGCAACAAATACCCGAAACTGGTCCTCACGACCATCGCGCCGCTCGTCAGTGGTTTGGCAGAAACGCCTCGATATAAAGCTTGCTCATGTCGGGCTCGGTGGGCAATGTTTTCATCTCCACGAACGAGCGGCGCAACACCGCAAGCGCCTTAGGATCGAAATGGCCGTCGTCCAGAAACATCGGCATCAACTCATCATAAATGCTGCTCGTTGTTTTTTCATCCGTGCCCATGACCTGCATGGCGATCGCAACCGACTCCGCCTTGTTGCGGCGCATGAAGCCGATGGTCTCAAACCATGCTTGCAGAAAGGCGCGTAACATGGCGGGCCTTTCGGCAATGGCTTTGTCGGTGGCGAAGATGACGTGCATGATGAAATTTTTGGCCACCTCGCCGAAGCGCATCAGAACACGTCCGTCTCCCCGCTCCACGAAGCGGAGCGCCGAGCCTATATCCACGACGCAGCCGTCGACAGCGCCGGATTTCAGCGCGGCGATGCGGGCGCCGTTCTCGCCAATTGGCACTTGGGTGAAGCCGTCGAAGCCCCAGCCGTCCTGGCGCGAGAGTTCGTTCATGAGCCAGCTCGTTGCCGAACCGACGGTCGAAATGCCGACTTTGCGCCCCTTCAAATCCTCGATCGTTTTCACCGAGCCATCCGCGCGCACCACGAGCGCGAAGATGAGCGGTGGTCCGGCCATCGCGGCAATGCCCTTGACCGGCGAACCCTTGGCAATGAAGGCCATGCCGGGGCCGGAGCTGAGGCCGACATCCACCGCATCGGCGGCCATCGCTTGTTGCAGTTTGGCATCGCCACCAAAGCCGCTGATCGCGACATCGAGACCGTGCTTGGCGAAAATGCCGGTCTGTTTGCCGATATTGGCCGGCGTGAAGGAGAAGGACTCGCGACCGGCATTGCCGAGGCGGACAAGCTCGTCGGCTGCGGCCACCGAGATCATGGTCAGCCCAATTGCGGCGGCTGTGGCCGCGGCCAGCCCCAATCTCATGTATCCTCCCTGCGGGCTTACACCCGAGCAGATCTTAGCGTATTCCGCCGCTGCTCGGTCGCTGCCTCGTCGAGCGTTAAATCGTCCCTGAGCACGACGCCGTAGTGCTCCTCGGCGGCGCCCCGCGATACGAATTCCTCGATCACATCGTCACGCACCGATAGCGGATCGCGTTCCAGCGGATCGCCCCAGCCGCCGCCGCCGCCGGTGCGGACGATCACTTCGGAATCGACCGGCACCGGATAGTGCACAGCATCCATGGACCGATAGTCGTTCTCGCCCGGCAACCGCAGCAGGAAATCGCCGTGCGTGCCTGGCTTGCCGCCCCAAAGCCCCCACGGCGGACATTGTTCGCGCCGCGGGTGATCGAAATTCCAGCGGCCCTCGACCAGATTGCGCACGCACATGTCGATGCCCAAGCCGCCGCGATGCTTGCCAGCGCCGCCAGAGTCACAGCGCAG
>Ga0070739_10005022_pt1 | contig 15332 bp, 12 predicted proteins | sample Coa_R1_7_FD_66445 | JGI IMG/M metagenome (GOLD analysis project Ga0070739, IMG submission 66445) | Surface soil microbial communities from Centralia Pennsylvania, which are recovering from an underground coalmine fire - Coalmine... | ecosystem: Environmental > Terrestrial > Soil > Unclassified ... | reverse complement strand
GCAGCCCCGGGTCTCGCCGCAGCGGTCCCGTCACCTCGACGACGTTCGCCGCGAAGTCGCGCGTCGGCCCCGCCGGGCGCACCGTGTCGATGAGTCCCTCGGTGTAGAGGAACCCGAGCGCCAGCTCCTCGTCCTGGCCGGGGGTGCGCATCGTCACCGCCAGCGGCTGGCCGTCGATCCGGATCTCGAGCGGCTCCTCGATCGCCACCAGGTCCTCGCCCCCGTCGCGCTGCACGGCTGTGTACGGGGTGGACATCGCGAAGAACGTTAGCCGCCGCCAGATGCCGGCATGCCGGGATCGGCCGGCGAGGGCGACCCTTTGCACGAACGTGTGCAAACGCACGCCGGAACGGCAGAAACCAACAGTCGTCCAGGCGCTTCAAGATAATTTCGGCCCCCCGCCCGTCCCGTGGAGCTGAACGGCCGCGTCGGCTGAGCCCCGCGGCGGACGTGAACCGCACGTGTCCCGCACCGCAACGATCCTCAACCGCACCCGCGACAACGTCGTCTGCGAGCACGCTGAGCTCGCGGACAACCCGTGGCTGCGCCTCAAAGGCCTTCTGGGACGGAAATCTCTGGAATCTGGTCACGGGATGCTGCTGATGCCCTCGCCCTCGATCCACAGCGCCTTCATGCGCTTTGAGTTCGACGCGGTATTCCTCGATCGGGAGTTCCGGGTGGTGCGGATCGCGAGCCACATCCGGCCATGGAAGGCCCTGATGGCGAAGGGGGCGCGCAGCGTTTTGGAGCTGGCCGCGGGCGAGATCGAGCGACGGGGGGTTGAGGTCGGAGACGAATTAGCCGTTATTGGAGGTGAGCAAGCGCCGGCTGAGACGGCCGGCATCTACTGATCAAGGGCTAGGAATGGACTCCAACGCAGATCTGGGCTGGGATTGGCTCGCCGTGACCGACTTCGTTCTCTCGAGCGAGGGGCGGGGAGCCGCTCGAGTGATCTTGGAAGGGGAGCTGCGTCGGGGACAGTGCCCGCCGAAGCCCCTGCAACTGCTCGTCCGGCGCGGCGAGAAGCTCGGCGCCTACGAAGTCGCCGGCAGCTGCGTGCACCGGATCAGCGATCCATCCCGCCGCCAGCCGCGACTGCACTGGCGGGCCGTGTTCGAGCTGCCCCCGGCGATCGTCGACGATCCGCGCGCCGAGTTCCAGCTCTCACATCCTGCTCACGGCGTGCTCGCGCTCGGGGCGCCGCTGCCGGTGGCCGGCGCTCTGGGCACCGGAGCCGGCGAGCTGATCGACCTGCGCCGGCCCCGTCTCGGCGCTGCGGCGTTGGCCTCGATCGCTGCCGTAGTCGCAGGCTTCGGCGCGATCCCGGCTGCTGCGGCGGCGAAGGGCTACGACGGATCGCCCGTGACCTCTTCGACCGGCACGCTCACGACAACGACGACGACCCAGGATCCGACCACCCCGGCCACCTCGGACCCGACCACCACCTCGACGACTTCCGATCCAGCCACGACGACCACGGTCACTCAGACGACCACGACGACGCCGGATCCGACGACGACCACCGCGACGCCGGCGACGACGACCACAACCACCCCGGACTCGACGACCACGGCGGTCCCAACGACATCTGGGCCCACGACCACGACGACGATCACGACGACGAGTTCGACGACCACGACGCTGACCGGGGTGTCCGAGTCCTCCAGCGGCATCGCCGGAGGCGGCAACGCGCATCACACGCGCAAGCACAAGCACAGGCACAAGCAGCATCACGCCCGCCATCACAATCATCAGCAGGTCACCTCGACGACGACGCAGACGTGCTCAGCGCTGGGCGGCGGCACCGCGACGAGCCACGATCCGGGTGCGGTTCACTCCACCAACTGCGGAGCGGGTCGCCGCGACCGCCACCAGGCACGCCAGCACACTCGCCACCATCGCGCCGCGCATCCGAACGGCGGCGCCGGGCTCGCCGAGCGCAAGAACAAGCGCGTCAAGGCGCCCGCGCAGACCTCGGCGGTGGCGCCGAGCGTCGGCAGCGCTCCGAGCGCCTGGCAGAGCCCGATCATGGCCAACCCGTTCACGTCTGCGCAGCTCCGCCAGTACGCGGCGCTCGTCGGCAGCCTGACCCAGCCGCCGAAGTACCTGGTGCGGATCTACAAGGCAGCGGCGCGTCGCTACCACATCCCGTGGCAGATCCTCGCGGCGATCAACTACGTCGAGACGGGCTACGGCCGCGATCTCGCCGTCTCGCCGGCCGGTGCCGTCGGATGGATGCAGTTCATGCCCGGCACCTGGGCCGAGTACGGCCAGTCGGTGACGCCGACCGGCAAGCCGGCTGCCGGCACCGCCAACCCGTGGGACCCGAACGACGCGATCTTCGCCGCCGCGCGGTACCTCGTTGCCGCCGGCGCGCGCCGCAACCTGGCGAAGGCGGTCTTCGCTTACAACCATGCCGGCTGGTACGTGCAAGAGGTCCTCTCGATCGCCGAGCAGATCACCCGGCACGGGCTCCGCGCGGGCTCCAAGGCGCAGCGCAAGATCTCCGCGATGACGACGATGGCGCGGATCCTCAACGGGCTGCCCTACGTGTGGGGCGGCGGGCACTCGAACTTCACGATGATCTCGGGCGGCTACGACTGCTCGGGGTTCGTCTCGGCGGTCCTGCACGCCGGTGGGTATTTGAAGGTGCCCGTGACGACGCAGAGCCTCCCGGGCCAGCCGGGCATCAAGTCGGGTCCCGGGCGCTGGGTGACGATCTTCGACCGCACCTACGCGGGCGTCGGCGCCGACCACGTGATCATCGACATCGACGGCCAGTGGTGGGAGAGCGGCGGATGGGGTTCCGGCGCAGCCCGCGTGCACCGGATGCGTCACGTGAGCGCCGCCTACCTGCAGACGTTCAACCTGGTTCTGCACCCCCGCGGCCTCTGAGCACTACTGCTTGCGCTGCGACGCGGCCGCCCTCGGGTCGAGGTCGGCCAGCGTCAGCGGGTGAGCGGGCGCCTCGCGCAGCACCGTCCTGACCCGCACGTTCAGAGCGCCGTCGGCGTGGAGAAGCTCGCCCGCCTGAAGGGCTCGCCAGCCCGGGTCGTCGTCCATCGGCTCGCTGGCGACGACCACCGACGGATGCTCGGCCAGGTGGCCGGAGCGCACGCGGACCTCTCCCGGCGTGCCGCGGTGATCGAGCTCCTCGCCCGGCTCGCGCTCCAGCCAGTGCAGCTCGTGCGTGTCGGGGTAGCGGAGGGCGTAGAGGTCCGACCCGGTGATCAGGATCACGTTCAGGGCGAACACCGGGAGGTTCGCCGCGACCCACGACGCCGCCTGCGTGATCGCATCAGGAACGTCGGCGCCGGCCTCGATGTGCTTGGTGATCAGCGCGAAGAAACGCTCGGAGTCGGTCTCGCCCGCGACCAGGGATCGCGCCTCGCCAAGCTCCGCGTCGAGCCGGTCGAGGTCGCCGATCACGCCGTTGTGGGCGAACAGGCGCCCGGCCTGCTCGAACGGGTGCGTGTTCCGGGCCGCGATCTTGCCGGTCGACGCATAGCGGATGTGCGCGATGAACGTGCGCGACTGGACCTCGCGCGCTTCGCGGGCGAACGCGCGGTCGGCGTAGGCGGCGAGCGGCTGCTTGAAGACCTGGGGTCTTCCCTCGGCGTCGAACACGCCGAGACCGGTGCCGTCCGGCTCCCGGTGGCTCTGGGCGGACAGCGAGTCGGGCGCGTCGAGCAGCCAGAAGGTGGCCGACACACGCGCCGTGCCCCCCGACATCCCGAACAGCCTGCACATGCCAGCGGAGATTAACTGGCAGTATCCGCGCCGATGGCCGACCCTTCCCCGGAGCTCCAGGCGGACGTGATCGTTGTCGGGGCGGGGCTGGCCGGACTGGTGGCGACGGCCGAGCTGGCCGATGCCGGCAGGCGCGTCCTCCTGCTCGACCAGGAGCCGGAGGCATCGCTCGGCGGCCAGGCGTTCTGGTCGCTCGGCGGCCTGTTCCTCGTCGACAGCCCCGAGCAGCGCCGCGCCCGCATCAAGGACTCGTTCGAGCTGGCCTGGGCCGACTGGCTGGGCAGCGCCGCCTTCGACCGTCCGGAGGACGAGTGGCCACGCAAGTTCGCGCGTGCGTACGTCGAGTTCGCGGCGACCGAGAAGCGATCGTGGCTGTACGGGATGGGCCTGCGTGTGATGCCGAGCCCCGGCTGGGCCGAACGGGGCGGGGGGCACGCGATGGGTCACGGCAACTCGGTGCCGCGCTTCCACCTGACCTGGGGGACGGGTCCCGGCGTGGTCGCGCCATTCGAGCGCCGCGTGCGCGAGGCCGCCGAGCGCGGGCTCGTCCGGTTCGCCTTTCGCCACCGAGCCGACGAGCTGCTCGTGGAGGCGGGAGAACTGTGCGGCGTCGGCGGCTCGGTGCTCGAGCCGAGCGGCGTCGCCCGCGGGGAGGACAGCTCGCGCAAGGTGGTCGGGGAGTTCACCGCCCGCGCCGGCGCCGTGCTGATCTCGAGCGGGGGCATCGGCCACAACTTCGAGATGGTGCGCGAGCACTGGCCCCAGCGGCTCGGTACGCCGCCGAAGAACCTCATCTCCGGGGTGCCCGCCCATGTGGACGGGAGGATGCTCGGGATCGCCGAAAAGGCTGGCGCGGAGCTGATCGGCCGGGATCGCATGTGGCACTACGTGGAGGGAATCCGCAACTGGGACCCGATCTGGAGCCACCACGGGATCCGCATCCTCCCCGCGCCGTCATCGATGTGGTTCGACGCGCTCGGCCGCCGTCTCCCGGCGCCGCTGTATCCCGGCTTCGACACGCTCGCGACACTCGAGTACATCGGCAAGACCGGCCACGACCACACCTGGTTCATCCTCAACCGGCGGATCATCGCCAAGGAGTTCGCGCTGTCCGGGTCGGAGCAGAACCCTGACATCACCGGCAAGAGCATCCAGGACACGCTTCGCCAGAGGGTGATGCCGAACGTGCCCGATCCGATCCAGAAGTTCATGGACCATGGCCCCGATTTCGTCGTCGAGCGCAACCTGCGCGACCTCGTCGCCGGCATGAACAAGCTGACCGACGAGCCGCTGCTCGACTTCGAGCAGATCGAACGCCAGATCCTCGCTCGAGACCGCCAGATCGAGAATCCATACGGCAAGGACTTCCAGGTGATGGCGATCCGCGCGGCCCGCCGCTACCTGCCAGATCGGATCAGCCGCGTGGCCGCGCCCCACCGGATCCTCGATCCGGACGCGGGGCCGCTGATCGGCGTGAAGCTGAACATCCTCACGCGCAAGACGCTCGGGGGCCTGCACACGGATCTCGACGCGGCCGTCCTGCGGCCGGGCGGCGAGCCGTTCCCGGGTCTGTACGCGGCCGGCGAGGCGGCTGGTTTCGGCGGCGGCGGCATGCACGGCTACAACGCGCTCGAAGGAACGTTTCTCGGCGGCTGCCTGTTCTCGGGGCGGGTCGCCGGCCGGGCGATCGCGGCACGGCTGTGAGGATCATCTACACGCACACCGACGAGGCGCCGGCGCTGGCCACCCAGTCGCTGCTCCCGGTCATCACGGCCTTCGCCTCCGTTGCGGACGTCGAGGTCGAGCTTCGCGACATCTCGCTGGCCGGGCGCATCCTCGCCCAGTTCCCGGACCGGTTGACCGAGGACCAGCGGGTCGCGGACGCTCTCGCCGAGCTCGGCGCTCTCGCCAAGACGCCCGAGGCCAACATCATCAAGCTCCCCAACATCAGCGCCTCGGTGCCGCAGATGAAGGCGGCGATCCGCGAGCTCCAGCAGCAGGGCTACGACCTGCCGGACTACGTCGACGAGCCGGGCACCGATCAGGAGCACGAGGCGCGCGAGCGATACGACCGCGTCAAGGGCAGTGCCGTCAACCCGGTGCTGCGCGAGGGCAACTCCGACCGTCGCGCGCCCGCCTCCGTCAAGGAGTACGCGCGCAGGCACCCGCATTCGATGGGGGAGTGGGCGAGCGATTCGCGCTCGCACGTGGCGACGATGCGCGACGGCGACTTCCGATCCACCGAGCGGTCGCTGACGCTCGACCGCGCGTGTACGGCCCGGATCGAGCACGTCGGCGAGGACGGGACGAGCACCGTCCTGAAGGGGGGCCTCGAGCTTCAGGAGGGTGAGGTCCTCGACGCCGCGGTGATGCGGGTCGCCGCCCTGCGCGCGTTCCTGAGGGAGCAGATCGACGACGCACGCGAGCGGGGCGTCCTCTACTCGGTCCACCTCAAGGCGACGATGATGAAGGTCTCTGACCCGATCATCTTCGGCCACGCCGTATCGACGTTCTTCCCCGACCTGGAGGCGCCGGGCTGGAATCCCAACGACGGCCTCGGCGCGCTCCCGGAGGATGTTCCGATCCCGCAGCGAGACGACCGCCCGTCGCTCGCGATGGTCGATTCCGACCGCGGCATCACGAACCTGCACGTGCCGAGCGACGTGATCATCGATGCCTCGATGCCCGCGGCGATCCGGTCCTCGGGCCAGATGTGGAACGCCGCCGGCGAGCAGCAGGACACGAAGTTCGTGATCCCCGACCACTCCTACGCGCCCCTCTACTACGAGACCGTCGAGCACTGCAAGCGCCACGGTGCGTTCGACCCGGCGACGATGGGCACGACGCCGAACGTCGGCCTGATGGCGCAGAAGGCCGAGGAGTACGGCTCGCACGACAAGACCTTCGAGATCGCCGCTCCCGGCCGTGTGCGGGTCGTGGACGGGAACGGCGAGGCGCTGCTCGAGCACGAAGTCGACGCCGGGGACATCTGGCGCGCGTGCCAGACCAAGGATGCGCCGATCCAGGACTGGGTGCGCCTGGCGGTCGAGAGGGCGCGGGCGAGCGGTGCGCCGGCAGTGTTCTGGCTCGACGAGACGCGCGCACACGACGCCGAGCTCCTGAAGAAGGTACGCCCGGCGCTCGAGCAGCTCGACACCGAAGGCCTCCAGATCGAGATCCTGCCGGTCGCCGAGGCGACGCGGTTCACGCTCGAGCGAGCCCGGGCCGGGCAGGACACGATCTCGGTCACCGGCAACGTCCTGCGCGACTACCTGACCGACCTGTTCCCGATCCTCGAGCTCGGCACGAGCGCCAAGATGCTCTCGATCGTGCCCCTGATGGACGGTGGCGGCCTGTTCGAGACGGGCGCGGGCGGGTCGGCCCCGAAGCACGTGCAGCAGTTCCTCGCCGAGAACCACCTGCGCTGGGACTCGCTCGGGGAATTCCTGGCACTGGCCGTATCGCTCGAGATGCTCGCCGACAAGACGGGCAACCCGCGGGCAAGGCTGCTCGCCGAGGCTCTCGACCGCGCCACCGGACGGGTTCTCGAGGAGGGCCGTTCGCCGTCTCGCAAGGTGGGCGAGCTCGACAACCGGGGCAGCCACTTCTATCTGGCCCTCTACTGGGCGAGCGAGCTGGCCGGCCAGGAGGAGGACGCTGAGCTCGCCGAGCGCTTCCGGGAGCTGGCCGAGCGGCTGCGGTCGGACGAGGACGCGATCGTCGCGGAGCTGAACGGAGTTCAGGGCTCCCAGGTGGAGATCGGCGGCTACTACCGTCCCGATCCCGAGCGGATGGCGGAGGCGATGCGGCCGAGCGAGACGTTCAACGAGGCGCTCGCGATGCTGGCCCCCGCGCAGCCACCGGCGCCAGCTTGACAACCGCAGCGCAGCTCCCGGCGCGCAGCGCGCCTTGACATCAGGCCAAGCGTAAGTTTAGACTTACCGTAAGTGATGACTTACGGAACGGATGCGCTGGGCGCGTTGGCCGATCCGACGCGCCGGGAGATCTTCGAGCGGATCGCCGAGCGGCCGCAGGCCGTGGGTGAGCTAGCCGCGGGGCTGCCGGTCAGCCGCCCCGCCGTCTCCCAGCACCTCAAGGTGCTCAAGGAGGCCGGCCTCGTGCGCGATCAGGCTGTCGGCAACCGCCGCGTGTACCGCCTCGACCCGCACGGCCTCGAGGAGCTGCGCACCTACCTCGAGAGCTTCTGGTCCCGCGCCCTCGCGTCGTTTCAGGCGGTCGTCGAACAAGCCAACCCGCAGGAGGAGCAATGAGCACTCAGCAAGCCGAGACGGTGGTGAGGACGCAGTCCGTCGTCGACGCCCCGGTCGAGCGCGCGTTCGAGACGTTCACGATCGGGATCGCCAGCTGGTGGCCGCGCGACCATCACATCATCGAGGCCGAGCTGGCCGAGATGGTCTTCGAGCCGCGGGTCGGCGGGCGGATCGTCGACCGGGGAGTCGACGGCAGCGAGTGCGCCTGGGCGCGGATCCTCGTCTTCGATCCGCCCGAGCGCCTCGTGTTCAGCTGGGACATCACGACCGACTGGAAGCTCCAGACGGATCCGGCGAGGACGAGTGAGGTCGAGGTCCGCTTCCGCCCCGAGGGCCCGGAGCGGACTCGCGTCGAGCTCGAGCACCGCGAGCTCCAGCGCCATGGCGAGGGCTGGGAGGGGATGCGCGATGCGGTCGGCTCGCCGGGTGGCTGGCCGGCCGTGTGGGACGCGTACATCCCGGCTTTGGCCGGTTAGGCCCGCGCCTCCCCTCAGACAGGCCGGGCTCCCCGGCGGTGGTGCCCGACTCCCAAAGGGCACCACCGGATGTGCGGCTGGATCTGGTAAGATGCTTGCCAGCAAGCAAATATGCCAGCGTCCGCCCCCGTCAAGATCGAACCCGCTGCGCGTCTGCGCCAGACGATCGCGCGGCTCTACCGGCGACTGCGGGTGACCGATGCCGGGACGGCGGCCGGGCTGACTCCGGCGCGCGCGTCGATGCTGCTGAACGTCGAGCGCAATGGGCCGATGCGCCTGTCGCGGCTGGCCGAGGACGAGGCGATCAACCCGACGATGCTCTCGCGGATGGTCGGCGACCTGGTCGAGGCGGGGCTGCTCGAGCGCGAGTCGGATCCCGCCGACCGGCGGGCGGCCTGGGTGCAGGTCACCCCGGAGGGCGGCGAGCTGGCCCGGCGGATCCGCGGCGAGCGGACGGAGGCGATGAACGCGGCGCTGTCGCGATGCAGCGCGACCGATCGGAAGGCGATCCGCGCGGCGCTGCCTGCGCTCGAGCGGCTCGCGGAGCAGCTCCGCGAGGAGCGGCCGTGACGCGGATCCGCCGCGTCTCGCACACCACCTTCGCCGCGCTCGAGGTACCCAACTACCGTCGCTACATCTCCGGCCAGTCGATCTCGCTGATCGGGACGTGGATGCAGATGACCGCCCAGTCGTGGCTGGTCCTGACGCTCACCCACTCTGCCACCGCGCTCGGCCTGATCGTCGCCCTGCAGACGCTTCCGGTGCTCGTGCTCGGGCCATACGGGGGTGTCGTGGCGGACCGCGTCGACAAGCGGCGGCTGATGATCGCGCTGCAGAGCGCGATGGGCGTCCAGGCGCTGGTCCTCGGCGTGCTGACGGTCAGCGGCGCCGTGCGGTTCTGGGAGATCGGGGTGCTGGCGGCGCTGCTCGGCCTCAACAACGCCTTCGAGAACCCGGCGCGGCAGTCGTTCATGCTCGAGCTGGTCGGGTCCGAGCACCTGCGCAACGCGGTCAGCCTCAACTCCGTGCTCGTGAACGTGGCGCGGGTGATCGGTCCCGCCGTGGCCGGGCTGCTGATCGCGGCGGTCGGCGATGGCGTCTGCTTCCTCGCCAACGCCGGCAGCTTCGTCGCCGTCGTCGCCTCGCTGGTGACGATGGATCCGAAGGCGCTGATGCCGGTCGTGCCGGCGCCGCGGGCACGGGGTCAGCTGCGCGAGGGTCTGCGCTACGTGCGGCGCACGAGCGAGCTGGCGGTGCCGCTGATGATGATGGCGGCGGTCGGCTGTCTCACCTACGAGTTCCAGGTCTCGCTGCCCTACATGGCCAAGGCGGGCCTCGGGGCCGGCTCGAGCGGGTTCGGGTTCATGACCGCGGCGATGGGCGTGGGAGCGGTGGTCGGCGGGCTCGTCGTGGCGACTCGGGGCCGGACGGGGACCTGGACGCTGATCCTGGCGGCGAGCGGTTTCGGGGTGGCGATGACGCTCGCGACCGTCGCTCCCGATCTGCCGGCCGAGCTGGTCGCGCTCGCCCTCGTGGGGGCCGCGAGCATCTCGTTCATGTCGACCGGCAACGCGACCTTGCAGCTGGCGGCCGCGCCGGCCATGCGCGGAAGGGTGATGTCGCTCTGGTTCGTCGCCTTCCAGGGCTCGACACCGATCGGCGGGCCCGTCGTGGGCGCGGTGATGGCGGCCGCGGGCGCGCGGGCCGGGCTCGGGCTGGGCGCGCTGACCTGCTTTGCGGTTGCCGTGGCCGGCCTCGTCGCCCTGCGCGGGATCGAACGGAGAAAGCCCGCAACGAGCGGGCTTTTCCGGGAGGCGCGCTCAAGTTCCGGTTGATCCTGCCGATTCATCTGAGTACATCGATGAAACGGCTGCTCAACCCCGTGGGGCTCGACGGGAGCAGCATCAACCTTTCCCGCCTGCTTCCCCTCAACCGGCCCAGGCCGCGCAGTGACTGGGCTTTGCTCCTCTGGTCGGTGGTCGTCGCCGGCGCCTACTTCGGCGCCGGGCGGCTCGGGCTGCTGGCCTCGAGCGAACCGGGCGTCAGCGCGGTGTGGCCGCCGGCCGGGATCGCGGTCGCGGCCGTCTTGCTCGGCGGCTGGCGGCTGCTCCCCGCGGTGGTCGTGGGTGGGCTGGCGGTCGCGCTCAGCACCGGGGAGCCCGTCCCCGGCGCGATCCTCGCGGCGCTCGCCGACACCGTCGAGCCGCTGATCGCAGTTGCCCTGTTGAAGAGGGTCGGGCTCCGCGGCGGGCTCGCGCGCACGAGTGGCGTGATCGCGTTCGTCGGGATGGCCGGCGTCGTGGCGCCAGCGGTGGCGGCCGTGCTCGGGGTTCTCAGCCTCCTCGTCGCGGGGACCGTGAGCGCCGCGCAGATGCCGGTCGCGTGGCGCAATTGGTGGATCGGCGACCTCAGCGGCGTGCTCGTCGTCGGCTCGGCGATCCTGGTCGCGGCGCGGACGTGGCCCGTGGCGTTGCGGCCGCTCGGGCCGCGGGTGCGGTCGCTCGCGGCGCTGACCGGGATGTGCGTCGTCGTTGCCGTGCTCAGCGTCCTGCTCCTGCGCAACCAGGGCGCCCTGCCGTTCCTCGTCCTGCCGCTCCTGTTCGTCCTCGCGTTCGGGTACGGCCGGCGCGGGGCCGTGCTCGGGGGGCTGATCATCTCGACGGTGGCGGTCGTCCTGACGGCGCGGGGGCACGGCCCGTTCCACGCGGGCTCGCTCGATACGGACCTGATCCGCGCCCAGACCTTCGTGTGCGTGGGGAGCGTGACCGCCCTGCTCGTGGCCGCCGCCCAGAACGAGCGGCGTCTGGCCGAGCGTGCCGCCGAGCAGCTCGCGGCGTCCGAGAGCGCGCTTGCGGAGGCGCAGGAGCTCGCGCACATCGGGAGCTTCGAGTCCGATCTCGTCAGCGGCCGCACCATGTGGTCACGCGAGCTCTACCGGATCCTCGGACGTGATCCCGGGAGCATCTCGCCCGGCTGGCGCTCGTGGCGCACGTGCGTCCACGAGGACGACCTCACCCGGCTCGACCAGGCCACCCGCAAGGCATACGCGGGCCGGGCCCCGACCTCGGTCGTGCACCGGATCGTGCGACCGGACGGCGCGGTCCGCACGATCGAGGCGCGGTTCCGCTTCGAATGCGACGCGGACGAACGGCCCGCGCGGATCGTCGGGACCTGCCAGGACATCACGGCGCGAAAGCTCGCCGAGGAGCGCTTCCGGACGCTGTTCGAGGATGCGCCGTATCCGATCGTCGTCTTCGACGGGAGCGGCGAGATCGTGCTGAGCAACGTCCGTGCGCAGGTGATGTTCGGGCTGAGCGACGTCGAGCTGTCCGGCCGGCAGGTCGAGGAGCTCGTGCCGAGGCCGGCCGGTGCAGAGTTCCCCTGGTATGAGACCGACGATGCTGTGTCGGGGACGCCGAGGGAGATGGAGCTTCGGGCTCGCCGTCCGGATGGCGAGGAGTTCGCGGTCGAGGTGTCGCTGACGCCGCTTGTTGCCGAGGAGGGGGTGCTCGTATCGGCGGCGATCCGCGACGTCACCGAGCTGCGCGCCGCGGCCGAGACGCTCAGCTACCAGGCCAGGCACGACTCGCTCACCGGCCTGCCCAACCGGATGCTGTTCCTGGAGCGGCTCGAGCTGGCGCTCGTACGCGCGCGCCACACCGGCTGTCCGCTGGCCGTCGTGTTCCTCGACCTCGACGACTTCAAGGTCGTCAACGACACGCGCGGCCACGACGTCGGAGATGCGCTGCTGACCGCGCTGACGCCGCGGCTCGGTGCCGCCGTGCGCCATGGCGACACGATCGCGCGGCTCGGAGGGGACGAGTTCGTCGTCCTGTGCGAGGACCTGCCCGACGAGGCGCAGGCGCTGTACATCGCGGAGCGGATCACCGACGTCTCGCGGCAGCCGCTGTCGGTGGCCGGGCGCGAGCACGCCGTTTCGATCAGCGCCGGCGTCGTGCTGGTGCGCTCGCCCGAGGCCGTCAGCGCGCACGGCGTCCTGCGCGACGCGGACGCCGCGATGTACGCGGCCAAGGCCGGGGGCAAGGGTCGCGTCGCTGTCTTCGACGAGAGCATGCGCGAGCGGATGCTCGAGCGCATGGCGGTCGAGCAGTCGCTGCGCGGCGCCCGCAGCCGCGGCGAGCTCGAGCTCTTCTACCAGCCGGTGGTCGCGCTCGACGACAACCGCGTCGTCGCCGTCGAGGCGCTGCTGCGCTGGCAGCATCCGATCCGCGGTCTGCTGGCGCCGAGCGAGTTCATGGCCGTGGCCGAGGCGACCGGGCTGATCGCCGACATGGGGGAGTGGGTGATCGAGGAGGCATGTCGCCAGGCGACGCTCTGGCGCGACATCGCCGGGCTCGATCGTGCCGTGCCGGTGTCGGTCAACATCTCGGCCTACCAGCTCACCCGTGCCGACCTGGCCGGCGCGGTGCAGCGGATCCTGAGGCTGACGGGTCTTCAGCCGCACCTGCTGATCCTCGAGGTGACCGAGGGCGCGCTGCTCGAGGACATGGGCGCAGCGCGGCGTGAGCTCGCCCGCTTGAAGAGGCTCGGCGTGCGGCTGGTCCTGGACGACTTCGGGACGGGCTACTCGTCGCTCTCGGCGCTGCGCGAGCTGATGATCGACGGTCTCAAGCTCGACCGGTCGTTCGTCGAGGCGCTCGCCGAGGAGGATGTCGCCGACGAGACGGCCGCGGAGGACGATGGCGGCGCGCTCGTCGGCGCGGTACTGAGCCTGGCCACGGCGCTCGACGCTGAGGTCACGGCCGAGGGCGTCGAGACCTGGTCACAGGTCACGCGCCTGCGCCGTCACGGCTGCGATTACGCGCAGGGCTTCCTGTTCGCGCGGCCCGGCCCGGCCAGCGACCTCACGCCGATGCTCGTCCCGGCCGGGGTCGGTGGCGAGACCGTGAACGCGTCGGCGGTCGGCTGACCGTTCGCGGTCGGCGCTGCCCCGGGCTTCTCAGTGCCGCGAAGCCGGCGTTCAGGAGCGTCGTCGCCTGGGTCAGCCAGTTGCCCGAATGCAGGAGCACGACCCCCAGCCAGCTCGACCCGCGGCGGGCGGCGGCGACCAGACACAGCCCGGCGGCGTCGGTGAACCCGGTCTTGACGCCGTCGGCGCCGGGATAGCGGTCGACCAGCAGCGGATTGTTGTTGTAGAGATAGAGCTTCCCGCCCTTGATCGGGAACGGGAGGATCGCGCTGCGGGCGGCGACGATCCGCCGCAGGGTGGGCTGGGTGAGGACCTTGTGGGCGATCACGGCCAGGTCTCTCGCGCACGAGTAGTTGTCCTTGTCGGCGATTCCCGAGACGTTTGAGAAGTGCGTGCAGGTGAGGTGCAGGGTCGCCGCCGTCCGGTTCATGAGCCCGACGAAACGCGGGCGCGAGCCGGCGACGTGCTGGGCCAGCGCGATCGCGGCGTCGTTACCCGACGGGAGCAGCAGGCCATAGAGGAGGGCTTGCTCGGAGACGCGCTTGTGGAGGGGAAGGAGGCCGACTCCCGAGCCGGCGAAGTTGAGCGCCTGGCGGGTGATCAGCACCTTGTCGGCCGGGTGGGAGTGGGTGATCGCGACGAGTGCCGTCATCATCTTCGTGAGGCTCGCGATCGGGAGGAGTCGGGTCGGGTCGTGCGACCAGAGCACCTCGCCGGTCCTCACGTCGAAGAGCAGCCCGCTGCGCAGGCCGAGGTGCAGCCGTGGGTGGACCTGGACGCGGTCCGGCGTCTGGCCGTAGACGGGCTTCGCGGGCCTTGCCGGCGCCGGCGGTCGCGGAGGTCCCGCTTTCAGGCTGGCCTCCGGCGTGTTCGTGGTGCTCGGCACGTTGTGGGCGACGTCGAGCCCGAGAAGCGCCACGGCGGTCAGGACGAGCATCATGATCACTCGCCGGGTTCGGCGCCGGCGGCGGGCGCGGCGAGCCCGGGCCTCTCGGAGCTCTCGGCGCATCCGGCCCTCCTGAAGGACGCGGAGGTCGGTCATCGGTCCCTGTCCTCGGGGCGCTCTCTGTGCCGCGGCTCCCTCAGCGCCCCGACGATCCCGATCCAGAAGATTGCGAGGATCAGGATCGACAGCACGGCGAGCGCCGTGATGCCGTGGTTGACCAGGTCGATCACGGTCAGCGTGGCCAGGCCGGCGATGAAGATCAGCGTCACGGCGAGCAGGACCCGGCGCTTCGTCACGGCGCCGAGAGTAGAGGCCGGCGCGGGCGTAGCGGTAGCGGCTAGGCGGCGACGGCGGCTACGCGGCGACGGCGGGGCTCGTGACGAACATGATCCGCCAGGGTTGCTGGGGATCGTCGGTCAGCACGAGCGTCCAGCGTTCGGTGAACCGGCTGTCGCGGGTCGAATCACCGGCGACCACCTGGGTCGTGTCGCGGTCCTGGAGGTAGCGCCGGCCGCGGATCTGCACGTCGATCGTCATCGTCGGCGGCTCGGCGGAGGCGTCGAGGGCGGCAACCTCGATCCGCTCGATCCGTGCGCCGCGGACGACGAGACGGGTGCGATGGCTTGGATCGCCGGGGTAGAGGAGATAGTCGACCGCGGACGCGGCGGCGATCTCCTTGAGCGGCGCATCGGAGCCATCGATCGCCTCGAGCCACGCGCCGACGGCACGGCGGGCGGCGACGGCGAGGATGTCGGGCGCGAAGCGTCCGTCGGCGAGGCTGAGGTCGTTGGCCGCGGCGCGGGCGTCGCCCGCGAAGTCCAGGTCTGCAAGTTCGGCTGTCTTGGTGCTCGGCGGTGGCGCGTCCGCGACAGCCTGCTCGACGAGCGCCTCATCCTTCAGCCGCTGCTCGTCCGACCAGGCCGTCGGCGCGAGCTTGTCGGTGAGGGCATGGGTCCCCT
>Ga0070739_10005020_pt1 | contig 15336 bp, 9 predicted proteins | sample Coa_R1_7_FD_66445 | JGI IMG/M metagenome (GOLD analysis project Ga0070739, IMG submission 66445) | Surface soil microbial communities from Centralia Pennsylvania, which are recovering from an underground coalmine fire - Coalmine... | ecosystem: Environmental > Terrestrial > Soil > Unclassified ... | reverse complement strand
CTCTCTTCGTGGCTTTCAGCGAGAACATCAAAGGGATCATCTCCCTGACCTGGTTGACGGGTGGCTTTATTCATCCGGCACGTCTTCAATCAGTTCCGACGAAGGAACGTCCAGTGCCTTTGCCAGCTTTTCCAGGGTCTTGATGGATATTTCCCGATAGGGATCACGCCAGATACCCTGTATCGTTTTGTAGTTAATATCAGCAATGCGAGAGAGCCTGAGTCTGCTCACGCCCTTTGCCTCTGCTACTTCCTTCACCCGTAGTCGTATCATCGCCGTTCCTCTCCAAAAGTTCTATACTCATTGTAGCAGAAGGGTAGCATTGACAAAACTACGATTGTAATAATACTCTGTAATATATCACCCTTATGAGGGTACTATCTAACAATAACAGAGAAAGGAAAGAGTCTCAATGAGCATGAGTGAGATTGCCCGCATACGGGAGCAGATTGAACTGGAGTGTCAGGCATTGGCGAACATGCAACTGTTCTCCGCCGTTGCCTCCTATCGCAGTATCAGGCATCATTATGACAACCTGGACCGGTACCGCGAGCAGCTGAGTATGCTGGTGGGAGAGCAGGAGGCGACAAAAATGGTGATAGATATTTACAATGAGCAGATAGAGAAAGATAACGCTGTCTCCTGAGAGTTGTCCTTCCCTTACGCTGTCGCCTTCGTGCTACAATAAAGCGACAGACTGGCGATGTTCCTGGTTTCAAACGGATAAGGAGCAATGAGATGAGCGGACTCGTATTTGCCTGTATAGCTCCTCACGGAAGTCTCATCATTCCTCTGCCGGGTGAAAAGGGTGTGGAAAAGGCTCAGGCGAGACGCGCGGCTATGGAGGAACCTGGGCAGCGCATGACGGCTGCACAATATGATGTGCGTGGCGTATGAGAAGCCTTAACGCTCGAACACGCGCTGTAGGTGGTTGCGGGCCAGTATCTTGCCGTCGCGAATGACGCAGGTGGGTGGAAGCTGGCGGCGCAGCACTTCACGGGCCGTAGAGGCGGCCAGCACGTTCAGGTCGGCTTTGCAGCCAGGGTCGAGGCCGTAGTCGTGCAGGCGCAGGGCGTGGGCGGCGTTGTAGGTGACGAAATCGAAGGCGGCAGCGATCTCGCCGGGCGCGGTCATGTGCGCGGTGTGGCAGATGTAGGAGACGACTTCCTGCTGGTCGTTGCGCCCGAAGGGATAGAACGGGTCGGCCACGTCATCCTGGGAGGAGAAGACATTGACGCCGTGCTGCCAGAGTTGCTTGACGCGGGTGATGCCGCGCCGGATCGGCTCCTGATCGTAGCGACCCTGCACTACCAGACTGATGTGCGGGTTGCTGCTGATGCTGACATTCGCCAGTTTGAGCAGTTCCATTACTTTGTGGGCATGCACCTCGTTGTATGCCGCCAGCGCGCCGCAATGGCTGGCCGAGACGCGCCCCTGGTAGCCCTCGCGCATCGTCTTTACCGCCAGATATTCCAGCGAACGACTCAGGGGATTGTCGGTATCATCCACCAGCATGTGAATATCTTTATCGTAACGCTGCGCCAGCGTAAAGCAGTAATCGATGTGTGCGCGTGCATCTTCGTCGAGCATTTCAAACCAGGGCAGGCCGCCAACGACATCGGCTCCCAGGCGCATGGCCTCTTCCATCAGTTCGGCGGTGCCGGGGTCGCGCAGGATGCCCTCCTGCGGGAAGGCCACGACCTCGATATGGGCCGCGTCTTGCCAGCGTTCTTTCAGCGCCAGCAAGCCCTCGACGCCGCGTAGCTTGCCGATGCTATCCACGTCAGCGAAGGCGCGGAACACGGTCGTGCCGTTCATCAGGCCCTCCTGGATGGCTCGGCCTGCACGCTCTAAAATATCCGGCGTGGTATAGCGCGCTTTATGTTCCCACGTCAGCTCCAGGCACTCGCCGAAGGTGTAGTCCTTGTTGGGCCGCATCTTCTCCTGCAAAAAGCACTTATCGAGGTGGATATGCCCGTTGACATAGGTCGGCATGACCAGATTACCGCCTGCATCTATCTCCTGTACTCCCTCTTCAGCAAGCTTCCCGGTGACAGTGGTAATGTGTCCGGCCGTAATGCCAATATCCCAGGCTCCCGGTTGACCGCGCAGGCTCGCGTTGCGAATAATCAGGTCCATAGGTACCTCTTCTCAGAAATGCTCAACAACACTCATGGACATCATGATATTCGCTTTGTCACTCCATAGCAAGCGATATGCCTTTTGAGACACAGAGCTTTTCTTGTCTCTATAGAAAATATTGAAAATTGGATTTTATTGAATAACACTTACGTCGTCTACATCATTGACAGAGGATATATCCATACGCTAACATAACAACCGGAATACTAGACGCGATTTATGACGGACCTTCCATGCTTATTGCGCGATCGGAGGTAAAACGTGGAGGCTCACTCACTTCAGTACATGAATATGGTGTCCGCGAAGCTGGACAATAATCCTGGGAAACCCGGAGATCTGGCTGCTACGCTTCGCCATATCGCCAGAACAGCGCAGGAAGCTTTCGATGCCGATGACTGTGTTATCATCGCGTTCAACCCGATTACCGGGAAATATACTGGCTACCAGACGTTCATCGGCGATAAACTGGTAGAGAATGAGCTGGCGTTTGAGATGCCCAGACCAAATGGAGTAACACGACAGGTTCTGAACAATGGAATTCTGCTTATTGAGGATGTAGAGAGGGACCTCTCCTACCATAATCGTTTTACCCGCCAGGAAGATATCCGCTCCTTTGCCGGATTGGCTCTACGTACAAGACATCGCCAGAAACCACTGGGAGTAATATATCTCGATTATAAGGAGCCAAGATGCTTCAGTGAGATTGATCGTGAACTTTACCGCATCTATGCCGTTCAGGCCTCCTTCCTCTTGCAAGAAACCTGGCTGGCTCGCCATTACGAAGAAGTTGCCCGCATAGGACAGGAAGTGAATCATAACCTGTCAACAGTAGGTGAACTCTTTAAAACCCTGCAAACATATGTCGATACCGTTCTTGATCAGACACATACCCTCCTGCTCTCGGTCTATAATCCTCAAACGAATACGCAGGAAGTCCATTTGAGAGCGCAGGAAGGAACCTTCCATGAGACCATCTCATTAACAAATGCTTGCCAGTACATTATCCAGACACAACAACCCTATTTTATCGGACAGTTGAGTAAGGAAATAACAACTCTCCCCTTTCAGATCTTAAATTTGACAGGGACGAAGGAGAAGGAATCCTTTATCTTTATCCCGCTCACGTTACGCGGCTCCCCTCTGGGAGTGCTTTCTATACAACATGACAAACCAGATGCCTACGGTCAGGAAGATCTCTTTGTCCTTCAGCTTCTGGCTAATTATATCGCCCTTGCGCTTCACAATATTCGCCTGTACAGCAGCCTGAACCAGCTCAACGCAACTGGCCAGATCTTGACCCGGTTGCAGGAATCAGAAGATACTATGCAAGTCATCGCCGATCAGATTCGCTCTGTAACAGAGGCCGATGTGGTTGTGCTTCACCCTTACGAGCCGCTGCCGAATCGTTTTGTGAACCCTCCCCGTGTTTCAGGCCATTTGTTGGCTTCGAGTCTGGAATGGCTGTCCCCCAGCCGACCCGACGATATGGCCTACTTGATGTTGCGGCGGGAAACGCCCATCTTTGCTAGGGAAAGTGCTACTCTTTACACCGACCTGCAAGGCGATATCGCTATCCGTCAGGGAAACTTCCAGGAACGCGAACACATTCGCTCCACGGCAGCCCTCCAGCTCAGAATTGGTAACGACATCGTTGGAGTTCTCTTTGTCAACTTTCGCCAGCCGCAGCGTTTCGATGCGACTCAGAAACTGCTGATCGGAGGACTGGCCCATTATGCAGCTATTGGCATGAAGAATGCACAGGCATTCGGTACATTGAGCCTGCGGCGGATACAGGAACTGACCATCCTCCAGCACATTGATCGCGAACTCAGCCATACGCTCGACCTGAAGACCGTCCTGCACAAACTGCTGAAGTTGGCGCATGAGCATGTTCCGGCAGAAGAAGTCTCTATCCTGCTGCATAACTCACAAACGCGGTTGCTGGAGACAGCCGCAGCTATCGGGCGCAACGCAGAGAAAAGCATGACACAGACGATTTCTTTGCAGCAAGCCAGAGGCATCACGCGCTGGGTCGTTGAAAACAAGCAACCGGCCTGTGTGAATAATGTCCATCGCGACCTTCCCTGGGCAGAACTCCACCTGCCCGTGGCCGAGGATACCATCTCCGAGTTAGACATACCCTTGCTTGATGGGGATGAGGTGGTAGGCGTGCTGAATTTCGAAAGTACGAGAGAGGCTGCTTTTCGTCAGGAAGATGAGGAGTTCCTGCTTACCCTGTCTGGACAGGCTGTACTGGCTATCAAGAATGCGCAAGCCTATGAGCGAGAGAAACGCCTTCTGGCAGAAGCCCAGGTTCTCAATCAGATCAGCAAAGAGCTGGCGGGCCAGCTCAACCTGGATCGTGTCTTTGATCTCATCCTCGAAAATGCACTGACATTGACCCATGCCGAATTGTGCAGCCTGATGCTCTATGAGCCTGAACGGCACTCCCTCGTTATGGCAGCGGAACGCGGTGTGGTCGAAGGGGCAAGAGGGTTGAGCCATACTCTGGATCAGGGCATTGCCGGACACGTTGCAAAAACTAGGCAGCCACTCAACGCAGACCCATCTCAGCCTCCCTGGAATAAAATTTACCTGGAAATTTCGCCCGAAACACGTTCTGAACTGGCCGTTCCCATGCTGGCTGGCAATGAGTTACGCGGCGTACTTAATGTGGAAAGCCCGCTCCCTCACAATTTTAGCGAACGGGATGAGCGGTTACTCAAAGGGCTGGCCGATCTGGCTGTTGTTGCCCTGCAAAACGCCCAGACCTACGAGCGGGAGAAACGCTTGGCAGAAGAGAGCCAGGCTCTCAATGCTATCAGTAAGGAAATTACCAGCCAGCTTGACTTGAATCGCGTCTTTGCTCTTATTCTGGAAAAAGCTCTGGAATTAACACGCTGCACATTAGGCTCTCTCCACCTTTATGATGCTGATAAAAAAGAACTGCTCATGATAGCCGAACATGGAGTAGCCGAAGATAAGAGGGGAATCCGCATGAGTCTGGATGAGGGAATCGTTGGATATGTCGCCAGAAACCGGGAATTGCTCAATGTGAAAGATGTTCATAAGGCACCCTGGAATACTATCTATATCGAATTTATTGAGGGAACACGCTCTGAACTCCTTGTGCCTATGCTGGCAGGCAACGAATTACGCGGTGTACTCAACGTGGAGAGTACTTTCCCCGGCCATTTTAACGAAAGTGATGAACGATTGCTCCAGGGGCTGGCCGACCTGGCTGTTGTTGCCCTGCAAAACGCCGAGCGCTATCAGAAAGCCGAAAGCGATTCGCAGCGATTTGAACTGCTCTACCAGGCGGGACAGAAACTCAGCGAGATCACCGACCTGGCACAAATCAACCAGGCTTACGAAACTGTCGTCCAGATTGCCGCCAGACAAAGTCAGAGTCAGGCAATGATCTACCGCTTTGATGATATTGCCGAGATATTGAATTTAGCCTGTGCTACCCCTGTCGAATATGCCTATATCATTGAAAGGATTGCATTGGGGGAAGGTCTCAATGGGTATGTGGCGCAAAAACGAGAAACGCTGGTCATCCACGACCGGGATCATTTACCGGCAGACATCAGTACAATAAGTTTAGCTGATCCTGGCATGCATTCGTACATCATTACTCCCATTATGTTTAAAGACCAGTACTATGGCAATCTCGATCTCAGGCACCGGGAGGTCGGACACTTCCGCGGTGCTGATATTCTTTTCTTCGAGGCCCTGACGCAGCAACTGGCGAATACTATCCACCGTCTCGAAACGGCAAAGGCACGTCTTGAATCTGAACAACGAGTGAAAGCCGCGGAAGAAATGAGTTCGATCGGACAATCGGCTTACGAAGTGACGCATCGACTGGGGAATGATCTAGGTCTGGTTTCGAGCTACGTGGAAGACATTGAATCAGAGATGAACAAGCTTGGCATCAGCAGTGCTTTTATCAATAGAAAGCTGGAGAGTATCCTGCAATCTGTACAAACTGTACTCTCCTTCAGCAGGGACCTCAAACAGGAACTCGCCAAATTAGGTGCGCACGACGAGAAAACCAGTGTTCCGGTGACAGTAGCTCCAGCAGAGCTACTGAAAGATGCTGCCAGAATTGCTTTATCTTCACCTACTATTGAATTACACCTAGAAATCGACAAAGATGTGGCTCCCGTCACGGTCTTCCCCGATCTGGTCGCTGATATCCTGCAAAACCTGACCACGAACGCCATCCAGGCAATGCCAGTCGGAGGAAAACTTACTTTGCGTGCTCACAACGCTGGACGTTTTGTCGCGCTGGAAGTGAGCGATACAGGTGTGGGTATTCCACAAAACTTGCTGCCACATATCTTTGACCTGTTCTTTTCGACAAAAGGGAGTTCTGGCTTCGGGCTATGGAGCGCTCGCCGTAATGCTCTTCGCAACCATGGTGATTTGAAAGTCGATAGCAAGCCAGGGGAAGGCACAATGTTCACCTTGCTTTTACCCAGAGCAAACGGAAATATGCTCTAAACGCTCAAGTAACAGAAAGAGAAGGGCTGATATGAATAGACAGGGACGCATTCTGGTGGTCGATGACCTTGAGAAGTGGCGCGAACAGCTCGTCGAAACACTTCAGCGCGGCGGCTTTCACGCAGATTCTGCCGCTTCTACAAAAGAGGTTCTTGAACGCTTGAATGAATCGTTTTATCACTTATTGCTCCTTGATATTCGTCTGATTGATCCCGACCCCAGCAACCAGGAGGGCATCGATCTACTGGAGGAGCTGGAAAAGAGAGGGCTAAGTGAAGCAGTAAAAGTTATCATTCTGTCGGCGTATGGTACCCAGGACCAGATGCATACGGCCTTTAAAAATCACCGGGTAGCCGACTTTCTCTCCAAAGATAAATTCAGTGGGAAAGTCCTGCTTGAAAGTGTACAGCAAATATTTGAGAAGGAAGTGAAGGTCAACCTGGCCCTTGAAATCTACTGGCAACAGGTAAAGGGGCCTGAGCAGGTCGTATACAACCTGGAAATCGGGGGAATGCGCATCAGGCGGAATGCTGCTGCCTTGGAGCAGATAGGGCTTGAACTGGATGATCTCCTCTGCCGCCTGTTTCACCGGGCAAAAAGTATCCTGATGCGCCCCTTAGCTTCAGGGAAAAGCGCAACAGGGGTATTATGGGCTAAACCGTTTTACAGCAGCGGTGGAGCACGCACGGTAGCAGTCAAATTCGGCGATTTTCGGAAGATTGAGGAAGAATACAACAATTTCAAAGAGTATGTCGAACCTTTTGTGGGCGGAGGTCGCAGCACCGCAGTGCGCGACATCGAGCGTACCTTCCATATCGGCGGCATTATCTACACATTCCTGGGAGCCGATGGCGATCAACTGGAGGACTTTGAAGTCTTCTACCAGCATGCAGACGTCCCGCAGATTCAGGCCGTTCTGGATGACCTGTTTCTGAATACCTGTAGCGCCTGGTATGCGAACGTGGGCCAGTTGCAGCCACATAACCTGACCTTAGAGTACCAGAATCTGCTGGCATTTACGCCGGGGAAGCTAGAGCATGCACTTGGCGAATTACAAAAATATGTACAGGGCAGGCAGAGACTAACCTTCAAAAATTTGCATAGAGAACAGACCTTCACTAATCCCTTGCTTGGGATCACCAGCCCACCTTTTGTCTCTCCCACCTACACCTGTACGACTCATGGCGATTTTAACCGACACAACCTGCTTGTCGATGCCAACAACCATACCTGGCTCATCGATTTCCAGTCTGTTGGCAGGGGGCATATTCTGCGTGACGTTGCCCAACTTGATTCAGAAATACGCTTTTTCTTGCTTCTCCCGGACAACGCGACACTGGATGAGCGGCTTGAGATGGAAGAGGCATTGTGCAGTATCGAACGGTTCAGCCAAGTGCAGCAACTGGTTTCCGCTTTCGTCACGGAAAATCCGGCGCTGGAAAAAGCTTACGCGGTAATTGCCCATCTCCGCTCGCTCGCCAGCAAGCTGGTTGCTCAGAATCCCGGCGATGATATCAGTGAATACTACATTGCGCTGTTTTACAACGCCATCAATACTATCCGCTTCTATTCTCTACCTGCGATCCAACGGGAACATGCCTTACTTTCTGCCAGCTTGCTGGCAGATCGTCTGGGCTTGAAAGGATGACGCACACTCTATGGACAGAAAAGGACGTATTCTGGTCGTAGATGACCTGAAAAGCTGGCGCGAACAATTAGTCGAGGCTCTACAACATGCTGGATATCACACAGATGCTGCTTCTTCGATTGCCCAAGCAGCCATGCTCCTCAAAGAGCATCTCTATCATATACTGGTGCTTGACGTTCGGATGCAACCCTCTGATCCGAATAACATCGAGGGCATAGAGTTATTAAGAGAATTGAGCCAGCAGGGTCTGACTAAAGCGATAAAAATCATTATTATTTCCGCCTATGGGACGAAAGAGCAGACACGTGATGCTTTCAAAGAGTTCGAAGTAGCGGACTTTCTTTTCAAAGACGAGCCTTTCAATATGCAGAAATTCCTGCAGGCAGTGCAGCAAATTTTCGCCACCGTTAATCTAGGGCTTGAAATTCTCTGGCAGGGGATCGAAGGACCAGAGCAGGCCATCCTCGATCTGGAAATAAATGGAATCTCAGCTAGATCTGATGTTGCTTTGCGCCTGCGTCTGGCGACAGAGTTGGAAGACTTACTCTGTCGCCTCTTTTACAGAGCAACAAAAATTCTGGCGCGTCCCTTAACGGCAGGATATAGCGGGATGAGGGTACTGCGTGTACAACCCGGCTATCCCGGGGGAACCGGTCACGAAGTGGTGGTCAAATTTGGAAATGCCCACGCTATCAAAAAAGAGTATCGCAACTTTAAGGAGCTTGTCCTGCCTTTCCTTGGAGGTGGACGGAATACCATTGCGCTTGATTTTCGCCGCACCCCCTATCTTGGAGGCGTCATCTATTCCCTGCTTGGCACCGTCAACGATCAGATGATAGACTTTGCTGATTTCTACTTCAACTCTGACGAAACCCGCATCAACAGCACGCTGGATGGACTCTTTCAGGATACCTGCGGTGCATGGTATGCCAATTGTGGGAATTTAGAATTCCTCAATTTAACCGGTGAGTATATGCGATCTCTTGAATATACCCCCTCGATACTTGAGCGGGCATTTGAGCAACTGGCTATAGAGGACAGAGAGCAAATCAGTTTTGTTCACTTAAAGAATCGGCGAACCTTTACCAACCCGCGAGTCCTGTTAGCAGGCCACCCCTTCATCTGTTCTACCTATCAATGCATTACCCATGGAGATTTCAATCAGCGCAACCTCCTTATAGATAGTGATGGTCACGTATGGATGATAGACTTTCAGGAAACTGCTCGCGGTCACATTCTGCGTGACGTTGCCAGACTCGACTCGATCATTCGCTTTCAGTTACTTCGTCCAGAGGATGCAACGCTGAAGGAGCGCCTTCACCTGGAGGAGGCACTTTGCAGCATTGAACATTTTGGCCAGATAGAACAGCGGGAAAACCCATTTTCCAGGTCGAACCGTACCTTGGCTAAAGCGTATGCGGTAGTCATGCATCTGCGTAAACTCGCAGGTATATTGAGACGGCTGACTCCAAACGAGAATTTGCATGAATACTATATTGCACTCTTGTATTACGCAGTCAACACGCTGCGTTTCTCTCAGTTGCCTGTAGATCAGCGCGAACACGCTTTGCTTAGCGCCTGTTTGCTTGTAGATCGTCTTAGATGAGGCGAATAGCATCTTTGCATTCATCTCATTCTCGTAAGTTTATTTGAGCGACCCGTTTATAGGCAAGGGAGCGCAGCGAGAGGTAGCGACCGCGCTCTTGCAGGTTGGCTGGAAGAGGCTTTCTATATTGTTCTAACTGGATACCTACCTCCAGAAAAGCTTTTTGCAGAGGTGTTGGATGACCATCGAAGGACATATGATTTGCCAGGTCCATCAGGATGGCTTCTCGCTGTTTTTCAGGGAAGCGGGCGACCTTATGCGCAACCGCCGTCAAAACCCACTCCTGGTACAGCCTTTCAGTTACTTCATCCGACGTGTACGTTTGTTCCTGTGTGCTTACCAGTGCTTCGGCTTCATCGTCTTGCTCTGGGAAGTGAAACAATCTGCGATCGCTACGCCTCAGGTCTCTACAGTAGTTCTGTGCGATGACCATCATCATGCGCTTGAGCGAACAAATGGAAGGCGCGTCACCTCGTTCTGCTTTGCGCATCCGTTCGAGGAGCCGCCGGACCGTCTCCTGCACAATATCTTCTATCAGATCCTCTTCCTGACCACACCAGAGGGAGACACGGTGCGAATAGACGAGATAGCGGGCAAGAGTCCGCAGAGACGTATAGAATTCGTTCCAGCTAGCTTCATCATTCAGATTCATATTCTGATCTGATGCAGCAGATGAGATAGACGTTTGTATACCCATCGGGAGTTCCTCCTTTGCTATGTGAGCTTTATCCTTCGTTAAGGATAGCTAGCTTACTAACAGGCGAAAACTCCATTCGGATGACTGATAGAGGACAGGGAGGGGACAATTCGTAAAATGTCTCTACGGCCTGTCATGTCTTCCTGCTGCCGGGTGTTGAACAGGAGAGGTCACGATGAATGAACTCTGGTATCAAATACTGAGGCGCGAACGCAACCGGCGAGGCTGGACACAGGAAGAGGCGGCTGAAAAGATCGGTTGTGAAAATAAGAAAACTGTTGTTCGCTGGGAACAGGGGAAAGTTTTTCCTACACCTTACTATCGTCGGCAGCTGGCAAAAGTCTATGAGAAGAGTATTGAAGAGCTGGGATTGGTCAAAGACAACGCGCGTCGCACGCCCATCCCGACAGCTAAGGCCGGTCCGCCAGATGAGAGTTCCACGCGGCAAGAAGACTGGGGCGAGGCTCTCCACCTCGATAACTTCTGCGGACGCGAACAAGAACTTGCCGGAGTTGAACAGTGGATCAGGCAAGACCATTGTCGCATAGTGGCCGTTCTGGGCATTGGCGGTGTCGGCAAGACCACATTCGTGACGAAAGTAGCAGGGCAAGTGAAGGAAGGTTTCGAGTATGTTTTCTGGCGCTCTTTACAAGATGCTCCATCTCTAGTGTATGTTCTGGAAAGCTGCCTGCGCTTTGTTACGCAGCAAGAGGCGGTAGTCCTGCCGGAATCTCTGGATGAGCAGATTTCCTTGCTTATCAGAAATCTGCGCGAACATCGCTGCCTTCTCATCCTGGATAATGTCGATGCTCTTCTTCAAGCCGGTCAGCGCGCAGGGCTGTACCGACCAGGATACGAAGGATATGGCCGGTTGTTTCAGCGCATTGCCGGAAGCGACCACCGGAGCTGCCTGCTGCTCACCAGCCGCGAGCAACTGAAGGAGGTAGCACTTACAGAAGGAAAAGAGAGCGCCCCTGTACGCTCATTGCTGCTCGCCGGTCTTGGTCCTGCCGACGGACAAAAACTCCTGCACGACAAAACGCTCAGTGGATCCGAGGAAATATGGGCTGCTTTTATCAACCTTTACAGAGGCAATCCTCTGGCCTTAAAGATTGTTTCTGAACCTATTTGCCAGATTTTTGCAGGCCAGATTGCGGCCTTTCTTGAAACGAACGAAATTATCCCGGGCGATCTATCTAACCTCTTAAAGCAACAGTTTCGTCGGCTTTCGTCACTGGAGCAGGAGGTCATGTACTGGCTGGCTATCGAGCGCGAACCGGTGTCGCCTAGTGAAATACAGGCGGATCTCGCCCATACGCTTGCTAGAGGGGCGCTCCCCGACGCCTTTGATTCCCTGCTGAGGCGTTCTATGATCGAGTATCGAGGCGATAACCGCTTTACCCTGCAACCTGTCATCATGGAATTTGTCACGGAGCAATTTGTGGAGAAGATCTACCAGGAGATCGAGGAAGAAGCTATAGAGTTACTTGGAAGTCATGCGCTCATCAAAGCCCAAGCCAGCGATTACATCAGAGAGAACCAGATACGCTTCATCCTTGCACCTTTAGCGGCGAGATTGTTCGATAACTATGGCGAGAGTGCAGGTACAGCAAAGCTCCAGCATCTCCTTGCCAGACTCCATACGATGCGAAAAGTCAGTTATGCGGCAGGCAATATACTCAATCTGTCTATCCATTTGCAGATCGACCTTCATGGTTACGATTTCTCCCACCTGAGCGTCCGGCAAGCCTACTTACAGGGCGCAGAGTTGCCAGGCGTCAATTTTGCCTATGCTGATTTGAAAACGTCACTTTTTACAGAGACCTTTACCAGTGTTCTGTGTGTGGCGCTCAGTCCTGATGGAAGGCTCCTCGCAGCAGGCACAACTACCGGTGAGGTGTTGCTCAGGCAGGCAAACACCCTCATGCCTCTTTTTCTCTGCCCTGGGCATGGAGATGACATCCGCTCTGTGGCTTTCAGTCCTGATAGTCGCCTGCTCGCCAGTGGTAGCGAAGATCAGACGATACGGCTATGGGATACTGCAACCGACTGCCTGATCCGTACTCTCCACGGCCATACAAATTATGTTCGCTCAGTCGCTTTCAATCCCGATGGCAGTATCCTTGCCAGTAGCAGCGAAGACCGGACAATACGCCTGTGGGACTACAAGACCGGACAATGCCTGCGGGTACTGGCGGAACACAGCGATATAGTGAGATCGGTCGCCTTCAGTCCCGACGGGAATATGCTCGCCAGTGGCAGCAATGATCAGACGCTACGGATGTGGGACAGCAAAACAGGAGAGTGCCTTGATACACTATCAGGGCATACAGGTTATATCCACACCGTTGTCTTCAGTCCCGACGGGAACCTGATTGCCAGTGGCAGCGAGGATCGCTGCATCAGACTCTGGGATAGCAGCACATCCCGGTGTCTGATGACGCTGGAAGGGCATCGCGACAGGATACGAACAGTTGCCTTCAGCGCCGATGGACTGCTGCTGGCCAGTGGTAGCGACGATCAGACGATACGGATCTGGGATACCGTGACAGGCCAGTGCCTGAACGCTTGGCCCGCCCACACAAATCGTATATGGGCTGTCGCCTTCTTGCCCAATGAGAAAATGCTTATCAGCGCCAGCGAGGATGAAACTGTGCGCTGTTGGGAAGTACAGAGTGGACGATGTCTGAAACAAATACATGGTTATACGAGCTTAATCAAAGCAGTGGCCTTCCACCCAGCAGGCCGGCTCGTCGTCAGTGGCAACGAAGATAAAGCGGTTCGCCTCTGGGACGTGAAGACAGGACAATGCGTGAGAACGCTGACAGGTCACAACAATCGGGTACGGACAGTCGCTACCAGCCCGGTGGGAGATATCGTTGCCAGCGGCAGTGAAGATGAGACGATACGCCTCTGGAACGTTGACACGGGTCACTGTCTGCACACACTCCGGGGTCATACGCACCTGGTTCGATCAGTCGCGTTCAACCAGGATGGCACTTTGCTCGTTAGTGGGAGCTTCGATCAGTCAATTCGTCTCTGGCAAGTAAGCAGTGGCGAATGTCTTACAACACTGCCGGGTCAGGGCGGATTGATATGGGCCGTTGCCTTTAATTTCGAGGGGAAGCTGATTGCCAGTGGCAGCGATGATTCGATCATCCGTATCTGGAACGCCAGCAATGGGCAGTGTCTCCAGACCCTTAGAGGGCATACCCAGCGCGTCTGGACTGTTGCTTTCAGTCCCAACAGTAATTTGCTGGTTAGCAGCGGCGATGACCAGACCATCCGTATGTGGGATGCCAGTTCTGGCAGGCAGATCAAAATTTTACAAGGGCATACAAGCTGGGTGAGGACAGTCGCAATCAACCCCGATGGCAATATGCTCGCCAGTGGAAGCCACGATCAGACAATACGCCTCTGGGACATGCGGACGGGAGATTGTTGTGCGATTTTACGCGGGCATAGCAATTGTTTATGCTCTGTAGCTTTCAGTCCAGATGGAAAGACGCTGGTCAGCGGCAGCGACGATGGAACAATAAGGCTCTGGAATGCAGAGGCCGGGGAATGCCTCAAGACATTTAGAAGCTATCGTCCCTATGAACGGATGAATATTACCGGTGTAAAAGGGTTAACCGAGGCACAGAAAAATGCACTCAGAGCTTTGGGAGCCATTGAGCATGATGAAGAGAATAGCCAGGCCGACCGCCAGGGATCGGCCCTACTATAGCTAGTGTGGCTTCCCAGGCTCCCCAGGTCGATCCCTGGCGGTCGGCCTGGGAAGGGGATGGAAGACACAGATCAGCGCACGGCTGCGTCGGCCTGCTGGGCGAGCAGTTGCAGGGTGGCGAAGAATTCCCTGGATTGGCCGATGAAGAGGCCGTCGTCGGTCAGGGCTTTAACCGCGCCCATCGCCGCGCCTGTTGTGTTGGTGGGGCGAACGATGGAGACGGGCGGGAACTTGCGACTGAGAAAGATGGTTGGTTCGGGCATGATCAGATTGGTCTGGAAATCCTCGCCGCCAAAGGGTGGACTGTTGAGGTCGGGGAAGACCAGTCCGTTGGTGGGATCGGTCAGGGCGGGCGCGTTTCCGGCCTTATCGTGCCACGTCTGGAAGTGTGCCGTCTCCGTCGGGCCGATACTGAGCAGGATGCGCAGCACTTCGACATTGCTGACGCGCTGGGCCAGCGAGGGGTAAAGGCTGGTGCCGCCCTGTTCGATGAAGGCGAAGTGGAAGCCAGCCGTGTTGGCGATGGCCTGGATATGTTTCTTCGGGGCCAGATCGGCGTCGGAGCGTGGGATGGCCGGGAATTGCCCCTTGCTCAAACCGGGTACAGCCTGCGGGAAGGTATCGCCGAAATCGGGATTCTTCGTGCGGCTACGGTAGCGCGTCCACCAGCTGGTGTCCACCGTGAGCTGCATCAGGTTGGTAAGGCGACCGATTTGCTGGGCGCCCGTCGCCTTGCTGCTCGGCAGAGTGCGAAACTTATCCAGATTGACGGGATCAACGCCTTTCGCTACCAGGTAGGCATTGATGAAAGTGAAGTGGCTCATCTCATCTTCGGTATTGTCATGGATATATTGAGGCATATCGCCATCGAGTACCTGAAGAGCCTTGATATACGCCGGGCTGCCGCTGCCGCCGGGGACTTCGCTATCCTGAATGCCGCCCAGTTCGTTGTATTGCTGCCACAGATCAGTCTCGATGATTTCGGCTGCCGCCAGGAAGCGCAGGAT
>Ga0070739_10005019_pt1 | contig 15336 bp, 7 predicted proteins | sample Coa_R1_7_FD_66445 | JGI IMG/M metagenome (GOLD analysis project Ga0070739, IMG submission 66445) | Surface soil microbial communities from Centralia Pennsylvania, which are recovering from an underground coalmine fire - Coalmine... | ecosystem: Environmental > Terrestrial > Soil > Unclassified ... | reverse complement strand
GACGCCGTCAACCGCCACGACACCGAGGTGCTGGTGGTGCGCGCGCAGGTGCCCGCCCTGGACGAACTGGTGGCGCGGCTGGTGCGGGCGGACGTCGCAGTGCGCGAACTCGCGCCGGTCATCTCGCCGCTCGAGGCCGCATTCCTCGCCCTCACAGAGCACGAACAAACGGCTCAGGAAGAAACAGCGCACGAAGAAACAGCGCGGGAAGATGAGGCCGACCGATGACCGCGACGATCGCCGAAGCACCTGTCGCCGGCGCCCGGCCTCCGGCCGCGAGCCCGGTCCCGGTCTCCCGCGCGTACCGCTTCGAACTGGTCAAGCAGTTCTCCCCGTGGCGGGTACGGCTCCTGATCCTGGCCTGCTGGCTCGGCCCGGGGATCGCGGTCTTCGGAATCAACCAGCAGAGCAATCTGCCCTCTGACACCCTCTTCGGCCGCTGGATGCACACCACCGGCTGGGCCGGGCCGCTGGTGACCCTCGGCTTCTCCGGAACCTGGGCGCTGCCGCTGCTCACCTCGCTGGTGGCCGGCGACGTGTTCGCCTCCGAGGACCGGCTCGGCACCTGGCGGCACCTGCTGGTCGCGGTCCGCTCGCACCGCCGCATCTTCGCGGCGAAGGCGCTGGCCAGCCTCACCGTGATCCTGCTGCTCGCGGCCGGCCTCGTCGCGTCCGGCATCGTCGGCGGGCTGCTCGCGGTCGGTAACAAGCCCCTGATCGGCCTCGACGGTCACGCCCTCGCCCCCGGCGACGCCGCCGGCAAGGTCCTGCTCGCCTGGGCCTGCGCGCTGGCCCCGACGCTGGCGCTGGCGGCCATCGGGCTGCTCGGATCCGTCGCGCTCGGCCGCTCGCCGATGGGCCTGCTGCTGCCGGTGATCGTCGCGTTCGCGATGCAGCTGGCGCAGATGCTGCCGCTGCCGGTGGCCGTACGCCTGGCGCTGCCGGGTTACGCCTTCATCTCCTGGAACGGCCTGTTCGCCCAGCCGCAGCAACTCAGCCCCCTGCTGATCGGGGTCGCGGTCAGCCTGGCGTGGGCCGTCGTCGCGACCGCGCTGGCGTACCTGCTGTTCCTGCGCCGGGACTTCACGAACCTCACCAACGACGGCACCGGGCGCAGGGCCCTGACCGTCGGCGCGCTGCCGCTGGCCGGCCTGCTCGCGGCCACGATCGGCCTGCTCGCCGTCTCGACCGGCGCCACCGGCTCCGGCATCGATCAGGACAAGGTGCAGCAGTCGGTCGCCACCGCGTTCGGCCACCTCTACCGGCTGCAGGAGCAGCAGCTGCACCGCCCGGCGGTCACCGAGGCGCAGCTGCAGACGACGGCCTCGTGCGCCAAGAGCGAGGGGCTGGCCGCCCAAGAAGGGCCGGGCAACGACTGGCGCTGCACGGTCACCTGGCACATCCCCGGCGTCGCGATCACTGGTCAGGCCATCTACCAGCTCGACGTCACCGCGAACGGGCGGTACATCGCCGACGGCGATGGACCGAAGGAAGTTAACGGCTACTTCCTGGTTCAGACCCCTGATGGGACTGCGCCGAACCCGCTGTGGCAGTTCGACGGCAACGTTGATCTGCTTCCTTCTCACTAAAGGAATGACTCAATGCAGGTAACGCGCCGTAGACGGCCTGTCGGGAAGTCTCAGGGTGTTCCCGACGGCCAGCGTGGCCGACGAAGCTTCACGAAGGCCGGTGTGGCCTCGGTCGCGCTCGTCTTCACCGGTGCCAGCATCGGTTACGCGTCGACCGTGCAGTTCGGCACCCAGCATGTCAGTGAGCTGACCGGCAAGGGCGAGGTCATCTCGAGCGACCAGTACATCAAGCCGATCGGCACCCGGCTGGTCATCAACCAGGGCAAGATCATGGGCGCGACGGTCAGCCCGGACGGCACGCACGTGGCCGCCACGGTCGCCGACGGCGGCGTCGCCCTGGTCGTCATCGACCTGCGCAGCTACCAGGTGGAGCAGGTCATCGGCCACAACACCACGGCGAACCTGCAGATCAGCGGGAACGACGTCGGCCAGACCTCGCCGACCTACTCCCCTGACGGCAAGTCGCTGTGGATCGGCCGCACCGACGGCTACACCAAGTTCGACGTGGGCTTCGGCGGCCTGCTGTCCAACCCGGTCGACATCGCGATCCCGGCCAACGGCGCCGAGCACGCGCTGTCGGCCAAGGCGGTCTTCTCCGCGGACAGCTCGACCGTGTACGCGGCGGTCAACGGCCAGAACCGCGTCGTGGCGCTCAACGCGGCGACCGGCGCGATCGAGCAGAGCTGGAACACCGGCATCGCGCCGCGCGGCATCGTCCTGGTCGGCGGCAAGCTCTACGTAAGCAACGAGGGCGGCCGCACCGCCGTCGCCGGCGACACGACCATCAACTCCTACGGCACCAACGTGCCGGCGAACCCGCAGACCGGTTCCTCCACGACCGGTACGGTCAGCGTCATCGACACGGCGAACCCGTCGGCGGCCGTCGGCAGCATCGCCGTCGGCCTGCACCCGACCGCGGTGTACGCGGCCGGCAGCACCGTGTTCGTGGCCAACACCAACAGCAACACCGTCTCGGTGATCGACACCACCAAGAACAAGGTGGTCCAGACGATCTCCACCCAGCCGTGGCCGGAGGCCTCGGTCGGTTACGAGCCGGACGCGATCTCGCTGACCTCCGACGGCCGCCTGCTGGTGACCCTCGGCCGGGCGAACGCGGTGGCGGTCTACCGCTTCACCTCGGCGCACGAGCCGGTCAGCTACGTGGGCCTGCTGCCGACCGACTACTTCCCGGCGGAGGTGGCCACGGTCGGCAACCAGATCGTGGTCGCCAACACCCGCGGTGTCGACGCGCTGCGCCCGACCGTCGCGGCCGGCCACAACACCCACGACACCACCAGCAGCCTGACCCGGTTCACGCTCCCCAGCGACCAGGCGATCCGCAGCTACACGGGCAAGGTCTTCCAGTACAACGGCTGGACGCCCGGCTCCGTGCAGTACGCCAGCGGCAACGGCAACAAGAAGCCCGTTCCGGTCCCGGCGCGGATCGGCGACCCCTCGACGATCAAGCACGTGTTCCTGATCGTCAAGGAGAACCGGACCTACGACCAGGTCTTCGGCGACCTTCCGCAGGGCAACGGCGACTCCACGCTGACCCAGTACGGCGAGGCGGTCACGCCGAACCAGCACGCCCTGGCGCAGCAGTTCGGCCTCTACGACAACTTCTACGACGTGGGCACGAACTCCGCCGAGGGTCACAACTGGCTGATGCAGGCGGACGACCCGGAGTACACCGAGTCCTCCGCCGGTGAGTACCTGCGCAGCTACGACACGGAGAACGACGTCCTGGGCCACCAGGAGTCCGGCTTCATCTGGAGCGGGGCGCAGGCCGCGGGCAAGAGCGTCAAGGACTACGGCGAGTTCCAGTCGATCGAGAACAAGCCGGCCGGCGGAACCTGGCAGAACTACTACTGCGACGCCAAGACCATGGCCGCCACCGGCGCCCCCAGCGCCTACCCGATCCAGGTCGGCTCGGCGATCCCGTCGCTCAACGCCGTGTCGGTCCCGGGCTTCCCGCTGTTCGACACCACGGTGCCGGACGTGTACAAGGCCCAGGTCTGGAAGCAGGACTTCGAGAAGAACGGCCCGGCCAACCTGAACATGTTCTGGTTGTCCAACGACCACACCGGCGGTTCGGCCAGCCCGGCCGCGCAGGTCGCCGACAACGACCTGGCGACCGGCGAGATCGTGGACGAGATCACGCACAGCAAGTACTGGAAGGACTCGGCAATCTTCATCGTCGAGGACGACTCGCAGGCCGGCCTCGACCACGTGGACGGCCACCGCGCCCCGGTCCAGGTCATCAGCCCCTGGGCCCAGCACGGCGTCGTCGACGACCACTACTACTCGCAGATCACGATGGTCCGCACCATCGAGCAGATCCTCGGCATCCACCCGATGAACCAGCTCGACTCCGCGGCCACCCCGATGACCGACGCGTTCACCTCGAAGCCGAACTACGCGCCGTTCAACGCCGTACCGAACCAGACCTCGCTGACCCTCGGCGTCTCGCCCCAGCCGTCCTGCGGCTCGGACGTGCCTCCCGGCCAGACCTCCTCGTCCGTCGCAAAGGCGAACGTAGCGGCGACGGCCGTGCCGTCCGCCGAGGCGTCCGTGGCGGCCCTGTGGAAGGCATGGGCGTCGCACCAGCACCTGACCGGTCCGGGCGCCGTTCCGGACTACGCCAACCCGGAGCAGATGAACCGGTACGTCTACTACCAGACCACCGGCTGGACCAAGCCGTACCCGGGCGACAAGAAGATCTACGCCCCGAACGAGGTGCCCGGTGGCTTCCTGCCGTCCGCGGACTCAGACAACTGAGACCTCTTCGGACGGATGCCGGTGATCACTTGATCGCCGGAACCTGATACCGCTGCACCGAGACGCTCGGCCGGATCTCCCGGCCGGGCGTCTCCCTTTTCACGGGCTTTCATCGCCGCCGCGAGCCTGTCTGCGCGTCTTCCTCAGCAGACGGTTCGGGGGCTGACGAACGAGCGGCCGCGTCCTACCATCCCGCGGTGACCGAGACCGGAACCGAGGACGAGACCGGGGACGTCGCCGCCGGCGGCAAGCGACTGCGCCGGCGGCTCTGGGCAGGCGGACCGCGCGACGCGGTGGCTGCGCTGGCGGCCAACGCCGCCGTGCGCGGCTGGGCAGGACCGCTGTCGGTCACGGCGCTCGGCGCGTGGTTCCGGTTCGCCGAGCTGGCCAGGCCGCAGGACGTCGTGTTCGACGAGACCTACTACGTCCCGCAGGCCTTCGGCATCCTGCGCTTCGGCGCTGAGCACGCGGTCAGCAATTCCACCGACAGCGAGATCGCCGGCGGCAAGACCACTGACATCTTCGTCTACGGCGGCCAGTTCTCCGCGCATCCGCCGTTCGGCAAGATCCAGATCGCGGCCGGCGAGTGGCTGTTCGGGCTCAACCCGTTCGGCTGGCGGTTCGCCACCGCGCTGGTCGGCACGCTCAGCATCCTGCTCCTGGCCAGGATCCTGCGCCGGATGACCGGCTCCACGCTGCTCGGCTGCGTCGCGGGTCTGCTGCTCGCCCTCGACGGCCTCGAGCTGGCGATGAGCCGGACCGCGATGCTGGACATCTTCGTGATGTTCTGGGCGTTGGCCGGATTCGGCTGCCTGGTCGCCGATCGGGACCAGATGCGCGCACGGCTTCAACACCCGCAGAATGCAACCACCGCAGATCACGTAGACGCTCGCGACCCGAATTCGACGCAGGGCGTGCGCTGGTGGCGCATCGGCGCGGGAGCTTGTCTGGGTCTTGCGACCGCGTGCAAGTGGAATGGCCTGTTCTTCCTGATCGGGTTCACGTTGCTGAGCATCGGCTGGGAGTATGCGGCGCGGCAAGCGACCCCGCGCAGGGCCGAGTCCGTTCGTGCCGCCGCGTCCACGCTGGCCATCGTCTGGTTCACGGCCGCCGAGGCGTACCTCCTGACGTGGACCGGCTGGTTTTCCTCAAACATCGGCTGGGACAAGTACTACGCGCAACAGCACGGCGTGCGCACGCCGGTCGTCTCGGCGCTGTATTCACTGTTCGAGTACCACCGCGAAATGCTCTCGTACAACGTCGCGCTGGCCACACCCAACGCCTACCAGTCGCGGCCGTGGACCTGGCCGCTGCTCATTCATCCGGTCCGGCTCTACTACGCGGCGCCGCAATACGCGGAGAGCGGCTGCCAGCAGACCGGTGGCTGCGTGCAAAACGTGCTGGCCGTGGGTACACCGGCGATCTGGTGGGTCGCGATTGCGGCGCTGGCCGCGGTCCTGGTGTGGTGGCTGCGCAGCCGCGACTGGCGGGCCGGCGCCGCGCTCGCGGGCGTGGCGGCGGGATGGCTGCCGTGGTTCGCGTTCGCCGGACGAAGCCAGTACTCGTACTACGCGGTCTCGTTCGAGCCCTTCGTCATCCTGACGCTCACGCTCTGCCTCGGCCTCGTCCTCGGTCAGAAGGGGGCGCCGCGCTGGCGCCGTGTCACCGGCGTCGCGATCACCGCCGGATACCTCATCGCGGTGGCGGCGAACTTCGCGTACCTGTACCCGATCCTGACCGGTGAGCCCATTTCCCACGCCGCCTGGCTCGCGAGGCTGTGGTTCTCCGGCTGGTTCTACTGAGCGCGAAAACGCCGCGCTAGTTGAAGGTGATCGGGCCGCTGATGTCGCGGGCCTGCACGACGTTCCCGTGGATCCGTGCCTCGCCGCTGATGGTGTTGGTGACCTGCCCCGCGTGCTCGAGGGTTTCGGTCATCCAGGCCCGAAGCGCTTCGGCGACCGCCGGATCGAGCCGCGCCTGCGCGATGAGGTGCTCGGCGGTTTGGGCGGCGGCGGTGTGGTCGCCCGTCGCGGCCTGTTCCAGTGCGTTCTGAGCGGAATGGGACCGCTTGAAGGCGCGGCGTGCGAGCGCGAGCAGGCCGCTCCATGCGCCCTTGCCAGCTTCGCCGGCCGCGGCTCGCACGATCAGCGCGGTAAGAGCATCGACCGATAGCGGATCCATCAGTGGACCATCCTCCCCAACCTGACAACCCGTCAGCTGAATCACGTACAGCGTAAGCCGGATCCCACGTGATCGGCTGGGCGTCGCGGCGATCGGCGGACGGCGCGTGGTGTGGCGAACGGCGCGATCCGGCAGTCACATGCCGGGCAGTGACAAAGGTCCCGACGAGACCGGGAATCAGGACCCTGTAGGCGATTCGGCCCGCTGGCTACGGTCGTGGAATACCGCCGTAGTCCACAGGGAGCCGGCAGATGAAGATCCTGTGCCTGGTCAAGTCAGTGCCCGCGTCCACCGTCGACGCCGGCTTCCGCGCCGATCTCACCCTCGACCGCGACAGCGTCGAGGGACAGCTTTCCGAGCTGGACGAGTACGCCGTCGAGCAGGCCGTCCGGCTCGCCGAGGCCGGGCTGGCGCAGCAGGTCACCCATGTGACCATGGGACCGTCCGCGGCCTCCGCCGGCCTGCACAAGGCCCTGGCCATCGGCGGTGACGACGCCGTCCACATCCTCGACGACGCGCTGCACGGATCCGACGCCCGGACCACCGCGCTGGTGCTCGCCGCGGCGGCGGAGCGCTGCGGCTTCGATCTCGTGCTGTGCGGCATGGGTTCGACCGACGCGGAGATGTCGGTGGTCCCCTCCATGGTCGCCGAACTGCTCGGGCTGCCCGAGCTGGCGTTCGTCTCCGAGCTGAGCCTGGAGGCGGGCACCGTGCGCGCCACCCGGCGCACCGACCGCGCGATCGAGCAGGTGGCGGTCGCGCTGCCGGCCCTGGTCTCGGTCACCGACCAGATCGGCGAGGCGCGCTACCCGACCTTCCGCAACATCGTCGCCGCGCGCAAGAAGCCGGTGCAGGTCTGGACGCTGGCGGACCTGGGCCTCGACCCGGCGCTCGCCGGGCTGGCCGGCGCGGCCACCGCGGTGCGCGAGATGAGCGCCCGGCCGCCCCGCGCCGCGGGCACGGTCATCGCCGATTCGGACGCCGCGGCCGCGGCGCTGGCCGACTTCCTGGCCGATCGCAAGCTCCTTCCGCACCCCTAGCTCTGAGGACCCGCCATGCCGTGCTGCCTGGTATTCGCCGAACGCGTCGGGAACGACGACGTCGCGACATCAACCCTCGAACTGCTCACGTTGGCCCGGCGGCTCGGCGAGCCGATCGCGGTGGTCGGCGGCGATCCGAGCGAGAAGGTGATCGACCGGCTGGGCGCGTACGGTGCGGCAGCCGTCTACATGTATGACAACGCCGCCGACGATCCGGCGGCGCAGGCGCGCCTGCTCGCCGAGGTCGCCCGGCGGGAGGGACCGTGCGCGGTGCTCATCGCCACCGGTCCCGAGGGCAAGCGGCTCGCCGGCCGGCTGGCGGTGCGGCTGGACTGCGGGATCATCACCGACGCGGTGGACATCGAGCCCGGGCCGGTCGCGGTCCAGTCGGTGGGCGCCGGCGCGTGGCGGGTGCGCAGCGCGGGGCTGGGCGCGACGGTCGTGATCACGGTGCGCCCGAACTCTACGAGCCCTGAGATCGCCGCGACGACGCCGAAGGTGGAGCGGATCGAAGTGGAGGCGAAGGAACAGGACCGGGCTGTGCGGGTGGTTTCGCGCACGCCGCTGGAGGGTGGCAAGCGCCCGGCGCTCACCGAGGCCTCGACCGTGGTCTCCGGCGGACGCGGCGTCGGCTCGGCGCAGGGCTTCGGCCTCATCGAACAGCTCGCCGACGCCCTCGGCGGCGCGGTGGGCGCCTCTCGCGGCGCGACCGACGAGCAGTGGTACCCGCGCGAGTACCAGGTCGGGCAGACCGGCAAGACGGTCTCCCCGCAGCTGTACCTCGCCGCCGGGATCTCCGGCGCGATCCAGCACCGCGCGGGCATGCAGAGCTCCCGCACGGTCGTCGCCATCGACACCGACCCCAAGGCGCCGATCTTCCAGGTGGCCGACTTCGGTGTGGTGGGCGACCTGTTCTCGGTGATCCCCGCGCTGCTCGAAGAGATCGGGAAGCGGTCGTGAACGCGGCGGCGAGCACCACGGGACTGGACGCCGCCTCGCTGGGCCTGATGCTCGAGGCGCTCGACGACTTCACCGAGAACGCGCTGCCGTGGGAGCGGCGGCTGGAACTCGACCACGAAGACGTCTGCCCCGAGCAGACCGTGCGCGCGATGTGCGGCGAGGACCTGGGCGTGCAGCTGGCCTTCTTCCCGGAGGAGTACGGCGGGATGGGCGGCGGCGCGTTCGACTCGTACCGCATCTGCGAACGGCTCGCCAGGATCGACATCGGCCTGGCGACGTCCGTGTTCGCGACGTTCCTCGGCTGCGACCCGATCCTGTTCGGCGGCACGCCGGAGCAGAAGAAGCTCTGGCTGTCGCGCATCTGCGCCGACGGGGCCCTCTTCGCCTACGGCGCGACCGAGCCCGAGGCCGGAAGCGACCTCGGCGCGCTGCTGACGACCGCGACACCGGTCGACGGCGGCGGCGCGTACCGGCTGCACGGGCGCAAGCAGTGGATCAGCAACGGCACGATCGCGGACGTGTACACCGTGCTGGCGCTGACGCCGGGCGGGCCGTCCTGGTTCGTGGTCGAGAAGGGCGCGCCCGGCTTCTCCAGCGCGCCGCCCGAGGACAAGCACGGCATCCGGCTCTCCAACACCGCGGCGCTCTTCCTGGACGACGTCGTGGTGCCGGCCGAGAACCTGGTCGGGTTGAAGGAGGGGCGCGGACTGGTCCAGGCGCAGCTGGTGTTCGGATACACCCGCGTCATGGTCGCCGCCTTCGGCCTGGGCGGCGGCTGGTCGGCGCTGGACCGCGCGATCGAGTACTCGACGAACAGGGTGCAGGGCGGGGCCGCGCTGTGCGAGAAGCAGGGCTACACGCACAAGCTGATCGTCCCGCACGCGGTGCGGCTCGAAGCGGCCCGCGCGTTCCTGGAGGAGACCGCGGCCGCGCTGGACTCCGGGGCCGGCGGGCTCAACACCGAGGGCGCGATCGCCAAGTACCTGGCGACCGAGGCGGGCGACGCGGCGGCCGACGCCGCGATCCAGGCGCACGGCGGGTACGGCTATACGCGTCCTTACATGGTCGAGAAGATCAAGCGGGACGTGCGGATCACCCGGATCTACGAAGGCACCTCCGAGATCATGGAGATGACCATCGCCCGCGACCGCTGGCAGAACCACCTCAAGACCGGGGGCGCCTACTACCGCGACGCCGCGGCCGCCATGCGCGAGTTCGGGCCGCAGCAGGGTGCGCACACCGCGGCTCTCGCGCTCGCCTGCCTGGCCGCCGTGCTCGACGCGTGCCGCGTCGGCCGTCTCACCCGCAGCCAGCACGTGCTGCTGCGCTTGGGCGAGCTGATCGCCTACGCCGAAGGCTCGGCCGCGATGGCGCGCCGGGCCGCGGCCGCCGGGGCGGGCACGCTCGGCGCCAAGGCGGACCGGCGGTTCACCCCCGACGTCCTGTCCGCGATCAGCCGGATCTTCGCGCGCGAGGCGGCCATGAAGGTCGCCGAGGAGGGCGCGCGCCTGGTCGCCGGCGCTCAGGAACAGGGCTCTGATCTCACGGCGCGGCTCCCGCTAGACGAGGTGCGGGGCGCACAGGCCGGACTGCTCGCGGACATGGACCTCGTCGCCGACGCGCTCTACGAGCGCACCAAGGGCTGAGGGCAGGACGATGGACGTTTACACCCGCGAACCGATCGCGGTCGTCGGCATGAGCGCGATCATGCCCGACGCCGCCGACCTTGCGGCCTTCTGGGCCAACCTGACCGCCGGCCGCTACTCGATCGGCGACGTACCGGCCGGCCGCTGGGATCCGGAGCTGTTCTACGACCCGGATCCGGCAGTACCCGACAAGACCTATTCGCGCATCGGAGGATGGGTGCGGCAGTTCGTCTGGGATCCGCTGGGCTGGCGCCTGCCGGTGCCGCCCGCGGTCGCCGAGCAGCTCGACGACGGCCAGAAGTGGGCCGTCGCCGGGGCGCGCGCGGCGCTGCTCGACGCGGGCTGGCCCTCGTGGACGGTCGATCCCGAGCGCGTCGCCGTCATCCTGGGCAACGCGATCGGCGGGGAGAAGCACTACGACACGAACACGCGCCTGTCCTTTCCCCAGTTCGCCCGCTCGCTTTCCACCGCGCCGTCGTTCGCAGCCCTCGATGTCGCGGTGCGCACGGCGGTGATCGAGGAGACGCGGCGGGACTTCCTGGCCGGGTTCCGGCCGGTGACCGAGGACACCATGCCAGGCGAGCTGTCCAACGTGCTGGCCGGGCGGGTGGCGGCTCTGTTCAATCTGCGCGGCCCGAACTTCACCACGGACGCGGCCTGCGCCTCGGCCCTGGCCGGGGTGGCGTCGGCGGTACGCGGACTGCAGGCCGGCGACTACGACGCGGCGGTCACCGGCGGCGTGGACCGCAACATGGGCGCGAGCGCGTTCATCAAGTTCTGCAAGATCGGCGCGCTGTCGGCGACCGGGACCCGGCCTTTCGACGCGGGCGCGGACGGCTTCGTGATGGGCGAGGGGGCCGCGCTGTTCGTGCTCAAGCGCCTCGCCGACGCGGAGCGCGACGGCGACCGAATCTATGCGCTGATCACCGGCATCGCCGGTTCCAGCGACGGCAAGGGCAAGGGGATCACCGCGCCGAACCCGGTCGGCCAGCGCCTGGCCGTGGAACGGGCGTGGCGTGACGCCGGACAGGATCCGTGCTCGGCCACGTACGTCGAGGCGCACGGAACCTCCACGGCGGTCGGCGACGCGGTGGAGCTCGGCGTTCTCGACGAGGTCTTCCTGAAGGCGGGCGCCGCGCCGGGCTCGATCGCGCTCGGCTCGGTGAAGTCGAACATCGGGCACCTGAAGGCCGCGGCGGGCGCGGCGGGGCTGGCCAAGACCGTGCTCAGCCTGCATCACCGGACGCTCGCGCCAAGCCTGCACTTCGACCGGCCGAATCCGGGCGTGGACTGGGCGGCGACGCCGTTCCGGGTGAACACCACGCTGCGTGAGTGGCCTGATCCGACCGGCGGGACTCCTCGCCTCGCCGGCGTGAGCGCGTTCGGGTTCGGCGGCACGAACTTCCATGTGGTGCTGGAGGAGTACGTGCCCGGACAGCACCGGCCGCAGGGAGCCGCGCGCTCGTTCGCGTCTGCCGTACCGGCGACTTCCACGGCCACGACCGCTGTCGCCTCGTCGGCAGCCGTCACCGCGCCGACCATTACCGCGCCCACCAGCTCGCCCGCATCCGCGCCCACGCCGACCGCTCCGTCCTCGGCGGCTCCCGCACGCACGGCGCCGATTGCCGCTCCTCCCGCGCGCATCACTCCCCCGCCGGCCAACATCGCGATGGTCGCCGGGCGCGACGACGCCGAGGTCGTCAAGGGCCTGAAGGCGCTGCGCGCGCCCGCTCCTCCCGACGCCGCCAAGGCCGCCGCCCCGGTGCGGGTCGCGATCGCCTACACGGGCAAGGAGGACCTGGCCGCGAAGGCCGCCAAGGCGATCCAGGCTTTCACCGCGCCCGCGATGTGGCGCGCGCTGCGGTCGCAAGGCGTCTTCCTGGGCCGCGGCGCTCCGGGGAAGGTCGCGTTCCTGTACACCGGGCAGGGCTCGCAGTACGTCAACATGCTGGCTCAGCTGCGCGAGAGCGAGCCGATCGTCGCGGACACGTTCGCCGAGGCCGACGCGATCATGACGCCACTGCTCGGCCGCCCGCTCAGCTCGTTCATCTACGGCGCCGACACCGAGGCGCTGGAACTGCGGCTGCTGCAGACCGAGATCACCCAGCCCGCCGTGCTCACCGCCGACCTCGCGCTCACCCGGCTGCTGGCCTCGTACGGATTCACCCCCGACCTGGTGATGGGCCACAGCCTCGGCGAATACGGCGCGCTCGCCGCCGCCGGATCGCTGAGCTTCGCGGCGGCGCTCGAGGCGGTCAGCGCGCGCGGACACGAGATGGCGTCGCTGGAACTCGAGGACAACGGGGCGATGGCCGCCGTGTTCGGGCCGCTGGAAGAGATCGAGCTGATCGTCTCGCGGGACCCCGGGTACGTCGTCATCGCCAACATCAACAGCACCAAGCAGGCCGTCATCGGCGGCGGCACCATGGATGTCACGCGGGCGATCGCCGCGTTCCGGGCGGCCGGTATGACCGCGACCCGGATCCCGGTCAGCCACGCCTTCCACACGCGGATCGTCGCCCCGGCGAGCGAACCGCTCAAGGCCGCGTTGCGGCGGTTGAACATCGCGCCGCCGCAGCTGCCGATCGTCTCGAACGTGACCGGCCGCTTCTACCCGGCGGACGCGGGCGTGGAGACCATGCTCGACCTGCTCGGCCGTCAGGTCGCCTCGCCGGTGCAGTTCATCGCCGGTCTGCACACCCTCTACGAAGCCGGGGCGCGGGTCTTCGTCGAGGTCGGTCCGAAGAAGGCGCTGCAGGGCTTCGCCGACGACGTGCTCGGCTCGGCGCATGAGGATGTGATCGCGTTGTACACCAACCATCCCAAGACCGGCGACCAGACCTCGTTCACGAACGCGCTGGCCGGTCTCTACGCCGCCGGGCTGTATGCGGGCTCTGCTGAGCCGCAGGCGGAGGCGGCGCCGAGGCACGCGGAGCTTTCCACGCCGCAGCGCGATACCGCGACGGCGCAGGGCACGCGACTTTCCACCACCGCCTACGCCGAGCTGGGCAAGGTGTTCGCCGAAGCGATCGAGCAGGGCCTCAGGCTGTTCAACGGCGAGACCCCGCAGGCCTCCAGCTCCGGCGCGGCCACCTCGCCCGCCGAGCCGTCCGCGGCGAGCGAACCGGTCGCCGTGACCGGTGCCGCGCTGGGCCTGCCCGGCGTCGAGCGGGTCTTCGACGACGCGAACGTGGCGCGGATCCTGGCCGGGCAGCAGTTCATCGGCAGCGTGCCGCGGGCGGTGCGCAGCGCGATGGTGGACCGGCGCATCACCCGGCTGGTCAAGCGCGCCGCCGGCGACCCGACCTTCGAGAGCATCGACGACGAGGCCGAGGTCATCAAGCTGGCCGGGCGCAACGCCCCGCTGGACGTGGTGGCTGAGTTCGGCGTCGACGCCGAGCGCGACGCAGCACTCGACGTATCCACAAGGCTGGCCGTCGGCGCGGGCTTCGACGCACTGCGTGACGCCGGCATTCCGCTGGTCATGCACTACCGGACCACCACGCTCGGCACGCGGCTGCCGGACCGCTGGGGCCTGCCGGAGTCAATGCGCGACGACACCGGAGTCGTGTTCGCCTCCGCGTTCCCGGCCTATGACGCGTTCGCCGCAGACCTCGAGCACTACTTCACCGACCGCGGCCGGCGCGAACAGCTCACGGCGCTGCTGACCGTGCGCGACCGCATCGCCGAGACGGACCCGGCGCGTAAGGAGGCTGACGTGCAGATCGCGCGGCTGCGCGAGCTGCTGGCGGCCGAGCCCTACCGGTTCGATCGCAGGTTCCTGTTCCGCGCCCTGTCGATGGGCCACTCGCAGTTCGCTGAGATCATCGGCGCGCGCGGGCCCAACACCCAGGTCAACGCGGCCTGCGCGAGCACCACGATGGCGCTCGCGGTGGCCGAGGACTGGATCCGCACCGGGCGCTGCCGCCGCGTGATCATCGTCTCGGCCGACGACGCCACCAGCGACGCGCTGCTGCCGTGGATCGGCTCGGGATTCCTCGCCTCCGGGGCCGCGGCCACCGACGAGTCGGTGCAGGACGCGGCGCTGCCCTTCGACCGGCGCCGGCACGGCATGATCGTCGGAGCCGGGGCCGCCGCGCTGGTGGTCGAGTCCGCGGAGGCCGCCCGCGAGCGCGGCGTGCAGCCGATCTGCGAAGTGCTCGCCACCGTCGTCGCGAACAGCGCCTTCCACGGCACCCGCCTCGACGTGGACCACATCTCGCAGGTCATGGACCAGCTGCTGCGCCAGGCCGAAACCCGGGGCGTGCAGCGCGACCAGATCGCCGCGCACACGGTGTTCGTGTCGCATGAGACTTACACCCCGGCCCGCGGCGGCAGCGCGGCAGCTGAAATCAACGCTCTGCGACGCACCTTCGGGCCACGGGCAGACGAGGTCGTGATCACCAACACCAAGGGCTTCACCGGGCACGCGATGGGCGCCGGCATCGAGGACGTCGTCGCGGTCAAAGCCCTGGAGACCGGCATCGTCCCGCCGGTGCCCAACTTCAAGGAGCGCGACCCCGAGCTCGGGGACCTCAACCTGTCCCTCGGCGGCGCCTACCCCGTGCGCTACGCGCTGCGGCTGGCCGCCGGATTCGGCTCGCAGATCGCGATGTCACTCCTGCGCTGGACGCCCATGCCGGACGGCCGCCGCCGCGCGCCGACCGAGCTCGGCTACGCCTACCGCATCGCGGACCCGCAGGCCTGGCGCGGCTGGCTCAGCTCCGTCAGCGGCAGAGCCGAAGCGCGCTTGGAAGTGGTGACCCGGCGCCTGCGCGTCGCCGAGGACATCACCGCGGGCATGACGACAGCACCCGTGGGCACGATCGCGCCCGCGACCGCACCCGAACCCGACCTGGTGATGGACGAACCGCGGATCGAACCGGCCGTACCCGAACCAGTTTCGCAGCGGCCTGACATCGGCACCGGTGCAGGCGCCGCCACCGACGAGGTGGCCACGGCGGTCGTCGAGATCGTGTCCCAGACCACCGGCTACCCGCCGGAACTGCTCGAACCCGACCTGGACCTCGAAGCCGACCTCGGCGTCGACACCGTCAAACAGGCCGAAGTCTTCGCCGCCGTACGCCAACGCTTCCACCTCGAACGCGACGAAAACCTGCGCCTGCGCGACTTCCCCACCCT
>Ga0070739_10005017_pt1 | contig 15337 bp, 12 predicted proteins | sample Coa_R1_7_FD_66445 | JGI IMG/M metagenome (GOLD analysis project Ga0070739, IMG submission 66445) | Surface soil microbial communities from Centralia Pennsylvania, which are recovering from an underground coalmine fire - Coalmine... | ecosystem: Environmental > Terrestrial > Soil > Unclassified ... | reverse complement strand
GCCACCCGTTCAACCCGGCCTCCCCGACCTACGCGCCGACGATCGACAGCCCCTCGCCAGTCCTCGACGTGCAGGCGCAGTACGGCGGCGACCTCCAGGCGGCCATTGCGGCCCTGCCGCCCGAAGGAGGGACGCTCTACCTGGCGCCGGGCTCGTACGGGCGCTTCGAAGTCGTGGGGCGCTCCAACCTGCACATCCGTGGCGCCGACCGCGACCAGGTCTTCATCCGCGGTGGGATGTTCTTCGGCTGCGAGCTGGCACGCGATTACACGGCGTTCCAGGTCGGCTACGTCCGTGGCGACGCGGCCGCTCGCGCCTGCGGTCGCGACCGGCCGCGGAACGTCTACATCCGGGACGTCACGTTCGATGGCGGCGGCGAGCCGACGACAATCGTCGACAACACGGCCCACGGCACCGCGGTCTTCCTGCGCGCCTACCGCGACGTGGTGTTCGATCGGGTGACGTTCCAGAACTACACTGATCCGCTCACCTGGAACCCGGGGCTGGTGTCCGGCAACGGGCTGCTGGACAACATCTGGTGCCGGGGATGCCACTTCGTCGGGTCGATGCGCTGGGGCTGGTTCGAGGACGGGTGTCACGGCTGCGGCGTTATTGGCTCCCGCTTCGAGGCAGCGTTTGGCTCGGGCTACATGCTCTTCCTGACCAACGACGACTTCACCCAGGACCTCGACGGCAGCGGCACCTTCAGCCCGGACGAGCAGCGGAACGCCCAGTACAACGTGATCACGGGCAACACGTTCGTGGGCGGAGCGGGGCCCGACATCGTGTCCATGACGGGGATGGAGAACCTGCTGAAGGACAACACCCTGGAGGGCTACGCGCGGTCGTTCGGGCGGTTCTGGGCCCGCTGCTCGCTGCGCTGGGCGCCCCAGGGCTTCCAATACCTCAACTACGACAACCGCATCGTGGGCAACCGACTGGGAGAGGTCCAGAACCTGACGATGTGGGACACGGAGGCCGGCCGGGTGGCCTGCCCCGACCTCAACTACCCCGGTGAGGTCGGGCGGTACCAGATCCGGGACAACGTCGTCGAGAACGGGGCGCGCTTTCAGACCCTGGCCGCGGAGCAAGACGGCGTGGTCGGGCCGAACGTCGTGTCTGGCAACATCGTGTCCGGCAACGTCGTTACCGGGCGCTAGCCCATTCGAACAGTTGGCGAATGCCTTCTTCGCGGGTGGTGGTGGGGCGCCAGCCGAGGATGCGCTCAGCTTTGCTCACGTCGCTGACGAAGATGCGCTGGTCGCCAGGCCGCCAGTCGTCGTAAGTGACCGGGATCGGGTGGCCGATCAGGCGCTCGAGGATCGGGCCGAACTCCGACCAGACCGACATCGTGTGGCGGGGACCGCCGCCGATGTTGAACACCTGGCCCCAGGCGGCCGGCGTCGCGATCGCCGCGCGGTAGGCCCCGACCAGGTCGTCCACGAACAGCACGTCGCGGACCTGGCGCCCGTCGCCGTAGATCGTGATCGGCTTGCCGGCCAGCGCGGCCAGGACGAACCAGGCCACCCAGCCCTGGTCTTCCATCCCGAACTGGCGCCGGCCGTAGATGCAAGACTGGCGGAGCACGACCGTGCGCAGGCCGTAGATACGGGCGTAGTCGCGCACGTATTGGTCGGCTGCCCCTTTGGAATTCCCGTAGGGCGAGTGGAAATCGAGCGGCTCCTCCTCGGAGACACCGTTCGGGCGATCGGCGAAGGCGTAGCGCCCATCGCGCTCCACCACCTGCAGGTGCTCCAAGCCGCCGTAGACCTTGTTGGTGGAGGCGTAGATCAGGACCGGATCACCGCCGGTCTGGCGTACCGCCTCCAGCACGTTGAAGGTGCCCAGGGCATTCACTTCGAAGTCGAACCGTGGGTCCGTGACCGACGTCGTGACGGCCACCTGCGCCGCCAGGTGCAGCAGGGCGTCGAGGGGCCCGGCCTGACGGACGGCGCTCAGGACAGCCTGCGCGTCCCGGACGTCGGCATTCACGTAGACTAGGCCGGGGTGCCGCGACCGCAGCCAGTCCAGGTTGGACTCGCTGCCGCTGCGCGACAGGTTGTCCAGGACGGTCACGTCGTGGCCCTCGGCCAGGAACGAGTCGGCCGCGTTGCAGCCGATGAAACCGGCCCCGCCGGTGATCAGGATGCGCATCGGTCTTCTCTTTTTATACCGAGATCTCGGCGTACTCTGTCTCGAACCAGGCCTTGAAGGCGAGCAGCCCCTCGTCGAGCGAGACCTGCTCGCGGAAGCCCAGGCCGCGCAGGCGGGCGATGTCCGGCACCAGGCGCTGGATGTCGCCGTCCCAGGAGACCTGGGACATGGTAAGCCGCTTTTCGGCGCCGAACAAGGCCAGCATCCGCTCCATCAGCTCGGTCACGCTGAACGAGCGCTCGGAGCCGATATTGTAGATCGGCTCCGACCCACGCTCGGCCACCGTGAGCAGCGCCCGGACGGCGTCGGCGATGAACAACTGGGTCCGCACCTGCCGGCCGTCGCCGAGGATGACGACCTCGTCGCCGGAGCGGCGGATCTTCTCCGCGAAATCATACACCACGTAGCGGCGCTGGCGCGGGCCGAACATGTTGAAGAAGCGCACGATGGTGGCCTGCACGCCGTAGAGCTGCTGGTACAGTTCGACGTAGCGCTCCGCACTCAGCTTCGAGACCCCGTAGGGAGAGATCGGCGCCAGCGGATGGTCTTCCGCCATCGGCGGCGCGACCGGCTCGCCGTACACCGCGGCGCTGGAGGCGAGGAAGAAGCGCGCGCCCGTCTGCCGGGCCAGGTTCAGCATGTTGATCGTGCCGAGGATGTTGATCGAGGCGTCCTCTTGCGGCACCTCGGTTGAGCGGGGCACGTTGGCATTGGCCGCGAGATGGAAGATCGTGTCGACCGGCCGGAGGCGGTCGAGGAGGCCCGCGTCGCGCACGTCTCCTACTACCAGCCGGTACCGGCCTTCGACGGCCGCCAGGTTGCGGCGGAACCCGTCGCTCAGGTCGTCGAGCACCGTGACCGCGCAGCCACGGCCGATCAGCACCTCGGCGAGATGAGAGCCCGCGAAGCCCGCTCCACCGGTCACGAGTACGTTCTGCATGCTCTGGTCTTCCCCTTCGAGTGTCCGTCCATGCCCGGTGTGAGCCGCGGGCCCGCACCGGGTCTTCGGGGCTTCGTCAGGCGCTCTTAGGAGCCCTGGGCCTGATAGGCCGGAACACGGGTTTCCGCTGCGGCGCTCTCGAACCGTATGGCCCCAAGAGAGCTGAACAGGCGGCCGTTACTAAGCCGGCGGTGCAGGATGACCGAGGTCGCCGACCACTCCTGGCCCAGCCTGGCCATCAGATCGTCGATCGGATCGTCGCCAGCCAGCAGGCCATGCTTCGAGAGATACGGCCGTACCGTGCGATACTCGAACTCCTGGTGCTTCGCGGTGTGATTGGAATCGTGGATGAACAGGTCCACCGAGCCGATCTGCCGGACGAGTCGCGGCAGGAGTCGCCTGGCATCGCCAATGTACAACTTCCAGCGGTCCTTCAGCTCCTCGGGAACGAGCCAGCCCGGGCCCTCGCCGCCGATCGGCAGATCGACGCTGGGCAGATCGATGCTGAACAGCCGGCCGGCGCCGTTCTTGTGGAGCGCATTCAGGGTCACCGCCGTCGACAGGCCGTCGTGCACGCCGGTCTCGACAATCGTGGAGGGACGGGTCAGCCGAACGATAGCCCACCAACACCGAAACCGACCCAGGTGCAGCTTTCGCTTCCGGTAGCGAGAGTATGCCGCGGTTAGTTGTCCGATGAACCGCTCGTCTTCCTCGAGTTCGACGAAGGCGGCGTCGATCGTCGCGGTCGGTAGCTGCAACACCTCGGCGCAGAATTGAATATCCTCGTCACGATTCGTATCGGGATACTCGTTCGGAATGTCCTGCGTGTCCGCCAGGGCGATTCGGCGGATGTGGCGCAGCGTACGAAGGGGATGCACCAGCTCACGTAGCGTCGTACTCACGTTCTGCCTGCGGGCCCGCTCCAAATAGATCTGTACTAGCCGTTTCCTGGTGTCTAGTGCCCTACTCATAGCATCTTGCCTTTATAATATATTCCAGGCAGGGAGATCCTCTGCGCCCGCCGCGCCATGTCCCTGCCCAGGCTCCTCATCTCGGCCCGAGTGCGCTATGTCACCCATGGCCGATACTGTCGCTGTGACCCGGGAATCATAGAAGACAATCAGTGTGAGTTCAACCCCCCGGAGCACGACTCACGGTACTTATCTGCGGAATCGGCTCGCCAGGCTGCTCGATAGCACGTATCCTTTGCGAGCGCGGAGCGGATCAAGTGATACGTGGCCCATCAGCAATGGAATCAGGCCAAGGACCCACACGCCGAGTCCCTCGACCGTTAACAGCGCGTACTGAGTAATAGTCGTATAGGGTGGCGGCTCCAGGTACCGAATCCCGATGAACCCAATGGCCATGAGAACAGTCGAGAGCAGCAAGGGGCGCACTGGCAACTGGAGCCGCCCCAACACTACCGCCCAGCGGAGCGCCAGGAGCAACCCCACCGCTGCCGCCGCCACGTGCACGGCGATGAGTAGCGGCAGACACCACCTCGCCGAGCCGGGCACGACGGCCACTACGGCGCAGATGGCGACGACCGCGCCGAATCGTACCGTCAGGGCAAGAATCGCCCCGCTTGCCCCTCCCTGCGCGAGCAACGTCCAGGTCAGCAGCGCTTCCAGGGCCAGGAAGAAAACGAGAGGGCTGGCCCCCACGAGATAGCCAGCGAAGTCATCATACCGTCCCCCGAACAGCAGCGCCAGCACCGGCTGGGCGAATACGGCGAGGCCAAGGGCGATGGGAATACTCAGCGCGCCAGCAGCCCGCGCGAAGCCATCGAAGAGTGGTCTTGCCTCGGGCTCGGCCAGCGAAGCCAGCGAGTGGAGGCGCGGGAAATAGACCGCGGCCAGCACCGCGGTCCAGATCCCGTACAGCGGCCGGGTGAGAGTGAAGATGATCGACAGCACGGCCGCTTGCTCGTAGTAGCCGAGCGCGCCGAGCACCAGCACGGCGATAGCGAGGAAGGCGAGCTCCAGGAAGGTCAGCAGGTAGGAGTGGCCGGACATCGTGACCGCGCGCCCCAACCGCGCCAGCGTGCCCCAGGCCGGGCGCCGCCAGGGGAGACGCTGGGCGGCGACCAGCAGGCCAGCCAGCCCGAGGGCAGGCAGGAACGCGACCACCATCGCATCCATGACCGCTTCCGCTCGGGATGGCTGCAGCCAGAGCACGAGACCAAGGTAGGTCACCGGCTGGACGACGACGAGCAGGCTCACCGCCCGCGTGCAGAGCAGCCCTTGCAGGATGCCAACTGCGAAATCCTGAACGATGTAGCCCGCCGCCGCGACCGCCGCCAGGGCGACGAGCGAGTTGCCGGTGAGCACCGTGGCCAGGACGCCGCAGCCGACCGCGAGCGCCGCCGACAGCACGCGCAGCACCGCCAGCGCCGCGACGTTCGCCCAGACCTCCGGTCCACGGTCCCTGCCTCGGGCCACCTCCCCCGTGACACCCACGGTCAAGCCGAGGCCGGCGACCAGCATGAGCAGCAGATTGGCGTTGAGCGCGAAGGCCAGACGACCAAATTCCGCGATCGGCAACAGGCGAGCCAGATAGATCCCGACGAAGGTGGTCGCACCCAGGTTGACGGCGTTGGCCACGCCGAGCCAGATACCGGCGCCCAACGCCGAGCCCCGTGTTGGCGGGTTCACGCCGGCCCCGACCGGGGACTGACTACTTCTCAGCAATAACCAACCACCCAGTTGTCCATAGACGATCGGGCTTCCGATCGCGGGGGATCACAGTGAACGATAGCCACTCCACTGGCTTCATGCCGATCAACAGGCCGGGGGGCAATTTCAGAGCGTCGAGGAATACTTCCGCATACTGGAACAGCAGGTGCATCAGCGTCTCTCGGGCGCCGTTCACTGGCAGGACCTCGATGCGGCCGAACCCTTCGAACAACATGTTGAGGCTATCGCTGGTGAACCGCCAGTAATCCTTCGGCGTCCGATGCACTTTCCAAACGAAAGGAGTGGATAGGATTACCGCGCCACCGGGCTTCAAGACTCGATGTATCTCGCCGATCATGCCGGACGGAGACTTGACGTGCTCCAGGACCTCCAGGGCCACGACGGCGTCGAACGAGTTATCCGAGAACGGGAGCTCCAGGGCGTCACCCAGGACGTCGATACCCTCATATCGGGCCATGTCCAGGCTTACCGGTTGTTGGGCGGTCTGAAGTAGCCAGAAGTCATGGCCACCACCGATGTGTAGCGCCCGACCACGGACTAAATGCTGATACTGCCGGGCGAGAGAATACACCGACCGTCGGTGGTACGTCGATTCGGTATACGGCAGTATCGCGCTGTCCCTTAGCGCGCCGAATTCACCGCGCATAGAAACACCGTTCACCGTCTGCATGAGCCCCCTGAGTCTGGCCGCCGCAAAAGCGCTAGCGGCCAGTATAGATTAAGTTAACGGAGCGAGTCCTTTTCCCGCAAGCCGGCGGCAGCACGTCGCTCGTGTGCTTACCGAACTGCAACACGTGGTGTCGCCTCGGACGCGTTTGCTGGGTATTGGCAACAGCCAACGCACCATAATCCCGCTCTGACGAAGCGCTAGCCGGCGCGTTCAGCCAGCGCGGGGAGCGCCGGCCGTGGGCCGAGATACGCCTCGCACCAGAGCTGCAGGGAGAGTAGCGCCCAGACCTCGAACGTCCGCGCCTCGCCCTCGCGGACGGCGCGCTTCAGGACCCGCTCGGCGGCCGTCGCATCCAGCAAGCCGAAGCGGCGCAGCCGCGCCGGGGCCAGCAGCTCGCGGGCATAGCTCCCCAGGCCGCTGCGCACCCAGTGCACGCCGGGCGCCATGAACGGACGCTTGGCCCGCTGGAGCACTGCCGAGGGCAGCCGGTCGGCGAACGCCTGCCGCAGGAGCTGCTTGCCGACCGTACCGACCAGGTTGAGTTCCGGCGCGATCCAGCCGAACTGGTCGAGCAGTTCTTCGTCCTGGAACGGCACGCGCGCCTCGATCGAGTACATCATGCTGATGCGGTCGAGGCGAGGATTCCAGATGTCCCTGACCCAGAGCCGGAGGTCGGTAAAGGCCAGCGCCTGGGTGAAGTCGCGATCCGCGGCCGGCCGCATGGCGACCGCCACGACGCGCTCGGCAAGCGACTCGCCGCGGCCCAGGCCCGGATCGCCGAGCAGGGCTGCCCGCTCGGCGGTCGGAAACACCTGACTGTACGCGAGGTAGCGCTGCGCAGCGTTGCGCGCGGATAGCGTGCGGTGGATGCCCCCCGCCTGGCGCTGGAGTGCCGCCGAGGGCGCCCAGCGAGCGGCGGCGCCGGCAACAGCGCGCGCCAGCGGCAGCCGCTGATACTTGCGCGCCCGCGCCGGCATGGCGTAGCGCGCGCCGTAGCCGCAGAACAGCTCGTCCGCGCCGTCGCCCGTCAGCAGCACGCGCACGCCCTGCTCCTGCGCCGCGGCGCAGAGCAGGTGCAGCGTCAAGTACACCGGCTCGAAGATCGGCTCGTCGAGCGCCGCGGCCAGCCGCGGCAGCTCCTCCTCCCAGCAACGCTCGGTCTTGACCAGCACGTCGTGATGGATACAGCCAAGCTGCCCGGCGAGCTGGGCGGCGTACTGGTGGTCCTCGTTGTACGCGGCGACCGCTTCATCCGCGCGGTCGGGCGACGCATAGGCAGCCGAGAAGGTGTGCAGCGGCCGATCGCTGTTCGCCGCGGCGACTGCGGCCACGATCGACGAGTCGATGCCGCCACTCAGCAGCAGGCCGACGGGCACGTCGCTGACGAGCTGGCGGCGCACCGCCCGCTCCACGCCCTGCCGCACCCGCGCGACCAGCTCCTCGCGCGATCCGCCCGCCACGCCCGCCGCGGGCTGCCAGGTGGCGAAGGTATGCCGAGTGAGGCCGTCCTCGGTCACGATCAGGGCATCCCCCGGCTCGAGCTTCCGTACCCTCTCGAGCAGGCTGTGCGGGGAGGGCACGTAGCCCACAGTGAGGTAGAGGTCCAGCGCCTCGCGGTCGACGCGCCGCGGGATCGACGGGTCGAGCAGCAGCGCCTTCAGCTCGGAGGCGAAGCACAGCGTGCTGCCGTCCCAGTAATAGTAGAGCGGCTTGATGCCCATCCGGTCGCGGGCCACGACGACGCGCCCGGCCCGCCGGTCGAAGATCGCGAAGCCGAACATGCCTTGGAGGCGCGGCAGGGCGTCGAGTCCCCAGGCCCGGTAGGCGCGGAGGACGGTCTCGGTGTCCGAGCGCGAGCGAAAGCGGTGGCCGGCGGCCGCCAGCTCGTCTCGCAGCTCGGCGAAGTTGTAGACCTCGCCGTTGTAGACGAGCAGCACGTCGCCATCCTCGGTAGCCATCGGCTGATCGCCGGCCGGGGAGAGGTCGAGGATGCTCAGGCGCCGCGCGCCGAGGCCCGCCTCCAGGTCGCCCACGCGCTCGACCCGCGTGCCGCCACTATCGGGGCCGCGGTGGTAGAGCGCCTGCGTCATGGCCGCGAGGGCATCGCGGTCGCAGCGCTTACCAAGACTGACGATGCCGGCTATCCCACACAAAGCTACTCTGTCCCTTCATCACGCTCGAGCATCCGCCGAGGCCCGCCGTGGGGCGAGCCTGGCTACTAACAGCTCACCACTTGCGCCGCCAGCTCGGGACCAGGAGGTCGGCGAGCGGCGCGGCCCAGACCGCGAATTCCACCAGGGTGAGGGGAACGGCGCTCGCGCACGCCCTCAGGACGACTCGGCGGTTGACCGCCTTTTCCACCAGCGCCGCAAAGGCCAGGTAGCGGACCTTACCGGCCACGCTGGTCGCCAGCGCGAGCAGCCAGAGCGCCAGCAGCCCCCTGCCGGCCAGGGGGAGCGCCGCAGGTACCAGGAGCATCCCGAGGCCGATCAGCGAAGTACGGAGCGCGACGGCGACTTCGTGGTAGGCGCGGAAGCGCCAGCCGAGGACGACCGGATTGCGCAGCCAGCGACGCTGCTGGCGTAGGTACGTACCGAGGCTGTTCGGATAGCGCGTCGTGACCTGGCTCTCCACGACCTGGCGGATCGGGAGCCCGGCTGCGAGGAGAGACTTGGCCAGGTGATAATCGGTCCCGGTCGGGACGTCCGCGCGCAGGTCGCCGGCCTGCTTCAAGGCGCTCCGAGACACAGCCGCGTTCCGGCCGAACAGTCCCTCTCCGTGCAACGGCGCGTGGGCGCTGGCGTAGGCGTCGGCGGCCCAGCGGTAGGTGGCCAGCGTCTCCGACGCGAGCTGTCGCCCCAGGGGCCGGGAGGCGCCGCTGGTTGCTTCGTCCTCGCCTGCCACGATCGGGGCGATCGTGCGCTCGAAGTTCGCGTCATCGACCAGGCAATCGGCGTCGGTAAGGAAGATGATCTCGCCGCTGGCACGCTCCAGGCCGCGCCGTAGAGCGGCCTGCTTCCCCTCGCCGGGGCGCTGCTCGAGGACGATCACGCCCGGGCGCTCGTAACGCTTCGCCAGGCGATAGGTGTCGTCCGCGCCGCCTGCGCACAGCACGTATTCGAGGTTCGGGTAGCGCAGGCTCAGGACGCTCCGGATGTGCTGGTCGATCAGGTCGGCCTCGTTCCAGGCCGCGACCAGGACGGTCACCCGCGGCGTGGTGGCCAGGGTGGGCGGGGTGCCCTGCCGCGCGACCCGCAAGCGCCTGGCCAGGGCGCTGTCCTGGCGCCAGCGCCAGACGTTGTAGGCGCCGATCGCCACCAGGCCCCCGATCAGCAGACCGCCTGCAGAGGCGTCGGAGAGCTGCCGCGCCCGACTCCACCAGCCTCGCATCGTCACCGCGCCCTGCTCGTCCCGGTCCGGAGGACCGCCCAGCGATCGCCCTTTCGCCAGCGGTAGACCACCCGCCCCCGCCGCCGAAACTGGATCGCCTGGGCGTCCTCGGCAAACTCGACCGCCTGGTGTTCGTAGCGGGCTGCTAGCGGCGGGCCCCACTCCGGCACGCCGTCCGCGCGCGGCTCGACGACCTGAGCGGCCAGGTAGCGAAACGCCTTGTCGGTCCAGCCGACGACCGGCAACAGGTCGCGGGCGTCGGGCAGGCCCGTGGCCGGGCGCTGCGAGACCCGACTGGCGAGCCCGTCGGCCGAGCGGAAGCCACCGCCGGGCAACTGGCCCGCGAGCAGCCAGCACCGCGTCGGCTCGACGTCGGCGTCGAGACCATACGGCCGCAGCAGGTCGACGGCGCGCAGCACATCGCCGACGGCCGCGATCCAGCGGGGGTAGCGGTTGACCCGACCATCCGGGTAGACGATCTGGGGCAGGGCGCCGTCGGCATCCCGCCAGCGTAGCACGAAGCGCATGGCGGCGAGCGCGGCGTCGAGGTAGCGGTCGTCGCCGAGGAGCGTCCGGGCGGCGAGCAGCCCTCCCACGCAGCGCGCCTGGTAGTAGGGAAAATACCTGGGGGGGCCGACGGAGATCTGCGCGATCGCCCCGTCGACGGCGCTCCCGCTAGCCCGCACCTGGGAGGCGACGATGGCGTCCGCGGTCGGCCGGATGTAGCGATGAGCGTATTCCTCGCGTCCGGTGAGCTCGACCAGGAGGGCCAGCGCCTCGATCAAGGTCGACGACTTGTTGGGCACGAACGACGACCGCTCCACGTTCTCGCCAAAGCGCTGCTCGGTCTCGGACCACAGGCGGTCCAGGTAGTAGCCGCGAAGGTTGCGCTCGGCGGCCAGAGTGTACTGCTGCCAGCCGTCGTCGCCGCGTGCGCGCAGCGCCCGCGCGAGTAATAGCAGCCCGATGTCGGCCGCGGCCTCGTGCGGCGTCCCCCGTGGCCCGGGGTTCAGCTCAAAGCAGGAGTCACGGTAGCTCCCGTCGGGCAACTGGCCGCGCAGGAGATCGTCGCCCGCGCGCTGGGCCTGAGCGAGCCAGGCGGTGTTGCCGGTCCGCTCGTACAGGGTCAGGTACCCGGCGATGATCCCCTCGTAGCGCCAGTCCAGCGCGGGGCCGCAGAAGATCAGGCAGTCCCGCCACCAGTGGACGACCGGCCCGGCGTACCCCTCGGGCCCGCGCATGGTGTCGAGCCAGGCGTGCAGGCGAGCGATCCGGGCGTCGACCTCGCGCTCGACGTCGGTCAGGGTCATCATTGCCCATCCCTCTTGCCGTAGAGCAGCAGCTCGACCAGGGCGAGGCGCGCCGGGCGCGGGCCGCTCAGCGTCGAGCGGTACCCGGCCTCCCAGCGGTCGGCGAGATCGATGCGCCCACGCAGCAGCGCTAGCCGGCTGAGGGCCGCATAGGCGACGGTGGCCGGCCCGCCGATGCCGAGCCGGCCGTCTAGACGGTAGCCGCGCCGCGGCAAGGCGCGTCGCAGGGCGCCCGCCCGCCAGCCGGGCTCCCCTACCGACCGCCCGACGCGCAGGGGCGCCAGGATGGACGTCAGCCCTCCCCCGACCAGCAGCATCAAGACCCCACCTTCGCCCAGCGCCGCCTCGATCTCACCGAGGCGACTGCGCCAGGTCGACGGCGCTGGGGAGGCCCAAAGCACTCCCTCGTACACGTCCGTGGTCTCGCGGGCGAGGACGGCCGGTGCATCGGGCACCACGTGCACTCCACTGCTCGCCCGCAGCAGCGCCTCGACCAGGAGCATTGGGGCCGACGCGACCACCAGCAACGCGGCATCCGCGCCGCGGCACGCCGCGAGGCGAGCGCCGGCGAGGTCGAACGCCAGCCGATACTCCTGCCTGGCCGGCAGCGCGACGGCCGACTCCCGCGCCGCGGGAGTCGCACCACCGCCCATCGTCCCCTCTCGGCTGGGGCTCGCTGTGATCGGTCTCATCGAGCGCTGCCCTCTCATCGAACCAGGGAATAGACCTGGGCCGTCTCTCGTGCCGCTTTCGCCCAGCTCAGCTCGCCGGCTCGCGCCAGGCCGCGCTGCCGGAGATCGGCCGCTAGCTCCCGATCGCGGAGCACGCGGCTGACCTCGCGCGTCAGCGTCCGCCAATCGGGATTACAGCTAATGGCCGCATCAGCCGTCACTTCGGGCAGCGACGTCCGATTCGAGCAAACGACGGGGGTGCCACAAGCCATCGCTTCGAGCGGTGGGAAGCCGAAGCCCTCATACAGTGAGGGAAACACGAACACACTCGCCATATTATAGAATCGTGGCAGATCAGCGCCAACGTGGCCCACGAAGCGAATGTCCTCCAGCACGCCGAGGCGAGCAGCTAGCCGCACTACGCGATCGCGCTCCGACCATACTTCGGGATTGCCCACCTTCAACAGGCCGACATCTGGCATCGTCTTCTTGATCTCGCCAAAGGCCCTCACCAGACTCAGGAAGTTCTTGCGCGGCTGTTCGGAGCCTACGTAGAGAATCCAGCGCCGCGTACCGAGATCAAACACTTGTTGTAGCCCTGTTGGCAGGGGCTGCGGCTTGAAGACGCTAGTGTCCACACCCTCGTGTATCATGTGCACTTTCTTCGCGGGAATCTCCAGCTTTTCGACCAATAGTCGCTTCAGGTAGTGTGATACCGCGATGACCACCGACGCACGACGAAGACCACGGATGACGAACCGATCGAGCAGCACTTCGAAGCGTGAGTAATAATCCCCCAGGCTCCTACGCGCACGCAGGAAGAACGAGAAGAACGCGTGAAACGTCACTACGCTCGGCTCGATCCGTCGCAGCGCCAGGAGCGCTGCCTGGTACTCGTTGGCCATGTGATACACATCGGCCGCGGGCAGCTCGGCACTACAGGCATAGTTCTGAAAGAACACGTCCAGGTCACGACCCAACTTCAAGGCAAGAGCGGCAACGGGTCGCGGCACTGGCAGCCGCGGACTGAGCTTGAGCACTTCGACGCCCTGCCGGGGCAGCTCGTCGGCGAGGTACGACGAGTAGCGCCCAAGCCCCGTCGCAAAGTCGCCCCGCCGGGCCACGAGCGCTACTCGCATGGCACGCACTCGGCATTCATGTACTCATCGCCTCCTTGCAGACCGCGCTAGGGCTGGGCTATGGGAACGAGCAGACCGACCGACCCGGCACCACCGGCTGCGGACAGAGCAGCGGACTGCGCTCTGGCGTCGGCAGCGGCGTGCGCGTTGGCTCCTGCGTCGGCGGGACGCGGGTCGATGTTGGCGGAACGCGCGTGGCGGTGGGTGGGACCGGTGTGGCCGTCGGCGGAACCGGTGTGGCCGTCGGTGGCACCTCGGTCGGCGGCACCGGCGTCGCGCTGGGCGGCACGGCCGTCGCCGTGGGCGGGACCGGCGTGGCGGTGGGCGGGACCGGTGTGGCCGTCGGCGGGACCGGTGTGGCCGTGGGCGGCACCTCCGTCGGCGGCACCGGCGTCGCAGTTGGCGGCAGTGGCGTGGCCGTCGGCAGCGGCGTCGCGGTCGCTGTGGGGCTGGCCGTCTCGGTCGGCGGCAGAGCGGTGGGCAGCGGTACGACTATGGGTAGTGTGGCGCTGACGGTCGGCGCGGCGGTTGCCGTGGCCGTGGGTGTCACAGTCAGCGCACCCGCTGGGGCTTGCCCGCCGGCCGCCGGGTTGACGGCGGCGATGAACGGCATCACCAGGAAGAGCATGCTGTTGGTCAGGCCGTGTGAGATCGTCACCCCGAGCAACGTCCGCGTCTTGGCCACGACCCAGCCGAAGAACAGCGCGACGACGAACACGAACACGACGTCGGGGAGCGACTTGTAGCCGACGTGGAGCACGGCGAAGACGACGGCCACGTAGACGATTCCGAAGCCGCCGAGCACCTGCGTGGCGGCGCGCTGCATCAGGCCGCGGAAGATCAGCTCCTCGGCAAAGCCGGTGCTGACCAGGAGGACCAGCGCCGGGACCGCGATTTCCTGCAGGCTGAAGCTACGGACGAGCGGCTCCGGCCGGAGGATCTCGTACTCCATGTAGCCGAGCAAGAAGCCCGTGAGCGCCACCGGGATCTGGATCGGCACGGCGCGCACTTGCAGGCCGATCGCGCGGAAATTGAAGTCGAGCGCCTGGGCGATCATGATCGCGGCCGCGAACAGCGGAACGCTGGTGAGGAAATACCAGTACACGAGGGGCACGCCGGCCAGGGGCAGGGACAGGCTGAGTAGCCGGATGAGCGGGGCGAAGGCCATTACCAGCAGCAGCTCGTGGATGGGCTGGTCCCAGACCAGCGCGGCATGCGCGAGCAAGACGGCCAAGACGATCCCGTGCAGGACCAGGCCGACCCGCGGCTCGATGATGGTCGTGAGCAATTCGGCCACCGTCGCGGCCGCCAGATAGGCGAGGGCGATCCCCAGCACGGGGGGAGCGTTGCGGCGCGACCGCTCGCGCATGCCCGCGAGGTAGGACGTCCAGGTACTCACGCTAGCGATACCCCAGTAGATACACGGCTAACTTTAGGTATTCCGTCCACGTTTCGCGCAGCGAGCTCGCACTCTGCCACCAGGTCTCGGGCTGATACCAGTGCCCTGCGACCGGGTGCGCGGCCACCGTGATTCCCGTATCGGCCAGCACATCTCGGAAGATCCGCCGCGCGCGGCGCGTATGGTAGGGATCGGTGACGACGATCAGCGACCGCCAGCCCCGGCTGAGCGCCAGCCGCCGCACGGCCCGCGCCTCGTCGTAGGTCGTCTCCACGGGCTCCGGTGCGGTGAGCACCCGCTCCGGCGGCACGCCTTGCCACACCGCCTCCTGCCGGACGAGCGCGTCGTAGTCGTCGCGGATACCCGGCAGGTTGAGGGGGTAGTTCGTTCCCACGAGCCACGTCCCATAGCCGGCCAGCACCACCCGCGCCGCCTCGTCTACGCGGCCGCGGTCGCCGCCGCTGAGTGCGACCACGGCATCGGCGGGCTGCAGCGGATCGGCGACGACCAGGAACGACCCGACCGTCGGGAGCCAGAGCCCGCGCGCCAGGAGTCCCGCGGCCGCCACGACGAGGAGCGCGGAGACGAGCCAGGTCCGGCGACTGCCCGCGAGCCTAGCGGCTGTCGGCAACATCCAGCCAGAGCCGAAGGTGCCGATAGCCATTAGGCTGTCCATCCTTCTCGAGCACGAAGTCGATCGGCCGGTCCGCGGGGCCCCTGTCCGGCGTGAAGGACACCGACCCGGTCCAGCTCTCGCCGGCCTCGACGAGCAGCGGACCGGTCTCCGCCAGCGGGACCTGGCCGTCCTCGACGATCACGCGATACTGCGCCGGCGCGCGCTCGTGGTTCGCAATTCCCAGCGCGACCGCGACACGCTCGCCCGGTCGGACCGACCAGGGATAGTCCTGGGCCAGGCCCGTCTCGCCGACGACGAAGAACTCCGTGTGCGGCGTGTCCTGGCGACTCCA
>Ga0070739_10005014_pt1 | contig 15340 bp, 12 predicted proteins | sample Coa_R1_7_FD_66445 | JGI IMG/M metagenome (GOLD analysis project Ga0070739, IMG submission 66445) | Surface soil microbial communities from Centralia Pennsylvania, which are recovering from an underground coalmine fire - Coalmine... | ecosystem: Environmental > Terrestrial > Soil > Unclassified ... | reverse complement strand
ATTTCGTGGTCTGGTTCGACGAGATGTACGAGCGCCCGACGATCCGGGCGAACGACCTGCGCACCGGCGCCGAGTTCCCGATCTCGCGTGACGGCGCGCTGCCAGAGGGCGCGCCGGCAATCTCCGGCACCACGGTCGTCTGGGCCGACCGCGTCGGCGACACGCCCTCGACCACCTGGCCCGACCCGCACATCTACGCCTACGACCTCAAGACTCGCCGCGACTTCATCCTCGCCCCCGTCGGCGGGCGCCAGGCCGAGCCGCGCATCGACGGTTCGCTCGTCGTCTGGACCGACTACCGCGCCGACCCCGAGAAGGGCGACATCTACGCCTACGACCTGAGCACGCGGCAGGAGTTCCCGGTCGTCGTCGATCCCGCCCACCAGGCGCAGCCGGACGTGTCCGGCCGGATCGTCGTCTGGCAGGACTGGCGCGAGGCGGAGGCCCAGATCTACGCTGCCGACCTGACCACGGGCGAGACCTGGCCGCTGACGGCGGCGCCCGGGCGCTACGAGCACCCGCTAATCTCCGGCCAGCGCGTCGTCTGGCAGGACACCACCAGCGGCACGCCGGCCATCGCCGTCTACGACCTGCAAGCGCGGGCGCTGCAGGCGCCGATCCCCGGCCAGCAGCCACTGGCGCTGGCCGGCGACCTGCTGGTCCTGCAGAACGCTGAGGGGAACGCGATCGTGCTGCGCGACCTGGCCAGCGGCGAGACGCAGACGGTGGCCACGCTGCCCGAGGGCACGCCGGAGGTGTGGGCGTCGCTGGGCGGCGGCACGCTGGCCTGGACCGACTACCGCAACAGCGAGCTGCACTGGCGCCCGGGCAGCAACCGCGTCACCAACCAGGACGTCTTCGCCGCCCGGCTGAACCCGCCACCGCTGGCGGCCGGCCCGCGCCCGAACATCCCCTACCACGCGGCGAGCCCCGAGTACGCGATGAACCTGTTTATCTGGAACGCGCCGGCGATCACGGCGGCCCACCTGCGCCGGCTGACGGCGGCTGGGTTCGGCTGGCAGAAGACGCGCATCCCCTGGGCCGAGGTCGAGTGGCACAAGGGCGACTTTCACTGGGACGAGGCCGACCGCGTGATCCAGGCCTCGAACAACGCCGGCGTCAAGGTCATCGTGCGCGTGGACGTCACGCCGCTCTGGGCGCGGCCGGACAACAACCCCCACGGCCCGCCGCTGCGCTACGAGGACTACGGCGACTTCATCTACGCGCTGGTCAGCCGCTACAAGACCGGCTCGACCAACGGCCGCGTCCACGCCGTGGAGGTCTGGAACGAGCCCAACCTGCACAAGGAGTGGGGCAACCAGCCGGTGAACCGCCAGCAGGCGGCCGACTACGTGCGCCTGCTGCGCGCCGCCTACGAGGGCGCCAAGCGCGCGGACCCAAACGTGATGGTGATCAGCGGCTCGCTGAGTCCGACCGGCTGGAACGACGACACGGCCCGCCCGGACGACGTGTACCTGCACTGGATGTACCAGGCCGGCGCCGCGTCGTGGTTCGACGCGCTGGGCCTGCACGGCGCCGGCTACGGCTCCGCCCCCGAGACGCAGCCGATGAGCGTCGAGCGCTACCCGCACCCGTCGTTCTACTTCCGTCGCGCCGAGCAGATGCACGATATCATGGTCGAGTACGGCGACGGGGACAAGCAGATCTGGATGATGGAGTTCGGCTGGACCACCGACCCCGTCAACCCGTCCTACGCCTGGTACCGCGTGACCGAGGAGGAGAAGGGCGACTATCTCGTGCGGGCCTATCGCCTGGCCCGCGAGCACTGGGCGCCCTGGATCGGGGTGATGGCGCTGTGGACCATGCCGGACCCGCGCTGGACGCCCCAGCAGGAAGAGTACTGGTGGGCGATCCTCGACCCCGACGGCACCGAGCGCCCCTCCTACCAGCGCCTCCTCGACGCCCACCAGAACGGCCAGTTGCCCCCGCCCTGATCGTCCTCTCGCTCGTCCGGGCGCCCCGCCTCAGCGGCGAGCGGACAGACCGGCTACAATCCGGATTGCCGACCGCAGGCCTGGTCGACGCTCACTTCCAATCCGAGGGTCCCAGCCGTGCTGAGCAAAGCAGACAACGAGCAGGTGAGCGCTGCCGCGCTGGCGCGGCTGCTGGCCTCCGATGCGCTGTACGCCTGCCTCGACGTGCGCGAGCGCGGCGAGTTCGCCCTGCGCCAGATTCCCGGCACGTCGCCGCTCGCCCGCGGCGCGCTCGAGTACCGTGCCTGGTCGGTGGTGCCGAGCCGCGACGTGCCGATCGTCGTGATCGACGACGACGGCCGCCGCGCCGCGCTGGCGGCCGCGACCCTCCGCGCCATGGGCTACGCTAGCGTGCGGACCCTGGCCGGCGGGCTGGACGGCTGGGTGGCCGCCGGGCGCCCGACGCGCGAGGGCTGGGGCGTGCGGGGCAAGGAGTACGGCGAGCGGGTCGCCGTGGACCAGGCAGTGCCGCAGGTGACGGCCGAGGAGCTGGCCGCGCGGCGGGAGCGCGGCGAGCCGATCACCGTCGTCGACGTGCGCTCGGAAGAGGAGTATCGGCGCGGCCACGTGCCCGGCGCCTACCACGTCCCCGGGGGGCAGCTCCTGGTCGAGGCGCCGGCGCTGCTGCCCGAGCGTGACAGTCCGGTCGTCGTCTCCTGCGCCGGCCGCACGCGCGGCATCCTCGGCGCGCAGATGCTGCGCGAGGCCGGCCTGCCAAACGTCCAGGCGTTGCTCAACGGCGCGATGGGCTGGAAGCTCGCCGGCTACGAGCTAGAGAGCGGCCCCGGCCGCGACCGTCCGGCGCCCGGCGAGCCGGCCGACTGGGTCGTCGAGCGGACGCGGCGGTTGGCGCGAGAGGAGGGGATTCGCTTCCTGAGTGTGGACGCGTACCGCCGCCTGCGCGAGGCCGCGGCGCCACACTACACGGTCGACGTCCGCCTGCCCGCCGAGTACCAGGCGGCGCGCATCCCCGGCTCCGTCTCGCTGCCGGCCGGCCAGGCCGCCCTCCACCACGAGAACCACCTCGCCGTGCGGCAGGCCGCCGTCGTCGTGGTCGCCGACGACGCGGTGCGGCCGGTCTGGGCGGCGCGGCTGTTCGGGCACCTGGGCTTCCCGTGGGTCTACGTGCTCGAGGGCGGGCTCGCGGCCTGGGACGCTGCCGGCGAGCCGCTCGAGCGGGGGCCCCTGGCGCCGCCAGTGTTCGGCCTCGCCGACGCCCGCCAGCGGGTCGGGGCGGTCGATCCGCCGGCCCTGCGGGAGGCGCTGCTCGCGCGGCCGGAGACGCTGCTCCTCGACGTGCGCGCCAGCGGCGAGTACGTGATGGGTCACATCCCCGGCTCGCGCTGGCTGGCCCGCGGCAAGCTCGAGCTGGAGGTCGAGCGCTGGGCGCCGGACCGCCGGCGGCCGATCGTGGCCGTCTGCGACGCGGGCGTGCGCTCGGCGCTGGCCGGCGCCACGCTGCGCGACCGCGGCTACGCCGACGTCCGCTACCTGGCCGGCGGGCTGGCGGCCTGGCAGGCGGCCGGCCTGCCGCAGGTGGAGGGCCTCGACGGCGCCGACGTGACGGTGGAGGAGGCGCAGGCCGACTTCGGCCACACCCTCTGGAGCGGCGCCATCCGCCGCTCCCGCGACGACATGGAGCGCTACCTGTCCTGGGAGGAGGCGCTCAGCCAGCAGCCAGGGTAGAGAGGAGTAAGGCGCATGCTGTACGAGTACCGACGCTACGAGGCGAATCCGGGAAAGCTGCCGGCACTACACCGCCGTTTCGCCGAGGTCACGACCAAGATCTGGGAGAAGCACGGCATCCGCGTCGTCGGCTTCTGGGAGGCCGTGATCGGCGCCAACAACGAGCTGCACTACATGCTGGCCTGGGAAGACATGGCCGAGCGCGACCGAAAGTGGGAAGCGTTCCAGCGCGACCCCGAGTGGCGGGCGGCGCGGGCGAAGAGCGAGGAGGACGGACCGCTGGTGGCGCGGGTCAACAACCAGCTCTGGCGCCCGACGCACTACTCGCCGCTGAAGTAGCCTCGAGCGGCGCCGCGGCGGCGCCGGGCAGGCACTCGCCAAGCACTGGCGCGGGGGTGGAGATGGGTAGTCGACCGCGCGTCGCGCGCACCGTGCTCCTGGTGGCGCTCCTGGCCGCCGTCGCCTGCTCGCCGGCGTCGGTGCCAGCTCAGGGACCCAGCCAGGCCCCGGCGGCTAGCGCCCTGCCCGCCACGGGCGCGCCGGCCGCGGCCACCTCCGCACCGGCGACGAGCGCGCCGGCCGCGGCGCCCGCACCGGCCACGGTGCGCATGGGCTGCATCCAGGGTACGTCCGACGCGGGGATCTTCATCGCCGAGGAGCGCGGCTACTTCCGCGAGCAGGGCATTACCCTCGACTGCACGAACTTCGTGTCGGCCACCGAGATGGTGGCGCCCCTGGCGTCGGGCCAGTTGGACGTCGGGGGCGGCGCGCCGAGCGCAGGCCTCGGCAACGCCCTCACGCGCGGCATCACGCTCAAGATCGTCGCCGACAAGGGCAGCACGCCGCCCGGATTCGGCTACGCGGGCATCGTCATCCGCAAGGACCTCTGGGACAGCGGCGTGCACACCCCGGCCGACCTGCGCGGCCACCGCGTGTCGCTGAACACTGTCGCCGGCTCTTCGATGGAGGCGGCGCTCAACCGCGCCCTCGGCGACTACGCCCTGACCACCGCGGACGTCGATCTCGTGCCGCTGCCCTTCCCGGACATGCCCGCGGCCCTGGCCAATCGCTCCGTCGACGCCATCTACCCGATCGAGCCGTTCGTCGTGCTGTCCGTCGAGCTGGGGAACGGCAGCCTCTGGGCGCGCACCGACGAGTGGTATCCGGGCGAGCAGATCGCCGTCCTGCTTTATGCCCGCGACTTCGCGGAGCAGCAGCGCGACGCCGGACGGCGCTACATGGCGGCCTACCTGAAGGCGCTACGGGACTACAACGACGCCTTCCAAAAGGGCGACGAGGCCAAGCGACGGGAGGTCGTAGACATCCTCATCCGCAACACCCCGCTCAAAGACCCCGCGCTCTACGACAAGATGGCCATGCCCGGCCTCGATCCCAACGGCCGCGTGAACCTGCAGGCCCTGGAGCAGGACCAGGACTACTACCTGCGCACCGGCAAGCAGCAGCAGCCGGTCGACCTCACCCAGGTCGTCGACACGTCCTTCGCCGACTGGGCGGTGCAGCAGCTCGGCCCCTATCGCTAGCGGCGTGCCGGACAGCAAGCGGGGCGGGGGCTTGCCAGGCAAGCCCCCGCCCCGCTTGCTTCGGACCTGGCTGTTTAGGCGTTCACCTGCGCCCGCAGGACTGGCCGGCCCGGGTTGGTGCGATCGACCGTGAAGGTCACCGGCGTGCACTGCCCCTGCGCGTTACAGACGTTCACGACCACCGCGGTGGCGCCCGGGGGGATGTTCACGTTGTTGCCCGGGTCGATCCCCACCTGTACGGCCTCGGTCACGTTCTGGCCAGTGGTGGCGTCCACCAGGTCGAGCGTGATGCTCATGACGGCGTTGGGGTCGCCGCCAATGACCTGCCCTGGCGGGGCCGGGCCGACGTCCACGCGCACCGGGGCGGCGCCAGCGGGTACGATCGCGGTCACCTCGCCGTCGCCGGGCAGCCCCGAGTTCACAACGCCGACGGAGTCGGCCCCGCCGGCCGGAATCTCAGCCGAGAACACGCCCGGCGCGGCCGGCGGCAGGTTCGTCGTCGACAGGACCGTCGTCCCCGGTGGCGGGGCGATCACCGGCGCGACGCCCGGGCCGCCGCTCTGCAGCCCTGGCGGACCGCCTGGCGGCGGGGCGGTCTGGTACCCCGGCGCGGCGAGCGTGGTCCCGCTGCCGGCCGGTCCCCCGACCAGTGGCACGGCGAGGCCGAGCATAACGGCCGTGCCGACGACCAGCCCGAGCAAGCGACGATGCGATCGCGAAACACGCATGTTACCCTCTCGATGCGAGCCTGGTGACCTATGCTCTCCGCCGGCGGCAAAAAAGGGCGGAGCGATCGGGCCGACGCAGGCGTAGTTGGCGCCCCACTCCCGACCCCACGCCGCGAGATGGCTGGACATCGCGGGTGGGGCGCGCTGCCGGCCGATGGTGAGGCCGGGTGGCGCCTGAGCCGACCGCAGTATAGCAGAGGCCGGATTTTTCGTGCCTGTCACAATCTGCGAACTGCTCGGTCCTCGACTGGAGACAGGATTGCCACGTGCTGGCAACAGCGAACGCGCGGCCCATCAGCCGCGCCGGTCGATCAGTCCAGCCCGAGGATCCGCCGCGGGTTGTCGACCGTCATCTGCCGTAGCTCCGCGTCGCTGAGGCCGTAGGCACGCCCGTAGCGGACGAGCGTGTTCAGCGACTCGACGGCGCCCGGCAGCAGCGGGTTGCCCCCGTCGCTGGAGAAGGAGAAGTGCTCCGCCCCCAGGGCCTTCACCGTGCCCATCATGTCTTGCGGGTCGACGCCGAGCAGCGGCGAGATCTCGTCGTAGGTGAAGTTGAACAGGATGCCGGCGTCGGCAAACGGCTTCAGGTCCTCGAACTCCAGGCCCACCTGGGGGCCGTAGGGATGGTCGATGAACGCCTGGCGGTAGCCCAGCTTCTCCACTTCCTCGGCCAGCGCCTCCATCTCTGGCTTGGAGGCATGGGCGAACGACACGCCAACGCCTCGATCGGCGGCGAGGTGCAGGATCTCGCGCACCACCGGCCGGAGCTGGCCGCCCTCCTCCTCAAGCAGGTACTGGCCGACGCGCAGTGCCTCCTCCCAGGGCAGCGGCCCGGCGACCGGGCCGGGATACTCCCCCTTCACCGCCCGCGCCGGCGCGCCCACGCGGTAGACGTTGTGCGCGCTGCTGATGACCGGGAACCAGATGATGCTGCCGCCCTGGTCCACGCGCTCGCGGACGCTCGCGAAGTCCAGCCCGGCGTACATCGGGTCGGTCATGATGCCGTGGTAGCAGGTCACGGGGCGCAGCCCCTCGGCCTCGGCCCAGCGGTTCACCTGCTCCTGCACCTCCTGACAGGTGACGTGGTACGGCCGATCAGTGGGCAGGTTCTTGAACACGACGCCGCCCATGTTCGCGGCCGAGGCGCGCTTGGCCATGTCCAGCGGGTTCTCGGTGCCCGGCGCCGCGTGCGCGTGGACGTCGATCGCGTCGGCCAGCGTCGGCGGGCCCTCGCCCGCGCGCATGATCGCCTCGAGCTGGAAGCGGATGTTATAGGACTTGACGACGCGGCGTGGCACTGGCTGCATGCTGGCCTTCTCCTCAGGCCCGCGGCCGCGGGCCGTGGACCGTAGCTCGTGGCGACTGGGCCCGCGCTCGCCGCTGGACCGCCGCCTGCGCGAACGCGGCGCCGGGGGGCGCCGGGCCCGGGCGCACCCCGCCGCTATTATGCCCGCTCTCGCCGGTTTGTCAACCCAATTCGTCGGCGCGGTAGCGCTCCAGCGCGTCGCGGAGCGCGGCCGGAAGCTCGACCGCGATCATCTCCCGCGCCGGGCCACGGGTGACGAGGACGCGCCACTCGTAGGCCGTAGCGACCAGGTGCGGCTCCCCGTCCGGCTCCGGGCGCAGCACGCGGAAGTCGAGGCGGATGGCGCGCCGCTTGATCTCGGTCAGGCGACAGCGCACCTCGAGGCGATCGTCGTACACGGCTGGGGCAACGAACTGGCACTGCGCCTCGACGACCGCGAACACCAGCACTTCCGGCCCGAGCGCCTGGTCGCGGCTGAGGCCGATCTGCCGCATCAGGCGGTGACTGGTCGAGTCGATCCAGCGAAACAGGCTCCCATAGAACAGGATGCCCGCCGGATCGCAGTCCGACCACTCGACCTGCACGGGATGAACGAGCTCGGCCAACTGCCCTGGTACTTCGTCAAAGGTGGATCGCGATGTGCTGGCTGTTGCCAGCACATCGCAAATCGGCCTCGACCGCCTACCTGTGTCCGCTGGCGAGGCGCTGAGTCTGCCTGGCAACGAAGGCCTTCATCACCTCCACAGCGCGCGCCGCCTCGGGGCCGGGCTGGTTGCCGAAGCCGTGCGGCATGTCCGGGAACTGCACCAGCTCGGCCTCGCCACCCTGCAGGCGGTACGACGCGACGAAGCGCAGCGACATGGCCAGGGTCAGGTTGTTGTCGGCCGTTCCCTGGATCAGCAGGGCCGGCGGCAGGTCGACGTCCTCGCCACGGTCGAGGATCATCTGCGGGTTGCCCTCGCGCATCGCGTCCTGAGTGAGGAAGTAGCCCTCGGTCCGCTCCATGAGCTGCGGCCGGCCGGTTTCCTGGGCGAAGAAGTAGCGGTGGAACGGGTCGAGGATCGGCCAGCAGGCGATAACGTAGGCGAGCGAGGCGTCGACGTCCGGCGCCTCGGGCAGCGAGATCGCGGCGTAGCGCGGGTCGCGCGGGCGCATCGCGCTGAGCATCACCATGTGGCCGCCGCTCGAGCCGCCCAGCCCGCCGACGTGGCGGGGGTCGGCATTGTATTCGCGGGCGTGGGCCTTGAACCAGCGCGTGCCGTAGTTGGTGTCCGCGATCGAGGCCGGGTAGGGATGCTGGGGCGCCTGGCGGAAGTCGAGCGCGGCCACGACCAGGCCGCTCGCCGCCAGCGCCGAGGCCATCGGCGCGTTGGCGGTACGATCGGACATCGTCCAGGCGCCGCCGTGGATGTCCATCATCCCCGGGAACGGCCCGGGGCCCTGCGGCTGATAGATGCGGGCCAGCCAGGTCGTATCGCCGTCGCGGCGGTACTCGACGTCGAAAGTCTTCACCTCGTACTGCGCCGCGGGATCATAGGTGGGGAAGGGTGTCGTCTCCGGAGCGACGGACTGCATCGCTGCCTCCTTCGATCCAAACCGGTCGTGCCCGCAGTGTACCACAGCCGGCGCGCGGCTCATTTTGGGGCGGCTGCCCACTTCCATCTCGCCCGCTATTCAGGTATGATGCCGCCCGAGATGTGTGCGTTGCGGGCTTCGCCCCGCTTGACGGTCTTTCGGCCGTTCCCGCTGGCCACGCCGCGCCCCACGCGGCAAGTTGGGCCCTCCTTCTACGTCGGCATCGTGCCCACCTGGCGCGCGCCGCGCCGCCGCGCGCCGTGGATGGCCGTGCTCGGCCACGGCGCGCTGCTGGGCGTGCTGGCGGCGGGGCTGCTGCTGAGCCCGCTGGGCGTCGCCCAGGTGGCGGGCGGCGAGAGCGCCGCCCCCGTGCCGCTGGTGGCGTTCGTCTCCCGCCCGCAGGTCGACCTCGAGCCATTCGCGCTCTGGTGGAGCCTGATGGGCAACCCGTCGGTCGTGTTCGCCGACCCGACGCTGGACGAGGTCGCCGATACGACGGCCGACGACGCCCCGGTCGACGCGATCGTCGCCAGCCCGGGCAAGGTCGTCGTGCCCTGGCGCACGCAGCTCGACGGCTCGGTCTACGCCGGCTCGAACTGCGGTCCGGCCTCGCTGGGGATGGTCCTCGACGGCTTTGGCATCGACAAGTCGACCTACGACCTGCGCTACCGCTCGCATACCTACCAGGGCACCTGGGGCTCGCACACCGGCACGGCGCTCGAGAACCTGGCGCGGGTGGCCGAGGACTTTGGCGTGTCCACGCGCGGCCTCTACGATGGACGGCGGTTCCACGCCTGGACGATCGCCGAGCTGCGCGAGGAGCTGCGTCAGGGGCACCCGCTGATCATCCTGGTCAAGTACCGCTTACTGCCCGGCCACCTGGGCTCCCGCGCCGCTGACGACCATTACATCGTCCTCTGGGACCTCGACGGCGACGACTTCGTCTACAACGACCCGGCCTTCACGCGCGGCCGTGACGGCTACGCGCGCACGATCAGCGCCCGGATGCTCGAGCAGGCGACCAGCAGCGCGATCATCCCCCACCAGGCCGTGGCGTTCCTCCCCCCCAAGTCGTAGTAAGCTAATACTGGTGGTCAGCCGGCGCGGCCGCGAAATCCATCGCGCGGCCGATGGCGAACTACTCCCAGGAATCCTTTGTCGAGAGCTGTCGCCCTGCCTAGCCTAGAGCGCGTCCGCCGCGTGCTGCCTCTCCTCCTCTGCGCCCTGGTGGCGTTCGCGCTCGCCTGCCAGGGGACGGGCGGGCCCCAGCAGGTGCGGGGCGTAGTGGTGAACGTCGAGGCCACCTCCATCGCCCGGGCGACCGGGCTCACCGTGCGGGGGCCGGACGGCCGTGACTATCACTTCCGCGTGGACCCGAGCGTGGACTGGACGCCCGGCCACCTCCGCGAGCACATGGCGCTCGGCCAGCCCGTCGTCGTGCAGTATCGGCAGGAGGGCGACGACCTGCTCGCGATCGGGATCGACGACGGCTAGCATTGTAAATACGGGGAAATTCCCGTACGGCGTCGTATGCTATCGGAAAGAAAGCATCATCCGACCCCACGTCTGAAGCGGTTGTCGCCGCCAGGCGCCCGCTAGTACTCCGTTACTGATGATGTGAGTAGTGTTTGCAATCGCAAACACTACTCACATCAGGTGTCCCAGAGTACTAGTTCAGTTCCGACGGACGCGTCCTATGGCATCCCCGCTCGGCTGAGCGTCGCAACTGCTCGTCGTCCGCCAGAGCATGGTGCTGCCTCGCGGCGCCGCCAGGCAGAACATGAGTTCCAGTGTGGGGCGGACAGCCGCCCTGGTTGAGGGGATACCCCCATGCTTCAAGAAACCGGACTCGCCGCGGCGAAGCGACCCATTGGGGCCGCCCGCACGGCGCTGGCGATTGACATCGTGGGCCTCGTGAAGGTCTACGGCAGCGAAACGCGCGCGCTCGACGGCATCACCTTTGGAGTCGCGCCGGGCGAGTTATTCGGCCTGCTCGGCCCGAACGGCGCGGGCAAGACGACCACCATCCGCATCCTGGCCACGCTGCTGCGCGCCAGCGCAGGGACCGCACGCGTGTTGGGCTTCGACGTGGCCGTCCACCCGCAAGAGGTGCGCAAGCGCCTGGGCCTGGCGCTGCAAACAGCGTCCCTCGACGCCTTCTCTACGGGCCGCGAGACGCTCGAGCTGGCAGGGCGGCTCCACCGCATGCCGGCCGCGGCGGTCCGGCGCCGGGCGGACGAGCTGCTCGAGCTAATGGGGCTGACGTCGGTCGCGGGGAAGCTGACCGGGACCTATTCCGGCGGGATGCGGCGGCGGCTGGATCTGGCGGCCGCGCTCATGCACCGGCCCGAGCTGCTGATCCTCGACGAGCCGACGGAGGGCCTCGACCCGCAGAGCCGCGCTGTCCTCTGGGAGGAGCTGGAGCGGATCAACCGCGCCGGCACGACAATGCTGCTCACCACGCACTACATGGAAGAGGCCGACCGGCTGTGCACGCGGCTAGCGATCATCGACAACGGACAGATCGTCGTGGAGGCTGCCCCGGCCGAGCTGAAGCGCCGCGTGGGCGCCGATACCGTCGTGCTCCAGCTCGAAGGCCCCACCGGCGACCTGGAGCACCAGCGCGCGGAGGTGCGCCGGCGGCTGGACGGCATGGTCGAAGCGGGAGCTATCACTCCCCACCCGGGCGGGGTAGCCCTCGCCGTGCCGAACGCCAGCGCCGCCATTCCGGCCCTGCTGCGCTGCCTCGACGGCAACGGACTGCGCATCACCGGCCTACAGATGAGCCAGCCCAGCCTCGACGACGTGTTCATGCAGTACACCGGCCGCCACATCCGGGAAGAGGCGGCCGACCAGCCGATCGTGATGGGGTGGTAACACCATGAGCGCCATCGGCGCCTTCGCCTATGAGACCTACTACCTGGGGCTGCGCACGACGCGGCGGTTCCTCCGCGTACCGTCCAACTGGATCAGCATCCTGTTCTTCCCGCTCATCCAGTTGCTGGTGTTCAGCCAGCTCTACCAGCAGATCGTCGAGCTGCCGGCCTTCGCCGGCCAGTCGAGCTACCTGGCCTATCTCGCGCCCGGGCAGGTCGTCTTCACCGCCTTCATGGCGGTGGCCTGGTCCGCCTACGGGCTGGTAATGGAGTACCGCACCGGCTATCTCGACAAGCTGCGGGCCAGCCCGATCGCCCGCTGGTCGATCCTGGCCGGCGAGATGGTGCCGCTGTTCTTTCAAGCCGCCGTGATGGCCGGGGTTCTGCTGATCGTCAGCCTGCTGCTAGGCGCCACGATCGTGACGGGGGTTGGCGGGTTCCTGCTGATCCTGGGCCTCTCCGGCGTCTTCGGCATCGCCTTCGCCGGCACGAGCTTCATCCCGGCGCTGCTCACGAAGAGCGAGCAGGCGACGAGCACGTTCGCGCTGGTGATGTTCCCCCTGGTGTTCACGTCGACGGCCTTCGTGCCGGAGGCGCTAATGCCCGGGTGGATGCAAGCCGTGAACCGCTGGAACCCGATCACTTACCTCATCGAGGCGATCCGCGCGCTGATGGTGGCCGGCTACGACTGGAGCGCCATTGGCGCCGCGCTACTCTCGATGGCTATTCTCGGGGCGATCCTCCAGATGGCCACGCTCGGGGCCTTTCAGCGCCTGACGCGCTGACCCGCGCACCGCCGATCCGGCGGAATCTGGAAAGATACGCTTACCTGAGCAGGCGCTGGACGGCCTGTTCGATCTCGTCCGGGGTGGTGATCCCGTCGAACTTGTCGGCGAGGTTGCCGGCGCCGTCCACTACGAACGTCCAGGGCTCGCTCGGCAGGCCCCACTCCTCGACGGTGGCGTTCGGCGTGCGCGCCTGAGGGTCCTTGAAGATCTCGACGTGGATGAAGTTGGCGCGGTCGCGATAGCGGTCGGCCACCTTCTGGAACACCTCGAGCTGTGGGCCGCAGGTCTGGCTGGTGCAGAAGCCCGGCGTGGCGAACAGGACGACCAGCGGCTTGCCCTGCGCGATGGCGTCGGCGATCGTGAGCTGGCGCAGGTCGAGGGTCGCCTCGCAGACCTCGGCCGTGGCCGTGCACAGCTCGATCGGGTCGACGGCGTCGCGGACGGTCAGGTTGTGGCTGCGCGGCACCGCGGCGCCAAATGCCGGCGTGGCGCTCTGAGGGTGGACGTCGAAGCGGGTCCGCACCGTCTGCGTCGTGCCGTCGTCCCGCGTGACCGCGGCCTCCACGCCGAACGGTCCAGCCCGGTCGAACGTCACGTCGGTCTTGTACACGCCGCGGTTCCATTCCGAGAGCGGGCGTCGCCAGGTGGCGTCGGCGCTGTCGAGCGGGGTCGGCTGCGCGCCGCTGAGATCGTAGAAGGTCACCTTGACCGGGGCGCCCGCGATCGGCTGGTTGTGGTCGTCGAGCAGGGCGAAGGCGAAGTGGTTCGGGCCGACGGCCAGGTCCGCAGACGTCACCAGCAGCGTCAGGGGCGGCGCTGGTTGGTTGCCGCCGCTCGCGGCCGGCGGGCTGGCTGCCGCTGGAGCGCCGCAGCCGGCGAGCAGGGCCAGGACGAACAGCAGCGCAGGCAGTTTCATCGGTAACCATCCAGCGCGCCGCCGCGCTGGCGCGCGTGTAGTTGGCGTGGAACCTGGTATGAGGATATCGGCTGCGCGGCGGCGTGGTCAACGATAAGGTCAGTAGGGCACTTGTCTGCAAGGAAGGGTGGTGGGCCGAGGAGCGCTTGGCGTCGGCCCCATGGGCGGCGGAGCCGACGCAGGGGGGCGCGGGCCGGGCCACAGGGCCCGGCCCGCGCCTGGTCCGAGGAAGAGGGTCAGGCCGCGGCGCTGACGGGCGCCGCCACGACGGGCTGTACCACCTCGAAGGTGAGCCCGTCGGCGCCCGCGCCGACCACCACGCGGTCGCCGTCGCGGATCTCCTCGGCTAGCACGCGGCGCGCTAGCACGTTCTCGATCTCGCGCTGGACGAGCCGCCGCAGCGAGCGTGCGCCGTAGGCCTCATCGTAACCATGCGCGACCAGCCAATCGGCCGCCGCGTCGGTCAGCGTCAGCTCGACCTGCCGTGCCGCGAGCCGCGCCCGCACGTCGCGGAGCATCTTGTCGACCACTACCCGGAGCTGCTCCTGGGTCAGCCGGTCGAAGACGATCACCTCGTCGATGCGGTTGAGGAACTCGGGACGGAAGGTGTCCTTGACCGCCTCGAGCACCCGCTCGCGCAGCACGCGCCGGTCGGCCTCGGCCGCGCCGTCGCTGCTGAGATGGAAGCCCAGCGTGCCACGGCTCTTGCTGGCCATCTGCCGCGACCCGGCATTCGAGGTCATGATGATCACGGTGTTCTGGAAGTCCACCGTGCGGCCCTGTCCGTCCGTCATGCGCCCGTCGTCGAGCACCTGCAGCAGCGCGTTCAGCACGTCCGGGTGGGCCTTTTCGATCTCGTCGAACAGGATCACCTGGTACGGCCGGCGACGCACCGCCTCGGTGAGCTGGCCGGCCTGGTCGTAGCCCACGTAGCCCGGCGGCGCGCCGTACAGGCGCGAGGCCGTGTGCGGCTCGCGGTACTCCGACATGTCGACGCGGAGCAGCGCCCGCTCGTCGTCGAACAACAGCTCGGCCAGCGCCCGCGCCAGCTCGGTCTTCCCGACGCCCGTGGGCCCCAGGAACAAGAACGAGCCCAGCGGCCGCCGCGGGTCGGCGATGCCCGACCGCGAGCGACGCAGCGCGTCGGCCACGGCCACCACCGCGTCGTGCTGGCCCACCACGCGCTCGTGGAGGCGCTCCTCGAGGCGCAGCAGCTTCTGCAGGTCGTTGCTGTGGATCTGGGTGACGGGGATGCCCGTCCAGCCCGCCACCACCGCCGCGACGTCCTCCGGCGTCACGTGCGGCGCGTCGGCCGCCGGGGCCGGCAGCTCCGGCTCGAGCTTTAGCCGCTCGGCGCGAGCCACGGCCGCCGCCTCGTAGTCGCGGTTCTGCCAGGCCTCGTCCTCCTGGCGCTGCAGCGCTGCCACCCGCTCGCGCAGCTCACGCGCCTCGGGCGGGCCGCCGAAGTCGCGCAGCCGCACCTTCGAGCAGGCCTCGTCCATCAGGTCGATCGCCTTGTCGGGCAGGTGTCGATCGCGCAGGTAGCGGTCGCCGAGCCGCGCCGCGGCCTCGAGCGTCGCGGCCTCGATCTGCAGGCCGTGGTGGGTCTCGTAGCGCTCGCGGAGGCCCTCCAGGATCTTGATCGTGTCCTCCACGCTGGGCTCGTCCACGTAGATCGGCTGGAAGCGGCGCTCCAGCGCCGCGTCCTTCTCGATCCGCTCGCGGTACTCGTCGAGCGTGGTGGCACCGATGCAGCGCAGCTCGCCGCGGGCGAGCAGCGGCTTCATTAGATTCGCAGCATCCATCGCGCCCTCGGCCGCGCCAGCACCCACCAGCAGGTGCAGCTCGTCGACGAAGCAGATGATACTGCCCTTGGCCGCCTGGATCTCGGTCAGGACGCTCTTCAGGCGCTCCTCGAACTCGCCGCGAT
>Ga0070739_10005006_pt1 | contig 15356 bp, 13 predicted proteins | sample Coa_R1_7_FD_66445 | JGI IMG/M metagenome (GOLD analysis project Ga0070739, IMG submission 66445) | Surface soil microbial communities from Centralia Pennsylvania, which are recovering from an underground coalmine fire - Coalmine... | ecosystem: Environmental > Terrestrial > Soil > Unclassified ... | reverse complement strand
CCGTTCGCGGAGACGTGATACAGCTCCTTGTCACGCTCCCGGTTGACGCCGACCGTGGCGCCGGGCGGCACGACGATGTTCTTGTCCAGCACCGCGCGCCGCACGACCGCGCCACGCCCGATGCGCACGTTGTCGTGCAGGATCGAGCCCTGCACCACCGCGCCTTCCTCGATGATGACGCCGGGCGAGAGCACCGACTGGGTGACCTGCCCGCTGATGATGCAGCCCGGCGCGACCATCGACTCGCTCGCGATGCCGCCGGCCACGAACTTCGCGGGCGGCAACTGCAGGGTGTGGGTGTAGATCGGCCACTCCCGGTTGTAGAGGTTGAAGACCGGGTGGATCGAGATCAGGTCCGTGTGCGCCTCGTAGTACGCGTCGAGGGTCCCCACATCCCGCCAGTAGCCGTGGTCGCGTTCGGTTTCGCCGGGGACGTGGTTCTGGTCGAAGTCGTAGACCTGGACCTGGCCGGCCTCGGTGAGCATCGGCAGGATGCTGCCGCCCATGTCGTGCACCGAGCGGTCGTCGTCCGCGTCCCGGTCGAGCGCGTCGAGCAGCACCTTCGTGGTGAACACGTAGTTGCCCATCGAGGCGTACACGCGCTCCGGGTCGTCCGGCAGCCCCGGCGGGTCGGCCGGCTTCTCCAGGAAGCGCTCGACTCGCACGCCGTCAGAGGCCGGGGTGATGATGCCGAACGAGGGCGCCTCGACGCGTGGGATTCGGATGCCCGCGACGGTCGCGCCCGCGCCGCCCTCGATGTGCTGTTGCAGCATCTGGCGCGCGTCCATGCGGTACACGTGGTCGGCGCCGAACACCACGATGTAGTCGGGGTGCTCGTCGTGCACGAGGTTGAGCGACTGGTAGATCGCGTCGGCGCTGCCGAGGAACCAGCGCGGGCCGAGCCGCTGCTGCGCGGGCACGGGCGTGACGTAGTTGCCCAGCAGGTTCGACATCCGCCAGGTGGTGGTGATGTGCCGGTTCAGCGAGTGCGACTTGTACTGCGTCAGCACGCAGATGCGCATGATGTCCGCGTTCACGAGGTTGGACAGCACGAAGTCCACCAGCCGGTAGGTGCCGCCGAAGGGCACGGCCGGCTTGGCGCGGTCGGCGGTCAGCGGCATCAGCCGCTTGCCCTCGCCGCCCGCGAGCACGATTCCCAGCACCGAAGGTCCGCCGCGCATCCGCCGCCCCTTTGCTCCGTTGCCGCTAGTGCAGCAGGTCCACCACTACTTCCCCAGGATTTCCTCGTACACCGCCACCGTCCTGCGGGCAATGGCGTCCCAGCCGAACTCGCGTACCGCGCGCTCGCGTCCCGCCTCGCCCATCCGCGCGGCGACGTCCCGGTCCGCGATCACGCCGTTGAGCGCCTCGGCGAGCGCCGCCTCGAAGGCGGCCGGGTCCTTCTCGTCGTACGGGACCAGCAGCCCGGTGACCCAGTCCTGCACGACCTCGGGGATGCCGCCGACCGCCGACGCGACCACGGGTGCGCCGCAGGCCATGGCCTCGAGGTTGACGATGCCCAGCGGCTCGTACACCGACGGGCAGGCGAACACCGCCGCGTGGCTGAGCAGCTGGATCACCTCGGGGCGCGGCAGCATCTGCGGGATCCACAGCACCGCGTCGCGGGACTGCCGCAGCTCGTCGACCAGCTCGCGGAACTCTTGGTCGATCGCGGGCGTGTCCGGGGCGCCGGCGCACAGCACGAGCTGCGTTGCCGGATCGAGGGCGCGCGCGGCCCGCAGCAGGTGCGGGACGCCTTTCTGGCGCGTGATCCGTCCGACGAACAGCACGTACGGCCGCTCGGGGTCCACACCGTGCTTCGCGAGCGCGGCTTTGTCGGGATCGGGCCGGTAGAGCGCGGTGTCGATGCCGTTGTGCACGACGTGCACGCGCTGCGGATCCAGCCCGGGATAGCAGCTCAGGATGTCCGCGCGCATTCCGTTCGAAACGGCGATCACCGCGTCCGCGGCCTCGATGGCGGTGCGCTCGGCCCAGCTGGAGAGCGTGTAGCCGCCACCGAGTTGTTCGGCCTTCCACGGGCGCAGCGGCTCCAGCGAGTGCGCAGTCATCACGTGCGGGATGCCATAAAGGAGCTTGGCGAGGTGGCCGGCCATATTGGCATACCAGGTGTGCGAATGCACCAGGTCACGATCCGCGACGGCCGCCGCCATGGCGAGGTCGACCGACAGGCTGCGCAGCGCCTCGTTGGCTCCGGCCAGCGCCTCGGCCGCGGCGTGCCGCTGGACGCCCGGCTGCGGCTCTGTCGCCTTCTGACTCGCCCAGCAGTGCACGGACACGTCCGCCAGCGCCTGCAGTTCCCTGGCCAGGAACTCGACGTGAACGCCCGCGCCGCCGTACACGTCGGGCGGAAACTCCCTGGTCAGCAGGCCGACCTTCACGAGCGCCTCCTGGCACGTCACCGAGTACGGACGTTCATGTGCAGAACATAGCCCAGTATCAGGGCGTAGGCGAGCACGAGATCGCGAAGTACGCGCGGGACGCCGGGCCCTGATGGGCAAGCCGAAAACCGACCGCGACGAGACGGCGGCGGACCGTCATCTCGTCGTCAGCAGGTTGTCGACGAGTTCGCGTGGCAGGCCGTGCGTCTCGTGCAGGCTGCGGTAGTCCTCCTCGTTCAGACCGCCGCGGCGCAGCCTGCGGGAGACCTCTTGGCGGCCGCGTTCGAGTAGCCCCGAAAAGCGCCGCTCCTCGTCGCGCAGCACGTCGTACACGCGTCTGACGTCACCCGGTTGCCCGAAGCGTCCGAGCGTGTCCTCGACGAGAACCGGCGGCAGGTCCATCACCGTGCGGGAGGGGTCGTCGCGCCAGAGGGTTGTCAGCGTCCGGCGGATGAGCCGGCGCAGCACGTAGCCACGGCCGGTGTTCGAGGGCGTCACGCCGTCTCCGATCACGACGACGCTCGACCGCAAGTGGTCGATGACAAGCCGCGACGATCGCTCGTCCAGCGTCCAGAGCGGCGGAATCGTCGTGTTCCAGGGTTCGAACACGTCGCATTCGAACACCGACTCCTTGCGTTGCAGGATTGTGAGCAGCCGCTCCAGCCCCAGTCCGGTGTCGATGCTGGTCTGCGGAAGCGGCTCCAGGCTTCCGTCCTCGTGACGCCGGTAGCGCATCGAGACGTGGTTCCAGACCTCCACCCATCGAGGATCGACGGTCGGCGTACCGCTGGGCGGTCCGTCGCCGGTCCACACGAAGATCTCGGTGTCCGTGCCACAGGGGCCGACCGGGCCGTTGGACCACCAGTTGTCCTCGACGGTCGGCTCGACCGGCACGCCTAGCTCACTCCAGGTTCGCCAGTAGTCGGTGTCCGGGCCGACCTGCCCATCGCCGCCGAAGACGGTGACGTGCAGCCGGCCAGGGTCGATGCCATAGCCATCGCGCAGCAGCTCATAACCCCAGCGGATGCTCTGCACGCCGTCGTAGTCGCCGAGCGACCACGAGCCGAGCATCTGAAATACGGTCAGATGCGTGCGGTCGCCCACCTCGTCGAGGTCTGTGGTGCGCAGACAGCGTTGTACGCCGACCAGGCGTCGGCCCAGCGGATGAGGGCGTCCGAGTAGATAAGGCGTGAGCGGGTGCATGCCGGAGGTCGTAAAGAGCACCGGATCGCCGGGCTCGGGCACGAGGGTGCTTTCGCCGACGAGGCCGTGACCGCGTTCGCGGAAGAAGTCGATGAAGGTGTTGACGGTCTGGCCGGAATCCATGGGAGTGGCTCCTTCGGTTCATGGCAACCGAAACGGAGCGACGGTGCGCGCAGCGGCTTCGAGGTCAGGGATCCAGAAAGCAGAAAAACACACCGGCGAGCCGATTCCGGTCGCCGGGGAGTAGGAGAGGCTGAGGTCAGGTCAGCCGACGGCAACCGACGAGCTGGTAGCTCGCGCGGCTGCGGCCGAACGGTTGAACGTGAGGACCTCCATGCCACGACCATAACCCGCGCGCGGGCCCGCGGGCACCTTCATTTCCGCTCGGCTCAGGACGGCAGCGCGATCCGAAGGCTGACGGCGCCGCGCAGGTCGAGCCAGGCCGCGTCGGGGCCGCGCACCAGCCGCAGGACCACCTGCTCGCAGTCCGGGCAGCGCGCGACGAGGCCGGGCTCCGGCCCGTAGACCCGAAGCCGCGCCACCGGTCCGGTGCTGCCGCAGCCGGAGCAGCGACCCACCGCGGCGGTCACGTCGACCGCGAAAATCTCCGAGAGCGGCCCGGCCAGGGCGTTGCCGTCCTGGTACGCGTCGTCGTCGGGACGCGCGCTGTCGTCAGACGCCGCCTTATCAAACTCAGCCTTATCAAACGCGGCCTGATCAAACTCAGCCATGTCAGCCTCCGCTCGGACCGAAGCGTTCGGTACGGATCGACGCGGGATCGTGCCCGAGTTCCACGAGCAGGTCGGCGGCGTGCTCCACGAACCCGGTGGGGCCGCACACGTAGACGGCGGGGGCGAAATCCGCCGGCCAGCCTGCCGCGGCGGCGTCTTCGGCGGTCAACCGTCCCGGCGGCCGCCGCCAGCCGTCCGGCGCCTTGCGCGTGTAAAGGAAGGTTGTGTCCAGCCCCGGATCGCCGTGCCACAGCTCGTCGAGGTACATCCGGTCTTCGGGCGTGCGCACGGAATACAGCAGCCGGAAGGGTACGCGGCTGCCGACGCTGCGCCGAGTGCGGATCATCGCCATCAGCGGGACCACCCCGGAACCGCCGGCCACCAGGAGCACCGGTTCGGTCTGCTCGGGCCGCCATACGAACCATCCGCCGACCGGGCCGCGCAGTTCGATCTGGTCGCCGACCGCCAGCTCCTCGGCCAGATACGGCGAGACCTCTCCGTCCGTCACCTGCTGGACTGTCAGCTCGACTCGATCGCCGCCGGATTCGGGCGCCGAGGCGATGGAGTAGCTGCGTTGGGTGCTGTATCCATCCTCGGCGGTCAAGCGCACGTCAACATGCTGACCGGGTAAGTGACCCGGCCAGCCGGGTACGGACAGCACGAGGGTGCGCGCCGCGGGCGTTTCCTCTCGGCGCTCGACCAGCGTCGCGGCCTGCCATCGCAGGCGCTGCCCTAGTCGCCCTGGTACCGCTGCTCGCGCCATGGGTCTCCGTACTCGTGGTAGCCGACGCTTTCCCAGAACCCGAGCTCGTCCTCAAGCGACAGTTGGATTCCGCGCACCCACTTGGCGGATTTCCACAAGTAGAGGTGCGGTACCAGCAGCCTGGCCGGGCCGCCGTGCTCGGGCGCGAGGTCTTCGCCGTCATAGCCGTAGGCGATCCAGGCCTTGCCGTCGAGCAGGTCCTCCAGCGGAAGGTTGGTCGTGTAGCCGCCGTAGGAGTGCACGAGGGCGAAGTCGGCGGCCGATTCGACATCCTCGAGCAGCAGGTCCAGCGAGACGCCCTGCCATTCGGTGTCGAACTTCGACCACTTGGTGACGCAGTGCAGGTCCACGGTCGGCCGCTCGGACGGGAGCGCGGTCAGCTGGGCCCAGTTCCAGGCGTGCCTGACCCCGGCCTCGGTGGTGATCGCGAACTCCCAGCGGTCCCGGCTGATCCGCGGGGTCGGCCCGGCCGAGAGCACCGGGAAGTCATGCGTCTCGTACTGCCCGGGCGGCAGCCTTCCGTCGTCGGAACGCTTCCGTCCGTGGAACCCGCGGGAGACGATCGCCATCCTGCTCAGCCCTCCATGCTCATGCCTCTCCGGAAGCCGCCCAGAGGTTGATGCCCGATTCAACCGCGTGCTTGTCGATGCGGTCCAGTTCCTCGTCGCTGAACTCCAGCCGGTCCAGCGCGCCGAGGTTGTCGTCGAGCTGCGCCACGCTGCTCGCGCCGATCAGCACCGAGGTCACCCGGGCGTCGCGAAGGGCCCAGGCCAGCGCCAGCTGCGCCAGCGACTGCCCGCGCTCGGCGGCGATCTCGTTGAGGGCGCGCACGTGCTGCAGGTTGCCCTCGCTCAGCAGCTCGGTGGACAGCGACGAGCCGCGGGAGGCGCGCGAGCCCTCTGGGATGCCGCCGAGGTACTTGTTCGTCAGCATGCCCTGCGCGAGCGGCGAGAACGCGATGCAGCCGACGCCCAGATCGCCGAGCGTGTCCAGCAGCCCGCGCTCGATCCACCGGTTGAGCATCGAATACGAGGGCTGATGGATCAGCAGCGGGGTGCCGAGCGAGCGCAGGATGTCCGCGGCCTGCCGGGTGCGCTCGGGGCTGTAGGAGGAGATGCCCGCGTAGAGCGCCTTTCCGGAGCGCACCGCGGCGTCGAGCGCGCCCATGGTCTCTTCCAGCGGCGTGTCCGGGTCGAATCGGTGGCTGTAGAAGATGTCGACGTAGTCCAGGCCCATCCGGGTCAGCGACTGGTCCAGGCTCGCCAGCAGGTACTTGCGCGAGCCGCCGCCCTGGCCGTACGGCCCTGGCCACATGTCGTACCCGGCCTTGGTCGAGATGATCAGCTCGTCCCGGTACGGCCGGAAGTCCTGCGCGTACAGCGTGCCGAAGTTGGCCTCGGCGCTGCCGTACGGCGGGCCGTAGTTGTTCGCCAGGTCGAAGTGGGTGATCCCTCGGTCGAAGGCACGGCGCAGGATCGCGCGCTGCGTCTCGAGCGGCTGGGCGTCGCCGAAGTTGTGCCACAGCCCGAGTGAGATGGCGGGCAGGTCCAGCCCGGACCGGCCGCACCGCCGGAATACCGCGGCGTCGTAACGCTCACTAGCGGCGAGGTAACCCATCACAATCCTTCCTGCGGCCGCCCGGGGCGGCACTTCCCTGCGGCGGCGCGAACGCCTCGGCGACCTGCCCTCCCACCCTCTCCCGGCGTTGCGGGGCTGTCCAATAGAAGCTGCGGATGCGACCGATCACGGGCACGGCTCAATCAGCAGCTAGTGGATACTGGCGTCTCGAAACAGGAGGTTTGAGCATGCGGTTCGTGGCGATCGGGGACAGCTTCACCGAGGGGGTCGGCGACCTGCGGCCGGACGGCAGCCTGCGCGGCTGGGCGGATCTGGTCGCGTTAGGGCTCAGCGCGGCACTGGCCGAACGCGGCGAGCCGGTGGAATACGCCAACCTGGCCATCCGCGGGCGGCTGCTGCGGCCGATCGTCACCGACCAACTCGACGCCGCGCTGGCGCTGGAGCCCGCCGCCGACCTGCTGACGCTCAACGGCGGCGGCAACGACATGCTGCGGCCGGGGGTGCGGCTCGACGATCTGCTGGCGATGACCGAGCAGGCGATCCGGCGCTGCGTCGAGGCGGGTGTGCGGCCGGTCCTGCTCAGCGGGGCAGACCCGACTGCGCAGCTGCCGCTGGGCCGCATGGTCCACCGCCGCGCGGCGTACCTGACCGCCGGACTGGCCGAAGTGTGCGCTCGTCATGGAGTCACCCTGGTCAACTGCTTCGCCGACCAGGAGATCCGCAGTCCGCATTACTGGACGGTCGACCGGCTGCACCTGAACAGCCACGGGCACGAGCGCGTCGCCGGCCTCGTGCTGCACGCCCTCGGCTTCTCTTCGGTGCCCGCTGCGTCCGACGCGGCGCCTGCGCTACCGAGCGCGCGGCGGCTGGCGACCAATGCGCGTTACTACCGCGACCACGTCCTGCCGTGGATCAACCGGCGGCTGCGCGGCCGGTCCTCCGGCGACGACCGCGAGCCGAAGCACCCGACCTGGCACCTGGTCACTCCTCTGCCGTCTCAGCCTCCGTCGATGCGATAGGCACCACCGCGTCGTCAGTCTCGGAGTCCTGTAACTGGGAGAGCTGTGGCTCGGGTTCTTGAACCTCGGGGTCCGGCGCCTCAGGGTCCTGAACCTCGGACTCCGAACCCTCGCGGTCCTGAACCTCGGGCTCCGGCGCCTCTGAGCCCTGGACCTCGGGCTCCTGAATCTCCGGCTCCTGAACCTCGGTCTCCGGAACCTCGCGGTCCTGGACTTCGGAGTCCTCCTCATCCACTCGCCGCCGCCTCCACAACGCGGACGCGGCTGTCGTGAGTAGAACGCCTCCGACCACCGCCAGCAGCACGATGATCAGATTGCGTGTGTAGTCGAGCGGGGTGACGGTCGGGTTGGCGTTATGGCCCTTGCGCAGCACGTCGGGCAGGCCAACGATCAGGACCGAGCCGCCGATCAGCAGGATCGCGGCCAACGCCTGCCGCACCCGCGGGCCGGCGAGCCGGACGGTCACCGCACCGAGCACGAACACCGTCGGCGCGATGATCGCGTCATGCGCGAGCACGCCGCCGATCAGCCAGCGGCCGACCGGTGCGTTCGCCGCGAACGGGTGGCCGCGTAGCAGCGCCCTGAGTCCGATGCTCGCCACCCACACGCCGAACGCTCCCAGCGCGACCCGCGCCGCGAGCAGCGGGCTGATCGAGAGTGCGCCGGGCACAAGGCCTCGTTGCCTGATACGCATCTCAGAGCACCTCGATCCGTTGCACCCACTTGGTTTGCAGCACGCCGGGGCGTCCGGGCGCGATGATCCGTGCCGGATATCCGTGGTCGACGCTGAGCGGCTGCCCGCCGAGTCGCAGCGCCAGCAAGGTGAGCGGGTCGCGGGCGTATTCGCGCGGCATCGTGGTCGTCGCGTAGAAGCCAGCCTTCTCGAAGGAGACGATCCTGATGTCGGCCCCCGTCGGCGCCCCGGCACGGTCCAGCAGGTCGCGCAGCCGCACTCCGCTCCAGGTGCCGTTGACCGACCAGCCTTCCACACACGCGATCGGCAGCACGGCCTCGTACTGCGGCAGTCGGGCGAGCTGAGCCAGCGTCAGCTGGAACGGACGCGGACCGTCGACCTCCAGCTGCCAGCCGGGATCGAGCGCCGTAGTCTGCACGCCGGCCTGCGCCGCCGTCCGGTTGATCGGCACGCCCTGCGGCCCGACCGACGGATCGCGCGGCGCGAGCAGGTCGATGCCGCGCAGCCAGGTCACGGACTGGCCGACGGTGGTCAGCGTCACGACCCCTACCGCCGCACTCGTCGTGATGAGCAGTGAGCGGCGGCTGACGGTCCCGGGACGCGGCGCGAGGAAACGGGGCTTCGTCGACTCCGCCACTGACGGTTCAGCGACCGGCTCGCCGGCGGCGGCTACCGCCGGAGCCGCCTCGGCTGCCGGCTCGGACGGCGGTTGCGCGGCAGGCCGCCGATAACCCCGAGCGATAGCCGGCGCCTTGACGGCGATGTGCACGATCAACGCCCCAACCGTGATCCACGCGACCTGATAGTGCGTCGGCACGAATGCGAACGCCCACGGGTACCACTGGATGACGTTCAGCAGGCCCGTGACCAGCTGGAAGATCGCTCCGGCGACCAGCACCAGGATCGACAGCCGCTCCAGGCCGTGCCGGATCGAGGACAGCGGAGGCCAGCCGAACAACCGCGGGTACACCGTCCACAGCTTCGCCAGCAGCAGCGGGATCGCCGCCAGACCAGACGCGACGTGAAGTCCCTGCGTGAACCGGTAGATCCACACCGGCCGATCGGGGATCCAGGTCGGCGGGTGCCGCAGTTGCAGCTCATGGCTGATCAGCCCGGTGAGGAAAGCGGTCGTGAACGCGATGCCAAGCGCGGTACCGATCAGCGCCGCTGTGCGCTCGTCATGCAGGGAGCTGCGAAAAGCGCCCTCTCGCAGCGGCCCGCGCCGCAGCCACCCCGGCGGCGTCGGGAACGTGAGTCTGGCCATGCCTCAATCGAAGCCCGCGCGCACCCGGTTTCACCAGGACCAACGCCCTTACCGACCGCTTACGACGCCATTACCGAACCATGACGTTGCAGGCCGGTCGGAATAGTCCGCAGGTGATCCCGCGCCGGATCACTTCGGAAGCGCGGCCGCCCGCTCGAGGAGCAGGGTGCGTTCGGCGCCGTTCTGGGCGAGCGGCGCGGCGCGTTCGAGCTCTTCACGGGCCTCGTCATACCGGCCGAGCCGGTTGAGCAGATCGGCGCGCACGGCGGGCAGCAGGTGGTAGTCCTTGAGCACGTCGTTAGCGGCCAGTTCGTCGACGAGCGCGAGTCCGGCGGCCGGTCCGCGCGCCATGGCGACGGCGACCGCGCGGTTGAGCGCGACGACCGGAGTCGGTTGCACGATGATCAGAGCGTCGTAGAGCCCGGCGATGGTGGCCCAGTCCGTTTCCGCCGCGGTGATCGCACGAGCGTGTGACGCGGCGATCGCGGCTTGCAGCGCGTACGGTCCGGGAGCCTGGCGCCGCGCCTTCGCCGTGGCGTCGGCCTTGGCGAGCGCCGAGAACCCGCGCCGGATGAGCAGTTGGTTCCATCGGCCGCGGTCCTGGTCGGCCAGCAGCACCACGCCGCCCTTCGCTCCGGTTCGGGCCGCGACGCGCGAGGACTGGATCTCCAGCAGCGCGGTCAGGCCGTGTACTTCCGGCTCGGCCGGCATGAGGCCGGACAGGACTCGGGCCAACCGCAGCGCTTCCTCACACAATGCCGGACGCATCCAGTCGTCCCCGGCCGTAGCCGAATAACCCTCGTTGAAGATGAGGTAGACCACCTCAAGCACCGAAGTCAGCCGCTCGGCCAGTTGTGCACCGGCGGGGACCTCGAAGGGCACCTGCTTCTGCGCGAGCAAGCGCTTGGCGCGCACGATGCGCTGCGCGATCGTCGCCTCGGGAACGAGGTACGCCCTGCCGATGTCCGCCGTGCTCAGGCCGCCGAGCAGGCGCAGCGTCAGCGCCACGCGCGCCTGCGGGGCGAGCACCGGATGGCAGGCGGTGAACACCAGGCGCAGCAGGTCGTCCTCGATCGCGTCCGGCTCCGGCTCGTCGGCGCCGAGGTCCGCGCCGATCAGTTCGAGCTTGCGCGTGTACGTCTGGTCGCGGCGGATGAGGTCGACGGCCCGGCGCTTGCCGACGGTCATCAGCCAGGCGCCGGGATTGCGCGGCACGCCCTCGCCGGGCCACTGCTCAAGCGCCGCGACCAGCGCGTCCTGGGCCAGATCCTCGGCCAGCGCGAGGTCGCCGACGGTGCGGGCCAGCCCCGCGATCAGCCGCGGCGCCTCGATGCGCCACACGGCTTCGACCGCACGCCTGGCCCGCTCGTCGGTTTGGTTCACGCCCCCATCTCACCGCCGCGGCGACGCCCGCGCAAAACACCGCGGGGCCGCGTCCGCGGACGGATCCAGGGCCGGAGCCGGGGACGGGGTTACGCCGGCTGCGGCGCCGAGGCTACGCCGCCTCCTGCACCTCGCGGATCTCCAGGGCGATCTCCCACTGGTCGCCGTGAATGGCCAGGAACCGCTTCCCCCACTCGATCGCCTCCTCCTTCGACCGGCACTGCGTCAGCGCGTAGCCGCCGACGAACTCCTTGGCCTCGGTGAACGGCCCGTCGATCACGGTCAGCTTCCCGCCGGAAAGCTGCACCCGGGTCGACTCGTCAAGCGGCGCCAGGCCCGCGGTGTCCAGCAGCACGCCGGCCTTCGTCATCTCCTCGATCAGCTTGCCCATCTCGGTCATCAGCTCTTCGCTGGGGCCGCCCTCGGGCACGCCGGCAGGGTCGATCTTGATCAGGGACATGTAACGCATGGTGGTTCCTTCCGTTTCCGGTTCGCTCAGCATTCGGGTTCCGGGCGCCTGGCGCCCTTTCCATCTAGGCGTCGATCGGGACAGGCCGCACTTCGACATCGGCTTCAAGATTTTTTCGGCCGCCCCGGGCTCGCCCGATCCCGTATGCTGGATGCGTGGCCTCGGTAGTCGTGACGTACCGATTTACCGGCCCCTGGTCCCGTCCGGGAACCGCAGGGGTCGCGCTTCGCCACGTCTCGGCCGCCTTAGGCCGCTAGCGACTTCCACCGGGTTCGGCCCGACGGACCAGGGGTTTCCCCGACCGTTCGCCAACCCGACAGGAAGTCCCCTCATGAACCCCTTGCTTTCGCAGTCCTCGCTCTCCGCGGACCAACTCGCGCGCGATCTGACGATCCGTGACCTGTCCGACCCGGCCGAGGGTCCGCACGCCATCCAGCTCGTGCTCGACCGTGCGGTACGCGCCCTCGCCGATGCGTGGGGCTGTGGGGTTCGCTGGTGTCGCGGCGACCGCGTCGTGCCGATCACCGACAACTACGACGCCCTCGGCTACGACCCGAGCGACGTAACGCGCGACGCCCGGTACACGCGCTACGTCGACGAACATCGAATGCTGCGTAGCCACTCAAGCGCACTCGTCCCGTCGGCGTTACGCGCGCTGGCCGCCGACCCCGCCGACGACGTACTTCTCGTGTGCCCTGGCATCGTGTATCGACGCGATTCGATCGACCGGCTGCACACGGGCACGCCGCACCAGGTCGACCTGTGGCGTATCACCCGCCGCACACCGCGCCTCGGCGACGCTGACCTGCGCGAAATGGTCGAGCTGATCCTCAATGCCCTACTCCCCGGAGCCGAGCATCGTCTCGAATCGCGTGTGCATCCTTATACGCTCAACGGCCAGCAGGCGGATGTGCTCGTCGACGGCGAATGGATCGAGGTTGGCGAGGGCGGTCTCGCGCATCCCGACGTCCTCGCCCGCGCCGGGCTCGACGGTTCGTACTCGGGTCTCGCCCTCGGCCCGGGACTCGACAGGCTGCTGATGCTGGTGAAGGGCGTGCCGGACATCCGGCTGCTGCGCGCGACCGATCCGCGGATCGCCGGGCAGATGCTCGACCTTGAGCCGTACCGTGCCGTCTCCGCGATGCCGCCGATCCGCCGCGACCTTTCCGTCGCCGTGGACGAAGGCGACACCGCCGAGGACCTGGGCGACCGGATCCGCGACGCCCTCGGCTCTGACGCCGCGAAGGTCGAGTCGGTGCAGATCCTCTCGCGCACGCCGCTCGCCGCGCTGCCGGTGGCCGCCCGCGAGCGGTTGGGTGCACGCGAAGACCAGGACAACGTGCTGGTTCGCGTCGTGCTGCGGGATCTGGAGCGCACGCTGACCGACCACGATGCGAACGTGCTGCGTGACCGCGTCTACGCGGCCGTACATCGCGGCACGGTTCATCAGTGGGCCGCGAAGCCACAAGCCCCCGGCTCGCTGACACGGCGCGGCTGGTAGTCCGGGGCCATCAACCCGGGGCCGTCAACTCAACCTGACCGCTATTTGCCGCTGACCAGCAAAGATAACGATCCCATCACTCACTCCGTTCTCATGCTCGCCTCATCCCCTGGTCAAGAGGAGGCCGGAGAGTCGTCGCGACCATACCTTCGACCCACCGAGCCTCGAGGACGCTTGATGTTCTTCACCTACCTGACCAGGGAGCTGCGCAGACGAGGGCGGCAGGCGTTCGTGATCGCGCTCGGCCTGGCCCTGGGCATCGGCCTGACGATCACGGTGACTGCCGCCTCGGCCGGCGTCAACGCGGCGCAGAAGACCGTGCTGCACTCGCTTTACGGCGTCGGCACCGACATGACCGTGACCAGCGCCGCCGCCGCGAACAACAGCCAGCGCTCGTTCAGCTTCCGCGGCCCGGACGCCGGCTCGACGACCGGCACCAAGTCGTCGACCACGACCTCGGACAACCTCACCCTCTCCCCCGGCACCACCGCGATCACCGCGGCCACGCTCGCCAAGATCAAGAACGTGTCCGGGGTGTCCACGGCGGTCGGCTCGCTGGCGCTCAACGACTTCAACATCAGCACCACGGTCACCCAGCAGGTCACCCAGCAGCCGAGCACCAACTCCGGCGGAAACGGCGAACGCGGGGGCGGCGGCTCGAACGGCGGCCCGGCGTTCGGCGGACCGGCCGCGGGCGGCGGCAACTTCAACGTCACCTCGGTCACCGGCGTGGACACCTCGAACCTGACGGTGGGCCCGACCTCCACGCTCACGCTCGCCTCCGGCCGGATGCTCACGGCCGCGGACGCCAAGTCGTACGTCGCGGTGCTCACCCAGTCGTACGCCTCCTCCAAGAGCCTCAAGCTCGGCGGCACGATCACCCTCGGCGGCAAGAGCTTCAAGATCGTCGGCCTGGTCTCCGGCTCGACGTCGAGCAACGTGTACATCCCGCTCGGCATCGCGCAGACGCTTTCCAGCCAGACCGGAGCGGTGACGACGATTTACGTCAAGGCCGGCAACTCGACGCAGATCGACGCGGTCGCCGCCGCGATCAAGAAGGCCGACTCCACCGCGACCGTGACCACCTCGGCCGACCTGGCCAAGTCGGTCACCGGCTCGATCTCCTCGGCCGCCTCCCTCGCCAACAACCTGGGCCGGTGGCTCTCGATCGCGGTGCTGATCGCGGCGTTCGCGGTCGCCGCGCTGTTCACCATGTCGGCGGTGGGCCGGCGGGTGCGCGAGTTCGGCACCCTCAAGGCGCTGGGCTGGACCTCGCGCCGGGTGGTGCGCCAGGTGATGGGCGAGGCGATCGTCACCGGCCTGATCGGCGGCGCCCTGGGCATCGGCCTCGGCTTCGCGGCGGCCTTCGCGATCGACAAGGTGGCGCCGAGCCTGACCGCGTCCACCGGCGGCATCACCAACCCGACCGGCAACGGCCTGCCGAACGGCGGACCCGGCGGCGCGGGCGGTGGCGGCGGCGGGTTCCGTCAGGCCGCGTCCCAGTCCGTCACCGTGCACCTGTCAGCGCCGGTGGCATTCAACGTGCTGTTGCTCGCGGTGGCCCTCGCCGTGCTCGGCGGCCTGATCGCCGGCGGCTTCGGCGGCTGGCGCGCCTCCTCGCTGCGCCCGGCCGACGCCCTGCGCAAGGTCGCCTGACCCCATCCGAGAAAGAGACCCCGACAATGTATGAAATCAGCGACCTGACCAAGCAGTACAAGCGCGGCAAGGAGACCATCAACGCCCTCAACGGCGTAAACGTCTTGATCCCGGACGGCGACATGCTCGCCATCCAAGGCCCCACCGGACACGGCAAGTCCACCCTGCTCCAACTGCTCGGCGGACTGGACCGCCCCACGTCCGGCAGCCTGCTCTTCGACGGCCGGGACATGGCCAAGCTCAACGAGATGCAGCTGACCAAGCTGCGCGCGCAGAACTTCGGCTACATCTTCCAGTCCTTCAACCTCATCCCGACCCTCACCGCCCAGGAAAACGTCGAGACCGCGCTGGTCCCGCTGAAGATCTCCGCGGCCGAGCGCAAGGAGCGCGCCGCCCGCGCCCTGACCGAGGTGGGCCTGGGCGACCGGGCCGGGCACCTGCAGGGCGAACTGTCCGGCGGCCAGCAGCAGCGCGTCGCCATCGCCCGCGCGCTGGTCAAGGAACCCAAGGTGATCATGGCTGACGAGCCCACCGGGAACCTGGACGAGGACACCCGCGACGAGATCTTCGCGCTGCTGGAGAAGCTCTGGCGGGAGCGCAACCTGACCGTGATCATGGTCACCCACGACTCGGCGATCGCGAACCGGGTCCCCCGGTTGGCCCAGATCAAGAACGGCAAGCTGACCATCAAGCGCG
>Ga0070739_10005001_pt1 | contig 15367 bp, 16 predicted proteins | sample Coa_R1_7_FD_66445 | JGI IMG/M metagenome (GOLD analysis project Ga0070739, IMG submission 66445) | Surface soil microbial communities from Centralia Pennsylvania, which are recovering from an underground coalmine fire - Coalmine... | ecosystem: Environmental > Terrestrial > Soil > Unclassified ... | reverse complement strand
GAGCGTCTCGACGACGGGACGTGGGAGGCGCTCGCGCGCCCGACGCGGCGGCTGCGCCCCGGTCGGCGGTACGGGCCGTTCGAGCTGCTCGAGCACCTCGGCGAGGGCCGGTGGCGCCTGCGTCTCGAGGGCGAGCCCGCGGGCGAGACGCCGCTGCCGCCGTACATCACGAAACCGCTCGCCGATCCCTCCCGCTACCAGACGGTGTACGCGCGCGCGGTGGGCTCTGCTGCGGCGCCGACGGCCGGGCTGCACTTCACCGCGGAGCTGCTCGCCCGGCTGGAGCCGGTGCGGGTCACGCTCCATGTCGGCCTCGACACGTTCCGGCCGGTCACCGAGGACAGGCTCGAGGACCACCGGATCCACGGCGAGCGGTACGAGGTCGCGCTCGACGCGTGGGAGCGGATCCGCGCCGCCGAGCGGGTGCTCGCGGTCGGCACGACGACGCTGCGCGTGCTCGAGACGCTCGCCCGCGGCGGCCCGCTCGCCGGCCGTACGGAGCTCTTCGTCACGCCTGGCTTCGAGTTCAGGCGCGTGGACGCGCTGCTGACGAACTTCCACCTGCCGCGCTCGACCCTGCTCGCGCTCGTGATGGCGTTCGCCGGGATCGAGGAGACGCGACGCCTCTACCGGCTCGCGATCGAGGAGCGCTACCGCTTCTACTCCTTCGGCGATGCAATGCTCCTGCTCTGATGGACCGCCACTGATGTTCGACCACGTCACGATCCGCGTCTCCGACAGGGACGCCGCCCGGCGCTTCTACGTGACGCTGCTGGGCGAGCCGTCGCACGTCGGCGACTGGTTCGACGAGTGGGACGACTTCTCGATCTCGCAGGCCGACGGCGAGCACCCGGTGACACGTCATCTCCACGTCGGCTTCGCCGCGCGCTCGCGCGAGGAGGTCGACGCCTTCTGGCGGCGTGGGGTGGACGCCGGCTATCGCAGCGACGGGGAGCCGGGTCTGCGTCCCGAGTACCACCCGAACTACTACGGCGGCTTCCTCCTCGATCCCGACGGGAACAGCGTCGAGTCCTGCACCGGGTTCAGGGACAACCCCGGCGGTCCGCCGATCGACCACCTCTGGCTGGGCGTCCGGGATCCCGCGGCGAGCCGCCGCTTCTGGGAGACAGTCGCTCCGGTGCTCGCGCTCAGGACGCGAGAGGGCCGGCAGGGGCGATTCCACATCGCAGCGGGCGACCGCTCGTTCGCGCTCGTCGCGGACGGCCGCCCGCCGACGGAGCACGTCCACCTCGCGTTCCCGGTCCCCGACGACGAGACCGTGGCGGAGTTCCACCGCGTCGCGACGTTAGCGGGCTATGCCGACAACGGCGGCCCCGGCGAGCGCCCCGAGTATCACCGGGGCTACGTCGGGGCGTTCGTCCTCGACCCCGACGGCAACAACATCGAGGCCGTGAACCACAACCGCTGAGGCGGCCGCGCGCGTGACAGCTGGCTTCGGCGGGGTTACGCTCGAACCGTGAGCGGCCTCGTCGTTGACGCCCGGGCTCAGCCGGCTCGTCCGACATTCCTGCGGGTGCTCTGGGCTGTGCTGGTCGGCTATCTCGGTGGGGCGTTGACGTTGGGCATCCTCGCGGTCCTCCTCGACGCACTCGGTCTGCTGCCGCGTCCGTTCCTGCGGCCCGGCCCCTTCGCAGTCACCGGCGCCTGGAGCCTCGACGCCGACCTCGTCGCCGCACTTACGGTGATCCTCGTCGCAGCGTGGTGGATCCGCGCGACGGTGGCCGATGCGACGCCCGCGCCGGTCTCGTGCGGCGTCGTGACCCTCGTCGTGGCGGCCACCGGCTTTGCGCCGTACCTTGCGCTGCGGCCGGTCGCCCTGACCGGGGTCGTCGCGCTGCCGCTGACGACGTGGCTCGTGCGGCGGTACGCGGTCGGGAGGACGCTGCCGCTGCCCCGGCCTTCGTGGCGGGTCTGGGCCGCGCTCGCCGTCCTCGGCCTGCTCGTGTTCGCCTCCTATCGCGCCTACCACCCGCTCAACTCGTTCGGCACGGGCATCGGCGACGGCTCGCGCGGGCACTTCCGCGTCGTCAGCCTCCACAACGCAGGTTTCGCGGATCTCACGATCCTGCACGTCGAGGGTGGCGTCCTCGGCAGCGGGGGATGGTCCGTGCCCGCACGCCTTCCCTACACCGTCCGCGCCCGGAGCGGCGACGACGTCTTCGTGTATGGGGCGACCTGCCGCTCGCGCACCGTGGCGATCACGTTCTCCGTGCTCGGGCGCACGTCCACGCAGCAGTTCGCGGTGCCCGGAACTGCGTGCCGCTCGTAGCGGTGGCCGGGAGCTACGCCTGATCCAACAGCGCGGCGGTCGCCTGCTCGAACGCCTCGCGCACGTCCGCCTCGAGGAGCTCGATCAGCGGCGTCGAGCGCAGCGTCTGCCAGACGAGCTCCCGCGACCCGCAGCGGCGCACGTACTCGTCCTCCAGGATCTCGACCAGGTGACGGCCGCGCCGGTGCTCGCGGCGGATGTGGGACAGCAGGCGCTCCTCGCGGAACGAGCGCCGGGCGGAGAAGAAATACGGCGTGCCGCCGAGCGGGCCCCAGTTAGCCATCGCACTACGATCTTACCCGGCCCAGCCGGTGGGGAAACGGCCTCCCGGTCTAGGCTCGACGCGTGAGCGAGACGTTCAACGTCACCGCCCGAGACGGCGCCGCGCGCGCGGGCGTCCTCCGGACGGCGCACGGCGAGGTGCGCACGCCCGCCTTCATGCCGGTCGGGACGAAGGCGACCGTGAAGAGCGTCGATCCCGGCGAGCTGCGGGAGCTCGGCGCGGAGATCGTGCTCGGCAACGCGTACCACCTCCACTTCCGTCCGGGTGCAGAGCTGATCGCCGAGCTCGGCGGCCTGCATGCATTCATGGGCTGGGACGGGGCGATCCTGACCGACTCCGGCGGCTTCCAGGTCTTCTCGCTCCGCGACACGCTTCTCGCCACGGACGACGAGGGCGTCACGTTCCGCTCGGTGTACGACGGGCGGGCAGAGCGCTTCACGCCGGAGCTCGCCGCGCGCGTGCAGGAGCTGCTCGGCTCGGACGTCGCCATGTGCCTCGACATCTGCTCTCCCGCCGGCGTGTCGCGTGCGGAGCTCGAGGAGGCGGTACGCCGCACGACGGCCTGGGCGGTGCGCCAGCGTGTGCTCCCGCGTGCGCCGGGACAGCTCCGCTTCGCGATCACGCAGGGCGGGCTCGACACGAAACTCAGGCGACGCTCGTCGGAGGAGCTCGTCGGGCTCGACTTCGACGGCTACGCGATCGGCGGGCTCAGCGTGGGCGAGCACCGCGAGCCGATGTTCGAGGCGACGAGCGAAGCGGCGGCGCTGCTCCCCGAGGAGAAGCCGCGCTACTTCATGGGGATCGGCGACCCGGAGGGCGTGCTAGAGGTGATCTCCCGCGGCGTCGACATGTTCGACTGCGTGCTCCCGACGCGGACGGCGCGCACCGGCAGCGCGCTGACGCGCGAGGGCCGGCTCAACCTCCGGAATGCGCGCTTCGCCCGCGACGAGCGCCCGCTCGACGAGGAGTGCTCGTGTCCCGCCTGCTCGCGCTTCAGCCGGGCGTACCTACGCCACCTCGTCAATCAGCAGGAAATCCTCGGGCTGCGCCTCATCAGCCTGCATAATCTGCGCTTCCTGCTCGATCTCGTCGCCGCGGCGCGACAGGCGATCGAGCGCGGTGAGTTCCTCGCATGGAGAGACGAGGCGCTCGGACGAGCGAAGGGAGCCATGGAGTGATCATCGGAGCGAGCGGCGGGTCGGGCTTCTTCCTGATCATCATCGTCGCGTTCCTCGTCCTGTGGCTGATCGTCGTGCGGCCGCAGCGGAGGCGGCAGTCGCAGCAGCGGCAGATGCTCGATGCCCTCCACGTCGGCGACGAGGTCCTCACCGCGGGCGGGATCTACGGCACGGTCCTGCGGCTCGACGAGGACGAGGTCACCGTCGAGATCGCTCCGGACATCGAGGTGCGAGTGGCGCGGCGGGCGATCGCCGGCGTGACGCGCGAGCCGGAGCCGGGTCAGCTCGGAGAGCCGGAGGCCGGCGAGCCCGCGGAGCAGAAGGACGACGGCGGCGAGCGCTGGCGGTCCGCTTTCGACGACGAAGGCTCGTCCGGCGAGACGTCGAACGAGGAGAAGCGCGGCTAACCTGTTCCGCGGTCTTGAAGGATCCTTCGTGAGAGAGCGTCGCAACTATCTCCTGCTCATGGGCGCAATTGCCGCGGCCCTCGTCGGCGCGGTGCTGCTCGCGGCGCCCGGCTCGCCCGCGTACAAGAAGCCCACGCTCGGCCTCGACCTGCAGGGCGGTCTCGAGGTGATCCTGCGCGCGATTCCCGACAAGGGCCAGCAGATCAACGCGCAACAGATGCAGGTCGCGCAGAACATCATCGAGAGCCGCGTCAACAAGATCGGCGTCACCTCGCCGAGCGTTGCGATCCAGGGCGGAAACGAGATCGTGATCCAGCTCGCCGGCGTCCACGATCCGGCGAAGGCGGCCCAGATCGTCGGCTCGACGGGCCAGCTCCAGATGTTCGACTTCGAGACGAGCCTCGTGGCGCCCACGGTGAACGGCAGCCAGCAGCCGGCGCCGCTTCCGTCCCTCTACAGCCTGCTCTCGGCGCTGCAGAAGGAGGCAGGCAAGGGGTCGCCGCAGGGCTACTTCCTCTTCAAGACCGTGAAGAAGCCCGTCACGACGAAGGTCAAGGGCAAGAAGGTCACGAAGACGCAGACGTTCCACAAGCTCGTGCAGGGCACGCCTCCGTTCGGCGCCCCGAACCTCCAGCAGCTGCTCTTGCCGTACAAGAACGGGAAGCGGCCTGCGAACACCGTGGTGATGAAGCTGCCGACGAATCGCGAGGCGGTCTGGTGCACGCCGGCGAGCAACTGCATCGGCGCGGGCGCGAACGGAACCTCGTCGACCGGCAAGTACTGGTACCTGTTCAAGTACTTCCCGCCGTCGGCCCAGCATCCGGACGGCCCGCCGCAGCTGACCGGGAAGGACCTCGTCGAGTCGGGCATCGGGACCGACGTCGACCCGAACACCGGCCAGAACATCGTCACGCTCCAGTTCACGAGCCACGGCTCGCACGAGTTCAAGAAGATCACCGAAGCCGAGTACAAGCGCGGCCGGCGCAACGCAGCCCTCGTCCCGGGCGCGCTCAACACGAGCGACCAGCAGACGGTCGTCCAGTACGCCGGCCACAACGCGATCGTCCTCGACGGCGAGCTCAAGGAGACGCCGTACATCGACTACACCGACTCGACCCTCTCTCAGGGCATCGTCGGCAATGCGCAGATCACCGAGCCCAACGCGACGGCCGCGAACCAGACCGCGCTCGTCCTCCAGAGCGGCTCGCTGCCGTACACGTTCAGCCAGATCGAGCGCACCGAGGTCTCGGCGACGCTCGGCAAGAGCTCGCTCCACCAGGCGATCTGGGCAGCCGCCGCCGGGCTCCTGATCGTTGCGCTCTTCCTGCTCCTGCTCTACCGCTTCCTCGGCCTCGTCGCGGTCCTCGGCCTCGCGATCTACGGCCTCCTCTACTACGCGGCGATCCTGCTCTTCAACGTGACCCTGACGCTGCCGGGCTTCGCCGGCCTGATCCTCACGATCGGCGTCGCAGCGGACGCGAACGTCGTCGTGTTCGAGCGAATCAAGGAAGAGGTGCGCGCCGGGCGATCGGTGCGGGCCGCCATCGCGGCGGGTTACGGCAAGGGCTTCCACACGATCCTCGACGCGAACGTCGTGACCGTGATCACGGCCATGGTCATCTTCCTCATCGCCGTCGCGGACGTGAAGGGCTTCGCGCTGATGCTCCTCATCGGCACCGTGATCTCGCTGCTCACCGCCGTTGCCGCGACCCGCGCGATGCTCGGCCTGCTCAGCGGATTCCGCTGGTTCGACAACCCGCACTTCATGGGCGCACACGGGCAGCAGACGGCGAAGTGGCTCCAGATCGACTTCATGCGCCGCCGGTATCTCTGGTTCGCGCTCTCGGGTGTCGTGATCCTCGCGGGGATGGTTTCGCTTGGCGTGCGCGGCCTCAACCTCGGAATCGATTTCAAGGGCGGGACGCAGCTCACCTTCAAGACGCACACGCCCTACACGACCGGAGACGTCCAGTCGTTCATGGCGAAGCACGGCCAGCGCGACGCGGTCGTCCAGGGGCAGGGCGCGTCCCTGCACAACAAGTTCACGCAGTGGCAGGTGCGGACGCGGTCGCTCAAGAGCGGCGAGCAGAACACGCTGAGCCAGACCCTCAAGACCGACCTCGGTGCGTACGGGGGAGGGGCGACGAACGTCTCGGGGACGTTCGGGCACCAGGTCGCGATCGACGCGATCTACGGGATCTTCGTCTCGCTGCTCCTGATCACGATCTACATCGCGGTCAGGTTCGACTTCAAGTTCGCGATGCCCGTGATCCTCGCGATGCTCCACGACATAGCCGTGACCGTCGGCGTCTACGCGCTCGTCGGGAAGGAGGTCTCCGTCGCGACGGTGGCCGCCGTCCTGACCGTTCTCGGCTACTCGATCTACGACACGATCATCATCTTCGACCGCATACGCGAGAACATCCCGCTGATGCGGCGCTCGCCGTTCGCGACGATCGCCAACGTCTCGTTGTGGGAGACGATCAGGCGCTCACTGGCCACGACGTTCATCACGCTGCTTCCGATCATCTGCCTCGAGATCCTCGGCGGCGCGACGCTCAAGGACTTCGCCTTCGCGCTCATCGTCGGGGTCACCTCGGGCGCCTACTCATCGATCTTCTTCGCGGCTCCGATCCTCACGATCTGGAAGGAGCGCGAGCCGGACTACGCACGGCGGAAGGCTCAGGCCGCCGCGGCCGAGCTGCCCGCCGACGGCGACGGCCGCGGCCGCGGAGCAGTCGTCGACCCGGGCACGGCCGCTCTCGCCGCGTCGGAGCAGGCACTGGCGGACGAGCCCACTCCGGAGCTCGTCGACGCCGTGACCGCCGCGCCCTCGGAGCCTTCGGCTCAGGCGCGACGTGAGAAGCGGCGGCAGCGGCGCCGCGCGAGGCCGCATGGCCGCGCGCGGTAGCAGCCGCCTGCTTCTCGACACGCTCGAGGAGCTTCTCGCCGAGTTCCCGAGCCGCGTGCGCGGCAGCCGCGAACGGTTCTCGGAGACCGCACTCGGCGCGCTGCGCGGAATCGCCGACGAGCTCAACCTCGTGACCCGCGACGAGCTCGACGAGCTCGAGCTCAGGGTCGCCCAGCTCGAACACCGCATGCGACTGCTCGAAGGCCCTCCGGACGTGCCGCCGACGGCTTGAACAGATGACACGGATGCGCGTCTTGAAGGGGCTGGTCCCGCTTGCGGTCGTTCTCTTCGCCGCGGCGGGATGCGGCTCAGGCTCCTCGCACCACCGCGCGAACTCGAGCGACTTCGTGTTCCGGGCCGTGCCGCAGGGCGGCCAAGGCGTGACGACAGCCGGAATGCGAGCGGCGCGCAGGATCGTCAGCGCACGCCTTGACCAGCTCCCTGTGAGCTCGCCGAGAGTGACCGTCTGTAGGGGCGACCGGCTCGTCCTCCACGTCCCGGGTGGTCGGCGCACCGCGGCGAAGACGGCCGCGATCGCCGCCAGCGCCGGACGGCTCCAGTTCTTCGACTTCGAAGCCGACCTCGCGCCGCCGACCATCACGCGGGGGAACCCGACTCCGTACGGCTCCCTCTACGGCCTGCTGTCAGCGGTTCGAAGCCAGGCCGGGCACGGGGGTGCCGCGGAGTACTACCTCTTCGATCGGAAGCATGAGGTCCAACGCGGGCCGGACCCGACCGTCGGGCTCCTCCTCGCACCGTACGGCGGCAACCGGCCGGCCGGTACCCAGGTGCTCGCCGTGCCCGCGCACCGAGAGCTCGTCCGCGGCCCCCGCTCCTCGACGACGACGCGGCCTGTCGGACACTCGAAGAGCGGCGTCTACTGGTACCTCTTCAAGTACTTCCCGAGCGCGCCGAACGGACCGCCGGAGCTGACCAACGAGGATCTCGTGCCGACGAAGGTGAAGGCCGAGACCGATCCCAACAACGGCGTCCCGGCGGTGCAGCTCGCCTTCACGGCCCGAGGCGCGCACGAGTTTCAGCGGATCACGCAGGTGGAGTACGAACGGGGCCGGCAACGCGCCGCCAAGGGTGGGCACAAGGACGAGCCGCAGTACCTGTCGACCTACGCCCAGCACACCGCGATCGTTCTCGACGGAGCCATCAAATCGGCCCTGTACATCCCCTACACGGACAAGGCGCTGGCTCACGGCGTCCCCGGACGATTCGTCGCGATCTCGATGGTTGCGGAGGGCAGCTCGGCGGCGAGGGATCTCGTGGTCGTCCTCCAGAGCGGCCGGCTGCCGTACACCTTCCAGCCGGCCGGGCACGGAACCTGTAAGCGGTAGCGCTCAGCCCGCGGCCGTCCGCCGGAACCGCGTCACGGTCGCGGCAAGGAAGGTCTCGGCGTCGTAGACGATGAAGCCGCAAACGGCGGCGAGCGGCAGCTCGGCAAGGGCGGCCTCCGCCACCGCTTCCCACAGCTCGTCGCCGGCGTGCGAGGTGACGATGTCGAACCAGGCGTCGCAGACGAGCATCGTCCCCGTCACTGCGGCGAGCGGGACGAGCCATTGCGAGCCACGCAGCGTCGCCCACGCGGTGGCGGCAAACGAGGCGGCCAGGCCGACGTCGAACCCGACCCACGCGAGGTCGTAGTGGAGGGTGACGTGCTGCGACGGCAGCGTGAACGTCAGGTACAGGATCCAGGGCACGAGCCCGACGGCGACGAGCGCCAGGAGGAGCGTGACCCAGCGCGGGAGAGGGATCCGGACGCCTTCTTCCTCCGTTTCGCCTTCGATGAAGGGCTCTCCGAGATCCCTCATGCGCACGTTGTACCCTGGCCGCGTGACACTGCGGGGGGTCACCGTGGAACGACTGCTCGCCTGGGGCGCCACGCTCGTGGGCGTGATCGGGCTCGTGTCGGCGCTGACGCCGGAGATGGCGAACCGCGTCGAGATCGTGCGGGGGATCCTGCCGCCGGGCTGGCCGGAGGCGGGCCGCGTCCTCACGGTCGCGTTCGGAATCGGGCTGATCTGGCTCTCGCGCTCGCTCGCGAAGCGCCGTCGCCGCGCCTGGCAGCTCGCGGTCGCCGTCGTCATCGCCTCAGCCGTCGCCCACCTTGCGAAGGGGCTCGACTTCGAGGAAGCGGCGATCTCGCTGCTCCTGCTCGCGGCGCTCCTCCGCTGGCGCCGCCGGTTCGACGTGCCGGGCGACCCGGCGAGCGTGCGGCCCCTGCTCGGCCTCGGTGCGGCCCTGGCGGGGATGGCGGCGCTCGCAGGCGGGGCGGAGCTTCGCGGCATCGAGCTCTCCCACCGAACCGGCGACGCGGTGCTCGGGCTCGGCCTCGTGCTCGGCTTCCTCGCGCTCTACTTCTCCCTGCGGCCGTTCGGGCAGGCGGTGGCGCAGACGGTCGGGGAGCGGCGCATGGCGCGGGCGCTCGTGGAGGCCCACGGCAGCGACAGCCTCTCTTTCTTCGCGTTGCGGCGGGACAAGAGCTACCTCTTCTCGCCCTCGCGCAGCGCCTTCCTTGCGTACCGCGTCGTGGCCGGGACGGCCCTCGTCAGCGGCGACCCCGTCGGTGACGAGGGGGAGATCGACGCGCTCCTCGAGGAGCTACGCGATCTCGTGCGCTCGCACGGGTGGCGACTCGCCGTCGTCGGGGCCTCGGGCGAGCACCTGGATCGCTACCGCGCGCTCGGGCTCAAGCCCGTGCCGATGGGGGAGGAGGCCGTGCTGCGCCCGCAGGACTTCTCGCTCGAGGGGCGGGCGATCCGCAAGGTGCGCCAGTCCGTCTCCCGGCTCCGTAAGGCGGGATACACGTTCCGCGTCGTCGCGGCCGAAGAGCTCGGGGGCGTGCTCGAGGTGGAGCTCGAGGACGTCTCCAGTGCCTGGCGCCGCGGCCAGCCGGAGCGCGGCTTCTCGATGGCGATCGACGATCTCCATGTCACCGGGACGATGCTCGCGCTCGCGGAGGACGCGAGCGGCCGAGTCGGCGGCTTCCTGCACCTGGCCCCTTCGCGGGCGGGCGGCGGCTGGTCGCTGAGCGCGATGCGCCGCCGGCCGGACTCGCCGAACGGGCTGACCGAGTTCCTCGTCGTCGAGACGCTCGCGTGGGCGCGCGGGATCGGCGCGACCGAGCTGTCGCTCAACTTCTGCGCCCTCACCGACTTTCTCGCGCCCGAGCGCGTTACGACGCCGGTGCGCCGGCTCGTGCGCCGCGGCCTCCTCCTCGCCGACAACGTCTTCCAGCTCGAGCGGCTCTACTCGTTCAACCGGAAGTTCTTCCCGGAGTGGCGGCGCCGTTACATCTGTGTCGAGCGGTTCACCGACCTGCCGGCCGTCGGCCTCGCCTATCTCCACGCCGAGTCGCTTCTCGTGCCGCCCGGGCCGTGGACGCGCAGGCGCGAGGGACGCCGCGGCGTCGCTGCCTGACATCAGCCTTCGCGCGGCGTAGCCTGTCGCCCATGAGCACGACGAGGAGCATCGGGCGGCTCTCGGAGATCGCGCAGGTGATGGTGCGGCACGGCTTCGGCTACTTCCTCGAGGCGCACAAGCTCAGCGATCTCCTGCCCGGCCGCTCGGCCGAGGACCGCCTCGCGAACGTGGCAGCCGAGCACGGCGCCTCGTCCGCTCGTGGCCAGCACCTGCGCGAGGTGCTCGACGAGCTGGGGCCCACCTTCGTGAAGTTCGGGCAGCTCCTCTCGACGCGCCCCGACGTCGTGCCGCCCGACATCGTGGTGGAGCTGCGCGGCCTGCAGGACGACGTGCGGCCGTTCCCCTTCGAGCAGGCCGAGCGGGTGATCGAGGAGGAGCTCGGGAACACGCTCGAGCGCCTCTTCCTCGACTTCGAGCCCGCGCCCGTGGCGGCAGCGTCGATCGGCCAGGTGCACCGGGCCACTCTTCCCAACGGCCGGCGGGTCGCGGTCAAGGTGCAGCGGCCGGGCGCGCCGCGCAAGATCGAGGCCGACCTCGGTCTCCTCTACCAGGCCGCCCGGCTCGCGAAGGAACGGATCCGCGCGCTCGACTTCGTCGACACGCGCCAGCTCGTCGACGAGTTCGCACGCTCGATCCGGAAGGAGCTCGACTACCGGCAGGAGGGACGCAACGCGCAGAACTTCCACCGGCACTTCGCCGGCAACCCGCACGTTCGCGTCCCGAAGGTGTACTGGCAGTACTCGCGCCCGCGCGTACTGACGCTCGAGTGGATCGACGGGATCCAGCTCGCCGACCTGGATCTCGTCGCGACCACGCTCGAGGAGCGCCGCGAGATCGCCTACCGGATCACCGACGCGTGGATGGCGATGATCTTCCGCCACGGCTTCTTCCACGGCGATCCGCATCCGGCGAACATCCTGCTGCCGCCCGAAGCGGGCTCGATCGGCCTCGTCGACTTCGGCGCCGTCGGGACGCTCACCGACGACGACATGTCGAAGCTGACCGGCCTCTTCATCGACGCGGCGAACGAGAACCTCGAGCAGCTCCCGAAGCGGCTCGCGGATCTCGGCGTCCGCTATCCGAGGGAGCGGGAGGGTGAGTTCCTCTCGGAGATCCGGGAGCTCTACTACCGCTACTACGGCGCCAGCCTGAGCGAGGTCGACCCGATTCAGGTCATCCGCGAGGGCTTCCAGCTCATCTACTCGATGAACCTGCACCTGCCCGCGCGCTTCCTCCTGCTCGACCGCGCGATCGCGACCCTCGGCTCGGTCGGCGTCGAGCTCTATCCCGACTTCAACGTCTTCGAGGTGGCGCGGCCGTATGCGCGCGACCTGATGCTCGAACGGTTCGCGCCCCAGCGGGTGGCGCGCCGCGCTCGGCGGGAGGCGTTCCGGTACGCGCAGGTGATCGCGGAGGCGCCGCACCAGTTCCACGACTTCATGGAGGAGATCCGCGACGGCCAGATCGAGGTCGGGTTCGTGCACAAGGGCCTCGACGAGTTCCTCGAGAACCTGCAGCGGGTCTTCAACCGGCTCGTGATCGCCCTGATCGTGGTGGGCGGGCTGATCGGCTCCAGCCTGATCGGGATCTTCGCCAAGGCCGGACCGCACGTGCTCGGCGTGAACGTCATCTCGATCATCGGCTTCGTGCTCTCCACGGTGCTCGGCGTCTGGCTCCTCTGGGGCGTCATCCGGTCGGGCCGTCTCTAGCGCATCGTCACGCTTTCTCTGCAAAGGACATCTGGCGGAGCGAGCGTGCCGCCCCTAGCCTCGTGCCATGACCGCGCTCCTCCTCGCCGAGCCGGAACCGGCCGTCCGCGGCTTCCTCGAGCGGCAGCTTCGCAACGACGGCTTCGACGTCGTCTCCTGCGAGCGTGCCGAGCAGCTCCCGCGCGCGGCCGATCCAGACGTGCTCGTGCTCGGGGACGCCGAGGCGCTCGACCGGGGCGTCGTCCCCGACTGCCCGGTGATCGTGCTCGGCGGCGCAGATCCGGCCGCGCGCGTCCGCGCGCTCGCCAGAGCCGACGACTGCCTCGCCCGGCCGTTCGTCTACGAGGAGCTGCTGGCCCGAATCCATGCACTCCTGCGGCGCTGCCCGCCGCGCTTCGAGCTGGTGGAGGTCGGTCCGCTCGCGATCGACCGCGCTGCCCGGCGCGTCACGGTGCTCGGACAGGAGGTCGAGCTCTCGGCCAAGGAGTACGCGCTCCTCGTCAAGCTCTCGTCGGCTCCGGACCGCGTCTTCACTCGTGAGCAGCTGCTGCGCGACGTCTGGGGCTTCAGGACGTACGTACCGACGCGAACGCTCGAGTCGCACGCCTCGCGCGTGCGGCGGAAGCTCGCGGCCGCCGGCCTGCCCGGCTGGGTCGTGAACGTGTGGGGCGTGGGCTACAAGCTTCGCCACGTCCCGGCGACTTGAGCTCGAGCTAGTGGAAGTGGCCCCAGCGGGTCGCGATGACGAGGAGCACGCAGCCGATCGCGATGGCGAGACCGCCCATCGCCTGGCCTCCACGCCGGCCGAACGGCGTGGCGGCACCGACCAGCAGCGCGAGGCCGCCGATCGCTCCGAGTGCTTCCCCGACTTCGGCGAGCCGGATTCCCGTGTGCACCTTGATGCTGAGCGCGAGGAGTGTCATGCCGCCATGATCGCCGGGGCGGCGGACGGCGCTACAGGAGCGCTCCTTCCAGGCGGAGCAGCCACTCCTTGCGGTCGAGGCCTCCGCCGTAGCCGGTCAGGCTCCCGTTGGCGCCCACCACGCGGTGGCAGGGGAGGACGATCGGCAGCGGGTTCCGGTTCATGACGGTGCCGACTGCGCGGGCGGCGCGGGGAGCGCCGACCTGGGCGGCGAGCGCACCGTAGGTCGTGGTGTGGCCGTACTCGACTCGGTTCAGCTCGGCGAGCACCCGCCGGTGGAACTCCGGCGCGGCGCGCAGGTCGAGCTCGAGGTCGAAGGCGTGACGCCGGCCCGCGAAGTACTCGTCGAGCTCCGAGCGCACCCGGTCGAGCGCCTTCGGAGCCCGCAGGACGCGCGGGCCGAAGTGACGCGCGAGGCGCTCGAGCTCGGCCTCCGGCTCGGGGTCGAAGCCGACCCGGCACAACCCGCGATCCGAGACGCCGACGAGCAGCCGCCCGACCGGCGTGTCCTCGAGCACGTCGTAGGCCACGTCGAGCTCGCCGGAAGCAGCCGCCGCCGCGCGGAAGCGTTCGTCGAGGACGGTCGGGACTCCACTCATCGCTCTTTCGTCTCCTTCCGCAGCCGCCGCACGCCTGCGGAGGCCGCCTGTCGTGCCGCCTGCTCGTTCGAGCCGAGGGCGACGCCGATCGCGTCGTAGTCGAGGTCGTAGCCGTAACGCAGGACGACCGCCGCTCGCTCCTTCGGGGGTAAGCCGTCGGTGAGCGGCGCGAGCTGCTCGACGGCAGGACGCTCGTCCTCGCTCGCCGGCTCCGCCGGCAGCTCCGCCGCCGGCCGCTCTCTGCGGGCCGCGTCGACCACCGCGTTCCCGGCGATCGTCAGCACCCAGGCGCGCAGGTGCTCGCCGTGCTCGAGCCGCCCGTAGGCGCGCAGCGCGCGGAGGAACGTCTCCTGAAAGAGGTCGTCGGCGCGGTCGCGGCCCGCGCGCCGCCGCAGGAACGCGAGCACTTCGCCCTTGTGGCACTCGTAGAACCGCTCGAAGGGAGGGATGCCGCTCACCATGGAGTGAAACGTAGTCCGGGTTCAAGATGTGAGGCGTGCAACTCGCGGTGGTGGGACACGTGGAGTGGGTCGAGTTCGCGCGGGTCGACCATATGCCGGCGCCGGGGGAGATCGTGCACGCGCTCGAGACCTGGGAGGAGCCGGCGGGCGGCGGAGCCGTCGCTGCCGTCCAGCTTGCGAATCTGGCGGGGTCGTGCCTCCTCTTCACCGCGCTGGCCGACGACGAGCTCGGCCGACGCTCGCGGGAGGAGCTGGAGGCACGCGGCGTCACCGTGCACGCCGGGCACGCGCCCGGGACGCAGCGCCGGGCGCTCACACACGTCGACGAGGCCGGCGAGCGGACGATCACCGTCCTCGGTGAGAAGCTCCTGCCCTCGGGCGAGGACGGCGCGCTTCCCTGGGAGGAGCTCCGGCGCTGCGCCGCGGTCTACTTCGTGAGCGGGGACGTCACCGCGCTGCGCGCCGCGCGTCACTGCCCCGTCCTCGTCGCGACCGCACGTGAGCTTTCGACGCTCCGCCGGGCTGCCGTCGACCTCGACGTGCTCGTCGGCAGTGGCGAGGACGCCGCCGAGCGGTTCGAATCCGGCGAGCTCGAGCCGGAGCCGCACGTCGTCGTCACGACGGCGGGCGCTCTCGGCGGCTGGATTCGGCCCGGCGGCCCGTTCCGCGCCGCGCCCCTTCCCGGGCCGGTGTCCGACGCCTACGGCTGCGGCGACTGCTTCGCGGCGGGACTCACCTACGGGCTCGCGCTGGGGAAGCCGCTGGACGAGGCGGTCGCCCTCGGCGCGCAGTGCGGGGCGGCGGTCCTCACGGGCCGCGGCGCGTACGGGTACCAACTCGCCGCTGACGATGTACACGCCGGCTGAACGGCGGTAGGGTCCACCCATGAGCCAGCTCGCTGCCGGTTCAGCTGCCCGCGCGGCTCTTGCGCAGCCGCGCGAGACCGAGGGCAGGGCAACCGACTGGACCGACGTTCTGGCCGAGGTGCCGCTCTTCCGAGACCTCTCGCGCCGTCACCTCAAGCACGTGGCCTCGGTCGCCCGCATGCGGCGCTATGGCCCCGGAACCTCGATCGTGCGGGCCGGCGACCCCGGCTCGGGCTTCTACGTGCTGATCGACGGAGCCGTGCGTGTCGTCCCGCCGAGCGGCCGACCGCGGAGGCTCGGCGCGGGCGA
>Ga0070739_10004999_pt1 | contig 15373 bp, 16 predicted proteins | sample Coa_R1_7_FD_66445 | JGI IMG/M metagenome (GOLD analysis project Ga0070739, IMG submission 66445) | Surface soil microbial communities from Centralia Pennsylvania, which are recovering from an underground coalmine fire - Coalmine... | ecosystem: Environmental > Terrestrial > Soil > Unclassified ... | reverse complement strand
GGGTATCCCGGCCCGCAGTGAGTGAGCGAGAAGACATCGGACTACGGGCGCTTGGGAAAGCGCCCGAAGTCCGGCTTTCGCTTCTCGAGGTAGGCGCGCTTGCCCTCCTGCGCCTCCTCGGTCATGTAGAAGAGCATCGTCGCATCGCCCGCGAGCTGCTGGATGCCGGCGAGCCCGTCGTCGGCCGCGTTGAGACCCGCCTTCAGCATGCGCAGCGCGATCGGGCTGTGGGTCAGCATGCGCCGGCACCACGCGACCGTCTGCTCCTCGAGCTCGGCGAGCGGGACGACCTTGTTGACGAGTCCCATGTCGGCGGCGGTCTGCGCGTCGTACTGCTCGCACAGGAACCAGATCTCGCGGGCCTTCTTCTGACCGACGGAGCGCGCGAGCAGGCCCGACCCGTATCCACCGTCGAACGAGCCGACCTTCGGCCCGGTCTGGCCGAAGCGCGCGTTGTCGGCGGCGATGGTCAGGTCGCACACGACGTGGAGCACGTGGCCGCCGCCGACCGCGTATCCGGCCACCATCGCGACGACGGGCTTGGGGAGCCGGCGGATCTGGATCTGCAGGTCGAGGACGTTCAACCGGCCGACGCCGTCGTCGCCGACGTAGCCGTCGTCGCCGCGGATGCGCTGGTCCCCACCCGAGCAGAACGCGTCGGGACCCTCGCCGGTGAGGACGATCACGCCGACCTCGGCGTCGTTGCGGGCCCGCTCGAACGCGTCCTGCAGCTCGAACAGCGTGCGGGGCCGGAACGCGTTGCGCACCTCGGGCCGGTCGATCGTGATCTTCGCGATGCCCTCGGCCTGCTCGAGACGGATGTCGGTGTAGCCGAGGTCGTCGCCCCACGGCTTCCAGTCGAGCGCGGGCCGGATCGGGTTCGCCGCCATGGCACCTCCTGCGAGCCGGGCCGGCGCCTGCACGCCGGTCGTCGAGCGAGCCGCGACCCTGGGAGTGCGACTCTGGGAGCGGGCGCTCCAACGGTTACCGTACCGGGCGATGCCGGCGGCCGACGAAGCGAACCTGGTCGCGGTGCCGGCCCGGGGCGCCCGGGCCGTCGACGCGATCACCCGGGCCTGGGACCGGGGCGACGCCGTCGCGCCCCTCGACCCCGGCGCCCCGGGGGCGGCCGTGGCCGCGCGTCTCGCCGTGCTCCGGCCGACGCACGTGGACGACGGCGACGGCACGCGCCCGGTGCCCGACCGGGGCGAACCGGTCCCGGCCGGCGTCGGCGCGGTGCTCGCCACCTCGGGGACGACGGGCACGCCGCGCGCCGTGCAACTCGACCACGACGCGCTCTCGGCCTCGGCGCGCGCGGTGCACACGGCGATCGGGCGCGAACCCGACGACCGCTGGTTGTGCTGCGTGCCCGTGCACCACGTCGCGGGGCTCGCGATCGTGGCCCGCGCGCGTACACACGACCTGCCGCTCGTGGTCCACGAGGCGTTCGACGTCGACGCGGTCGGCGCGTCACCGGAGCACGAAGGTGCGACGCTCGTCTCGGTCGTGGCGACGATGCTGACGCGACTGCTCGACGCGGGCGCACCCGTCGACCACTTCCGCGTCGCGCTGCTCGGTGGGGGCCCGATCCCACGTGAGCTCGTCGCGCGAGCGACGGCACGTGGCGCGCACGTCGCGACCACGTACGGCATGACGGAGACGGGTGGAGGCTGCGTCCACGACGGGCACGCGCTGCCGGGCGTCGACGTGCGCATCGCGCCGGACGGTGAGATCCAGGTCCGGGGTCCGGTGGTGATGCGCGGCTATCACCGCGACCCGGACGCGACCCGTGACGCGTTCACGACGGACGGCTGGCTCCGGACCGGGGACGTCGGCGAGCTCGCCGACGACGGGACGCTGCGCGTCGTCGACCGCCGCCGCGATCTCGTGATCACCGGCGGCGTCAACGTCAGCCCGACGAGCGTCGAGCGCGTCCTCGCGCGCCACCCGCGTGTCGCGGACGTCTGCGTCACCGGGGCGCCGGATGCGGAATGGGGCGAGCGCGTCGTCGCGCACGTCGTGCCCGCCGACGCGAACGGGCTGCCGACGCTCGACGAGCTGCGCGCGTTCGCGCGCGACGAGCTGAGCGCGGCGGAGCTCCCTCGTGAGCTCAGGCTCGCGGCTTCCATCCCCCGTACGGCGAGCGGCAAGCCGCGGCGCGGGCTCCTGCGCTCGCGCGCGTGACGTCAGGCGGAGTCGCGGTCACGCAGGTCGACGCGCACCGCGATCGGGTCGGCGCGCTGCATGACGGCCAGCGCGCTCTCGGCGCGCTTCTCGTCGCGGACGCGCACACCGACCCAGACGCCGCCGTCACTGACGTCCTGGAACGTCAGGTTCCAGGCATCGGAGTCGCTGATCGACCGCTCCGCGCCGATCATCCCGCCCAGCGTCCCGCCGAGGAACGCGCCCAGGATCCCGAAGACCCACAGCCACGCGGGCGCGTTCCACGACCCGCTGATCCACAGGATGATCGCGCCGACCGCGAGCCCGACCGCGATGCCGGCCACGGCCCACAGCACGATCGCCCGCAGCGTGCGCACCAACACGTGGGTCACCGCGCGGCTGTCCGCCGCCGTCTTGGTCGGCGCCGCTTCGGCCTCGAGCGCGCGCGTGCCGGTGAGGACGATGTCGTCGCCGTCGACGCCGCTGTTCTCGAGCGCCTCGATCGCGGCCCGGGCGTGCGGCATGTCGGCGAAGCGCGCTGCCACGTCGGGAACCCCGGCCATCGCATGGTGACGGGTCCGCATGGTCGTACCTTCCTCGCTCGCTCTCGTCTCGTTGCGCGCGTACCCCCGCACGGGACGGTTCGACACCCGAGTTCACGCTGCGCGCGTGCCACTACGGTGGGCCGGTGACACCCGCGGGCCGCGTCCCGATGCCGGAGCACGTCCTGCCGATGCTCGCGACGCCCGGACCGCTGCCGACCGACGACGCGCACTGGTCGTTCGAGATGAAGTGGGACGGCGTGCGCGCCCTCGTCGCCGTGACCGACGACCGGGTCCGGATCACGTCCCGGCGCGGCAACGACGTCGGCGACCGGTACCCCGAGCTCCATGGCCTCGCGGGGAAGGTCGGCGGCGGCGCGCTGCTCGACGGCGAGATCGTTGCCGTCGACACCACGGGGCGTCCGAGCTTCGAGGTGCTGCAGCAGCGGATGAACGTCGCGTCCGTCGACGTCGCGGCGCGCCTCGCCGCGCGCGTGCCCGTCGTACTGATGCTGTTCGACGTGCTGTGGCTCGACGGCCGTCTCGTCACGGACCTCCCGTACACGGAGCGGCGCGCGCTGCTCCACGCGCTCGGGCTGGCGTCGCCGCACTGGCAGACGCCACCCGCGCACACCGGCGACGGCGCCGCGGTGCGCGACGCGGCGACCGCGCTCGGGCTGGAAGGTGTCGTCGCGAAGCGGCTCGACAGTCGCTACGAGGCGGGGCGCCGCTCACCGGCATGGCGCAAGACCAAGGTCGACCACAGCCAGGAGCTCGTCGTCGGCGGGTGGCTGCCCGGCACCGGCCGGCTCGAGACGCACCTCGGATCGCTGCTCGTCGGCTACTACGACGACGAGCACCGGCTCCACTACGCGGGCCGCGTCGGGTCGGGGATCGACGAGGCGACGCGAGCGCGCCTCGAGGCGCTCGTCGCCCGGCACGCGCGGGCGACCGCTCCGTTCGTCGACCTCCCGCGCCTCAAAGACGCGCGTTTCGTCGAGCCCGTCCTCGTCGTGGAGGTGCGATTCCACGAGTGGACGCAGGCGGGGATCCTCCGCCACCCGCGCTACGCAGGCCTGCGCGACGACAAGGACCCGGCCGAGGTCGTTCGCGAGCCCGTCTAGCCCGCGACCGGCGCGCCCCGCGCCGCTACTCGATGGTGAAGAGCTTCGTGAGCCCGGTGATCTCGAACACCTTGCGGGCGGACGGGTTCAGCGACTTGAGCACGAGCTCGCCGTCCTTCTCGCGGACGCGCTTCAGCGCGCCGACGAGCACACCGAGCCCGGACGAGTCGATGAAGTCCATCTCGCTGCAGTCGACGACGACCCGCCGGGCCCCGCCGTCGACGATCCCGTACAGCTCGTCGCGCAGTGCCGCGGACGTCGAGACGTCCACCTCGCCCCGGATCGCGAGCTCGGGTGCCTCGGGCGTCCCGCGGCGTGTGAACTCCGCTTGCGCGTCGGCCGCGATGCGGGGCTCGGGCGTGTTGACCATCTCGCTCCTCCAGGCTCGCGGCACGTGGACGCGCGCGACGACGACGTCCACTGCCCGGCCCGGGAGCGTACCCGCCGCCCGGGGGCGGAAACCGTCTCCCCCGCCCCGCTCCGCGGCCCCCGCTACTCGAACGGGAGCTCGTCCGTGAGGCTGGTCAGCTCGACGAGGCGGACGATCTGTTCGTTGGCACCGCGGATTGCGTAGCCGCGTCCCGCGGCACGTGCCGCTCGCGCGCCCTCGAGGAGCGCCGAGAGGCCGCTCGAGTCGAGGAACGTGCACGCGGCGAGGTCCACGACCACGTCGGTGGGCGGCGTCGTCGTCGCGGCTTGCGCCAGCGCGTCCGCGACCTGCGGCGCGGTCGCCATGTCGACGTCACCCCCGACGCACACGGCGACGCGGTCCGTCTCGTGCACGATCTCGCACCGGAACTCGGCGGGCCCCTCACCCAGCCGCGGACCATCGACGTCGGTCAAGCGATCCTCCTCGCGCCCAACAACCGGCGCCGCCGGCGCCGCGGGAGCGCGGGGGTCGCCGGCCGGCAGAGGCGGCTGGCTGCTCAACCGCGGGCCCACATTCTCGCGCGTGACGCGGGGTGATCTCCAAGATCTACCGATCGGCCCGGCCGGAGACCTCGTCGACGAGGTCCTGGGCCAGCTCCCGGACCTTGCGGTTCTCGTGCTGGGATCGGCGGCGGAGCTCCTCGAACGCCTCCTCGGCGCTGCACCGTCGGCGCTCCATGAGGACGCCCTTGGCCTGGTCGATCACCGCGCGGGAACCGAGCGCCTCCTCGAGCTGGCCCGTCAGATCGACGCACGCCTGGTGGAGCTGGGCGTTCGCGAGGACGACCGCCGCCTGCGACGCGACGAGCACGGCGGCCCGCTCGTCGCGCGGGCCGAACACGTCCTCCTTGCGGCTGTAGAGGTTGAGCGCGCCGATGCACTGACCCCGGACGAGCATGGGCGCGACCAGACAGCTGGCGAGCCCGACCTCGGCCGCGGCCTGCGCGAACGTCGACCAGCGCGTGGCCGTACGCGTCGACGGCACGTGCACCGGCTCGCACGTCGCGACGGCCTCGATGGTGGGTCCCTCGCCCGCCTGCAGCTGGACCTCGTCGAGACCGGGACCGTCGGGGTCGCTGCGCACGCGGGCGCGCGGGCCGTCCTCGGTGATGAGCGTCACGTCGGCGGCGTCGCAGACGGGAACGCTCGCGATCGCGAGCTCGGTGACGCGCGCGAGCGCGGCATCGAGCGGCTCGTCGGACAGGAGCAGCTTCGACAGCGCGTCGAGGCTCTCGTTGAGCCGGTCGTCGTCGGCAGCCATCGGCGACCTCCCTGCCGGCGCCCTGCCGTGCGCGCCGAAGTCGGATCGCGGATGTTAGCGACGCCGTCCCCGAGCTACCCGCCGACGCCCTCGAGCTCGAACCAGACGCGCTTGCCGTCGGCCGTCGCCGAGGAGCCCCACCGTGTCGCCATCGCCTCGACGATGTGCAGCCCGCGGCCCGTGGTCGCGTCGTCGACCATCGCGCGTGGACGGGGCTGGGCCTCGCTCGCGTCGCCGACCTCGACGCGCACACGCCGGCCGAGGACGGACACGGTGAGCTTCACGCGTGACCGCGCGTGCACGAGCGCGTTCGTCACGAGCTCGCTCGTCAACAGGCACGCGGTGTCGATCACCTCGGGCACCGCGTGGTGGCGCCGCAGCGCGGCGGCGACGAAGCGCCGTGCCGCGGACACGCTCGGCGGCACCGGCGGGAGGACCGTCGCGACGGTGTCGTCCGACGACGGCGGCGTCGTCGCCTGGCTGCCGGACACGGTCACGGCTCGGAGCCGGCGAGCGCCGCGCTGCGGAGGCTCTCGAGGCTCTTCGTCAGGAGGCGCGAGACGTGCATCTGGCTGATGCCCACCTCGTTCGCGATCTCCGACTGCGTGAGCCCGTCGAAGAACCGCAGGTACACGATCCGGCGTTCGCGGGGCGGCAGGTGCGACAGCAGGTCGGCGAGCTCCTCGCGCTGCTCGACGCCTTCGAACTCGGTCTCGTCCTCGCCGAGGCGCGCGGAGAGGTCGAGCGAGCTGCGCTCTTCGTTGGCGAGCGCGGCGTCGAGCGACGCGAGCCGGTACACGCCGCCGGCCTCCATCGCCTCGAGCACGTCCTCGACGCGCGTGCCCGTGCGCCGCGCGATCTCGTCGGGCGTCGGCGACCGGCCCAGCTCCTGGCTCAGCGTGCCCACGACCTTGACGAGCTGCAGGTGGAGCTCCTGCACGCGACGAGGGACGCGCAACGCCCAGCCGCGGTCGCGGAAGTGGCGCTTCAGCTCGCCGACGATCGTCGGCGTCGCGAACGTGGAGAACCGCAGCCCGCGATCGGGCTCGAAGCGTTCGACCGCCTTCAACAGCCCGACGAGCGCGACCTGGCGCAGATCGTCGAACGACTCACCGCGGTCCGCGAACCGGCGGGCGAGGTACTCGGCCAGACCGACGTGCTCCTCCACGAGCGCGTCGCGCAGGCGCCGGCTCCCGGTCCGGCGGTACTCGACGAAGCGCTCGTGGACCTCGTCGCGCGCGTCGAGGCTCATCTCCTGCACCCGGCCCCCTGCGCGTGGCGCTTGCTCAACACGAACCGGAGCTCGCCACCGTCGACCGCGACGTCGAAGGAGTCCGCCACCCACTCCAGCACGGTCATCGCGAAGGCGGTCGCGTCGTCGGTCACCGCGCCACGCGCCCCCTGGATGGACGCGCTGACGGACACGCCCCGCTCGGGGTCACCGGTGAACGAGAAGCACAGCGGGCCGCTCCCGCTCCGGAGCAGCGCGTGACAGATCTCGTCGACCGCGATGCGCACGTCGTCCGTCTCGTCACAGTCGAGCCCGGCCCGTGTCGCGACGTCTGCGGCGACCAGCCGCGCGGTACGAAGGTGATGGTCGCCCGGAGGGAGCACGAGTTGTACGACACGGTCGACGCACTGGGTCTCGGCCATGGCTCCGTTCCAACGGCGGCGCGGCACTACCTCGGGTACCCACGCAGGCGGGGCTCCAAGCGTGAAACCCGTCCGGCGGACGGCCCGCCGGTGCGTCCGGATCGGTTGCCGACGGCCGGCTTCGGGTACCACCCGAAGACCCAGACCTACTCGGAGGTGTCATGGCCGACAGGACCAGACCCAGTGGCGCGACCCGTGACGAAGAGGCGCGCGAAGCGCGCGCGCAGGCCGGTGCACCGCAGGTGCCGACCGCCGAAGAGGAGAAGGCGGCCGACTCCAACGAGCTCGACCCGTCGGTCAGCGAGCACGAGAAGGACATGACCGAGCGGGGCGCGAACCAGAAGGGCGAAGGCCGGCTGCCCTGACCTTCCCCGGCGGTCCGGGCCGGGCACGTCCCTGCCCCGTGTCCGCGCCCGGTCGCCGGGCCGCTCGCGAGCGACCGCGCCGCCGGGCGCGGCACTGCGTCGCGCGCCTCGCGCCCGAGGCTTGCGCGTCATCGCGTGAGCACCTTCCCCCCGGGCGTGTGTCCGGCGCGTCCGGGGAGGCATGATGGGGAGCCGCGATCGTTGCCGCCGTGCGCACGGCAGCAACGTGCGTGACTCGGCAGGGACCGACCACGACGGCGCGACAAGCGGGGTCCACGACATGGAGCCGACCGAGATCGTCCTCACCATTCCGGGCACGCCGGACTTCCTCCGGCTCGCCCGCATGGCGGCGGCCGACGCGGCGAGCAGGGTCGGCCTCACGTACGAGGAGATCGACGACCTGCGCATCGCGGTCGACGAGCTGTGCTTCGCGGTGATGGGCGAGGAAGGTGCGAACGCGCCGTTGACGCTCGTGTACCAGATCCATCCCGGCGCGGTGGCCGTGCGCGGATCGTGTCCCGCGCCGTCGAACGGTGCGACACCCGCGCAGAGCGAGCTGTCGCGCACGATCGTGGCGGCGGTCGTCGACGAGCACGAGCTCGGACAGCAGGACGGCGCGCGCTGCTTCCGCCTCCTGAAGCGCGGCACCGCACAGGACGCCACGACGTCGGGATGAGCGTCGACCAGGCGCACGTCTCGACGCAGCCGGCCGACGAGCTCCGGCGGGAGTTCATCGAGTACCGCCGCACGGGTGACCGCGCGCTGCGCAACGTCCTCGTCGAGCGTCACCTGCCGCTCGCCGAGCACCTCGCGCGGCGGTTCGCGGGCCGGAGCGAGCGCCAGGACGACCTCACCCAGGTCGCGCTCCTCGGCCTGCTGAAGGCGGTCGAACGCTTCGAGCCCGAGCGTGGGCTCGCGTTCAGCACGTTCGCGACGCCGACGATCCTCGGCGAGCTGAAGCGCCACTTCCGCGACGCGGGCTGGTCGGTGCGGATGCCGCGTCAGCTGCAGGAGCACGTGCTCGAGGTGACGAAGGCGCTCGGTCCACTGACCCAGCGGCTCGGGCGGGCGCCCACGATCACCGAGATCTCGCACGACACCGGTCTCCCCGAGGAGGCGGTGATCGAGGCGATGGAGGCGAACCGCGCGTTCACGGCGTCGTCGATCGACGCCCCGAACGACGACGACGACTCGCTCGCGCCGCTCGACGCGATGGGCCGCGTCGAGCCGGGCATGGAGCGTGTCGAGCACCGGATGCTCGTGAGCGCGCTGCTGGAAACGTTGCCGCAACGCGAGCGCGCGATCGTCGTCCTGCGGTTCCGCGACGGGCTGACGCAGTCGCAGATCGCGGCCCGGCTCGAGATGAGCCAGATGCACGTGTCGCGGCTCCTGGCGCGCACGTTGACCCGTCTGCGCGACCAGATCGAGGCCGACGAGCGCGTGTAACCGGGACCCGGCGCACCCACCGGCCCGGCGCGCCCACCGGCGCGGTTGCGCCCACCGGCCCGGTTGGTACACAAGTCGCGCCTCTGACCGCGACTTGTGTACCAACGCAGCGGCGCGGGTGACATGCTCGCGGTGATGAAGGTCTCCGAGCTGTCCACACCCGCGCTCGTCGTCGACGTCGGCGCGCTCGAGCACAACCTCGCGACGATGAGCGCGGCGCTGCCGGGCGCTCGCCTGCGACCGCACGTCAAGGCGCACAAGTGCACCGCACTCGCCCGTCGCCAACGGGAGCACGGCCACACGGGCTTCACGTGCGCGACGCCACGTGAGGTCGCCGGCATGGCAGACGCCGGTCTCGGCGACGACCTGCTGCTCGCGAACGAGGTCGTCGACGACGGGCGTCTCGCGATGCTCGCGGCGTTGCAGGCGCGCGTGGCGCACGTGACGGTCGCGGTCGACTCCGAGGCGACGATCGACGCGGCGGCACGAAACGGCATCCGCGAGGTGGTCGTCGACGTGAACGTCGGGCTGCCGCGGTGCGGCTGCGACCCGGCCGACGCGGGACGTCTCGCCGCGCTCGCGCGGTCGCGCGGTCTCGAGGTGCGCGGCGTGATGGGCTACGAGGGTCATGTTGTCGGCGTCGAGTCGCGCGCGTCACGTGTCGAGCAGACCGAGGCGTGCATGGCGCTGCTGCTCAAGGCGCACGCCGACGTCGGCGGTGACGTCGTGTCGGCGGGCGGCACGGGAACGTACGACGTCAACACGTGGGCGACCGAGATCCAGGCCGGCTCCTACGCGCTGATGGACGGCGCGTATGCAAAGCTCGAGCAGCAACCGTTCCGCCCCGCGCTGTCGGTCCTCGCGACGGTCATCTCGGTGTCGCCCGGCTGGGCGGTCGCCGACTGCGGGCTCAAGGCGCTCGGCATGGACCACGGCGATCCGACGATCACCGGTGCGACCGTGTGGTACTGCTCGGACGAGCACGTCACGTTCAACGTCGACGAGGGCGGCGTGCCGGTGAGCGTCGGCGACCGCGTGCGGGTGTGGCCGGCGCACATCGACCCGACGGTCGCGTACCACGAGCGCATGCACCTGGTCGACGGCGACGACGTCGTCGACACCTGGGAGGTCGACCTCCGCGGCTGGTGACGCGCGCGGCGGTCAGCGCGTCGCGGAGAACCGCGACCCGAGCTCGGCGAAGAGGCGGCGCTCGGCCGCGTCACGCCACCGTGCGCCGCGCACGACCGCTTGCGTGGCCGCGGCCGAGCTCGCGAGCGGAGCCACCTCTTCGGCGACCCGTCGCTGCGCGACGCGCGGGTCGCAACGGGCGTGCCGCCAGTGGTACGGCAGCACGGCCGCGGGCGCACGAAGCCGGCGCAGGGCCGCGACGACCTGCCGCGACCGCGCGGGTCGGCGGAGGATCGTGACGGCGCGCGCGCCGGTGCACTCGCCATCACGGCGCGCGTCGGCCGTCAGCATGCCGTCGAGCGCGAGGATGCGGAGCGCGTCAGTCGGCATGTCGTCCCTGGAGAGCGTTGCGATCGACGCTCCGTCACCGTCGGGATCGGCCGCGCTCGTGACGTGCTCGATCGCGAGGAACGCGACGAGCTCGCGCCACGACGCGCTCGACGCGACCCAGCGGTAGACGTCGGGCAGCGCGCCCGCGTTCGCGATCACGCGCAGTGTCGAGACCGGATCGCCCGCCCGGCGCGACCGTCCCGCCCCGAGCGTCTCGACGAGGTCGCGTTCGAGCCGCCCGCGGACCGCGCGCAGGATCGGGCTGACGGTCTGCGTCGCGTCGTTGCGCGCGGCGCGGCGACCGGCGTCCTGGAGCGTGAGCAGCGCGATCAGCCCGTCACGCTCGTCGTGCGCGGCAGCTCCGAGCAACGCGACGGGTACGGGGCCGCCTGCGCGCAGCGCGTGGGCGACTCGCGTCGCCAGCGGTTGGGAGTCCGCCGCGGGCGTCGGGCTCGTGAACGCGGGCAGCTCGGGAAGGCTGAGCACTGCGGTCATGTCGTCTCGCGCGGGTCGTGGTCGGTGCGCTCCACACGTGGTTGGCGAGCGCGCACTACCCCCGCGACGCCGAGCCGGAAACGCCGTCTTGGCCCACACGCGCAGGCGGCCTACGGTGCACCGCATGACCGACCAGGAACTGGCCTTCCTCGACGCGACCGCGCAGGCCGAGCTCGTGCGCAGCGGAACCGCGTCACCGGCGGAGCTCGTCGACGCCGCGATCGCGCGGGTCGAGAAGCTCAACGGCGAGCTCAACGCCGTCATCCACACGCGCTTCGAGCAGGCCCGCGAGGAAGCCGACGGGCCGCTCGCGGAGGGCCCGTTCCGAGGCGTCCCTGTCCTCGTGAAGGACCTCGACGCCGCGACGCAGGGCGACCCGTGCCACTGGGGCAACAAGCTGCTGAAGGAGACGAACTGGGTCGACGACCACGACTCGTACCTCGTCGCGAAGCTCCGGGCCGCCGGGTTCGTCGTGATCGGGAAGACGAACACTCCCGAGCTCGGCCTGCAGCCGACGACCGAGCCGCTCGCGTACGGCCCGACGCACAACCCGTGGGACACGTCCCGCGGTCCCGGCGGCTCCAGCGGCGGGTCGGCGGCCGCGGTCGCGAGCGGCATGGTCCCGGTCGCGCACGCGGGCGACGGCGGCGGCTCGATCCGCATCCCGTCGAGCGCGTGCGGACTGTTCGGGCTGAAGCCGTCGCGCGGTCGCGTGTCGCTCGGGCCCGACCAGGGCGAGGCATGGGCGGGCATGGTCGTGCGGCACGTGGTGACGCGGTCGGTCCGCGACAGCGCCGCGGTCCTGGACACGCTCGCGGGCCGCATGCCCGGCGACCCGTACGCCGCGCCGCCGCCCGCCCGACCGTTCCTCGAGGAGGTCCAGAGCGATCCGCCGCCGTTGCGGATCGGTGTCCGCACGAACGCGGGCGCGATGGCAGCGACGGATGCGGAGTGCGTCGCCGCGGCGGAGGACGCGGCGCGGCTGCTCGAGTCGCTCGGTCACACGGTGGAGGAAGCGTCGCCGGCCGCGCTCGAGGAGGACGTCATGTCGATCTTCATGACGATCTTCTCGACGAACGTCGTCGCCGACCTCGACGAGATCGCGCGTCGCGCCGGGCGCGAGGTGACCCAGGTCGACGTCGAACCGATCACGTGGATGTACCGCGACCTCGGTGCGGCGACCACCGGCGCGCAGTACGCGGCCGCGATCAACGCGATGCACGCATGGACGCGGCGCATGGCGGTGTGGTGGACGGACGACGGGTTCGACCTGCTGCTCACGCCGACGCTCGCGGAGCCGCCGCCCGAGCTCGGTGACCTCGTGGTGCGCGACGCCGACGACCTGTTCCGCGCCGCGGCGCGCGCGGTGCCGTTCGCGGCGTACACCGCGCCGTTCAACGTGACCGGCCAGCCCGCGATGTCGGTGCCGCTGTACTTCTCGGCGTCGAACCTGCCGATCGGCGTGCAGCTCGTCGCCGACGCGAACCGCGAGGACCTCCTGCTGCGCGTCGCGGGCCAGCTCGAGCGGGCCCGCCCGTGGGCCGACCGGCGACCGGTCGTCCACGCCTGACCCGGCCCCCGTTCTGTGAAGCGTGACGGCCACGTACCGGCCGTCACGCTTCACAGAATGATCGTCGTACCCCTCCGGTACCCTCGGCTCGATGGCGCTCGACCGGTTCTCGCCCGCCGTCCGCGAGTGGTTCTCGACCAGCTTCCCCGCGCCGACACCCGCGCAGGAGCAGGGCTGGCCCGCGATCGCGGCCGGCGATCACACGCTGATCCTCGCCCCGACGGGCTCGGGCAAGACGCTCGCGGCGTTCCTCTGGGCGATCGACCGGCTCGCCACCGAGCCGACGCCGCCCGACAAGCAGCGGACGCGGGTGCTCTACGTCTCGCCGCTGAAGGCGCTCGCGGTCGACGTGGAGAAGAACTTGCGCGCACCGCTCGCCGGGATCCGGCTCGCCGCGGAGCGCAGCGGGACGCGCCTGTCCGACGTGACCGTCGCGATGCGCACCGGGGACACGCCGTCGCCGGAGCGCCAGTCATTGCTCCGCAAGCCACCCGACATCCTGATCACGACGCCCGAGTCGCTCTACCTCATGCTGACGTCGCGCGCGCGCGACACGCTGCGCTCGGTCACGACCGTCATCGTCGACGAGATCCACGCGGTCGCGGGCACGAAGCGCGGCGCGCACCTCGCGCTCTCGCTCGAGCGACTCGAGGAGCTGACCGAACGGGCACCCCAGCGCATCGGTCTGTCCGCGACGCAACGCCCGCTCGACGAGATCGCCCGCTTCCTCGGCGGCTTCGGCGGTGACGGCGCGCCCCGTCCGGTCACCGTCGTCGACGCGGGAACGCGGAAGCCGCTCGACGTCGAGGTCGTCGTGCCCGTCGAGGACATGGGCGCGCTCGGCACGCAGCTGCCGCCGACCGAGCAGCCCGGCGGCTCGGCTGCTGCGCCACCGGCGCGGGCGAGCATCTGGCCACACGTCCATCCGCGTCTGCTCGAGCTGATCCTCGAGCACCGCACGACGCTCGTCTTCGTGAACGCGCGCCGTCTCGCGGAGCGGCTCGCCGCGCAGCTCAACGAGCTCGCGGGATGTGGTGACGGCTCCGGGAAGCCCGAGCTGGTGAAGGCGCACCACGGATCGCTCGCACGCGAGCAGCGGCTGCTGATCGAGGACGACCTGAAGGCAGGCCGCCTGCGCGCGCTCGTCGCGACGAGCTCGCTCGAGCTCGGCATCGACATGGGGACGGTCGACCTCGTCGTGCAGGTCGAGTCACCGGGCTCCGTCGCACGCGGGCTGCAGCGCATCGGTCGCGCGGGCCACCAGGTGGGCGAGCCGAGCCGCGGCAAGGTGTTCCCCAAGTACCGCGGCGACCTGCTCGAGGCCGCGGTCGTCGTCCGGCGCATGCGCGACGGCGCGATCGAGGAGACGCGCTACCCGCGCAACCCCGTCGACGTGCTCGCGCAGCAGCTCGTCGCCGCGTGCGGGCTCGACGAGTGGGACGTCGACGCGCTCTACGCGCTGGTGCGACGCGCGGCCAACTTCGCGGACCTGTCGCACGACGCGTTCGTCGCGGTGCTCGACCTGCTCGCCGGCCGCTACCCGTCCGACGAGTTCGCGGAGCTCCGGCCGCGCGTCGTGTGGGACCGCGTCCAGGGTCGCGTGCGCGGCCGCGAGGGTGCGCAGCGCATCGCGGTGACGAACGCGGGGACGATCCCCGACCGTGGCCTGTTCGGCGTGTTCCTCCCCGACGGGACACGCGTCGGCGAGCTCGACGAGGAGATGGTCTACGAGAGCCGTCCGGGCGAGACGTTCACGCTCGGCGCGTCGACGTGGCGCATCGACCAGATCACCCACGACCGCGTCGTCGTGCTCCCCGCGCCGGGAGAGCCGGGCAAGATGCCGTTCTGGCACGGCGACCGGCCCGGCCGACCGCTCGAGCTCGGCCGCGCCCTCGGCGCGGTCGTGCGCGAGCTGCGCGACATGCCCGAGCCGCGCGCGACGGCGCGCCTGCGCGACGAGTTCGGCCTCGACGAGTGGGCCGCGGGCAACCTCGTCGGATACCTCGCCGAGCAGGGCGCGGCGACGGGCGTCGTACCCGACGACCGGACGATCGTCGTCGAGCGCTTCCCCGACGAGATCGGCGACTGGCGCATGTGCGTCCTCACGCCGTTCGGATCGCGTGTGCACGCGCCGTGGGCGCTCGCGCTGGAGACGCGCCTGACGGAGCGGCTCGGTGTCGACGTGCAGGTGCTGTGGAGCGACGACGGCATCGTCGTCCGGCTCCCCGAGGCCGTCGAGTCGATCCCGCTCGACGCGCTCACGATCGACCCCGAGGACGTGGAGGAGCTCGTCGTCGCCCGCCTGCCCGGGACCGCGCTGTTCGCGTCGCGCTTCCGGGAAGCCGCGGGCCGCGCGCTGCTGCTGCCCCGTCGCCGTCCCGACCGGCGGACCCCGCTGTGGCAGCAGCGCCAGCGCGCCGCGGGGCTGCTGGAGGTCGCGTCGCGCCACCCGTCGTTCCCGATCCTGCTGGAGACGACGCGCGAATGCCTGCGCGACGTCTTCGACCTTCCCGCGCTGCGCGAGGTCCTGAGCGACGTGCGGTCGCGACGGGTCCGCGTCGTTCCCGTCGAGACGCGCCAGGCGTCGCCGTTCGCGCAATCCCTGCTGTTCGGGTGGATCGCCGCGTACATGTACGAGGGTGACGCGCCGCTCGCCGAACGGCGCGCCGCGGCACTCGCGCTCGACCGTGATCTCCTGCGGGACCTCCTCGGCGCCGACGAGCTGCGGGAGCTCATCGACCCCGAGGCGCTCGCCGACCTCGAGCTCGAGCTGCAACGACTCACCGACGGTCGCCGCGCGCGCGACG
>Ga0070739_10004998_pt1 | contig 15377 bp, 16 predicted proteins | sample Coa_R1_7_FD_66445 | JGI IMG/M metagenome (GOLD analysis project Ga0070739, IMG submission 66445) | Surface soil microbial communities from Centralia Pennsylvania, which are recovering from an underground coalmine fire - Coalmine... | ecosystem: Environmental > Terrestrial > Soil > Unclassified ... | reverse complement strand
ATCCACGGCGCCGAACGCGGCCGATGCGGCCAGCGCGTAAATTGCGAGCGCCCTCATGCCATCGCCTTTCCGCACTCGCCGCAGAACTTCATCGGCTTGGGGAACTTCGCGCCGCAGTGCGGGCAAACGTTCGACGGAGCGGGGGGAGCCGCCGCCGCGGCCGGCGCCGGCGCCTTGCCGGCCCTCACCCGGCCGATTTCCGCGATGACTCCAGCGAGCTCCTTCTGCAACCCGATTTTCGTCTGCTGATAATCCGCGTCGGATAATTTCCCGACGCGATACTCGAATTGCAGATCGCGCAGGTTTTCATAGATCGCGGCTTTGCGCTCCTCCAGGTGCTGGACGGGCGAGACCGGCTCGGGCTGAGGCAGGTCCTGTTTGCGCACGAAGAGCGTAAATACAACCGTGGCTGCCACCACCAAAACCACAGCGGAACCGAGGATCATTTAATCGAGCTTATCCAGGTCTTGATCGATTTGCGCGAGCATGGCGGGGTCCACGTCCGGAACCGGCGCGGGCTTTTGCTGCAACAGGCGGCGAATCACCAACACCACCAGCCCGAGCCCCAGCGCCAAGGCTACGTACGGGCCGACGACGCCGGCCGTTCCTGGGGGAACCACCAGAACATCCTGGCCCTGCTCCTGGACGAACTGGTCCAGAATCTGGCTTTCGTTCATCCCGGATTGCAGCATCTGGGCCATTTTCTGCTTGTTCGCTTTGCACTCCGGGCAGCCGGGCTGCATCTGGCAAGCCATATTTTGCTTGCAGCCGCAGTTACACTTCAGCTTCGCCGCGATGGCGTTGATTTCCTTGGTATCCCACTGGGGAGCCGTCTGGGCCCACGCCAGCGCTGCCAGAATCGCCGCCAGCAAGCTAACTTTGAACTTGTTCATGCGTTCCTGCAATCCCCACGACTTCGGTCTGCGGGTACACCAGCCTGGACTTGCTCGGGACCAGACAGATAAGCGTGCCGGACAACACCACCCAATACCCGATCCAGATCCAGCTCACCAGCGGAAACACGTAGGCATCCAGCACCACCGCGTTCTCATTCGTATCCGAGGCGCCCGCAAAGTTCACGTACAGATCTTCGTTCAGCCGCCGCCGGATGGCGACCTCGGAGGTTGGCTGGTTGGAGGCGATGTAGAATCTCCGCTCGGGCGTCAGCACACCCAGCGGCTCGCCATTCTTCGAGGCATCCAACGCCATTCTCCACCAGCGGTAATTGGCGTTCTGGCCCTGCTCGACGCCCGCCAGCCTCAAACTGTAGCCGCCGATGCGCGTCACTTGCCCCGGCGTGATCTCGACCTTCAGGTCCTGATTGAACGCCGCGCCGGTAAAGCCGATAAACATAAACACGATGCCCATGTGCACGACGTAGCCGCCGTAGCGCCTGGTATTGCGATGCGTCAGCTCCACCATGGACATCAGCAGATTCGAGCCGCTCTTGGCGTGGATCGCGCGCGCGCCCTTGAAAAACTCGATCACGATGGTTACCGCGACGAAGGTGCACAGCAGGAAGGACATCAGCGCGTAGGGATGATGGATGCCCATGGCGAACAACCCCGCAGCGACGGCCACGCCCGCCGCCAGCGGCCACATAAAGGCCCGCTTGAGGCTCTCGAGCGAGCTGCGCCGCCAGGCGATCAACGGTCCTACTCCGGTCAGCAGCAGCAGCGCCAGCCCGATGGGGATGTTGATGCGGTCGAAGAACGGTTTATCGACGCTGATCTTTTCGCCGTTGATGTGTTCGGTGATCACCGGGAACAGGGTGCCCCACAACACCGCGAAACAGCTCGCCAGCAGCAGGAGGTTGTTGAACAGGAAGCTGGACTCGCGCGATACCACGCTTTCCAGCGGCGTCTCGCTCTTGAGATAATCCAGGCGCGTCAGGATGATGTACAGCGTCACGGCAAGGCCCAGCCCTTCGAACCACACGAAATAGGGGCTGAGCGGAGATTGCGCGAAGGCGTGTACGCTCTGCACAATGCCGGTGCGCGTGAGCGATGTCCCGAAGATGCACAACCAGAACGTGGCGCTGACCAGCACCATATTCCAGACCTTCATCATGCCTTTCTTTTCCTGCATCATGACCGAGTGCAGGAAGGCCGTGGCGGTGATCCACGGCAGCAGGGACGCGTTTTCCACCGGGTCCCAGGCCCAATAGCCGCCCCATCCTAGCACCGCATACGCCCAGCCCGCGCCCAGCAGAATCCCGGTGGTCTGGAACATCCAGGTCACCAGCGTCCAGCGGCGCGTGGTGTGAATCCAGGCCTCGCCCGGCTGCTTGGTAATGAGCGATCCCATGGCGAAGGCAAAGGGCACGGCGAAGCCGACATAACCCAGGTACAGCATCGGCGGATGGATCGCCATGGTCCAATATTGAAGCAGCGGATTCAGGCCGTTGCCATCGCTAATCTTGTCGAGCCCGATGATTCCCTTGCCGGCCATGATCATCTTGAACGGGCTCTCGACGAAGGAAATCAGGATGAGGAAAAATGTCTCCACCGTCATCAGCACCGCGGTGACGTAAGGCATCATCTCGCGGAACTTGCGCCGGTTCTGATAAACCACCACCGCCGAATAGGAGGAAAGCAGCCAGGCCCAGAGCAGCAGCGAGCCTTCCTGCCCGCCCCACCAGGCCGCGAACTTGTAGACCTTCGGCATTTCGAGGTTGGAGTGCTCCCACACGTAGGCCATGCGGAAGTCGCCCTGGAAAAGTTTGGCGATGAGCAGGACGGCGGCGGCCGTCAGCAGCGCCCAGATGGAGTAGACCGCGCGCTCCGCGCTCAGGACCAGGAAGGGACGCCGCGCCCATTTGCCAACGAGGGCCGCCACGACCGAGTACACCGCGAAGCAGAAGGCCAGCAGAATCGCCAGGGCGCCTACATTTTCCATGTAACTTCAGTTTACCTCCGTGCCGTGACACAGCCGGCATGCCAGCTTTTCATCCTCGGCCGACGCAGCTTCCACCAGGTAGCGATGGCGGCCGGCGGCGTTCGGGACCACGCGAACCGTTCCGGGCCGGCCCGCCACCGCAAACGTGACCACGGCGGCGGCACCGGTTAGGTAAGCCCCGGTCAGCCGGACCCCCTCCGGCGGAGGACCGCTCCGCAGCGCGAAATTTTCGCCCGTGCGAGCCTGCACCCAGGCGCGCACCTCGGCCGGATCCGCCGATCGGATCCGGTCCGCGCCGCCCCACGGAATCAGCAGCAGCGCAAGGCTGGCGGCGCCCGCCCACGTTGCCGCCCACAGGAGCATCTTGCCCGTCCGAGGCTTCGGTTTTAGTTCGCCCTGGAGTTCGATGGGAGGCGCGGTCACGCGTCCCAAATGCCTCTTCAGGATTTCCTCGATCAATTTCGGATCACGCATGGCTGCTACCTCCCATATTTCGAAATCTCATGAGCCGGCGCTCCAGAATCCTGTGGGCGCGGTTCAGCCGCGACGCCACGGTGCCCTTGGAGCAACCCAGAATTTCCGCGATCTCGTCGTAGGACAACCCCTCGGTGTAGCGCAACACGACAACAGCGCGCTGTTCCGGAGCGAGCCGGGCAACGGTCTGGCGCACGTGCTCGGCCGCCTCGGCTTTCAACATTTCCGCCAGTACAGTTTCCCGCGGGCTGGAGAAAAAATCGAAAAAATCGCCGATGCCGGCGAGCAGCCGGCGCCTGCGCCGCTGATGATCGAGGCAGGCGTTGATCACCATCCGGTACAGCCAGGTATCGAACCGGGCGTCGCGCCGGAAGTCCTTGATATGCGACAGCAGTTTGACGAACACGTCCTGCAAGATATCCATGGCGGCGGCGCGGTCCCCGGTAAAGCGCAGCGCGATGGAATAAACCCGGTCGCGATGCGTCTCAAAGAGCTGGGCCAACGCATCGGGATCGCCGCGCTGGCAGGCTTCGATGACTTGGGGTTGGTTTTCGTGGAGCACCATGCCCGGACCCGGGCGCGGCGGTATGGTTTTGCGCGCCCCATTATTATTGGACGTGCCGGACTCAGAAATTCTTCCCGGATTTCCACGAAACAGCCGGGCGCGCTTTCGTGGTATTCTTTATAGAACTTACCTCAAAGCGGTTCTATGCGCCCCGAAGTGTACACGACGCCAGGCGGTATTGTCGTTGAACGGACGCAATCGTCCGTTCCCTACCGGCGCGGACTGGCCAGCCTGCTGCACAGACTCGACTCGCAGCGGGGCATTTACCTGTCTTCGGGCTACGAGTATCCGGGCCGCTATTCGCGCTGGGACATCGCATCGGTGGCCCCGCCTCTGGAGATCGTGGCGGCCGGCCGGGACGTGAGTTTCCGCGCCTTGAACGAGCGCGGCGAGATCCTGAACCGGATTCTGGAGCCGGCGCTGGCGCCGCATCCACATTGGGAGTCGTTCGCGCGCGAAGGCTCCGGCCTGCGCGGGACTCTGAAGCCGCTGCCCGGGCTGTTCCCGGAGGAGGAGCGCAGTAAACAGCCTTCGGCGTTTTCGATTCTGCGCGCGCTGATCGAGGAATTCCGGAATCCTCTGGCGTCGCGGCTCGCGCTGGTCGGCGCGTTCGGCTACGACCTGCTGTTCCGCTTCGATCCCATCGAGTTGAAGCTCCCGCGCGCCGATGTCAAGGACCTGCGCCTGTTCCTGTGCGACGACATATACTTCATGGATCGCAAGAAGGAGCAGATCGAGCGCTACCAGTTCGATTTCACCCGTGGGGAAGAAACCACGCGCGGCCGCCCCCGCACCGCCGAGAAACTGAAGCGCCTTCGTAAATCCGCACAAGGGCCCATCGTCAGCGACCACGAGCCCGAGGAGTACATGGCAGGCGTCGAGACTGTACGCCAGGGCATGGCTCGCGGCGATTACTACGAGGTGGTTCTTCGCCAGACGTTTTCCGCGCCGTATACCGGCAGCCCGTCCGAGTTGTTCCAGCGGATCCAGACGGCGAGTCCCAGCCCGTACGAGTTCTTCCTTCAATTCGCGGATGAGCAGTTGATCGGCGCCTCGCCGGAGGTGTTTGTGCGGGTCGAAGGGCGCCGGGTGGAGACCTGCCCGATTTCGGGGACCGCCCGGCGCACGGGCGATCCCTTGCGGGACGCCGACAACATCAAGGCGCTGCTCACTTCGCTCAAAGAAGAATCCGAGCTGACCATGTGTACGGACGTGGACCGGAACGACAAGTCGCGGGTGTGCGTTCCGGGCAGCGTACGGGTGATCGGCCGCAAGCTGATCGAGTCCTACGCCGGCCTCTTCCATACGGTGGATCACGTGGAGGGCACGCTCCAGGAAGGCTTCGACTCGCTGGATGCGTTTCTGACGCACATGTGGGCTGTGACCGTCATCGGCGCGCCGAAGAAATGGGCGGCGCAAGCCATCGAGAATCTCGAAAAGGACGCGCGCGGCTGGTACGGAGGCGCGATCGGGATGATCACCCTCGACGGGGATATCAACACCGGCATCGCCATTCGCACGGTGCATCTGCGGGACGGCGTCGCGCGCTACGGAGCCGGGGCCACGCTGCTCTACGATTCGATTCCGGCCAACGAAGACGCCGAGTGCCGCCTGAAGGCCACGGGCTTTTTCCGGGCGCTCCGCGGCGAGACCCCGGCGCCTGCCGAACCGGCGGTGGCATCTCCGGCGGGCGCCGGCGTTCGCCTGCTGCTGGTGGATAACGAAGACTGTTTCATTCACACGCTGGCCAACTACGTCCGCCAGACGGGCGCGGAAGTCATCACCTACCGTGCCGGCTTCCCGCCGGATCTGATCGAGCGCATCGCGCCCTCGCTGATCCTGGTCTCGCCGGGTCCCGGCCGCCCCTCGGATTTCGGCGTGCCGGAACTGGTGCAGCGCGCCGCGAAGCTGGAGATTCCGCTGTTCGGAGTCTGCCTGGGCTTGCAGGGCATGGTGGAAGCGTTCGGAGGGGAACTGGGTGTGCTCGATTATCCGGTGCACGGAAAGCCTTCCACCATCCATCACACCGGGGTTGGAATTTTCGAGGGCCTGCCGGAGACCTTCCGCGTCGGCCGGTATCACTCTCTTTACGCCATCCGCGAAAAGCTCCCCGCCTGCCTGGAAGTCACCGCGGAGTCGGAAGACGGCGTCATCATGGGCGTCCGCCACCGCAGCTTGCCGATGGAAGCCGTCCAGTTCCATCCGGAATCGATCCTCACACTCGAAGGCCAGTGCGGCCTCAAGCTCATGCAGAATGTCGTGAAGGTTCTCGGGCGTACGCCCGCCGTACTGGAGCGCATATAGCTTGATTGTTCGTGGACACGGGCTTTAGCCTGTGATGGAAAACAATGGACCTGCAACCCTCCGACCTCTTGTTTATTGTGATCGTGATCTGCCTGGCCATCGCCATTATGAATAGCGGCGGAGGCGGCGGGGGTAAACGGGTCCGGGCGCTATCGTGGACGTCCTCGTAATCGGCGGGGGACTGGCGGGACTGTCCGCGGCGGCGGCGCTCGCCGGGGCAGGCCATCGCGTGCGCGTGCTCGAATCGCGACCGTATCCCGGCGGACGGGCGACTTCCTACGAATCCGGCGGCGAGACGATCGACAACTGCCAGCACGTGCTGTTGCGCTGCTGCGTCAATCTGCTGGATTTCTATAAACGGCTGGGCGTCGAAGCAGAGATCTCCTTTTCGCGCGAGTTTTACTTCATCGAACCGGGAGGGCGCCGCAGTGTGATGCGCCGCAGCCTGGGATCGTTTCTGTCGCTGAAGTTTCTGAACCTGCGCGAAAAGTTCGCGATCGCGCGGGCGCTGCGCGCCATCCCGGCCGAATACGCGCGGCGCGGCGATCTCGACGGCATCACCATGCAGCAATGGCTCCAGGAGAAGGGCCAGCCGCGGCGCGCCGTCGAGCGCTTCTGGCGGCAGGTCCTGGTCAGCGCCATTAACGAAGAACTGGACCGCATGGCGGCGCGCCACGGGCTCCAAGTATTCCGGCTCGGTCTGCTCGCCGGTCCCGAAGCCTACGAGATGGGTGTTCCGAACGTGCCGCTCGGGCAGTTGTACTCGAGCCAGTCCTGGCAGCGGCTGGGCGGCGTTCAGATCTGTTTGCGCTCGGTGGCCCAGGCGTTCCACATCAGCGGGGACAAGGTTCAAAGCGTCACCACCTCGGGCGGCAAGGCCCGTGCGGACGCCTACGTGCTTGCGGTTCCGTTCGAACGCGTGGCGGCGCTGGTTCCGGAACTGAATCTGGACTTTTCGGGATTCGAACACTCGCCGATCACCGGCATTCACCTCTGGTTCGACCGGCCGGTGACCGATCTGCCCCACGCCACGTTTCTGGACCGGACGATTCAATGGATGTTCAACAAGAGCGAAGGCCGGTACGTGCAGTTGGTGATCAGCGCCTCGCGCAGCCTGGTGGAAATGCCGCGCGCCGAGGTGATCGCGCTGGCGCAGAGGGAGCTCGCCGAGTTTCTTCCGGCGGCGAGGGAGGCGCGGATCGAGAAGGCGCAGGTGGTGAAGGAGGTTCGCGCGACGTTTTCGGCCAAGCCCGGACTGGAGGCGAAGCGGCCCGCAACGCGCACCGCGATTCAAAACCTGTTCCTGGCCGGCGACTGGACGCGATCCGGCTGGCCCGCGACGATGGAGGGCGCGGTGCGCAGCGGCTATCTGGCGGCCGAGGCCATCGCCGGGCAGAAGTTTCTGCTCCCTGATGTAATCTAAGTGCATGGTAAAGTTGTGCGCCATCGTGCTCGCGATCGCGCTGCCCACGGCGGCGGCCGATAAAACGAAACTCGCAATTCACGTTACCAACACGGAAGGCAAACCCGTCGGCAACGCCAGCGTGATCGTGAAGTTCGTGGCAGGCCGCTCCATCAAGCTGACCAAGATCCGCAAATCCTGGGAACTGCGGACTTCACAGGAAGGCCTGGCGAGGATTCCGGAGATTCCGCAGGGCCAGGTCCTGGTCCAGGTGATCGCGAAAAACTACCAGACCTTCGGCCAGACCTTCGATGTGCAGGAGGAAGAGAAGACGCTGGAAGTGGTTCTGAACCCGCCCCAGAAGCAGTATTCGGTGGACGGCGACCGGGACCCTACGAAGAAGTAGGGCCGGCGCACACCGCGATACAGTCGATCTCCACCCGCACATCCCGGGGCAGACGTGCCGCCTCCACGGTCGCGCGGGCGGGCGGATGTTCGGGGAAGTAGCGCGCATAGACTTCGTTCATGCGCGAAAACTCGCTCATGTCCTTGAGATAGACGGTGGTCTTCAGCACCTGGCCGAGGGAAGACCCGCTGGCTTCCAGCACGGCCCGAAGATTCTCCAGCACGCGCGCGGTCTGCGCCGCGATATCGCCGTCCACCAGGCTGCCGGTGGCCGGGTCCAGCGGAATCTGCCCGCTCAAGAACGCGAATCCGTTCGACACCACCGCTTGTGAGTATGGCCCGATCGCCTGGGGGGCCTTCCCGGTTGAGATGATCTGCTTCATAACTTGAGGGTTCCCACCAGGTGCGACACGCAGGGGATTTTTTCTTGCTGAAGAAACGCATCCAGCTCCCGCGCGATCCGCACGGTGGCCTGCGGGTCCCAGAAATTTGCCGTGCCCACCTGCACCACGGACGCTCCCGCGACGAGGAATTCCGCAGCATCCAACCCGGTAGCGATTCCTCCGAGCCCGATGATGGGGATCTTGACTGCTTGTGCGGCCTCGTACACCATTCGCAGCGCGATGGGTTTGATCGCCGGGCCGGAAAGGCCGCCCAATCCCATTCCAAGCCTCGGGCTGCGCGTCCGGGGATCGATCGCCAGCCCGACAAAGGTGTTGACCAGGGACAGCGCGTCCGCCCCCGCTTCGACCGCCGCGCGGGCCAAAGGCTCGATCCGGGCGACGTTCGGTGACAGCTTCACGATCAGCGGCCTCCTGGCCAGCGCCCGCACCGCGGACACCACTTCCGCCAGCAGGGCCGGGTCGCTGGAAAAATACATTCCGCCATGCCTGGTGTTGGGGCACGAGACATTCAACTCGTACGCCGCGAGGCCCTCGGCATCCTCCAGCGCCCGCGCGACCTCGGCGTAATCTTCCACGGCGTAACCGAAGACGTTGGCGATCACCGGCACGGCGTAGCGCCGCAGCTCGGGCAGCTTTTCCTGGATGAAGGCTCGAACCCCGATGTTCTGGAGTCCGATGGAATTCAGCATTCCAGCGTTTGTCTCGTACAGGCGCGGAGGCGGGTTTCCGTCCAGGGGCTCCCTGGAGAGCCCTTTGACCACGATTCCGCCGACCTCGTTCAGATCCAGTAAATCCCTAAATTCAATACCGTAGCCAAAGGTTCCGGAGGCCGCCCATACCGGAGTCTTAAGGGGAACGCCGCATACCGAAGTGGCCAGGCGGGAGGGCACTGTGAATCAGAATAGCAGTGAGACATGCCGCTGCGATGGTAGAACTGTCGATCCATAGACCTAATTTGGAAAAGGTTCCGTGCTAGGGTGTCCGCCTAATGTCAGCGGGGCCGGGTTCGGGAGAGGATAAGAACGTGGACAAGACTCGTCCGCGCAAATTCCGGTCGCTGGCATCGAAGTTTTCGATCTTCACCGGCGTATTGTTGTCCTGGGTGGTCCTGATCGACATGGGCTTGGACATCCGGCAGGACACCTTCACGTGGCCCAAAGGCCTGGTGCTTTGCGGGCTGGTGGCATGCATCGCCATTCTGATCTCGCGATTCACCATCCGGGTGCTGGCCCGGCCGCTGAAATTGCTGGAGGCGGGAATCACCTCGGTGCGGGAAGGCCATTTCAAGCCGATTCAGGTCAGCAACACCGGGGATGAGATCGAGTATCTGGGCGAGAGCTTCAACCGCATGATCGAAGCGCTGGCGGCCTCGCAAGCCAAGATCGCCGAATACCAGGAGAGCCTGGAGGAGCGCATCCTGCAAAGGACACGGGAGCTCGAAGCCGCCAAGGATGTCGCGCTCGCCGCGAGCCAGGCCAAAAGCGAGTTCTTGGCGAACATGTCACACGAGTTGCGCACGCCCATGAATGGGCTGCTCGGGATGCTGGACCTGACGCTGGAAAGCCCGCTCAACCACGAACAGCGGGAGCAGATTGAGACGGCGCAGCGCTGCGCCTACTCGCTGCTGGCGCTGTTGAACGACATTCTCGATCTATCCAAGATTGAAGTCAACAAGATGATTCTCGAACGGGTGCCCTTCAACGTGCGCACGGTGGTCGAGGACAGTCTGCGGTCCCAAGCGGCGAAGGCCACACAGAAGCATCTGGATTTGAGGTTCGTCGACGCCGGAGGCGATCCGGGCGTTCGGGGCGACCCGCTGCGGCTGCGGCAGATTGTCACGAATCTGGTCTCCAACGCCGTCAAATTCACCGAACGCGGCAAGGTGGAGGTGTGGCTTCGCACCGAGCCTGCGCCGGGCGCACGCTTACGCGTGAACATCCAAGTTCGGGATACGGGCACGGGGATACCGCAAGGGAAAATCGGCGATATTTTCGAGAAATTCACTCAAGCCGATTCCAGCATCACGCGGAAGTACGGAGGCACGGGGTTGGGCCTGGCGATCACGCGGCGGCTGGTGGAGATGCATCAGGGCGAGATTCGCGTGGAGAGCGAAGAGGGCAAGGGCAGCACGTTCTTTGTCACGCTGTTTTTCGAAAGCGCCCCGCTCACGGCCACGGACGAGGCTGTGGCGACGCCGCCCATGGTGAGCGCACCGGTCGAGGAATCGCAAGCGCGGCTGCTGCTGGTTGAAGACAACCTGGTGAACCAGAAGGTCGTTTTAGCGATACTTCGGAAGAGGGGCTACGTTATCGACATCGCCAACGACGGCCGCGAAGCCCTTCAGAAGCTGGAATCGGTCGCGACGCCCTACGACCTGGTGCTGATGGACGTCCAGATGCCGGTGCTGGACGGGCTGGAGGCCACGCGGCAGCTTCGCCGGGACCCGCGGTGGGAATCGCTGCCGGTGATCGCGATGACGGCCCACGCCATGCGCGGCGATCGCGAGCGGTGCCTGGAAGCGGGCATGAACGGCTACATCGCCAAGCCGGTGCAGCCGTCGCACCTGGTGGCGACCGTGGAGCGCTATCTGCCGGCCAAGCTGCGCCAGACGCCGCTCGAACGGCTCCAGGCCGAGCCGCCGGCTTCGGCGCACGTCAACTGAGTGAGGCCGGTTCCGAAATCGCGCGGCGTGACGCCCGCGGGCTAAGGCGCCCGCGGTGCTTCTCCTTGCGGATGCGCGCTGGCGCGGATTAAATCCCAGACTGCCCGGACATCGCCGGCGGTCGTCCCGATGTTGCCGATGGCGAGCCGCAGCGCGAATTTTCCCTTCAGCACGGTGCCCGACAGAAACGCATCGCCGGTGGCGTTGACGCGATCGAGCAGCGCGCGATTGTCGTCATCGGAGCCGCGGTAGCGGAAGCACACCAGCGAGAACATGACCGGAGCGGCGAGCTCAAAATCCGGGTGCGCTTCCACCTGGCGCGCGAAATCCCGAGCCATCTCCATATGCGCGCGCAAAACACGCTGGATTCCTTCGCGGCCGTAGTAGCGCAGCACGAACCACAGCTTGAGGGCGCGGTTGCGGCGGCCCAGCGGCAGCGCGTAATCCGCGAAGTTGACGGCGCGCTCCTGGCGGCCCGCCTGAAGATAGGCCGGCGTTTCCTCGAGCGACAGAGCGCGGCGAAAAACCTCCGGGCGGCGAGTGTACAGGATGCTCAGGTCCATCGGCACGAAGAGCCATTTGTGCGGATTCAGCACCAGGGAATCGGCCAGTTCCACGCCCTCGAGGATGCCGCGATGTTCTTCGAGCAGCGCGGCCGGTCCGGCATAAGCCGCGTCCACGTGCAGCCACAGGCCGTAGCGGCGCGCGATGGCCGCGGCCTCGGGCAGCGGATCGAGACTCGCCGAGGAAGTCGTGCCCAGCGTCGGCACCACGCAGAAGGGCGTCTTGCCCGCGGCCAGATCGGCTTGAATTGCGGACTCCAGGGCGCGCGGGATCATGCGGAACCCGCCATCGACGGGGATGTGGCGGATGGCGGCCCGCCCGAGTCCGGCGGCCAGCGCGGCGCGGTCCACCGATAAATTCGCGTGCTCCGAGGTGTAGAGCGCCAGCGAGGGCCATTCGCCGCGCAGCCGGATCTGCGGCGCGGCGGCCTCGCGCGCGGCCAGGATGGCGTGCATGGTGGCGGTCGAGGCGGTGTCGTGAATATTGCCGAAAAATTCCTCCGGCAGACCGAGCCACTGCCGCAGCCAGCCCAGCGTGACCTGCTCCAGTTCGGCCGCCGACGGCCCGGTCTTCCACAGCATGTGATTCGAATTGAGCGCCGCGCACAACAGCTCGCCCAGAATGCCGGGGCCGGACGCCGAGTTGGCGAAATAGGCGAGAAACCGCGGGTGATTCCAATGCGTAGTGGCGGGCACGATCAGATCGCGAAAATCGCGAAAGATCTCCTCGAAGGGTTCGCCGCGTTCGGGGCCGGAAGCCGGAAGCAGATCCGTCAACTCGCCGGGCCGGACGCGCGCCAGCACCGGGTAATGGCGCACATCGCGCAAATAGCCGGCGATCCAGTCCACGGCTTCGTGCGCCGCGGAACGGAATTCTTCGGGGGACATGCCCTTATGTTAATGGCCTTCGGCTTCCAGAAACCGCTCGGCTTCGATGGCCGCCATGCATCCGGCGCCCGCGGCCGTGATGGCTTGCCGGTACACGCGATCCTGCACGTCGCCGGCATGGAAGACCCCAGTGACGCTGGTTCTTGCCCCGCCCTTGGAGACGATGTAGCCGTCGGGGTCCAGTTCGATCTGCCCGGCGAAGGGCTTGGTATTGGGAATATGGCCGATGGCGACAAAGAAGCCGTCCACCTCCTGATACCAGGTCGCGCCGGTCACCACGTTGTGCAGCGTGACGCCGGTCACCTGGCCTTTTTCGACATCGTGCACGTCCTGCACGATCGTATTGGTAAGGAACTTGATCTTCGGATTCGCGCGGGCGCGATCCAGCATGATCTTCGACGCGCGGAACTGATCCCGGCGGTGGACCAGCGCCACCTCCGAGCCGAAGCGCGTCAGAAAATTCGCTTCCTCCATGGCGGAATCGCCGCCGCCGACGACCATAATCTTGCGGTCACGATAAAACGCGCCGTCGCAGGTGGCGCAGGAGCTGACGCCGCGGCCGATCAACTTCTGCTCGTTGGGCAGGCCGAGCCAACGGGCCGAAGCGCCGGAGGCGATGATCAGCGTCCGCGCCTCATGCCATTCGCCCTCGACGTTCAGCCGGAAGGGGCGCTGCTTCAGGTCCGCTTCGGTGACCGTTCCCCAGACGTATTCGGCGCCGAAGCGCTCGGCCTGGGCCTTCATATTCTCGACCAATTCGGGCCCCTGAATGCCGTTGGGAAAACCGGGAAAATTTTCAACCTCAGTGGTCAAAGAAAGCTGGCCGCCGGGCTCATGGCCGATGACCACCAATGGTTTCAGGCCCGCGCGCGCCGTATAAATCGCCGCGGTATTGCCGGCGCAGCCGGACCCGAGAATCATGACATTTCGCACGGAGTTTATGGTAGCAAGCGAGTCAAGGAAGGCGGCCGCGAAGGCGATTTACACGGCAGCGGCGGATTCGAGCTCGCGGTAGTACCAGATGAGGTCGGTGGCGGGCGGCTTCTGGCCCAACTGCCGCAGCATAGCGACCACCTGCCCGCGATGCAGCGTGGCGTGATTGACCACGTGCATCAGGATCTGCCACACCGGCGTCTCGCCCTCGCTGCCGTTGGTGAAGCGATACCGGGCGCGGCGCTCCAGGCCGGCGTCGGTGAGCGAGTCGCTCCACTTCTCCCATTTCGACTGCAACTCCGGCCAAGCAGCGGCCAGCGTTTCCATAGAGGGGCGGTCCTGAGGACCGGGCGCCGGAGCACCGGCGTCCACCACGCGCTTGTACCAGACGGCGTCGGCGAAATAGATATGCGCCAGGGTCTGCTGAAGGCTGTCATGCGAGACGCTCATGGGCCGCTGCCGCTGTTCATCGGTCAGGGCCTGGGCGGCTTCCAGCAGCTTGCGCGAGGCCCAGCCGGAATAGCGCAGATGGAGACGGGCTTCCTGTGCGGTCATGCAACTATAATAATCGTGCCGGAGCTGCCGGACATCACGGTATATATCGAGGCGCTGGAGGCGCGCATCCTGGGGCGCAGGCTGGAGCGGGTTCTGCTCGCCGGGCCGTCGCTGCTGCGCACCCTCGATCCGCCGCCGCAGGCCGCCGAGGGGCGCGCGGCGGCCGGGCTGCGCCGCATCGGCAAGCGCATCGCGATCGGGGTGGAAGGCGGCCTGTGGCTGGTGCTGCACCTGATGATCTCTGGGCGGCTGCACTGGAGCGGGAAACCGAAAAAGCCGGACGGCCGCCGCACGCTGGCCGCGTTTTGGTTCGATGCGGGCTGCCTCACGTTGACCGAGGCGGGCTCGCGCAAGCGGGCCGCGCTGCATGTCGTGCAGGGGGAAGCGGCGCTGGCCGCGCTCGATCCGGGAGGCATCGACCCGATGAAAGCGACGCCAGAGGAGTTCGCGCGCGCGCTCCAGTCGGCGAACCACACGCTGAAACGGTTGCTCACCGATCCACGTCTGTTTTCGGGGATCGGCAATGCGTACTCCGATGAGATCCTGCACCGCGCGCGGCTCTCGCCGGTGATGCTGACCTCGCGGCTTGCGCCCGGGGACGCCGCCCGGCTGCACTCGGCGGTGCGGGAGACGATGCAGGACTGGATCGCGCGGCTGCGCGCGGAGGCTCGGGGGAAATTCCCGGAAAACGTGACGGCGTTTCGCGAAGGGATGGCGGTCCACGGCCGCTACGGGCAGCCGTGCCCGCGCTGCGGAGCCAAGATCCAGCGGATCCGGTACGCCGATCACGAGACCCATTACTGCGCTGTGTGCCAGACCGGCGGCAGACTGCTTGCGGATCGCGCGCTGAGCCGCTTGCTGCGCGAGGACTGGCCGCGCACCCTCGAGGAGCTCGAAGAGCTGCGGCGCGGCGCGTGATTTACCGGATCATCGCCTGCATCCCGGCGTTCTCAAACTCGGGGCGCAGTTTGCGCGGCGTGCGGAGGGGGCGGGACCAGGCAACGGCGCTTTACCAGTTCACGAGGAAGCGGCCACGGCAGAATCGGGCACAGGCCGGCCCGGCAAACCCCGATCCGCGCCCGACAGCGGGCCGAAGAGCATTTTTGAGACGCGCTGGAAGCGAGGTTCGCCGCGCAGGGGATCGAGTTTAGGGTCAGCGTCCAGGAGGAAGAGGGTCGCGGAATTCTCCAGGACAGCGCGATCCAGTTCGTCCAGGGCGAGATCGCGGCGGCCGAGGGACTCCAGGAGGACAATCATCGAGTAGGCGTTCACGTATTCGCGGGAGCGGAGCCACTCGAGCTCCTGATAAATTTCCCAGGCCTCC
>Ga0070739_10004996_pt1 | contig 15385 bp, 15 predicted proteins | sample Coa_R1_7_FD_66445 | JGI IMG/M metagenome (GOLD analysis project Ga0070739, IMG submission 66445) | Surface soil microbial communities from Centralia Pennsylvania, which are recovering from an underground coalmine fire - Coalmine... | ecosystem: Environmental > Terrestrial > Soil > Unclassified ... | reverse complement strand
TTTTTTATAGAGGATGTCTGAACCAGAAGCTACCATCTGGACCAGGCAGCCTGCGTGTGCTATAACATTCAGGAGCAATGAAGATATTTAAGGAGGCACAGCGGGCGCATGGCATCTGATTCACTCTCCACGCCAAAGATTGTGGCCGATACGGTCATTTGCAATATCGGGCAGCTTGTCACCGTCGCACAGCAACCCATTCCAGGAGCCACGGGGCCGCTCCAGGTACTTGAGCATGCCGCCCTGGCCGTACAGCGCGGCATTATTGCCTGGGTTGGCCCTGACGACGAGACCGGCCCGCTATTCTTGCAGGGAAAAGATGCCAGCGTCAACGGTACAACCATCGTAGATGCGCAGGGAGCAGTCGTTACCCCTGGCCTCGTTGATTCGCATACCCACCTCGTTTTCGCCGGAGACCGCGCCGAAGAATTTCACCTGCGGCGCGCTGGCGTCAGCTATGGCGACCTGCTTGCGCAGGGGCGCGGCATTCTGACCACCATGCAGGCCACGCGCAGCGCCAGCACTGATACGCTCATGGCGCTGGCGCGCGGCAGGCTCGATAGCATGCGCAGCCACGGCACCACCACCGTCGAAATCAAGACGGGCTACGGCCTCAATATGGTGACAGAAGAAGCCTGCTTGCAGATCATCAATAATCTGAATGCGATTGAAGAGAATGAACCGCGCCAGCATAGCGGGATGCGCATTATCCCCACATTTCTCGGTGCACACAGCGTTCCTCCCGAATATCGTGAGCGACGCAAAGAGTACGTCGACCTGATTGTTGAAGAGATGCTGCCTTCTTTTGTGGGCCTGGCGCGCTTCTGCGACGTATTCTGTGAGCGCGAGGCATTCACGCTTGAGGAAAGTCGCCGCATTCTGACGCGTGCGAAAGAGCTTGGCTATCAACTCAAGCTCCACGCCGATCAGTTGAGTCCTTCCGGCGGCGCGCGCCTCGCGGCAGAACTGGGCGCCACGTCGGCGGATCATCTCGACCATGCCAGCGATGCGGACCTGGAGGCAATGCGCGCGGCGGGTGTGGTCGCGACGCTGCTGCCTGGCTGCTCCTATACGCTGCGCAGCCCCTATCCCTCGGCGCGCCGCCTGCTTGATCGCGGCCTGCATGTAGCGCTGGCGACCGACTTTAACCCCGGCACTTCGTATTGTGAGAACATGCAGATGATCCTGGGCCTGGCAATGTCGGCGATGGGCATGTCGCTGGAGGAGGCGCTGACGGCGGTCACGATCAACGGCGCACGAGCGCTGGCCTTACAGGACCAGATCGGCAGCATCGAGGTCGGGAAGCGCTGCGAGCTTGCATTCTGGTCCATCAGCGACTATCATGAGATCGGCTATCATTTTGGTGTCAATCTCGTTCAATCGGTGCTTGTCGCGCGCTGATGTTTCACGTGAAACGCTATTAGAAAGCAGGAACTAATGTCGCGCAAAGGCTGGCTGCTGTTTATCGCCATGTCGATATTCTGGGGTATCCCATATTATTTTATCAAGATCGCTGTGCAGCAACTTGATCCAGGCATAGTAGTACTCTCTCGCGTTGGCATTGCAGCCCTCATTCTGGTGCCCGTGGCAATCCTGAGCAAACAATGGAAGCCGCCGTATAAGCGCTGGGGAGTGGTCGTTGCCCTCGCATGCATACAGATCGCGGTGCCATTCCTGTTAATCAGCTACGGAGAGCAGCATATCGCCTCTTCGCTGACCGCCCTGCTCATCGCAGCGGAGCCGCTGCTCGTTGCGCTCTTTGCACGCCTCTTTGACTCCAGTGAGCGCGTGCATGGCCTGCGCCTGGTCGGGTTGTTTGTCGGGATGGTGGGCGTGATAGTGCTGCTGGGCTTCGATGTCGGCAGCGATGGACAGAGGCTCCTCGGAGCAGGCATGGTACTGCTGGCTACTGCATGCTACGCCATCAGCGCCCTGCTTATGAAACGCCCGGCTATCGCTTCATTGCCCCGGCTCGGTGTGGTCGCCGTCGAATGCAGCACCACGTTTGTAGTGATCGCGCCGCTGGCGCTGACGCGGCTTCCCAATCACATACCTGCGCTCCCGGTACTCGCCAGCCTGCTCGTCCTCGGCGTGATCTGCACGGCCCTGGCCTATGTAACCTTCTTCGCATTGATAGCAGAGGTCGGAGCGAGCCGGGGTACCGTCTTCACCTATGTCAACCCCGCCGTCTCCGTCCTGCTCGGCGTGCTTTTACTTGGCGAGCCACTTGGCGCAGCTACAATTGCCGGCTTCATCCTGATTATTGCCGGCTCCTGGCTCTCCACCGGCGGCATCGCTTTAACCCGCCGGCAAGAAACGCTGCCTGGTAGAAGCACTGTGTCGAAATAACCCGGGATGTGGTGCGGGGATATGCGTAAAGCGCATATCCCCGCACCACATCCCGGGTAAAGCGAGTGCCATGGACGCAAACATGTGCGTGTCGAGAATCAGACACACGCGGGAAGGGTGTTTCTATAAATAGTGAAACAGGAGTGAAACAAACTCTTTGAGAAGTTCCCTTTTCTCATTTTAATTGTATCATGTTCGTCAATAGATTCACATCGTCCAGATGGACGATGTTTTTTTTGCTTGCTCACTGTATACTCTTTCCTGGCTCACACTACTTTTTAACCAATGCAACCTCATATCACCAATTGAACACGTAAGAAAGGATTGCACCTGCTATGACCAGCGAAAACAACTCTCGATCAACGGATCTGCACGAGGAGACGCGCCGCATCTGGGACCAGAATGCCGCGTTCTGGGACAGCAAAATGAGCGGTGATGGCAACGACTTTCAGCGTATCCTCGTTCATCCCGCCTGTGAACGCTTGCTCAACCTGCAAGCGGGCGAAACCGTACTGGAGATCGCCTGCGGCAACGGCATCTTCGCGCGGCGTATGGCTCAGGCTGGCGTCCATGTCGTCGCCACCGACTTCAGTGCGCGACTGCTCGAACGCGCCCGCGCTCACAGCACCGAATACGGCGAGCGCATCGAATACCGCCTGGTCGATGCCACCAGCGAGGAGCAGATAGTTGCACTTGGTGTGCAGCGCTTCGATGCCGCCGTCTGCAACCAGGGCATTATGGACATGACCGAGATCGATCCCCTGATGCACAGCATTCGCCAGGTCGTCAAACCCGGTGGCCGCTTCGTTTTCTCGCTCAGCCATCCCTGCTTCAACCATACAGGTATGGCCCTCAGCGCCGAGGAAACCACGATCAATGGCGAACTCGTCACTACCTACTCCATCAAGGTCACACGCTACCTGCATAAAGGCCCGGAGAAAGGCATTGCCATCATCGGCCAGCCCGTCTCGCAATACTACTTTGACCGTCCCCTGCATGAACTTTTCAACGCCTGCTTCCGCGCCGGCCTGGTCATGGACGGATTGGAGGAACCGGCCTTCAATCATCCCCACGACGGCTCGCAGGTCAGCCGCCTGTTTAGCTGGGCCAACTATCACCAGATTCCGCCTGTCCTGGTGGCTCGGTTACGTGTCCCCAATTAAACACACAGGAATCCAATGAAAATATGAGGAGAGCAACCGAATAACTTCATTTTGCTCGCACCTGCGGCGCTCGCCACGACTATGAGAAAGCCGGCAAGTCTGCCGGCTTTCAAGATAAGCCTCAATGGCAGCAAGCATGTATTACAGCAATATACAATATCACCGCCAGCTTGCTATAGCATAGACAAACACAACAAAAACAAGTTATAATTATTGATATAATAGCCTATAGACTGATTGGCACTGATGCAAAATACAGTCTACAGGCTCCAGAGAGAATCAACAAAACTATGAGCGAGGTTGCAACAGAAACCTCACGATAAGGAGGATATAAGTGGCTGAGAATGGTACACCTCTTGAGGAGACAAATAGCTCTGGTAGCTTGCATTCTAAAGTAGAGGTTTGTGATGCAACCGCAGTCGAGCCGTCATCTCTCTTCGGGAGAAAAGGCGGCATTCTTATTGCCATTACAGGGTTATTGATTATTGTTATCATCATCGCCAGTACCACACTGGCACTTTTCGCAGCGTTTCATAGAACGACTCTTGCAACTCCGACACCTCCTCAAAAGTCCGTCGCCACTCTGGCATCTTCACCTGGAGCGCCAGGAGCATCATATCCATCCTATCTCCCTGGACATGGATCACTCGTATTTGCTGACTCTTTAAACGGCACAGGTGCTCAAACCTGGAAGCCTGCAATCGGCTGTACCTATAGCCAGGGACGCTATCAAGTCACTTCGACCATGAAACAACCTCTTTATGTCTGTCTGGGACCAGCTTTGAACAACTTTGCCTTTGAAGTTCAGATGACCATCATACAAGGAGATTGCGGGGGAATCGTCTTCAGGGGAGACATGAAAAATAACGTCTTCTATAACTATATGGTTTGTGCTCTGGGTGTTTTCAGTCTCGCAAAATACGTTGGCAATAATCCAGGAGTATCTCTGATTCAACCTACCAGCAATCAGGCCATTAATGGTGATGTCAACCAGAGTAATACGCTGGCAATATACGCACAGGGGAACAGTATCATTTTATACGCGAATGGTAAGCGGCTGGGGCAAATACTTGATAATGCATCTGCAAAGGGTTTACTAGGTCTGGATTCCGTGTCACTGGTGAGCAACGCGACAAAGGTAGCTTACAGTAATGCGCGGGCCTGGTCACTATAAGGGAACATACAGATATTCTACCTGTTTTCCATCAAAAATAGCTAGCCGATAAAAATAAGGAAAGGCGACATGAGTACGGATTCTCTCGATACATGGGCAGTGAAGCTTGCAGAAGTGGTAGCGCCAGAGGAGGTCGCACTGGCGGCTGTGACGGTGCAAGCATATGTCGCTGATGGAACAAACCGGTCAGATCTGTTCCGGCAAAGTCAGAGAGGAACTCCTGGAGGTTTTGATGCTGGCGTGTTCCAGGAGATTCTTCCTTATGTACTGCGAGGTCTGCATAGCGCTGCCCCGATCATTGTGCCAACACTCTCGTCAACGCTCAGCGGCATTTTTCTGGAGGTTGTCAAGCGAAGCCTAAAAGAACGCAACGAGGCTCCAGCAAACAGCCAATCAATGGAGCAGTTGCCAGATGATCCATATAAACCTCTGAAACAACTCATCGCCACTCTCTCCAGAGAGCTACACAAAGGGAATGTTGCCGAACAAAAAGCTGAACTTATCATTTATCACACAATCCAGGCCGTGCTAGAGGACCCCGAGGGAACACGCCAATTTCTGCAACGGTTGTCCGATAAATCTTCTGAGCTTAGCGGTACAGGCAAATCATCCAAACCAGCTTTGATGAAGAAGCGTTTTAAGCGTAGCCCCACAGAGACGCATCAAAATGGCAAGTAGGAACACAATTCAAAGGAAAAGTGTACTTCCGCCGTGGCTATGGCTCTGGCTGCTCTTCAGCCTGTTCTTGACTTTCACAAATATCGATGTTCGACAGTCATTGATAGATTTTCTCACAGGCACAATCGTTGCAAATAGTGCCCATGCTGAGAATTTGACGCGCTTCCCATGGTTGTATCGAATAATGAACCTGGTAGATTTATGGCCTCCCATGCTCTTCGTACTGGGAGCGCTTACAGCGTTAACTCCCCAGCTACGAGCAAAATATCTGGAGAAGAGATGGAGGCTCAAAGGGGATTTGAGTAATCTTCCACCTGATCTCGTCGCCTTTGTTCGCCATGCTGCTCCAGACCTTCAGATCAAAACGAACCTGAGGCGCTCTGATCGCCAGGCGTTTATCTATCCATTGAGATACCGCAAAGCTGCAATTGCTATTTTCAGACCTATCGTTCTGCTCTGGTACAATGAACGTAAGCGCGCGGAGGCTAAAGCAATTTTGTTGCATGAAATCGCACACTATCAGCATGGAGATGCGCTGGTAGTTGGAGAAGGAAGTTTTCTGGATATAGGCTTGAACTGGTGGCTGCCAATCTTCCTCGTGTTTGGTCTGATTCCAATGATCTTCTTGTGGGCTGAACAATCTATCAATTTTGTGCAATCTTCAACTGGCTCAGGTAATCTCTCACCGACATTGCTACATGAGCTTATCGATGCGCTAACGATTTTCCTTCCAGGGTGGTTGCTCATTCTTATAGAAGAGATATTGCAGACAATTAGCCTGATTCTGCTCCCGCTTCTGGCTTTCTGGTGTATTGAACTCAATGCAGATCAAGCAGTGCTCAGCACATTGCATTCCGGTGAGGATATTATACGTGCGCTCGCGCAATTCAAGGCACCCTCAAGCTGGCAAGACAGGTTGTTTGCTCTGGCAACGCACCCGCCAAGAAGTTTACGGCGCTGGATAGCGCGCAATGCAGGGAAGCGTGAAGGCATCTGGCTTTTGCTGATGAGCTTTCCCCTTGCTGCCTTTTCGCTCCTGCTGGGGGTTGTGCCTCTGTTTATTGTACAGGTATCGCAAGAATCTGTTTTTCACAACCACACTGATCTTTTACAAAGCCTTGCCGTCGACATAGGATCAATACTGGTGAATCTGGCTCCGCTGTGGGGAGTTACAGCAATTATTCTGCTCGTCTGGCCGTTGGTCAACTCCTTCTGGATGCGCATATTTGCTGGTCCAGAGGAGATTCGCAGAGAAAGTCAGTTTGTCGACTGGACGAATTACAGGATATACTACTTCAGTGCCTGTCTTACAGCATTATTGGCTCTCTGGGGCTGCGCCCTCTATGTGCTGGTTCAGATAAAGCTATAGCCAGCGGGGGCATTTTAGCGCATACCGCTCGAAAGGATATAGACATGCCTCTCCATGCTCTCCCTGACTATCTGCTTGAACGCTGGTTTGCCGAGTTTGAATTCCTTCCGGGTATACGCAACCTGGCGGCCAGTGGTGCCTACGCCGCGACAACGCAAGAACTGCTGGCCCTGGATGAAGCAGAAACGACGGCTCGTTACCTGGCGCTTGGCCTTGATTATGTCGAAAATCCCGGCAACGAGCAACTGCGCCAGGCGGTTAGCAAACTCTATACTACTCTTGAGGCCGGGGATATTCGCCTCATGACAGGAGCAAGCGAAGCTCTCTTGTTACTGATCTGGACGATGGTTCAGCCCGGCGACAACATTCTCGTTGAAGAGCCAAACTATGGGAATATCGTGGGTGTAGCCCGGTCACGCGGCGCTGAAGTCCGCCCCTTCCCTTTCCATATGGAGCGAGGCTGGAAACCCGATCTTGGGCAGATTGACTCTCTCGTCGATCAGAAGACACGCCTGATTACTCTGACTCATGCTCATCATCCAACAGGCTCGGTGCTCCAGGTGGAGGAGATGCAGGCCATTGCGCGCATTGCAGAGCGGGTTGGCGCACTGGTCGTCAGCGATGAAGTCTTCCGCCTCATCGCGCTCGATGGAGCGCCGGCGCCGTCGGTCATCGATGTGGTTGAGCAGGCTGTGGTGATAGCAGACATGACCAAGCCGTGGGGACTTGGCGGGCTGCGCGTCGGATGGATTGCCAGCCGCGATCACACATTGCTTGAGCGCATTAGCGGTGCGCGCGACTACTCGACCATCTGCGGCAATGCTCCGGGCGAGTTTCTCGCAGAGGCTGCACTGCGCCACAGGGAGAAGATTATAGCGCCGCGCCTGACTACTGCTCGTATCAATCGCCAGCACCTCGCCGACGCTGTAGCGGGAAGCCGGGGCGTCCTGCGCTGGGTGCCACCACAGGCTGGCTATACAGCCTTTGTCCAGCTTCCCTTCCCGGCGGAGCCGTTCTGCCGATATCTGGCGGAAAAGAAACGCCTGCTGCTCCTGCCCGGCTACGTCTATGGGAAAATGTATGAACGCTTCATTCGCATCGGGTTCGGGTGTAGCACAGAGCTATTCGAGGAAGGGCTGGCAACGCTGATGCAAGAGTTGCAAGATTGGTATGGGTAGGATCGGGATAGAGAGCTATGTATTGCGGAACTGCGCGATCTGATTATGCACAGATAGCGATTCTGGCATGGCACCGCTCTCTATATGTTTCACGTGAAACATTAATGCATCAAATTTACCAGGAGGACAAATGTCTTTCATTCAAGATACCAGGCTCGAAGTACGCCCGCTTACGATTGAGGATGCTCCTGCCTGTGATCAAATTATTCTTTCACTGCCACATCACTTCGGGTACGAATCAGGCCGGGCAGCCTGTGCTCAGGAGGTGCGCACAGGTAAGGGTTGGGTTGTCACTCTGGATGGTCATGTCGCTGGCTTTTTGACAGTGCAGGATTACTTTAACACGACGGCTGAGATCACCTGGATGGCGGTTCATGCGCAGCATCGTGGGCAAGGGATCGGAAAGCGGCTGATCCAACGGCTGCGGCAGGAAATGAAAGCGCGAGGATATCGGTTACTGCTGGTTTCAACGCTGGCTTCTTCCTACGATGAAGGTCCTACCGAAGATGGCTATGCCAGAACACGGGCCTTTTATCAAGCAGTGGGCTTCCTTCCAGTACGGGAGGTTCCCTTGTATTGGGGCGAGGGCAGTGACCCGGCTCTGCTGCTGGTCATGCCCCTCTAAAGATGGAGGTGGAGGCATGGAACACAGCGCCCGCAGCGACAATCAATTCGTTGTTGACCTGCTCACGACATTGCGCGAGGAGCGCTTCAGCCTGCACGGCTGGTGGCGCTTTTTCGCGCGCTCCTGGGCAATGTCATGCTCCACCGCCCGCGCCAATCCCTCTCTGAAACGCTCGTGGCTGCGTATGACGCTGCTGATAATTTCTGCTCGCCGCTGTCGTGCTCACCGCCACGTTCACGCTTGAGGGCATAGGCGCCGCACTGCGACTGCTGTCCGGTTTTGCCTTCTGCGTCGCGTGGCAGCAGAGCGATCTCTTCTGGCACCTGGGCCTGAATCGTCATGCCCGGACAGGTGCATTGTTGCAGAAGATCGGTCTCGCCAATATGCTGAGCGGTCTGCGCGGATTATGCGCGGCCTACCTGCTGGCGCGGCTGATCGGCGGCCTTGCTACGTCTCCAGTGCTGGTGCTGTTCGTTTTTCTCACCGGAATCGCCAGCGATATCCTCGATGGGCAGGTCGCGCGATTGACACATACACAGAGCAGGCTGGGACAGATCATGGATGGCGAGACCGATTTTTGCCTGTACCTGGCGATGACGATTATTCTGATCCAGGACCATATCCTGGCGCTCTGGATCGGCATTGCGATGCTGCTGCGCTTCGTCGTACCTCTGCTGGCTGCGCTGGTCAGCTACTTTCTCTTCGCCCGGCCAGTAAGCTTCGGCTCAACTCTACTGGGCAAATATGCCTGGCTCGCCCAGTGCCTTTACATTCTTCTCCTGCTCGCGCCTGCGAGACTCGCATTCGTCCCACGCGTTGCCGATTTACCACTGCTCCTCATAGCCGCTCCCCTGGCACAGATTATAGCCAATAAGCCAGCATAACGAAGTATACTAATCATGATCGGCTCTCTCATCCTCCGCCAGACACACACATCCTTCCCCTTCGTTCCTCAGGACTACGGCTCACCGCACTCAAGATGACAGACACGCTCGCCCCTTCACAATTTGCCTGCTTGCTGCTATGCTAGAATACAAAGCAATGAAGCTGAGAAAGGGACAACTTCTATGGCGAAGACAGCCAACACACTACAACCTTCTCTGATAACCATCGACGGCCAGGCGCTCACCAGCATGGAGGTCATCGCCATCGCTCGTCATCATGCGCCTGTAGCATTAGGCGATATCTCTATTCAGCGCATCCAGGCAGCCCGCGCGGTCATCGATACGCTGGCCGCCGAGGGCAAGAAGATCTACGGCGTCACCACGGGCTTCGGGCATCTCAGCAGCGTGCGCATTCCACAGGAGCAGCTTGAGGACCTCCAGCATAATCTGTTACGCAGCCATGCGGCAGGCGTGGGTGAACCGTTGAGCGAAGAGGTCACGCGCGCCATGATGGTCTTGCTGGCCGCCAGCCTCGCGCGCGGTAATTCCGGCGTGCGCGTAGAGGTCGTGCGCCTGCTCGTTGATATGCTCAACGCCGGCGTTCATCCCGTCATTCCCTCCAGAGGATCAGTCGGAGCTAGCGGCGACCTGGCTCCCCTGGCGCACCTGGGCCTGGTCCTGGTTGGCGAAGGTGAGGCCGTCTATAAAGGCTGTCGCTACAGCGGAGCGGAAGCGCTGGCGCGGGCCGAACTTGCGCCTTTGCACTTGCAGGCAAAGGAAGGGCTGGCCCTTATCAACGGCACGCATCTGATGGAAGCGATTGCCGTGCTGGCATGCGCCGATGCGCAGGTGCTTGTGCAGAGCGCGGAAGTCGCCTGCGCGATGAGCATCGAGGGCCTGATGGGGAGCCACATACCGCTGGATGCGCGTATTCACCGGCGACGCGGACAGCACGGCCAGCAGAGCAGCGCGGCACACCTGCGCAAGCTTGTACGCAATAGCGAGATCAATAAGAGCCACGCGAACTGCGCCCGTGTGCAGGATCCGTATACGATGCGCTGCGCTCCGCAGGTCTTTGGCGCCGTGCGCGACGCGCTGGAATACTGCGCGCACATTTTCGAGCGCGAACTGGATGCTGTGACCGACAATCCGCTCGTTTTTCCCGACGAGGGCGACGTGCTGAGCGGGGGCAACTTCCACGGTCAGCCGCTGGCTCTGGCGCTCGACGTGCTGGCAATTGCGATTGCGCAACTGGCAGGTTTCTCTGAGCGGCGTATCTATAACCTGATGGGGCCGCACGATTGGGACGAAAACGGCGCCCCGCTCTTCCTCACACCCAACCCGGGCCTGAACTCCGGCTTTATGATCGCGCAGTATGTTGCTGCGTCGCTCGTCAACGAAATCAAAATCCTCGCCCATCCCGCCAGCATCGACTCGATACCAACCTCGGCAGGCATGGAAGATTTCGTGAGCATGGGTGTCACCAGCGCTAACAAAGCGTTGCAAATTCTGGAGCAGGCGCGGCAGGTCGTCGCGATTGAGTTGCTCTGCGCGGCGCAGATGCTGGAGTTTCGCAAGCCATTGAAGCCGGGCAGCGGGGTCCAGCATGCTTATGAGCGCGTGCGTATGCACGTTCCCAAACTCGAATATGATCGCTCGCTGGCGCCGGATATCGCACGCATCGCGCAGGCTGTGAAGGATGGCGAGTTCGCAACCATTGAGTAGAGAGTGTTTCATGTGAAACATCTCGCCACTACAATGTTTCATGTGAAACACTGGTGTGTGACTCCCACGTTGCGCTCAGAATGACAACTTGCTCAGAGCGCGCGGCGGAGTATTCGAGCCACACCCTTTATGATATACTGGAGCAAAAATGAGGTTACGCTCTTGACGACACTGACATGGCAGAAGCTTGGCGAGAGCCAGATTTTCGCCGGTTTCCGCCGCATTCTGCGCACAAGCTTTATCCTCCCCGATGGAATAGAGGCCGATTTCGAGATCAAGCAAGAACCAAACACAGTCAACATTCTGGCATTAACGCCGCGCAACACTGTGCTCCTGGTACAACAGTTCCGCCCGGGACCGGAAGCGGTCCTGCTGGAGTTGCCCGGCGGTGCCATTGATCCTGGCGAGGAACCGGAGCAGGCAGCCGCGCGCGAACTGCTGGAGGAGACCGGCTATCGCGGCGAGATTGAGGCAGTGGGAACGAGCTGGCAATGCGCTTACTCGACGATGCTGAAATATAGCTTTGTCGCCCGCAACTGCGTAAAGGTTCAGGAGCCAGCGCTCGACGAATATGAGTTTATCGAGGTGGTCGAGATGCTGCTGTCTGACTTCCGGCAGCATGTGAGAAGCGGTAATCTGACGGATGTGGCGGGCGCCTATATGAGCCTCGATAAGCTCAAGTTACTTTGATTCGAGAAGTTGCCTGCAATGTTTCACGTGAAACATTGCAGGAGGGAGCTATCACTACGGTAAGCTGCTTCCTGGAAAACCCCGGCAGGGATGAAGCTCATAGACAAAGACGCCCACCTTAACTCCTGGATCTTCGTCCATGATCTTTTTTGTCTCCTCGACGGACGCGTTAAAAATGCCTATACCTGAGACATCACTGTCATCTGGGACCGGGCATACAATGGGCATCACGCCCTCGGCGCGCAGAGCGAAATTTCTGCGTCCATGCTCCCAGATTATTTTTTCGACTCCCTCCATGTGCATATTTGGTCCGGCCTTCAAAATGACGATGCTGTAACTCCTGGTTTTAGACAGCATCTCTCGCATATATTCATCGGTAATAGTGGTCATCGTTTATCCTCCTCAAAGTTTCAATACAGTCAGACACATTTATACCATAATGGCGAGCTTGTGTAAAACAAGTGCAGAGCCGGTGAGCTATCGTTATTGTTGAGCGTATATTATCTGGATATCAGCATCACGTTATCAGAAAGGTTGCTGCCTGTAATGGATAGCTCCGCCAGCTCTCTCATCTATCGCCCCCTTGATCTTCAACGCGACCTGGCCGCCCTTGTTACGCTGCTCAATGCCGTCGAGCAGGCCGATCATACCGGCGAAGACGTGACCGAAGCAACTCTGAGAGAGCAACTCACCTGGTCCGGGCAAGATCCGGCCCTCAATAACTGGATCGCCACACTCCAGGATGATGGTTCTCCTGTCGCTTATGGCATCATCCAGAAGATACCCGGCGATGACAATGCCCACATCTATATTGCTGTTCACCCTGCATGGGGACGCCAGGGCATCGGCCGCCAGATCTTCGCCCGCCTGTTAGAACGCGCTCATGATCTCGGTGCACGGGCCATCGGTACCTATGTAAACGTCCAGAACGAAGGGGCCGATCTTTTCGTGCGTTCATGTGGCTTTGAACCGGTCTCGACCTATACTCGCCTCAACATTTCGGCTGCGCAGCCCTTTCCCACACCGGCTCTACCTCCAGGCTTTACTACGCGCAGCTACGACCAGCTCCAGCGTGTTGACCTCTACACCGAAGCCATGAATCGCAGCTACGAGGGACTCTGGGGCCATATTCAGTTGACGCAGGAAGCGGTTGCCAGGTGGCTGCCTCAACTCAATCAGGCTGGCATTTTCCTGCTTTTTGCTCCCGATGGGGAGATTGCTGGCACCTGCCGTGCTGAACTCAGTAAACAACTTACCGTGACACGCGGCGCTCCAACCGCTCTCATTGACGCTCCCGGCGTCGTCCCGGCATATCGAGATGCCAATCTCTACCTTCCACTGCTGCTCACCGCCATTCACTGGCTGCTTCCGCAGAACCCTGCGACGCTCGAACTCGAATCGTGGGGGGACGCGCCTGACACGCTGGCCCTGTATCGCTCCCTCGGATTTACTGTGATGAAGGAGGAAGTCGCGTACCGCCTGCTTCTGGAGCAATGTTCGTGACCACATGCCTGCGCGCAATGTTTCATGTGAAACACCCCGGCTTCGCTTCCAGGGGACAGCTTGTCCTGCGGTTGCAAAACGGGGATACCAACCTGTACTGTATCGGGATAGTGAAGCCGCTCTGAAATCAAAAACTCTGCTCGCCATGCCAGAGCTTCGCAAAAGTCGCTGGAGCGGCTTTTCGATGGCTCTGCATATTGGAGCGTATCGCTTGTCGTAATTTTGCATCTGTGCTACACTCATAAAGGCAGGCCAGTCAACGGGGACTGGCTTTATTAGAGAAGATGCGCCAGAGTCGCGCATATGTAAGGAGTGTAATGGTGACTACGCAGAATCTCTCTGTGGATCCTCCCACCACTTCCGCTATGTCTCTACAGGAACAACGGACTGTTCTCCGGCAACTCCGCAGCGAGTTGCTGCGCCTCTATCGTCCCCACATTCAAGAAGGTGCCGGGCCTATTCGCGTCATGGCCCGCATAGTGGATGAGCTTGAGCGCGAGTGCCGCAAGCGCAATATGGCAGAAGCAGTGATTCAATCGGAGATTGTGAATCGCACCATCGGTGACGTGAACCTCCGGTTGATAACGGAATGCGAAGGCGAAGCAGGGGGGCCGGGCGATTATCGCCTCCTCGCCGACGAGCTGGGCATCGCGCTGCCGGGCGAGCAGCTTCATGGTTACACCGCGTCGGGCGAGACGTATCTCTGGCTGCGTAGCCAGATGATGGAATGTGAACGCCTGCTGCTGGCTCGTAATTTCGATCCGCGTATCTACGACATCTATGGCGTTGGCAACCCGATCCTGCGCGAATGGCTGTGCCAGGAAATGCAGCAGTGGGGCTTTTCCGTCAACGTCGGGCAGCTTTACCTGGGCCTGGGAGCAATGGATAGCATCGACAAAGTGCTGCGAGGTCTGGCGCATATGTACCGTGACCAGGGTATATCAGGCGCCGGTATTCTCTTCCCAGAACCTGGCTTCCATGTTCCCGAGTGGCAGGCCCTTTCATGTGGCTACAATCTCCATCGCTTCCGCACGGCGCCAGAGCATCGCTTTAAATTAACGGCGGAGCAACTGGATCAGTTGTTACAAGAATATCCCGATATCCGTCTCATTTACCTGACCATCACTAATAATCCCACCACCTTCAGCTATACACCCGATGAATTAAATGCCATTCACACTGTTTTACAGCGTTATCGTAATCAGGGGCGCGATATTCTCATTCTCGCCGACCTGGCCTATATCGGGACCGGAAAGCCGGAGGAGGATCGTGCCCGCATGGCTACCTTCGCTGTACCCGATGTCTTCCAGCATACTATCTTTATCAGCAGTTTCTCGAAAACCTGTTCGCTCACGGGCGAGCGCTTTGGCTGGGTAACATATGGTGATCCTGCCATTGCCCTGGCTACGGCGGCAAGCTGGACGAACAGTATGGCCTCACTTCCTGGCGAATGGCAGTTGCGTTTTATGGCTTACTACCGGCTGCTCAAGGAACGGCCCTGGCTTATGGAGAAATTGCGCTCCTTCTATCGTTTGCGGCGCCAGAGGTTGGTTGCCCAGTTGCAACGCATCAACGCCGAACTCGATCTGTTCGCACAGATCTACATCGATGACGACGCAACGGTCTATAACTGGAGCAGATTACGCCCGGAGGAGGATGCATTCTCGCTCTTCGAGAAGACGGGGATCGCCGGCGTGCCCGGATCCGGCTTCGGCTACACCGATGACTATATACGTTTCTCGATAGGCGTAATTCCCGTCGAGCCATAGACGAGGGCCAGAATAGGCAAGGGCCAGAATAGGCAAGGGCCAGAATAGGCAAGGGCCAGAATAGGCAAGGGCCAGAATAGGCGAGGGCCAGAATAGACGAGGGCCAGAATAGGCGAGGGCCAGAATAGGCGAGGGCCAGAATAGGCGAGGGCAAGCCTCGCCTCTACATGCGGGGCAAGGCGAGGGCAAGCCTCGCCTCTACATTTCGTATGCGCTTGCCTCCATCTTATCTCTTGTGCTGGCCCGTAATCAGAGATACAATGAGCAAGATGCTTCTG